>Ga0163162_10000328_pt1 | contig 43763 bp, 30 predicted proteins | sample S55metaG_FD_115310 | JGI IMG/M metagenome (GOLD analysis project Ga0163162, IMG submission 115310) | Switchgrass rhizosphere microbial communities from Kellogg Biological Station, Michigan, USA - S5-5 metaG | ecosystem: Host-associated > Plants > Roots > Rhizosphere > Soil | place: USA... | reverse complement strand
TGCTGTTGAGGATCTTATCAGGGTTTCTAATATGCGTGCCAACGCAATTATCAAAACTCCAAAAATAAATTTGCTTACGGCATTTGATGAACTGCAGTATAATCTCACCGATCTCAGCTTTAAACTCGAATTGATCAGTAACACTTTTGCAAATGAAAATTCACGTAATGCAGCCGTCAAAGGTTCAGCAACGTTATCACAATTTGCAACAACACTTTTTTTGAATGAACAATTGTACAAGGTGATGAAGCGCTATACTCAATCATCCGCAGCAGCACAATTGCATCCTAATCAAAAAAAATACCTGAACGAGATCATTTTGAATTTTGAAAATAATGGGATGAAATTGGATTCTGCGGGAAGAAAGAGGCTGGAAGCAATCAACAATAAGATCATAAACCTGGGGCTTCGATTTGATCGAAATATTGCAGATTTCAAAGACAGTATCATTTTCGCGGAAACAGAATTAGAAGGTGTGCCTGACAATGTTCGCCAGAAATGGAAAAGACCTTCCGGTAATTACGTTCTTTCTATCAATACGCCAAACTATCAGGATATACAGCAGTACGCTGCAAGTGATGCAACGAGACATTCGATGCTGCTGAAATATCTAAACCGCGCATATCCGCAAAACCTGGAAGTACTCGATAGTATTTTGTATTATCGATATCAATACGCAAATACGCTTGGATTTAAAAGTTATGCGGAATATGCTCTTACAACCAAGATGGCAGCAAAACCGGCTAATGTTTGGGAATTCGAACATAATCTTACGGATAAATTGGCTCCGGGTGTAACTGCTGATGTCGAAGAGTTGAAGGAGTTGAAACACAAAATGCATCCGGAACTAGCAGATACTATTTATTTGTGGGATGTTTCGTATTACAAAAAACAATTGCTCGATTCAAAATACCAGTTAAACACGGATGAGGTAAAAGAATACTTCGAAATGAATAACACGGTGAAAGGGATGTTCACGGTATATTCGAAGTTATTTGGATTGGAATTTAAAGAAACGAAGAATGTTCCTGTATGGTTTGACAAAGTGAAAACGTTTGAAATGCTTAAAGATGGAAAAAAGATCGGAAGTTTCTATTTTGATTTTTATCCACGTCCAAATAAATACACACATTTTGCGTGTTTCCCGATAAGTCTTGCTGCTTCAAACAATGGTAAAAATGTTTTGCCTGCAGCCGCCCTTGTTTGCAATTTCCCGGAAGGAACGGAAGCAGATCCAACTTTAATGAGCCAGAACGATCTCAGAACACTGTTTCATGAATTTGGACACCTTGTGCATTTATTAGTTGTTCGCTCAGATATTGCTTCGCAGCCATATTCCATCAAGCCCGATTTTATTGAAGCACCTTCACAATTTTTGGAGAACTGGTGTTGGGAGTATGCCTCTTTAAAAATGTTTGCCAGGCATTACAAAACAGGAGCAGTACTTCCTGAATCTCTTTTTGACAAAATGAAGAAAACGCAGATGGTACAGACCGCTTTGGGGAATATGACACAGGTGTACTATGGTACCATCGATTTTACTTTTGAAGACAAGTATGACAGCCTGCGCGGGAAAAATATTACGCAGGTATCAAAGGACCTATATAAAATTCAGCAACTACCTTTTCCGGAAGGCACACATTTTATTTGTTCGTTCACGCATCTGAATGGTTATGGCGCGAATTATTATGGCTACCTGTGGTCAAAAGTATTTGCGCAAGATATGTTTTCGGTATTTCAGAAGAATGGTGTGATGGATACAAACACGGGTATTCGTTACCGTAAGGAGATTCTTGAAATCGCCGGATCAATAAACGAAACACAAATGTTGCGGAATTTTTTAGGAAGAGAACCGAACGCTGATGCGTTTATGAAATCTTTGGGAATTAAATCGAAAGCGTTTTAGAAAAATGTGGAGATGTGGAAATGTGGAAATGTGAAAATGAATCGCGGATTTCGCGGATTGAGCGGATTTCGCGGATCCTACAGTTGAAGATTAATTAACGACGTTAGCAGTTTTCACTTAAGAAAGAATCAATATTCAATAATGATATTGAACTGGAAGATCCGCGAAATCCGCTCAAATCCGCGAAATCCGCGATACATTTTCACATTTTCACATTTCCACATTTTCACATTCCTCATCACATTGTCTTCATCGCCCATTGTATCCCTCCGAGCAAATGTTTCAAATAAGTGCTGTCAGAATACGAGTCGTCCGTGTGTCCAAGCTCTGTGTAGAACGCTTTCCCACCTTCGAATTCATGATACCATGCCATCGGGTGATTGTCTCCATTTTCACCTCCGGTATATGAAGTTTCATCGATCTTGATCAGAACAGTTGTGTTTGGACTGATGTCTTTAAAATTATACCACTCATCCCAACGCTCCCATGTATCAGGCAAGAAAGAGGTGGAGGGATGATTTTTATTTACGATAATGAGTTTAGCTTTTTGCTGCTTTGGGTGAGATTTGAAATAAGCGCCCGCCAGTTGTCCATACCATGGCCAATTATATTCACAGTCAGTTGCCGCATGAATTCCCACATATCCGCCACCTTTATGAATGTAATCTTGTAATGCAGCTTCTTCATCCGGGCCAAACACTTTTTGCGTCGGGCAGAGAAAAATTAATTCCGAATATTTTTTCAGATTTTTCTTATTGAATTGAAGAGAATCTTCCGTTGCATCCACTTCAAAACCATTTTCTTCCCCCAATTTTTTAATTGCTGCAATTCCCGCAGGGATACACGAATGGCGAAATCCGTTTGTCTTTGAAAAAATCAGGACTTTTGGTTTTGCTTTGTGAGCAGCGGCATTGATAAAAAATATTCCAATTGTAATAATTGTAACGAGATAGAGGAGACGTTTCATTATGGCGTGGTTTTACTGAATCGCGGATTCGCGGATTTGAGCGGATTTCGCGGATCTTCTGGTTGAATATCATTGTTGAATATTGGTTATTTCTTCAGCGAAAGGGCCAAATTTGGTAATCAATTTTTCAACTAAAAAATCCGCGAAATCCGCTCAAATCCGCGAATCCGCGATTCATATTTGTTTTTATAGCTCTTTAATTTTTATGTTCCGGAACCAAACTTCATTTCCGTGATCCTGCAAATCGATTCGGCCTGATTTAAACTTCATGAATCCTGGCATAGTTTTGAACTTACTGCCTTTTACCAGATTGTCCCAGTCGGCATTCCATAATGTTGTGGATACAACCAGCACATCATTCAAATACAATTCGAGTTTGCCGTCTTTGGATTTTATTTCTGCCTGGTTCCATTCGCCAACTGGTTTGACGGGTTCCGTAGACGAAGAAATCAGGTCATACAAATCTCCTGCACGGTGCTTTTTTATTTTGCCGTCAGGATGACCATCGTTGTCCAGCACCTGCATTTCCGCGCCGGTTTGCCACGGCTCTTTATATTTTGGATCTTCTTTTACATAAAAGATAATTCCGCTGTTTCCATTCTTTGAAATTTTCCATTCGAGTTTCAAATCAAAATTCGAATACTCCTTATCAGTTAAAATATCACCACCTTCTCCGGAGCCGGATCTTTTTGATGGATCGAGATGAATAGCCCCGTTGTCGATGGTCCAAATTTTTGAAATCGGTTTTTTATCATAGCCATGCCATCCGGCAAAAGACTTGCCGTCAAATAGTGATATCCAACCATCCTGTCTTTCGCGGTCGGTTGCTTCATTATGGGCAATTGAAATGAATGATAGCAAAGTGATCGCTATCGTGGCAGCAGCAATACGTTTCATTGAATTTATTTTTTGAGCGATAAAATATATTTTACCATTTCTTTTACGTCCGCTTCGGCTAAGGCAGGATGCGGTGTCATTGGAACTGTTCCCCATACACCTGAGCCACCCTTGATTATTTTTTCTACCAGGCGGTTAACTGTTGTGTCGGCGGCAGGCGCATATTTAGCTGCCACTTCGCTGTATGCGGGGCCGGTCGATACACCTTGTGATGCTGCTTCGAGACGATGGCAGGTTGTACAATCGCTCGCGCCGATCAGCTCCAACCCCTTGGAGTCAGCGGCTGCCGGTGCGGTTGTTGTAGATGTAGTAGCAGAATCTTTCTTATCTGTCTCCGTAGAATTTCCCGAGTTGCCACACGCAACTGCGAGTGTACTGCAAAAAAAGATGATGAATGTTTTTTTCATATTGCGATATAAATGAATAATGAAATGAGTTAGCGAAGATAAAGAAATGTGATAAATGAAGAATGTGGAAATGTGCAAATGTGGAGATGTGAAAATCAATCGCGGATTTCGCGGATTTGAGCGGATTTCGCGGATCTTCAAGTTCAATATCACTGTTGAATATTGTTTCTTCGATAAAAAAAGCTAGAGTTGTTAATCAATATCAACTGGAAGATGCGCGAAATCCGCTCAAATCCACGAAATCCGCGATTCATTTTCACATTTCCACATCCTCACATCTCCACATTTTCACATCTCCACATTAGTCTTTACCAAGCCCCAGCACAGCGCGATTGAATTTTTCGTCGGAACCGGTTCCCGCAAAATCATCAAAAGCTTTTTCTGTGACGCGAATGATATGATTTTTAATAAATGGTGCTCCTTCTTTTGCACCATCCTCCGGGTGTTTGATGCAACATTCCCACTCGAGCACTGCCCAACCCGCGTAATCATATGCAGCGAGTTTGCTGAAGATCGATTTAAAATCCACCTGGCCATCGCCCAAAGAACGAAAACGCCCGGCACGTTGCAGCCAACCCTGGTAGCCACCGTATACTCCCTGTTTTCCTGTTGGATTGAATTCCGCGTCTTTTACGTGAAACATTTTTATGCGTTCATGATAGTAGTCGATATACGTAAGGTAATCGAGACACTGTAAAACAAAATGAGAGGGATCGTACAACAAACAAGCCCTTGCATGATTGTTGGTGTGTTGGAGAAACATTTCATACGATTCGCCATCATGCAAATCTTCACCTGGATGAATTTCGTAACAAAGATCCACTCCAAATTTGTCAAATTCATTCAGTATCGGAATCCAACGATTCGCCAGTTCTTTGAAGCCAGTCTCTACCAGTCCGGCGGGTCTCTGTGGCCAGGGATAAACAGTGGGCCACAACAGCGCTCCGCTAAAAGTGGCGTGTGCATTGAGACCGAGATTTTGAGACGCCTTTGCTGCAAATTTTAATTGTTGAACGGCCCATTCGGTTCGTGCTTTCGGATTATTATGAACAGCAGCTGGGGCAAATCCATCAAATAACGCATCGTATGCCGGATGCACAGCTATCAATTGCCCTTGCAAATGCGTCGACAATTCTGTAATCTGTAAACCTGCGCTGTTGACGATTCCTTTTATTTCATCTGCATAGGTTTTACTTTCCGCTGCTTTTTGCAAATCGATGCATCGCGCATCCCATGATGGAATTTGTACTCCTACGAATCCAAGTCCTGCTGCCCATTTGCAAATTGATTCGAGTTTATTAAATGGTGCTGCATCTCCCATGAATTGTGCTAAAAAAATACCAGGTCCTTTTACTGTTCTCATATCACGATTTTTTCTTTGCACCTTTGTGGTTTTGCGTGAAAATTATTCTCGCAAAGGCGCAAAGGCGCAAAGGGATCAGAAAAAATAATTTTGTTTACACTTCAAACGCTGTCCATTTCTCTTTGCTTGCTCCACTCTTCACGACGTTGTCGATAAATGCCATTCCCCGAATACCTTCGTCTACTTTTGGAAAATCGAGCATTTCTTTGGTTGGTTGTTTCCCATCCAACTTTGCGGAAATTGTCAGCGCAAAATTTCGGTAGATGTTACCGAAGGCTTCGAGATATCCTTCAGGATGGCCTCCCGGCGTACGGAAATTATGTCGTGCAAATTCCGAGAGTGGTTCCTTGTATCCAACTCCTGCACGTAAAATTTGCGTTGGTTGATCGAGCCATTTTGCAAGAAGTGTGTTTGGTTCCTGTTGTGCCCATTCGAGACCGCCCTTCTCGCCATATACGCGAATCTTTAGTGCATTCTCTTCACCTGCCGCAACTTGAGATGCCATTAATACACCTGCTGCGCCATTGTCAAATTTCAGCAGCACATTTCCATCGTCGTCGAGTGCCCGTCCTTCAACCATTATATTCAGATCCGCGCACATGTGTGTAATTTTTAGTCCACTGATATATTCTGCAAGATGAGCTGCGTGCGTACCGATATCACCCATACAGCCACTCTTCCCTGATTTTTTTGGATCTGTTCTCCAGGCCGCCTGTGCGTTGCCTTCGCGTTCGGTGAGTTTACTAAGCCATCCTTGTGGATATTCAACCCATATTTTCCTGACTTTACCGAGTGCTCCACCCTGCACCATCGATCTGGCCTGTTTCACCATTGGATAACCTGAATACGTATGGGTGAGGCAAAGTGTGAGACCTGTTTCTTCAACTTTTTTCTTTAACTGTCGTGCTTCGTCGATGGTAAATGTGATAGGTTTTTCGATCACCACGTTGAAGCCTTTATCGAGCGCAGCCATCGCAGGGGCGAAGTGCGCGAAATTTGGTGTCACGATCGTAACAAAATCCAATCTTTTATCGGCGGGCATTTTGCTTTCTTTCTCCATCATCTCTTCGTACGTCATATAAATTCTATCCTTCGCAAGAAAAAGCGATTCACCTGAATCCTGGGCAATCTGTGGGTTAATACTAAGTGCACCGGCAACAAGTTCAATGAGGCCATCCATATTGGCTGCAATGCGGTGAATGGCGCCGATAAAGGCATCCTTGCCTCCACCAACCATTCCCATTCTTAATTTTCTGTTCATATTGGTTTCGTTTTATATAAAAATCACTGATACAATTTTAATATATTTTAATATGATAGCGCAAATATTCGTGAGTTAACAGGCGTTTTCGTTTTTTATTTTAAAATAAAAAATTACATTTACGCAATCTATTTATTAAAATTGATTTCTGAATCAACGGGCGGTAAATTTACGTTGCTTCAATCAGGCTGTGTAAAAATTATTTTTCCGCGTTCGGTTCATCCTAAAAAAAATTTGACTTGCCATGTCAACAACCATCAAACGTAACGAACTTTTTGTCGCGAGTTGTTTAGCGTTACTCGTCACTTCACTTTCCTTTGGTATTCGTGCAGGTATCCTGGCTGATTTGGGTGTTCGCTTCAATCTGACTGCTTCAGAATTGGGGACGATTGCTGCCACAGCATTTTGGGGATTCCCGCTTGCCATTATAATCGGCGGTATGATCGTTGATATCATTGGAATGAAAAAATTGCTCGTGCTTGCGTTTTTGTTTCACCTGGCTGGAATTCTCCTCACAATTTTTGCTGGCGGATATTGGACGTTGTTTTTGTCAACGTTGTTGATTGGTATAGCAAATGGAACCGTTGAAGCTGCATGTAATCCACTTGTTGCTTCGCTTTTCCCCGAAAATAAAACGGTACGCCTAAACTATTTTCATCTTTGGTTCCCGGGCGGGATTGTGATCGGAACACTAATTGTTTTCTTCTTAAATAAAGCCGGAATTGGCTGGCAGGTTGAAGTTGGTACCATGTTGATCCCGACTTTAATCTATGGTTACTTGTTTTCAAAACTTCAATTCCCGGTCACAGAGCGTGTGGCTGCAGGTATATCAACCAGTGAAATGTATTCTGCGTTATTCAAGCCATTATTTCTCTTTATGATCCTTTGCATGTTTGGAACGGCAATCACCGAATTATTCACGGGTCAGTGGATTGATGTGTTGCTTAAGAATGTTACCGACAACGCATTGCTCATTCTTACGCTTGAAACAGGTGTCATGGTCATTGGAAGAGGATTTGCAGGATCCGTCGTTCATCGTTTGTCCCCACAGGGTGTTCTCCTTGCGTCTGCAGTTCTGGCATCATTGGGATTATATATGCTGGGACACACAACCGGAAATATGATTTTTGTCGGGGCACTCGTCTTCGGTTTAGGAGTTTGTTATTTCTGGCCAACTATGATTGGATTTGTCGCTGAAAATTTGCCGAGGACAGGTGCAGTTGGATTGAATTTTATGGGCGGTGCGGGCATGTTCGCCGTTTCATTGTACATGATTTTTATGAGCAAGCACTATGACAAACTGGTCGCTGATAAACTTCCGGCTGGTGCCGATTTCAAAGCATACAATGAAGCGCCGGCAGGTTCCGGATTTGCAAACGCACTCGCCGAGGCAAAAAAGGCAGCGGGGCCGGAAGTAATTAATTTTACGCTCATCATTCCAATCATGTTGATCGTCGCATTTACAGGATTGATCATTTATATGCGCGGAAGAAAGAAACCGGAATTGCTAACACCAACACCTGAAGCCGGACTGCTTTAACAATTTTTAGACATTTATCAGCCGTTCATATTTTTATTTTGCTGATAAACCATTTTGTGATTTTGGGATTGATAACATTTCGTAAATTAAAAGCTCATTCACTAACACCATGCCTGGTAAATCTTCTCGTCGTACGGTCATCAAAAATTTTGTTGCCGGATCAGCAGCATTGGTGGGGGGAACCCATATGCTGTCATCTTTTTCTACCACTAAAAAATCTGAAGAAAAATTGACATTCAAAGGAAACATTAACCATTCTGTTTGCCAGTGGACCTACAACTTTTTGAGTGTGGAGGAACTTTGCAAAACAGTTAAGGACATCGGATTTAATGCCATCGATCTGATGGGTCCGAAAGATTGGCCCATGTTGCAGAAATATGGAATTTATAGTTCGATGTGTTATCATGGCGGACAAGTTAGTCTGACCGACGGATTCAACGAGACGAAATTTCATCCGCAGCTTGTCAAAGATTATTTAGAAGTGATTCCGTTGATGGTGAAGGCAGGATATACGGATGTAATCTGTTTTAGCGGAAGCCGTCGCGGTATGGATGATGAAACTGGTCTGAAAAATTGTGTTGAAGGACTCAAGCAAATAATACCACTTGCAGAAAAAAATAAAATTACAGTTCAGATGGAACTGCTGAATAGTAAAGTGGATCATAAGGATTATATGTGTGATAAAACTGCATGGGGCGTTGAATTGTGCAAACGTGTTGGTTCAGAAAACTTCAAATTGCTTTACGATATTTACCATATGCAAATTGACGAAGGAGATGTGATTCGGACCATTCGCGACAATCATCAATATATCGGGCATTATCATACAGGGGGAGTTCCGGGTCGTCATGAAATTGACGAATCGCAGGAGTTATATTACCCGGCAATTATGAGAGCGATTATTGAAACCGGATACAAAGGATATGTTGCGCAGGAGTTTATTCCGGCTGCTGCTGATAAAGTTGCTTCATTGAGAAAAAGCGTGCAGATATGTGACGTTTAGTTGACGTTGTTATGAAATGATCGTGAGACCTGAAGCGATAAACTGAGTCAAACGATCAATTCACGTTTCACTTTTCGCGCTCACAAAAAAGAATTTTAAAATAAAACACAAACAAAATTTTCATGGCTGAAAACACGTACGACGCGATTGTAATTGGTTCCGGCATTAGTGGTGGCTGGGCCGCAAAAGAACTATGCGAAAAAGGTTTGAAGACGATCATTCTTGAGCGTGGTCGCGATATCAAGCACGTTAAAGATTATGTGAATGCAAATAAAGAGGCGTGGGATTATCCTCATCACAACAGGGCCACTGTTCAAATGAAAAAAGATTACCCGGTTTTGAAAAGAGATTATCCATTAAATGAATCGAATCTTGATTACTGGGTAAATGATAAAGAAAGTCCATATACAGAAATAAAAAGATTTGACTGGTTCAGGGGCTATCATGTCGGCGGACGATCATTGATGTGGGGAAGACAAAGTTATCGATGGAGTGATTTCGATTTTGAAGCAAATGCAAAAGACGGCATCGCGATAGATTGGCCGGTTCGCTACAAAGAAATTGCACCGTGGTATGACTATGCTGAAAAATTCGCAGGCATCAGCGGCAATCGTGACGGCATTCCGCAATTACCAGATGGACAATTTCTCCCCCCCATGGATATGACATGTGTGGAGAAAGATGTTTCTGCCAGGATAAAAGAGATCTACAACGGGAAAAGAGCAATCATTATCGGTCGCACCGCAAATCTAACGGTGCCGCATGAGGGAAGAACGAATTGCCAATTCAGAAATAAATGCTGGCTCGGTTGTCCCTTTGGCGCGTACTTCAGTACGCAATCATCGACGTTGCCTGCTGCAATGAAAACGGGAAATCTAACAGTTCGTCCGTGGGCAATCGTTACTAAAATTTTATACGATAAGAATAAAAAAAGAGCAACTGGAGTTGAAGTGCTTGATGGTGAAACCAACAAGACTTACGTATATAACGCAAAAATTATTTTCCTCAACGCGTCAACACTAAACAGTGCGTGGATACTGATGAACTCTGCGACAGATGTTTGGCCTGATGGGTTAGGAAGCAGCAGTGGTGAGTTAGGTCATAATATCATGGACCATCACCTTGGAGTAGGTGCTTCGGGTATTGTTGAGGGTTATGAAGATAAATATACTTTCGGAAGACGCGCAAATGGTGTCTATGTGCCGAGATACAGAAACCTATTTGGAGATAAGAGAGACTACCTCCGTGGATTTGGATACCAGGGTGGAGGCGGAAGACAGGGTGCAATGCGTTCCGCAGAAGAACTTTCAATTGGTGCAGATCTGAAAGAAGCACTGACTGAGCCGGGTCATTGGACAATGAACCTCGGTGGATTTGGAGAAACATTGCCTTATCATGAAAATAAATTGTCGCTCGACAAAAACGTAAAAGACAAATGGGGATTGAATGTACTTGCGATTGATGTCGAGTATAAAGACAATGAGAAAAAAATGAGAAAGGATATGAAGGATGATGCGATTGAGATGTTGGAGAAAGCAGGAGTGAAAAATGTCAAAGGAAGAGAAGGTGATGGAACATTAGGAAGAGGCATTCATGAGATGGGTTCTGCCCGCATGGGTAAAGATCCGAAAACGTCTGTCTTAAATAAATGGAACCAGGTGTGGGATGCTCCAAATGTTTTTGTAACAGATGGATCATTCATGGTATCATCAGCATGCGTTAATCCTTCACTGTCCTATATGGCATTTACCGCCCGCGCAGCAGATCATGCTGTGAGCGAATTGAAAAAAGGAAATATTTAATCAGATGAAGACTGATGTGAGAATGTGGAAATGTGAAAATGTGGAAATTTGTAGTGTGGATCGAATCACAGAATTTTCACATTTTCACATTTCCACATTTCCACATTCTCACATCAGTCTTCAATCTTAAAAAAACAAACCCGAAGTCATGGCTGACAACACATTTGATGCGATCGTAATCGGCTCAGGAATTAGTGGTGGCTGGGCCGCAAAAGAATTATGCGAAAAAGGTCTGAAGACTATTATGCTCGAGCGCGGAAAAGACATCGTGCATATTAAAGATTACAAAGAAGCTAATAAGGAAGCGTGGGATTATCCTCATCATGGTGAGCGAACTCAGAAAATGATTCAGGATTATCCTGTATTAAAAAGAGATTATCCGCTCAACGAAAGAAATCTCGATTGGTGGGCGAGTGATATTGAAAGTCCATATACCGAAATAAAAAGATTTGACTGGTTCCGCGGTTATCATGTCGGAGGCCGCTCTTTGTTGTGGGGCAGACAAAGTTATCGTTGGAGCGATTTGTATTTCGAAGAAAATGCAAAGCAAGGCATTGCGGTTGATTGGCCAGTTCGTTATAAAGACATTGAACCATGGTATAATTATGTTGAAAAAATTGCAGGAATCAGCGGATCAAATGAGGGCTTAGCGGAATTGCCCGACAGTCATTTCCTTCCTGCGATGGAAATGAATTGTGTTGAGAAAGATGTTGCAGCAAGAGTTAAAGATCATTTTAAAGGATCGCGCAAAGTGATCATTGGTCGTTGCGCGCATGCTACTGTTCCACTGGAAGGGCGCCAATGCCAGTTCCGTGATAAATGCTGGTATGGTTGTCCGTATGGAGGTTACTTCAGTACGCAGTCGGTTACATTGCCTGCCGCAATGAAGACTGGAAATCTTACGCTTCGTCCATGGGCGATCGTTACAAAAATTTTATACGACAAGGATAAGAAAAGAGCAACCGGCGTAGAAGTGCTGGATGGGGAAACAAATAAAACATATACGTACAACGCAAAAATAATTTTCTTAAATGCGTCTGCATTGAATAGTGCATGGGTATTGATGAATTCTGCAACGGATGTATGGCCCGATGGGCTGGGAAGCAGCAGCGGAGAACTTGGACATAATGTAATGGATCATCATCTCGGCGTGTATGCATCTGGGGAATTTGACGGATATCTTGACAAATATGTTTACGGTCGACGTGCAAATGGTGTTTATATTCCGCGATACAGAAATTTCTTTGGCGATAAAAGAGATTATCTGCGTGGATTTGGATACCAGGGTGGGGCGGGTCGTGACAGAGGTATGTCAGCCGTAGCAGAATACAGCATAGGTGCTGAATTCAAAGAAGCGATGACTGAACCAGGTCCATGGAATTTTGGAATGGGAGGTTTTGGGGAAACATTACCATATCACGAAAATAAAATCACGCTCGATAAAACCAGGAAAGACAAATGGGGATTGAATGTATTGGCATTCGACTGCGAGCTGAAAGAAAATGAATTGAAGATGCGTAAGGACATGCAACAAGATGCGGTTGAAATGTTGCAGGCTGCAGGTTTAAAAAATATTCAGAGTGGAGACAGCAACCCATATCTCGGTCGCGGTATTCATGAAATGGGGACTGCGCGTATGGGTAAAGATCCAAAGACATCAGTCCTTAACAAGTGGAACCAGGTGTGGGATGCGCCAAATGTTTTTGTAACAGATGGTGCGTTCATGGCTTCTGCAGCATGTCAAAATCCATCTCTCACATATATGGCCTTCACTGCACGTGCAGCTGATCATGCGGTGAGCGAGCTGAAAAAGCGGAATATATAAAAAGATGACAGGTGACGGTTGGCAGGCTTACGTGCAACTTATGTCTTGAATTTGTCAACTGTCATCTGTCCACTGTCAACTCTTTCGATTAAATAAAAACAAGAAGCTACAATTGCCCGGCGACACACTTCATATCAATAACAAGGCAACAACACAAAATACTTTCGATGCGATCGTGATTGGTTCAGGGATTAGTGGCGGCTGGGCCGCGAAAGAATTGTGTGAACACGGATTAAAAACACTTGTTGTTGAAAGGGGGCGTAATGTTGTTCATCTCAAAGATTATCCAACCGCAACAAAAAATCCGTGGGACTTTCCTCATCGCGGATCATTATCAGAAGAAATAAGAAAAAATAATCCTGTAGCGAGCAGATGCTATGCTTTCAGGGAGCCGTCGTTGCATTTTTTTGTGAAAGATAACGATCATCCTTATGTGCAGGAGAAACCATTTGACTGGATTCGCGGCTACCAGGTTGGTGGGAAATCATTATTGTGGGCGCGTCAAACACAACGTTGGAGCCAATATGAATTTGAAGCACCGGCGCGTGACGGGTTCGCTGTTGACTGGCCCATTCGCTATGAAGACATCGCACCCTGGTATAGTCATGTTGAAAAATTTGCTGGTATCAGTGGCAACAAAGATGGTATTCCGAATTTGCCGGATGGAGAATTCCTTCCTCCGTGGGAGTTGAATTGTGTTGAAAAATATATCCAGGGAAAAGTAAAGGAAAATTATAAGGATCGCCAGGTGATCATAGGTCGGTGTGCAAATCTTTCCAAACCAAATGAAATTCATTTGCAGCAGGGGCGTGGGCAATGTCAGGCCCGCAGTTTGTGCGAACGTGGTTGTCCATTTGGAGGCGCATTCACTTCCAATTCCTCGACTTTGCCCTGGGCGGCAAAGACAGGAAACCTTACTATGCAGACTGACAGTGTTGTGCATTCTGTTTTATACGATGATAAAAAACAAAAAGCTATCGGTGTTCGGGTCATTGACGCGCACACAAAAAAAGAAACAGAATATTATGCACGCATCATATTTGTCAATGCTGGATGTCTGAATACAAATTTGGTTTTATTGAATTCTGTTTCGAGTCGTTTTCCTGCGGGACTTGGAAACGATCATGATTTGCTAGGAAGATTTGTTGGTTTTCATAACTACCGGGGACGTATAAGCGCTACTTTCGATGGATTCCAGGATGGATATTATTATGGAAGACGGCCTACCGCGGCATTTATTCCTTCGTTCAGGAATGTAGCCAAGCAACAAACAGATTTTTTGAGAGGATATCTGGGATATTTTGACGCATCGCGCGAAAATGGCTCAGCGGAAGGAATCGGCAAAGATCTTAAGGACAGTTTTTCAGAGGCAGCTGAATGGTCCATCAGTATGGGCATGCAGGGTGAAACAATTCCAAAGCATGACAATCACGTCCGCTTGAGTAAAGACTTGAAAGATGATTGGGGCATTCCGCAACTAATCACTTCAGTTGGATACGATGACAATGACGATAAAATGGTGAAAGATTTTTTGGAGGAGGGCTCTGAGATGTTAGAAAAATCCGGATGCAAAATTATTTCTGCCAAGGATAATCACCAGGCGCCCGGATTGGACATTCACGAGATGGGCGGATGCAGAATGGGAAAGGATCCAAAAACATCGCTATTAAATAAATGGAATCAAATGCATGAGTGCAAGAATGTTTTTGTAACAGATGGTGCGTGCATGACGTCCGTTGGAAATCAAAATCCTTCAATCACCTTTATGGCTATCACTGCGAGGGCGGCTAACTATGCAGTGGGTGAGTTGAAGAAGCAGAATTTATAAGGCTGAGGTGAGATTGAAGTTTAGATTCGAGTTTTAACCTCGGCCAAGGTCATCTTAAAAATGCAACACACACTTGCCGGGAGACACATTACATATCAACAACAAAGCGACGGCGCAAAATACTTTTGATGCGATTGTTATCGGATCAGGGATTAGTGGCGGATGGGCTGCAAAGGAATTATGTGAACATGGATTTAAAACATTGGTTTTGGAGAGAGGAAGAGATGTTAAACATCTGAAAGATTATCCCACGGCCAATATGAACCCATGGGAATTTCCTCATCGCGGCCGAATGACGAATCAATTTGTAAAACAAAATCCGTTGATTACGGAAGCTGCAGGATTTGATGAGAGCACTGCGCATTTTTTTATAAAGGATAACGACCATCCTTATGTGCAGGAAAAACCATTTGAGTGGATCAGGGGTTACCAGGTCGGTGGTAAGTCTTTAACATGGGGACGAGCGTGCCCGAGATGGAGTCATTTTGAATTCACTTCGCCCGCACGGCTTGGATATGGAATTGAATGGCCGATCACGTATGATGAAATTGCTCCATGGTATTCCCACGCAGAAATTTTCGCGGGAATTTGTGGAAACCGTGACGGACTTGAAGCGATGCCGGATGGCGAATATCTTCCGCCGTTTGATTTTAACTGTGCTGAAAAAGATGTGCAGCAAAAAATCAAATCGAAATACAAAGATCGGTTTATGATCCAGGGGCGATGGGCGCAATTGACGAAGCCATCATCCATTCACCTGCAGCAGGGAAGGGCGCAATGCCAGGCGAGGGATCTTTGCATGCGTGGCTGTCCCTTTGGAGGATACTTCAGTTCGGTGTCTTCTACATTGCCTTGGGCGCAGCGCACGGGTAATTTAACTGTGAGACCTTTTTCCGTTGTACACTCAATTATATATGATGAGCAAAAAGGAAAGGCAGTTGGCATTCGAATCATCGACACGAATACGAAGCAAAGCGTGGATTTTTTTTCGCGAATTATTTTCATGAATGCGTCGGCACTCAACACGAATCTCATTTTATTGAATTCGAAATCGAATCGTTTTCCAAATGGATTTGGAAACGATAACGGATTGTTGGGAAAATATGTTTGTTTTCAAAACTATCGCGGATCGAGTCGTGGGGATATTGAGGGATTCCAGGATCAATATTATTATGGTCGCCGTACTGTTGAATGTATGATGGCAAACTTCAGGAACCTTCATAAACAGGATACTGATTTTGTGGGCGGATATATGGCGTTTATGGGCGCGTGGCGTGATCGGGGAGCCGGAGAGCATGCGTCAGAACAAATTGGTGCCTTATATAAAGATGCGATGTGCGAAGCGGGCGATTGGCACATGTACATGTATATACAGGGAGAAACTGTTCCAAAGGAAACAAACTACGTCGCGCTGAGCGGTGATAAAAAAGATCAATGGGGAATTCCTTTGCTTGTTACAAAAGTCGGGTACGATGATAACGACGAAAGAATGTTGAAAGACTTCCTCACTCAAAGTGGGGAAATGTTTGAAAATGCCGGAATCAAAAATATCTCGCAGCATGACAATCATTGGGCGCCGGGCAGAGATATACATGAGATGGGTGGCTGCAGAATGGGAAAAGATCCAAAAACGTCTCTCCTCAACAAATGGAACCAGTTTCACAATTGCAAGAACGTATTTGTTACGGACGGTGCGTGCATGACGAGCACCGGATATGGAAGTCCTTCCATTTTGTATATGGCGTTTACGGCGAGGGCGGCGAACTACGCGGTGGAGGAATTGAAGAAAGGGAATTTGTGAGATATGATTTTAGAGCGGAAGAGCAGAGTGCGATATCCTAGAACAGGCGCGCTTATTCAAAAAAGAAAAAATTCGTTTTGTTTTGTTCTAAAAAAATAGCAACTTTAATTTTATAACCACTCTGATTTTTCCCAGAGAAGAGGAGTCAGATCAACAAACAATTATTAATATGAACAGAAGAGAAGCATTATCCAGTGTGGCGCTCTTACTAGGCGGTACCATCATCGGAGCAGAAGCTTTTTTATCCGGATGCAAAAGCGACAAAAAAATTGGAGCTGCCGGACTTAATTTTTCGCAAGATGATATTGCTTTCCTCGATGAAGTAGGAGAAACTATTATTCCTGCTACGACGACACCTGGAGCGAAAGAAGCAAAGATTGGAGAGTTCATGAAGACTATCGTAACAGATTGCTACGAAGAAAAAGATCAGAAAATTTTCACAGAGGGAATGACGAAGCTTGAGGAAGCATCGAAGAAAAAAAATGGCAAATCATTTCTTGAAAGTAGTCCGCAGGAAAGACATGATCTGCTTGTTGAATTAGATAAGGAACAAAAAGATTATACAGGTAAAAAGAAACCGGAAGATCCGGCGCATTACTTCCGTATGATGAAAGAACTTACTTTGTGGGGTTACTTTACATCTGAAGTTGGAGCGACTAAGGCTCTCCGTTATGTTGCAGTTCCGGGAAGATATGAAGGCTGTGTTCCGTATAAGAAAGGCGACAAGGCTTGGGCAACTTAGTGATTACATTCATTTGAAAAAACTACTCAAGAACTCTCCGCATGCGGAGAGTTTTTTATTTTAAAACGTTTCAAAAAAATGAATGAAGTTGGTCCGAAATGTTAATCGAAATTTGACCAAAATTAATCAATGTGTCTCTTATACACATTAATTTTGATCGTATAGTGCCAAGAAATTGTTAAAAAAATATTATTTTTATTTCAGTTTAATTGTAAATTCACGTTGATTTTAAATTGTTTTTAATCATTTCAAACAACTATCCTGCTTATGCCATTCAAAACTAACGTACTTGCCAGCTATTGCTGCGCGGTACTTTTGCTTTTGAGCAGCAGCGTGCTCGCTCAAAAATCCGTTACTGGTAGAGTAATCAGTAATGCAGACAAACAACCGATAGTCGGGGCAACGGTTCAGGTAAAGGGAACCAAGGTTGCCACACAAACGGGTACCGACGGATCCTTCACCGTCACTTCTTCAAAAGAAATCGGAACATTAATCATCACAGTAGTCGGCTTCGAAGCATTGCAAGTGCCTGTTTCGGGTCGTACGTCTGTTGGTGATGTTGTGCTTTCTTTGTCTGCTACATCACTGAATGATGTGGTCGTTACAGGTTATACGGCCCAAAGAAAGAAAGAAATCACAGGATCTGTTGCTGTCGTCAGTATTAAGGACATGAAAAGTGTTCCTGCTGGTACAACAGAACAGATGTTGCAAGGTCAGGCATCGGGTGTGACCGTAATCGGTTCAGGAAACCCCGGTGATAACAGCAACGTGTACATTCGCGGTATTACTTCTTTCAACGGAAGTAACCCATTGGTCGTTGTTGACGGAGTACCATCTGCACCTGGTGATTTGACAATGTTGCATGATCTCAGCGCAAATGATCTTGAGTCTGTACAAGTCCTCAAAGACGGACAGGCAGCTATCTACGGTGCGCGCGGATCTGCAGGTGTTATCCTTATTACAACTAAGAGAGGTAAAGCCGGTAAAGCAACTATCACATACGATGGTTACTACGGTACTCAACGTGTTCCATCTGGAAACGTTTGGCACAAGGCGAATACTCAACAAATGGCCGATTTGTATTGGTTAGCTGCTAACAACTCTCACCAAACAATCGATACATTGCCAAATGGAGATCCTTGCGCTGGTTGCGTTCCATCAGCACAGTATGGAACTGGAACAAGCCCAAGAATTCCTGACTACATCGTAGCAGGTCCTTCTTCTGGTGTTATGGCTGATGATCCAGCTGTTGATTTTTCAAAATACAACATCGATTATTCAAAGGGTGATATCTATCAAATCGTTGCTGCTAATAAAACAGGAACCGATTGGTTCCATGGTGTGTTTAAACCAGCTCCGATCCAGAGTCACACATTGACTGCAAGTGGTGGTAGCGATAAATCTAACTACCTGTTCTCATTCAACTATTTTAATCAGCAGGGTATATTGTTGAATACAGGTTTGAAAAGATATGCAGTTAGAGCTAATACTACATTCAACATAAAAAATAACATCCGTGTTGGGGAAAATGCGTACATCTTCTACAAAGAAAACCCACGCATCACAAACAACACAGAAGGTAACGAAGTAAATACAACTGCATGGATGCAACCAATCATTCCGCTGTTTGATATTAATGGTGGTTTCGCTGGTACGCGCGGTAAAGAACTTGGTAACTCAGGTAGCCCGATGGCAGTCAGATCACGTGCAGGGGGAGACAAAGGTTACAACTGGGATATCATTGGTAATGTTTGGGGTGAAGTTGACATCTTGAAACATATCACAATTCGTACAAGTTTTGGTGGTAACATCGATAACTATTCTGGTTACTGGCATACTTACCACACGTATGAAAATGCAGAAAATAATACTAACAACGGCTTCAACGAATATGCAGGTCACGTAAGTAACTGGACTTGGACTAACACTGCTAGTTATAGCAATGTGTTTGCAGAAAAGCACAGTTTGAAAGTTTTGGTTGGTATCGAATCTGCAAGTTTCAGACAAAGAGAATTAGGAGCAGCGAGATTGGGTTATTTCACTGACGATCCTAACTACCTTACAATTACTTCCGGTAGTGCGACAGGACAATCTGCATACAGCTTCTTTAATAAATCCACACTGTACTCGTTGCTTGCAAGAGTTGACTACTCTTTCAACGACAGATTCTTTGTTGGTTTAACAGGCCGTCAGGACCAATCTTCAGTTGTGTCTGAGAGCAACAGAAAAGGTAACTTCGGATCAGTGTCAGCAGGTTGGGCAATTTCACAAGAATCTTTCATGAAGAATGTTTCTTGGCTGAACAACTTGAAAATCCGCGGAAGCTGGGGTGTTCTTGGATCAATCAGCAATACAGAAACTCGCAACTCATTTACAACTTATAGCGCAGGCATCGGATCTACATATTATGGTATCGCCGGTTCTGCGAATGGTGTAACTCAAGGTTTCTCTTATTCAACATACGCCAACCCGAAAAGTAAATGGGAAGGTGACGAGATCAAGAACATTGGTTTCGACGCTACTTTGATACATAACAAAATCGACATCACTATCGATTGGTATCAGAAAAAAATCAACGGTCTGTTGTTTGCTGACCAGCCACCAGCAGTTGTGGGCGGTGCTCAACCACCAAACGTTAACATCGGTGACATCAAAAATAACGGTATCGACGCCAGCGTAGCATATCACGGAAGAGTTAATAACGATCTTTCTTACAACATCGGAGTTAACCTCACCACGTATAAAAATACAGTGTTGAGAATTCCAGGAACAGCTGGTTTCTTCACGGAAGCAAACACACACAACACTGGTCCACAAGTTAGAAACCAGGCAGGTCATCCTGTAGGTTCTTTCTACGGATATCACATCATCGGAATCTATCAAAGTGATGATGATGTTGCAAAATCTCCAGTTGAAACTGATGCAGCTCCCGGCCGCTTCAAATATGAAGATGCTAACCACGATGGTAAAATTGACCAAAACGACCAGGAATTCTTTGGTGATCCAAATCCAAAATTCACTTATGGAATTAACCTTGGCGTTACTTTCAAACAATTCGATTTCATGGCAACATTCTATGGTTCTTCCGGAAACAAAATCCTGAACTACACTCGTTACTTCCAGGATTTCTATCCACAGTTCCAGAACTCAAAGAGTGCAGCACTGCTGACTGATTCTTGGTTACCAAGCAGACCAAATGCTAAATACCCGATTGTTGAAAACGCTTCTTATTTCAGCACCAATGGAGTAATCAACGATTTCTATATGGAAAACGGTTCATTCTTCCGTTGCAAGCAAATGCAGATTGGTTACAACTTTGCAGCTGCTACACTGAGAAAAGTTGGAATTGACAGGGCTCGTTTGTATGTTCAAGCAGCAAACTTGTTCACAATCACAAAATACACTGGTCTCGATCCTGAAATTGCAACAAACTCTGGTTTGACGAGAGGTAATTTGAATCAGGATGGTACAAGACAAGGCTACCAATCAGGTTTTGGTGTTGACTATGGTAACTATCCTCCTGCTAAGACTATCTTGGTTGGTGTAAGTATTACCTTCTAATTTAAAAACGATAAATTTTCATTGTCATGAAAAGAATAAAAAAATATAGAAACATAATATTTGTAGGTTCGGCCGTTGCGATTGCCGCTGCCTGCTCGAAATCGTTTCTGGAAATTCAGCCTACTGGATTTTTGCAGCCGGAAACGATCGCCACAAAGGCCGGCGTTGAAGGTCTTTTAGTCGGTGCATATTCGCTCCTGGATGGAGTAGGTGGTGCAGGTACGGATCTAGGACCATGGGTTTCAGCAGCAAGTAATTGGGTGTATGGTAGTGTTGGTGGTGGAGATGCCCATAAAGGTTCCGATCCGGGCGACCAAAACCTGATCACTCCAATTGAAACATGGAACGTAAACGCATCGAATGGTTATTTGGATGGCGTATGGAGAGCTCGATATGATGGCGTACAAAGAGCCAACGAAGCTATGCGCATCATGAGACTTGCCAAAGACATGACTGCTACCGATACAGTAGAAGTTGCAGCTGAAGCAAGATTTTTACGTGGGCACTATCATTTTGAGCTCCGTAAAATGTTTGGTAAAGTTCCTTACATCACTGAAGATGTAACTTACTCTACGGGAAATTTCCTGATTCCAAACGATCATGATATCCTTCCGGAAATCGAAGCAGATTTTCAATATGCAATGGATAATCTGCCAGAAACTCAGGCAGATTTGGGACGCGCTAATAAATGGGCAGCTGCATGCTACCTGATGAAGGCTTACATTTACGAAGGAAAGTATTCAGACGCGTTAACCCTGTTCAACACAATAAAGACAAGTGGAGTAACAACTGCAGGTCATCCTTATGCATTGAATGCCCGCTTTTCTGATAATTTCAATCCTGGAACAAGAAACAGTGATGAATCAGTTTTCGCTGCGCAATCAACCGTTAATGACGGAGCGAGCGGTGGAAATGCAAATCAGGGCGATGGTTTGAACTTCCCTTACGGTGGTCAAACTGGTTGCTGCGGGTTCTTCCAACCATCATTCAGTCTCGTAAATGCATTCAAAGTTGATGCAAACGGATTGCCATTCCTCGATGGAAGCTACAACAATTCTAATTTGAAGAATGACCAGGGTATCAACTCTAATACAGCATACTCACCTGATGTTACTACTCCAATCGATCCACGTTTAGACTGGACAGCTGGTCGTCGTGGAATTCCTTTCCTTGATTGGGGTAACATGGCCGGTGCTAACTGGGTACGTAACCAGGCTTCTGCTGGTCCATACGAGCCCGTGAAAAATATGTTCTATGCTTCACAGAAAAATCAACTTACTGATGCATCCGGATGGACAGCTGGTTTTACAGCAAACAACGTCAATTTGATCCGCTATGCTGATGTGTTGTTGCTGGGTGCCGAAGCAGAAATTCAGGCTGGTAGCCTTTCAAATGCCACTGATTTAATCAACCAGGTTCGCGATCGTAATACGGATCCGTCAACATGGGTTCATACTTACATCGATCCGGCTAATCCAACAGGAGGATATACTAATACACCGGCTGCTAATTACAAAATAGGATTATATCCTGCTCCATTTGCTTCAAAAGACGAAGCATTGAAAGCTTTGTATTTCGAACGCAAGCTTGAGTTGGCAATGGAAGGTCATCGTTTCTTCGATATCTCTCGTTGGGGTATTGCAAAACAAGAACTCGATGGTATCTATGCTCGCGAAGTAGCAAGCGGATATGTTTTGGACGTGGGAGCATCTTTCACAGTTGGTAAGAATGAATTCTTGCCAATCCCACAACCGCAGATTGATAAAAGTACTGTAGGTGGTAAATCAGTTCTTGTTCAAAATCCGAACTACTAGTCGTCAATGGTTTATTCACGATAAGAAAATGGGAGCAGGATATTTCCTGCTCCTTTTTCATTTTATGCGCTCCCATAATCTCGTCCCGCCTTCAAACAGTTGTCCTCCAAAATTGAATTAGTTTTAAGACTGAATTTTACTGCATTTTTAGCCGTTTATTTTTTACTGTATAAATTCTTGGTCTTATGTCAAACACTTCTCCATGGCTCGTTTATGCATTACTGTCAGCATTCTTTGCAGCTCTCACTGCGATCTTCGCAAAAGCCGGATTAAAAAACGTAAATTCCGATCTTGCTACAGCCATCCGAACAGTGATCATCTTACTGATGACCTGGGGAATTGTTCTCTATAAAAAAAATTGGAGAGAACTCTCGTCATTGTCCACAAACACCTGGGTCTTTCTGATACTGTCTTCTCTTGCGACAGGATTATCCTGGCTTTTCTATTACCGCGCATTGCAATCTGGGAACGTTTCACAGGTAAGTATCATTGACCGCGGGAGTATATTGTTTGTTCTGATCTTGTCATTTCTTTTCTTGAAAGAACCGATCACTCCACGGATATTAGCAGGAGCAGCTTTGATTTTTGCGGGTATGATTGTGGTGACATGGAAGTAAGCGGGAAGGCTGAAGTAAAGGTTGAGACTGAATTTAGTGCTAAGCGATCATTGATACCACTGGTAAAGAATCATTATTTATTTTAAGTGCATTTTCAAAATTCAACACTGATACAATGTTCAAGTCATCATTTATGCTCGGACGCTTATGCGACTTGAATATCGATTGTTGAGATGTTGAAAATTAATCTTTGAATGAATCGCAAGAAATTTCTCAACATTGACCTTAACCTCAATCTCAATCTCAACCTCCACCTCCTCCCCGAATCAACTAACAATTCTTATATTGCGTTCCTGAATTTGCGCAAATCCATATTGCAATTATTATTAATTCGTGAGTCTGAAAGCAGGCTTATCTCCCGGCTTTTCATATTCGAGTTTTTCCAGGGAGCGGCGATCGCGCTTTACTTTTTGTCTGCTATCACAATTTTTGTTGAACATCTTCCACCTTCTGATCTTCCGAAAGTTTTTATCCTATCGGCTTTTCTTTTATGGCTTTTTGGATTTATTTACAATCGGCTCGAACACAAATTGCTCACGAAACAATTAATCTACTTTGTTTTGATTTTTAACGGTGCGTGCATTCTCTTGTTTCGATTGTTTATTCATCTCGAATCGCAGACATGGTTCCTATATGTTTTTCTCGCTTCATTCAATATTCTCTACTTATTAAATAATCTTGAATTTTGGGGCCTGGTCGCGGTCTTATTCGATGTGCGCCAGGGGAAACGTTTGTTTGCGATTGTCAGCGCGTGGGATGGTCCCGCACGCGTGATGGGGTATGTGATTTCCATTGTACTCAGCGCTTCACTCGGCACGGAAAATTTATTATGGATATCGGCGTTTTTTATGCTTTTTTCCATTTTACTCTTTATCCCTTTAGCAAAGTCAGACGAATTAAGAAACATCGCGCCAAGTGATCATCATCATTTTGCGACACAAAATTTGCAGCAATTACAAGCTGCTGTCACCGCCAATAAATTAATTCGCAATGCAGCATTTGTCTCATTCTTTTCATTTTGTTTTTATCTCGTGACAAATTATGTGCTGTATGGGTATGTAAAAAAACAATTCCATAGTGATATTTCCCTGGGAAGATTCTTCGCAGTTTTTTTAATTGTGAGCAGGACACTTGCGCTGATCATAAAACCTTTATTTGTCAACCGCCTGTTGGATAATTTAGGAATTAAAAGATCCCTTCTCGTAACTCCGATTTCATTAATGATATTAAGCGGTATTGCCGTGCTGGTTGGTGAACGATTAAACGTTCCATTGCACCTGTTTCTGATCATGGCAATTGTTGTCGACATTCTTAGGTCAGCAATTCAATCACCTGTACTGCTAACCACGTTGCAACCGCTACCTGTAAATCAAAGACTCAAAGGACATACGATCATCAAAGGATTAATGGACCCCTTTGCATTTCTCGCGGTAGGAGTGTTGCTATTATTGGTTCCCGCCCATAACGCGGATGTAAACCTCCTGCTACTTTGTATTATCTTATTTGGTTTGACTGTGTTGTGGACGATTTTTGCGTTATCGGTCGATCGCAATTATATTCAAACGTTGTCGATGGCCATCCACCGTCGACTTGTTGATGAGAGAGATATTTCGATTACTGACAACGATTCTTTAAATTTTCTGCTGAAAAAAGTAGAGCAGGGCACGGAGGAAGAGGCTGCTACCATTCTCCAGCTTGTGTCGTCGCAAACTGTAAATCATGAAAAATTTTATTTGCTGGGACTTCGCCATCCTTCTCTCCGGGTGCGTCAACTAACGCTCGGCTATATCCGAAATCAACACTATGCTGCTTTGTTACCCGAGTTAAAGAAAATGTTGAATGCTCCGGATGCGCATTCGTATTTACCACAGTTATTGAGGACGCTAACCGCCCTGGATGAGAGTGTGGATATCTCTTCTTACTTGTCACACGAAAATCATGAAGTGTCAAGCGCGGTGGCGATGGGATTTTTGGCATACAACCATCCACACAAGGAAAAAGCATTCGATCACATTGGGAAATTATTTTTGTCAGCCAGCACGCTGCACAAAATAAGTGGTTTGCAAATTGTTGGAGAAATGAAGGTTCATCATTTTTCCGACAACGTCGCTTCCTTAATTACTCACGAAGATGAGACAATCAGAAGGAACGCATGCATTGTAGCGGGAAAATTAGCTGATCCCAAGATGCTGTCTGTCCTCTTACAATTGTATGGGAAACAAAATAGCGATAAGCATATCTTAAAGGCGTTGGAACTCGCAGGCGAAGCAGCTGTCGAACCCATTCGTCAATATATGCACACTCATAACGTGGACGCGCAAACGCGGCACCAGCTTTTTGTCGTTCTGGGTAAAATTGGAACGGATGATGCTGCCGGGTTGCTGCAAGAATCATTGGAAAAATTTCCTTCGGATGAATATCACCTGCTTTCCATTTTGTATCAACCACAGTTTGGGGCGCCGCCGGACAAACAGGTTTATATATCACTCCTGAAAAAGAATATGGAAAATGCTTCCGCACAGCTGTCGGCTCTGGATGCATTACGAAACAATCATCACGCATATCATTTATTGATCAGGTCAATAGAACTGGAGCTGCTTAACATCAGAGATAAATGCCTTTTTCTTTTTTCATTTTTGTTTGACAGGGACAAAATTCGAAAATCAAAAATCGGATTTGAATTGAATACAAAAGAATCCACCGCTAATGCGTACGAATTGGTCGATATGGTGGTTCCAAGAGAATTTTCAGATCCTTTCATCCTTATCTTTGAACAAGAAGATCCTTCAATCAGAAACATGCAGTTAAGTAAATTTTTTAAGATAAGAGAAGTATCGGCTGGCGATGTGATTGCGGATATTTTACAGGATAACGCGAACAGATATAACGAATGGACAAAGTCCTGTTGTTTGTATGAATTTAAAGAGCAGCCAGAGTTGTTGCAGGTAAAATTGGTTGAACCATATTTAAAATCAGACAATTTAATTTTAAAAGAAACAGCAACTTTTATACTCGAAGAAATCAGTGAATCCAATGACAGGAATTAAAACTCTTTTAGCACGATGAGCACGCATGCTACAAAAATATCGGGATTGATGTTGATCGAACGGGTTTTGCTACTTAAATCTCTCTCCGTTTTCCGTGACACCCCAGAAACGATCCTGGCGGAAATTGTTCACCTGATGGTTGAAATGAATGTGCCCGCAGGAACCCATATTGTGCAGGAAGGAGAGGTGGGTAATTGCATGTATATCATTTTTGAGGGCACCGTCAAAATTCACAAGCAAAAGCGAACGCTGGTGGAACTTCATGAAAAAGATTTTTTTGGTGAGCTTGCTTTGCTGGATGTGGAGACAAGATCGGCAACGGCAACTGCATCTACGGATTGCACGCTGTTTCGTATAGACCAGGAACCATTTTATGACATGATGGAATCACGGCCTGAAGTGGTCAGAGGCGTGATCAAGATTTTGTGTAGGAGAATCAGGGAAGCAAACCTAAAATTGCTCGAGAAAGAGCGGTAATTCCTGGAATCAATCAATCACTTCGTAGACGACCGTTGCGCGTGATTTATTTTTGAAATTCATTTCTCCAAGTCTTTTGCAGTTAAAAAATTCTTTCACCTTTTCATACGATTGTTCCGTAATAAGAATTTGCGCTGCGGCCGCCGCACCTTGTAATCGCTGTGCTGTATTTACGACATCTCCTACGACCGTATAGTCTAACCTCCGCAAATTTGCGGAGCCGATATTACCTGAAATCATTTCGCCACCATTAATTCCGATTGAAAGTCGCGGTTGAAACGAAGACTTCCCCGAATATTCCGGCATTTTTTCGATTTGCTTTCTAACTGTCAATGATGCGTCGATAGCACGGTCAAGATGATAATCACCTCTGAAAATTGCCATTACCGCATCGCCCATAAATTTATCTATGTAACCATTTTGTGCGATAATTTCTTTTACGATCACGTCGAAATAATTATTTAATAATTGAACAACGGTATCCGGTGATTCGCTTTCTGAAATCGCAGTGAAGTTGCAGATGTCAATGAAAACAACAGACGCTTCGATTGTTTCATTTAACAGTAACGACGATTCAAATTCTCTTCGGTTCATAAAATTGAGTACCGTTTCATCCACATACATGCGAAGTATATTATTTTCCTTGATTGCCTTGAGTGTTTCGCGAAGTTGCGCAACGTGAACTTTTGTTTTTTCAATCGTCAATTCGAGATCCTCAAAATTTACAGGCTTGCATAAGAAATCAAAAGCGCCTTTATTCATTGCGCTACGTATATTGTCCATGTCGCCATATGCAGACACGACGATTGCTTTAATAAGGGGACTAACCGTATTTAGTTTACTGATTAGCGTGAGTCCGTCCATTTCCGGCATATTGATATCACTTAATACAATATCAACATCGGGGTTTTGTTCAATTTTCGCTAGCGCTTCCACACCGTTCGCCGCGAAAACAAATGAATATTGTTGTTCTCGAATCTGCCGTCTGAACTTTTGCTTAATCAGCATTTCCAGGTCTGCTTCATCATCAGCTACCAGGATTTTCGTCATGTGGTAAGTTTTTTAATTTTTGCTTCAACAGATTAAAGTCGAGTGGTTTTGTCAGGAAATCATCCGCTCCTAATCGCATCGCCTGCGAATAATTGTCTGCGTCACCATAAGCAGTGATCATCATGACGATGGGAGGAGGCGTTTTAAATTTGATTTTTATCCTTTGCAACAGATCAAGTCCGCTGATCCCGGGCATATTGATATCTGACAAGATCAACACGACTTCCGAAAGGTGTCCTTCCAAAAATGTAAGCGCTTCTTCGCCCGAATAGGAAAAGACGAATTCCATTTCATGATTGCGTATTTCCTTCCGGAAACGCTGCTCGAATAAAGTTTCCATATCTCTTTCGTCGTCGACTACTAAAATTTTCATCATATCCGGTGAATCTTTTGGTTGTTATCGGGATTTGTCGCGGTAAGATACATATTTCCTCTATTAAGGCAGCACTGGAATACGGATAATAAACTCTGCAAATTCATTTTCCCGGGTGTCCAACATAAGTTGTCCTTCATGTTCCTTTACGATAATATCATAACTCAAAGACAATCCTAATCCGGTTCCTTTCCCTGTCGGCTTGGTTGTAAAAAAAGGCTGGAAAATTTTATCTCGAACCGACTGGGAAATACCCATTCCATTGTCCCGGACTTTTATTTCGACCATGTCCTTTTTTGTTCCAGTTGCAGCATTTTCATTGGCTCTGAGATATCGCGTCGTCACGATTACCGTGGGCTCATAACTGCCTTGACTATGCGTTTTTTCTTCCTTTTTTTCTGTTACGGAATAGAAAGCATTATTGAATAAGTTTAACAATACCCTGCCGATATCTTGTGGAACTATTTTAACCTTTCCAATCTGTTCATCAAAATTTGTTGTCAGTGTTGCGTTAAATGTCTTGTCTTTTGCTCTCAAACCGTGGAAACTTAGTCGTAAATATTCATCCGCAAGTAAATTAATATCCGTTAATTCTTTTTGGCCCGTGCTTGTGCGCGAATGGTGCAACATGCCTTTCACGATTCCATCTGCACGTTTCCCGTGGTGATTTATTTTTTCCTGGTTTTGTATAAGATCGTTGGTAATTCCTTCGAGGTTTTCTTTGTCTTTTGGATCTATATTGATTTTACCAAGTTCTTCCTTTAATTCGTCCGCCAATTCCATACTCACTTCGGAGAAATTATTTACAAAATTCAATGGGTTTTGAATTTCGTGTGCAATGCCGGCCGTCAGTTCACCCAGCGAAGCCATTTTTTCCGACTGTATTAATTGCGATTGTGTTTCTTGTAATTCTTTCAGGGATCGATTTAATTCGTATGTTCGTTCGGACACCTGCTCCTCCAGCATTTGATTTTGTGTGGCGAGAATCTGCTGCTTTTCTTTTTCCTTCTCCAGGTTTTCCTTTGATAATTTTTGAATTTCTGCCAATTGCAATCCGAGATATCTGCTGTTTCGCGCATAGTTTATCGCGAGGTAAATACTAATTGTTACGAAATCAATAAAATTGTTCAGGAATGAATAGAAAGGAGTAAACTGGATGATATTATAGAGCGATAAAGTGAAAGCTGTATTCATAAATGCGCTGCTTATTGCGACAACTGCCATCATATAATTTCCGCGTATTATGGCAAGTATACATAACCTCAGTAATTCTAAAATGAATAGAGAACGAAGACCAGCGTTAAATACAAGATAGGCAGATGACTCATCGAAGTAAATATATAATATGGTATCAACCACCATGATCAAGAAAATTAGCGCCCAATCGAAGTAGCTAATTTTGTTCGTTATCTCCAACGCAAGGATTGATAAAATAAGAACGCCGGCAATTTTCCCATTCAAGTTGAGCGCAACGGTAATCCAGCTGAATCCATTGACATCAACGCTGCCTTCTGTGATCTGCGAGCTAATTGCAGGAATCGTTCCCGCAAAAAAGCAAAAAGCACCGAACAACAAATGAATTTTTTGCTGGGGGTAGAAACTATATAGAAGGATGAATAGGAACCCGAGTCCTACGCTCATGAATGAATAGCCAATGTCCATCCTTGGATCAACAAGTGCGGCCTTGTAACTGCTTAACGCGTTCATCCACGGCGCAACTTTTACAGTTAACGCAGGAAAATTTGTTTTTGTAAACATCCATGGTTTTGGCAAATAGGTACTGGCAAACCTAACGGCAATGAGTACACTATCACCGAGATTGCCCGGAAACAATATTGGTTTTTCGTGTGGGTTATAGTTTTGTACTTTGCTTGGGCCAATAATTCTTCCAAATTGGATAAATCGCTGGCCATTGACGTACCAGTCGGAAGCTCCCAGTTGCGTCAAAAGGATGGCCGCCTGGTTATTTGACGTTGATGAATCAACATAGACTTTAATGCGGAACCATCCAATGGCTTGCTTGTTGAATTCACTAAAATAAGTTTTGGGTTTAGAAAGATCTGCGGACTGCCATTGACTGTCGTCGAATGTTGGGCTTGCCCATGCAGTATCATCACCCGCATGAAATTTCCAACCTTTGTCGATCACGATCCCATCCGCGGGCAGATTGTTTAATTGCAAAAAATAACCACCGACTTTTTGTGCAACGCTTGCTGTCGATGTAAAAAGGAAAAACAAACAAAATATTTTCAAGATCTTCATATGTGATCTATTTAAGATTTTCTTTCAATGGTATCCGGATAATAAATTCCGCATATTCACCTTCGTGCGTATCCACGTCAATCTGTCCTCCATGTTCTTTATTGACGATATCATAACTTAATGACAATCCAAGGCCGGTGCCTTGCCCGGGGCCCTTTGTCGAAAAAAAAGGTTGAAAAATTTTTCCCAAAATCGGTTCTGCTACGCCCATTCCATTGTCAATGACTTTGATTTCAAGTGTTGGCCATCCTTCAGCGGATGCTGGAATTTTCCTTGTTCGAACCGTTATCTCCGGTTCATATTCAGCATCGCTTTTTTTTCTTTTTTCATTGACTGAGTAAAACGCATTGTTGATCAAATTCAACAATACACGCCCAATGCTTTGTGGATCGAGCATTATTTTGCCAAGCCTCGAATCAAAATCAGTGTTGATTGTTGCATTGAAAGATTTGTCTTTCGTTCTCATTCCATGATAACTCAGGCGCAAATATTCTTCTGCAAGCGTGTTGATATCAGTTGATTCTTTCCGTCCGGTACTCGTCCGCGAATGTTGAAGCATTGATTTTACAATCGCATCGGCACGTTGCCCGTGATGTAATATTTTGTCAAGGTTTTCTTTGATATCCTCCGCGAGCTGGATTGCCTCACTACTATGACCTGTTCGAACAGCTTCTTTCATTTCGTCGAGCAGCTCTTCATTTACTTCTGAAAAATTATTAACGAAATTCAGCGGATTTTGTATTTCAGGCGCGATGCCTGCAGTCAACTCACCAAGTGAAGCCATTTTTTGTGAGTGAATCAGCCTGGTTTGGGTGGATTTAAGTACATCCAGAGTATTTTGCAAATCACTTTTCTGTTGTTTGAGAGTTGCATTGGTTGTTTTTCGCTGCACGTTGTTTCTATAAAGTATGGCTGACAAAAGAAGAAGAACGAATAAGGCAGACAATAGTGCATAAAGTCTTACTTCGTTCCGGTATCTCTCCTTCGCAGCAGCAATCTCTTTTTGGCGTTGTTCTTCATCAAATACGAGCAATTGAAGCTGCTGCATTTTTGCCTGGCTGAAAATGGTGTCTTTCGCAGCCAACATCACTTTGATATATTTTAGCGCGCTGTCAGGTTGATGCCGGTCCTCATAGAACGCCGATAGAATGGAGCTGGCATCCGCTGCGTAGGCGCCGAAATTATAATGTTGACAAATTTCGAGAGCAGCAAGCGCGTATTGCACACAAGAATCACGAAGTGACATTTTATTGAAAAGACCCGCAAGATTATTGTACACTCTCGCCTTAATATAATTGTTGTCGTACTTTTCGGCCTGCTCAACGGCAAGCTGATAATATTGTTTCGCCGAGTCATAATTTTTCAAAGCCTCAAATACATTTCCAACTACAGCAGTGGCAAGGCATTCATATGGCTTTCTGAATTTGAGCATTTTTGAAATGCGAGATCCTTCTTTCACATAGTAAAGCGCTGAATCCAGATGCCGTTCGTTCAGCTGAATGACGCCTAATTGTGTATAGGGTCCGAACATCTCTCCAATCCATATTGTAGATTGTTGCTGTAACGCGATCGCCTGGCGGAGTTCACGTGTTGCCACGGCGTAATCTTTCATTTCGCGAGTGATGAGGCCGATATCGTGATGTGCCAATGCCATTGCGGCAATCCTATTGTTTTTGAATTGTTCAACAACTCTCAAATTGTTCATCGCGACCTCCAATGCTTTTGGGTAGTTACCACGCGCATTGATCGCCAGGAGAAGACTTCGCAACCCGAAATATTTTCCCTGCTCATAATTTAATATTTCTGAAAGGTCAATAATGCGTTTTGCATAGGTTAAAGTGCTGTCTGTTTGCGTGTATTCATAGTAAATCGAAAGGTCAAGCATTGCATTAACCGTCGAAGTATCATTCTTATCTTTTACTGAATTGTACCGGCTTTGTAATTTTTCGAAGTATGCCTGGGCATTTGTGTAATGATCCAGTATGAAAATTAGAAAACAGAATAAAATGATTTTTTTAATACCCGAACCTGCGATATTGATTGGATCAATTTTGAAAGGTTGTTTGAAAATACGCATCCGGTCTATTAAATTTTATTTCAGGATTTCGGTGGGTTATAATCAAATTCAAGAATATTTCCGTCCCCATCACCACCTTCGTTGGATATATACAAATTCGCCTTCGCATCAAATGTTATGCCTTCCGGTTGCCTGAACATTGCTGGATCCAATTGATAGTATCGTTTTATTTTCCATTGCTCATCGAGAATAATCAAAAGTTTGTTGACTGATGAAAGTAGATACCATTCATGGCTCACTGGATGTTTTGCAAGCGCAGATGGATGAATTCTTGGGCGCTTGTCAGCGCTATTTTTTAATTGTAATGGAGACAAATCGATCTTGAATTGATTAAGCGGTTTCAATTTTAAATGAGAAGAATCTTTGTCGTCAATTCCCAAAGTGTATACTGATAGTTCTTTCTTTTGATTATCCGCCGGACAAATTTTACATAATACTAATAGCTTATCTCCATCAACGGCCATACCTTCATATTCACCTGCAGGAATCAGATTGGGATTTTCAAATGAAGCATTTTTCTCCGCGAGGTTGCGGCTAAATGTAAATATTGTACCATCACTTCTTAAGACCGCAATCATTCCATTGGCCAACATGGCCAGGTCTTCATAATCACCTTTTTTTGCAAATTGGAAATGTTCATAATTTTCGTCTCCGAGATGAAAGTGAAAAAACTTTCCTTCTTCGTCTTGAATAGCACCAATCTCGCCGGAATTATTAAAATAAATGATTCCGGAAATCTCGTGAAGGGAGCGTTTGAGTATAAATTTTTTAGGTTTGGAAAGATCATATGCCGAAGGGTTGTCATATGCTTCCGGTTGCGTGCAAAAAAGCAAAACCGATATAGTGAAAAATCCCAGAATAAGAATTATGATTTTTTGCATCGGAGTTTATTTGAGAAGTGGTCAATACTTCCAGGCTCGTAATAAATTCAGAGAATTTACAAGCTATTGTGAAAAATGAGGGCTACGGCATAAGCAACAACGGAAATGATTATCCCGTACATGAACACGTTGTATGATTTATGCAGCAACTTATATTTTCTTCCAAGCACTCTGCCTTGTGAATAAATATCGCGAATCAGGCTACCGTATAGAAATTCGCTATCGACCATCATTTGTCGCATTCCATCCTCGTAATCTTCGAAGCTCATGTTGTAAAATGTTCCGAAGAAAAGAAGATTGGTAGTTTTATTGGTGACTTCTTCCTTGGTAAAACGCCCGTTTGGAATTTTTGGCCTTGTAGCAAGCACTGCATAAATTATTGCAACGACATTTATTCCGAGTAAAATCAGCGTCGGTATGGTCAAAACTGCAAGGTTGTTGTTTTCTTCGAGTTTACGTACAACCAGTGCGATGGCGATTGAGATAATAATCGAGTTCACTGAAATCATGATGTGTGCTTTATTATCTGCCATTACACTCAGCTTTTGGTGATTGGACGATGAAACCCGGAACATTGTTTCAACACCACGAATAGGCTTTTCTATTTTTTTATCAATTCCGGCAGGTTTTTTTGCAATATCCGGTTCCTGCTTTTTCGTATGAGCAGCCCCGTTAGGCACGACTTGAGCCGCCGGATTCTTATTTTCTGTAGCAAAATTTCTGATCATATTCTGGCGGGTCGTCATCTCCACTGCCTTTTCTAATTTTTTTTCCTGTTGTTTCCTTTTGAGTCTGTCGATCTGATCGGCTTTTGATTTCGCGAGGAGTGCCCGGACGTAGTCAGTATGGTACTCGTGTTTTTCCAATAATGCGAGATTTTTTTGCCGCCATTCGTCAGCATCAATCTTCGTGTTGTCCATTGCTTCAATTTCCTTTTTCAGCAATTTGCTTTTTTCTTTAAAGTCACTCGTCCCCAAGTGAAAAAGATCCGCATCGCAAATAATTTTTTCGAGAAGCGTTACAGGACGTTGAGGCATTTTAGTCGATACGATGCATTTTTTTACCTCATCAATTTCGGCTTGTCCAATTCCTATGCTCTTTAAATATTCTTCAGCTAACCCGGCGCTTTTGCTTTCATGCTCTGCTGATCCGTTTTTGAGATAACCGACATCGTGAAACCAGGCGGCGGCAACCACAATAAAATAATCGCGATCGTTCAAATTATAATGTCCGGCAATATTTTTTGCAGCTTCCACAACCTCGACGGTATGGGGCAGGTTATGATAAAGCAGTGTAGGCTGCGAATTTGTAAGATAAAAAGAATGGACATGATCACTTATTTGTTGTAACAACGCGTTGTAATTCATGGCTGAAAATTTTTGCAAATCATTGAAGTTCTCGATGGGATTGAATTTAGGATTGGCTGAAAGCCTTTACAGTCAAGGATTTCACGCCATTTGGTTTAATGGTCAAATAATTATTCCCAACGACTCCATGGCAAACTTTTGGTTCTTTAATATAGGCTAATCTTTTAAATATTGCCACGGATATTGTTGCGTCTATAAATTTCGTATTTTAATCCAGAGTTTTCAATTTTCCCTAAGCTAAACCCATTTAACATGAAACAGTGCCAGATGCTTCTTTTTGCATCCCTGATCATAGGAAGCCTATGCGCGACTGCGCAGTCTAAAATCGATAAAGATAAATTTTTTGTCGATGAAAAAATTGTCGAGGGAACTTTGATCACAGATCTAGGACAGGTCCTCGGAGGCGGCGCAAAAATGGAGTACCAGGATGCCACACTGGTTTGCAAAATGCCTGACAGCGCTGCGTTTACTGAAGGAATCAGGATACGCGCCCGGGGTGAGTTCCGCCGGAAAACCTGCTACATGCCTTCGCTTCGTTTGAATTTTCACAATACCACTTCTCCGAAATTGTCGTCACTGGATGCATTGAAACTCGTTTGTGTATGCAAAACAAACAACACGTACGAACAATATCTGCTCAAAGAGTACCTGATTTACAAAATCTACAATCTTCTTACGCCGATGAGTTTTCGTGTGCGGCTAGCCAAAATGAACTACGAGGATTCGAAGAAAAAGAAAAAAGATATATCAGAATACGCATTTTTTATTGAGGACATCAAAGACCTGGCGAAGAGAAACGGGTGCAAGGAATGGAAAGGTCATATCATAACCGAGCAAACCGAGAGGCATCAGATGACCTTGGTATCGGTATTTGAGTATATGATCGGGAATACAGACTGGGCCGTGCCGGTTTCTCATAATACCAGATTTATTCGTCCAAAAAAAGATACTACCGCCGCTCCATTTGTTGTTCCCTATGATTTTGATTTTGCCGGATTGGTGAACACAGATTACGCGATTCCTGCGCCGCAGTTGACGGAAATTACGTCAGTGAGACAGCGACTCTACAGAGGTTTTCCAAGAACAACTGCAGAGCTGCAGGAAGTTTTCAAAGTTTTTAACGATCAGAAGGAAAAAATATATGCATTGATAAATAGCTTCGAATTACTTACCACTTCCAACAGAAAAGATATTATCGGCTACCTGGACGAGTTTTATAAAACGATCAATAGTCCTAACGAGGTTCAAAATGTATTTATCGATCATGCAAGGACTGAATAGACGGATTTGATTAAAGGCAATCAACGCGAGTGGCAACTTCATTTGCTTTGTTCGAACCAGTCTACAAAGATGTGTCTTCATGTTTTTGGAAGGACAATGATAAAAGTAGAAAACTCGTCTTCTTGTGTTTCGACCCTTAACTCTCCACCATGGGCTTTGACGATGTCATATGTCAAAGACAAACCCAAGCCAGTTCCCGATCCTGACGGTTTGGTTGTAAAGAAAGGTTGAAAAATTTTATCAATGATTTTTTGAGGGATGCCGACACCATTATCCATCACCTGCAATTCGATATGGTCGGGGAGATTTTTTGTTGTTATGGAAACGACGGGTTCATAATCCGACGAGCCACCGATTTGATTCTTTTTCTCGATTGCTGCGTGAAATGCGTTGTTGTACAAATTGAGTAACGCTCGCCCAAAATCCTGCGGAACGATATTTATTTTCGGCATCGTCACGTCAAAGTCTGTACGAACAGTTACATTAAATGATTTGTCTTTTGCCTTCAAACCATGATAGCTTAATCGCAAATATTCATCAGCGGTCGTGTTGACATTCGCCAGTTCTTTTTGTCCCGTGCTGTTGCGAGAGTGTTGCAACATTCCCTTTACGATAGAATCGGCGCGTTTCCCGTGATGAATTATCTTCAGTTCGTTTTCCCTGATCATATTAGAAATCGAAACTGCTTCATCCTTATTTCCATTATTCAATTCAGATTGCAGCTCGTCGATCAATTCTTTGTTCACATCCGAAAAATTATTGACAAAGTTCAAGGGATTTTGAATTTCATGTGCGATCCCTGCGGTGAGTTCGCCCAACGAAGCCATTTTTTCCGAATGAATCAGCTGCGTTTGGGTAGATTTTAATTCCTCTAATGCATTTTCTGCTTTCGTCCTTTGTCTTTCTATTTCCAGTTTTTGGCTGTGTAATAAATTATTTGCTTTTTGTTTGGTGCGATTATTACGGTAAAGCATAATCGCAATAATTAATAACGCGAGAACTCCCAATAGCGATGCAAATAATTCGAGTCGATTTTTGAATTTGACCGCTTGCGCCTGCAACGCCTGCTGCCTCTGTTGTTCAAGGAAGAACAGATTTTGTACCTGGATGGATTTTTCTGTATTGAACAGACTGTCTTTGATCGCCGTCGCCGACTTCGAATACATAAGCGCTTCATGCTCGTTGATTGGTTCATAGAGCTCGGATAGCAGCAAACTTGCTTGGATGATTCCTTTTGCGTAGTTACTTTTTTGCGCCATCGTTAGCGCGCTTTTTGCAAAAAAGACAGCCGAATCAATCTGCCCTGATTTTTTCTTCAAGGCTGCTATTGCAACATATGCCTGATTTAAGATAATAAAATCATTTCGGGGAAGACCTATAGAAACACATTTCCGAAAGTAGTCCATTGCGCGCTGTGCATCGCCTTTCTTTTCATACAACTGTCCGTAATCGTATGAAGAAGATACGGCGTAAATCATCGATTGGGTCACGTTTTTCAAATTCGTTTGATGGATTCTGAATGCGCTATCATAGTAAAATTGCGCTGAGTCCAGCTTATTCTCATTAAAGTATGTCCTGCCAATATTTCTAAATGCATTTTCCCTTTCGAAAAACGACATTGATTGATTTAACGCCAGCTGCAGAAAAAAGAAGGTTCTTGCTTTCGCGAAGTTCCCTTGTTCACTGTATAGCCGTCCGATATGACCATTTGCTGCACCGATTCCAAAGTTGTCGTGGATGCTCTCACTTATTAATAAAGCCTTTTGCAAATTGACTAATGCTTCAGGATAGCGACCGAGGTTAAATAAGACGATGCCACTTCTTCGAATACAATCTGCTTCGCCTCTTTTGAAATTTAATTCACGGGCCAATGCCAGTCCGGCCAGCGCATATTTCATTGCAGAATCCTGATCCACCCTTGAATAATTTACTGATAATTCACTTAGGATGAGTACACGATTCGTGTCTGGCAGTGAAATCGCGAGACGCTCTTTTAAGCTGTCAATAACTTCCTGGCCTTTGGCATGGCACGTGATCATCATGACCAGAAAAAGTAGCCCTGGTATTTGCTTCATATCAGTTTTTTGGAGCTGGGAGTAATGTAAAGTTAGGGAGCTTTGATTTTCGATGCAGCTTTAATAAATACCTGGTGGTTTTAAATACCTGCAAATAAAAAAGGTTATCGCAAGATAACCTCTGAAAAGAATATTTTATAGGACGTATGCCTCTTATCTGCCGGCACCGTATCCAACGTAGCCTTGGGTTGATCTGCAACCGCCTCTTTCGGTACCTCTGTAGCTGCTACAAGATGTAATAAAGGCTGTAGCTGTTGCTACTAGTACTAAGATCAAAATTGACTTTTTCATTTTCTGGGGTATTTAAAATTAAAATTAAAAGACCTGGTCAGGAGCAACGATCACCAGAGTACTTCAGAGGAGACGGATAAAATAGAAAGGAATAGCACAAAGTAAAGCCAAAAAAAACATAAATGCAAGCAGGGAAGCGAAATACCCTATATTTTTTTGTTAATCCCGATGGAGGGAATATTTTTAACTCAAATTAGAAACGTTGTTTGTACATTTTATTGCCGTGGGTGGAAGTGTAATGCATCAGCTCGCGATTGCTTTGAAAAAGAAAGGATATACTGTTACCGGAAGCGATGATGAAATCTTTGAACCCGCCAAGTCCAACCTTGAAAAAGAAGGTATTTTGCCCATCGAAATGGGCTGGTTTCCAAGCAGGATCAAGCCAAATCTCGACGCTGTAATATTGGGCATGCATGCGAAGGACGATAATCCCGAACTGGCAAAAGCCCGTGAATTAAACCTTAAGATCTATTCATTTCCCGAATACATTTACCAGGAAAGCAAAGACAAAACGAGAGTCGTCGTGGGTGGCAGCCATGGCAAAACCACTACCACATCCATGATCATGCATGTTCTTGGTAAAACCGCCCGGAAATTTGATTATATGGTGGGCGCAAAGCTTGAAGGTTTTTCGCAGTCGGTTGACATTACGGATGCCCCGGTAATTGTGTGTGAAGGCGACGAATACCCGGCCAGTGCTATCGAGAAAAAACCGAAATTTCATTTTCTCTTTCCACATATTGCGATCATTACAGGTATTGCCTGGGATCATATCAATGTATTTCCAACATTCGATTTTTACCTTGAACAGTTTAGAATATTTATTGATAAAATTCAGCCAGGGGGTATTCTGATCTACAATGCTACCGATCCGGTTTTAAAAAAATTGGTTGATGAAAGTTCAACTAAAGTCAGAAAGCAGCCATACGAAATTCCTCGCCATGAAATCAAGGATGGCAAAACAATTGTTACATTGGAGGGAACATCCGGTGCACTGAAGGTCTTTGGCGATCATAATTTGTTGAATTTGCACGCGGCGTATTTTGCATGCAGGGAACTTGGGGTTGAGACTGCCTCATTTGTCAACGCGATAGGAGATTTTACTGGTGCATCAAAACGACTCGAATTGCTCTCGAAAAATTCAGACACAAATGTATATCGTGATTTTGCGCATGCGCCTTCGAAAGTAAAGGCAACGATTGACGCGGTTAAACAACAATTCCCAAACAGGAAACTCTTAGCTGTTCTGGAATTGCATACGTACAGTAGTTTGAATAAAGATTTTATGTCTGAATATCGCGATAGTATGAAACAAGCCGACGAAGCAGTTGTCTTTTATTCAAACCATGCGCTCGAGTTGAAACGAATGCCGCCGTTGCCGAAAGAAACTGTCTTGGACGGATTTGGTAGAAATGATCTCATTATTTTTAATCAAAAAAATGAGTTGGAAGAATGGCTGATACAACAATCTTATAAAAATGCTAATTTGCTGTTGATGAGTTCGGGCAACTATGACGGACTAGATATGATTGATTTTGCAAAAAAAGTCGCGCCTTGAAAAACCATGCGTGAAATTGTGGTGCCAGTGAATGCTTGCATCCTGATCACAAAACATTTCATGCAATTTCTTTTAATATTACAGATAGACTGAATGCTACAACTTAGAAAGCCTTTGGCTGTTATTGACCTGGAAACAACAGGCACCAATTTATCGAACGATCGCATTGTTGAAATCGCGATTATCCGGATCCTTCCAGACGGAAGTAACGCTGTAAAACACAAGTTGATTAACCCGGAAATACCCATTCCGCAGTCATCTTCTGACATTCACGGAATCACAAATGACAAGGTTAAAGATGCCCCGACGTTCAAACAGGCTGCAAACGAACTGAAGCAATTTTTGGACAATTGTGACCTTGCAGGCTACAATTCTAACCGGTTTGATATACCTATGTTAGTGGAAGAATTCCTGCGTGTTGGAATGGAATTTGACACTAAAGGGCGTAAATTATTAGATGTCCAACGCATATTTCATTTAATGGAACAGCGGACATTAAGCGCGGCTTACAGGTTCTATTGCAATAAAAATTTGGAAGGCGCCCATGGCGCCCATGCGGATGCATCGGCAACCTGGGAAGTCCTTGAGGCACAATTGTTAAAATATCCTCAATTAGGCTCCGATCTTGAGAGTATTCTGAAGGTGACCGGCGAGGACGAAATAGTAGACTTTGCCAGACGATTTGCAATGGAAAATGGGGTAGAGGTGTTCAATTTCGGTAAACATAAAGGCAGGGCCGTTGTCGAAGTATTGAAAATTGAACCCCAGTATTACGACTGGATGATGAAGGGTGATTTCCCGCTCCATACAAAGCAAAAACTCGCGGAAATATTCAACAGGACTTTGTTAAAAAAGGGGTAAAACACTTAGGGTAAAATTTGTGCATAACGTTAGCACGTATAATTTCGTAAATTTGTATCTTTAATTATACTAAATCAATATCCATTAGTAGCTTGGAAAAGATTGCTGTCATACCGACATACAACGAAAAAGATAATATCGCCAATATTATCGAGTCGATCTTTTTGCTAAAGCAAGGATATCATATTCTTGTTATCGATGATAGCTCGCCTGATGGAACCGCACAAATTGTAACAGAACTCCAGGCAAAATATCCAGAAGAATTATTCCTCGAAATACGTAAAGGCAAATTAGGTCTAGGTACTGCATATATCCATGGATTTAAATGGGCAGTCGACAGGGGATATCGCTATATTTTTGAAATGGATGCTGACTTCTCACACAATCCCAACGATCTTGATCGCCTGTATGAAGCATGTAAGTATAAAGGTGCAGACGTTGCGGTCGGATCAAGATATGTAGAAGGTGGTGGAAACGTAAACTGGCCCTGGGACCGCGTATTGCTTTCAAAAGGTGGTTCTTTTTATACAAGACTTATTACCTGGATGCCTGTTAAAGACCCTACTGCGGGCTTTGTTTGCTATACCAAAGAGGTTCTGGAAACAATTAACCTCGATGAAATCAGATTTGTGGGTTATGCGTTCCAAATTGAAATGAAATTTGCTGCCTGGAAATTAGGCTTCAGAATTAAAGAAGTGCCAATTATTTTTGAAGACAGAAAATATGGCGTTTCAAAAATGAATAAGGGTATCGTCAAAGAAGGTATTTTAGGCGTACTTAATCTTCGCTGGCACGCATTGTTTAAAAATTATCGCAAACGGGTTAAGAATACTGAAGTACAGTCCCGCGCTCCTCAGTCGCCCGTTACTTCTTTTTCCAATAAAATGATAGTTGGTAAGTAGTTTATCGATCTCATTTGATAATCGAATCGTGAGTCGCCAAACCAAAGATGTATTCGATGAAGTGATTTATCACGCTAACCTTTGATTGCCTAAGCGGCGGGTGCAGAAATAAATCTTACCAAAGTTCTTTTCGCAATTGGTAAAAGTGTTTCTTCAACCGGAAATTTCAATTCTGTTTCGATCGAATAGACTGCCGGGTTTGGTAACTCGGTTTTGATCCGGATGAGTTCGGATTTTATATTTTCAAATGTATTTGCAATGCTTCGTTGCCAGCTATCGATATATTCTGTCCGGATGCTTCTGTATCTTTCATCATGCTTTTCATAAAAACTCAATCGATATTGATAAACACGCGTGATGCTTTGTTTGCCTTCGCTCAAAAAGAAATATCCTTCATTCGTGTCAAGCGGAATTAATACAACCGGATAAATTTTCAATTTGTCTTCCACGAATTCATAAATCTCGGCTCCGTTGTTGATTGCTTTTTTCATCTTGCCTGCCGCATAATTGATAATGTCTTCCAATTCTTTCATCAATTCATCATCCTGAATAATTTGTTCGTAGAGCACCTGTAGTTTTTCAAGTTGAACTCCGGTCAATTTTTTTGGAAACTGCTCCTGCAGGAATTTTTTATTTTCTCGCAACGCAACGAGATTGTGATAGTGAAAAATAATATCTGCGAGGTGGGGATAAAGTTTATTCTGATTGAAAAATTTATTTATTTCCTGTAGATAGGCGAGGAGCGTATATTTTTTCAATTCAAAATCGATGTATCCATCAGCGAACCAGGTTTCGGATAACGTTTTCATGGCGCTTGGGGTTTAGTTACTGAATTTACAAAAAACCGAGCGATTCTTCATTGTTTTTTTTCACATATCCACATCTGTTAGATCAATAAATGTTCTATTGGTTTAACGGATGGGTGATTTAAATTATTATGCTTTTATATTATATCATACCATAAAAAATCATGCCCGGCAGACTTGTCTGCCGGGCAACCATGAGTATATACAAACAAATATGTAAATCTAATTAGAATGACCTGTTTGGATCAAACTGCTCAAGTTCTTTGGCTATTTCAGATAAAAAACTAGCGCCAACGCTTCCGTCAACAATACGATGGTCATAAGAAAGAGACAAGTACATCATGTGACGAATACCGATTGTATCGCCTTGTCCTGTCTCAATCACCACAGGACGTTTTTTAATCGAACCTGTTGCCAATATTGCCACCTGTGGTTGATTAATGATGGGTGTTCCCATTAAACTTCCAAATATGCCGACGTTGGTCACAGTAAAAGTTCCATCCTGTGTGTCCTCTGGTTTCAATTTATTATTTCTTGCACTTTCAGCTAGCCTGTTCACTTGCTTTGCTAATCCGACAAGATTAAATTGATCTGCATTTCTGATAACCGGAACAATCAGGTTGCCGCTTGGTAAAGCAGTTGCCATTCCAATATTAATATCTTTTTTCAAGATGATCTTATTCCCGTCCACGGAGCTGTTCACGAATGGATATTTTTTTATACAGCGCGCAATCGCCTCAATAAACAATGGAGTGAAAGTGATTTTTGTTCCCTCTCTTTTTTCAAATTCGGTTTTTACTTTGTCTCTCCACAGAACAAGGTTTGTTACGTCTGCCTCAGTAAAACTCGTCACGTGTGGACTCGTATGCGAACTGCGAACCATATGCTCTGCAATCAATTTACGCATGCGATCCATTTCTATAATTTCTACATTACCGCCATAACTATATTCCGACGCCTTGGCTTCGGTTACAGATGATGGTTGAACTTGTGGTTGTGGTGTTTGCTTCGGTGAAGATTCCGGCCGCGTTGTTTTTGAATCATGTTTTCTGTCTGTCACATATTGAAGGATATCTTTTTTTGTTACTCTTCCTTCATTTCCTGTTCCATGAATTGCTTCA
>Ga0163162_10000327_pt1 | contig 43838 bp, 44 predicted proteins | sample S55metaG_FD_115310 | JGI IMG/M metagenome (GOLD analysis project Ga0163162, IMG submission 115310) | Switchgrass rhizosphere microbial communities from Kellogg Biological Station, Michigan, USA - S5-5 metaG | ecosystem: Host-associated > Plants > Roots > Rhizosphere > Soil | place: USA... | reverse complement strand
GACCGGAACCGGGCGCGGGGTCGTTGCGGTGCATGTGAGAAACGGGGCCGGTCGTGGTCCCCCCGGCAGGAATCGAACCTGCATCTAGCGCTTAGGAGGCACTCGTTCTATCCATTGAACTACGGGGAGCAGACCGATTGTACGGGACGAAGACGTGCCGTTGAGGCCGACGTGCAATTCGCGTGCATTTCGCCGCCTGCATTTCTCTGCATGCACTTCCGCATTTTCCCGCCCGGGATTCCGGCTGTGTCCGCCTCTTCCTAGTCGAGGCGCCGGTGCTGGTCTCGCGTGTCGACCGGTGCTGCGAGTCCCGTGCTCGTCAGCGAGCGCAGAGTATATCAAAGACGTTACGCCGCGCTCCCCCTCAATCCTGCGAAAACTTCGCTCCGGCAAAGTCGACGGTGACGAGCTTGCCATCCATTTCCCCCATGCCCGGTGAATTCACCGGCATTCCGGGCACGGCGATGCCGCGCACGCTGCGGTTCGCCAGCATTTTCTTCACGGCCGTAGCCGGCGCGTGCCCTTCGATCACCTGATTCGACCCGCTCACGACCGCCGTATGGCACGAGCGCAGCGCGGCCGGAACGTGCAGGCGATCCTTCACGCCCTGCATGTCGTTCGTATCCACGACCTTCGTTTCGATGCCCGCCGCCCGCATGTGCCGCACCCACCCTTCGCAGCAGCCGCAGTCCGGGCTCTTGTAGACGGTGATCGCGGCATCGGCGGCGTGAGCGGCGGGCAAGCCGGCCAGCAATGCGGCGCTGAGTATGAGTCGCTTCATTTGAGGGGTGCGCATGAGTGGGCCGAATACGCCAATGTTAAGCGATTGAAAGGACCGGATGCATGTTGCCCGATAAAGATCGGATAAATAAGGGTTAACGCCTATCAAGTCGGTCTGCTGGTCGCCGTAATCCAGTGATGGACCATCCTACCGATACCAAGCCGCAGGGCGCGTTTTCGGCGCTTCTGGCGGATCAGGACCTCGTGCATCTCGAACTCGTGCTGCGGCGCTCGCTCGAATGCGATTTCGGCGGCCCGTTGCTGCCGCCGTCCTACTGGCGCGAGCGGCTCGCGATCATCACGCGCGCCTCGCATCTTTCGCATACGCAGATTCAGACGGTGCACCGGCTCTATCTGCAAATCGACGAGTTCGAGGCCGCTTGCCGCGAACGCGAAGAGGAGCGCGAACGCGCCGATGCCGCGGTTGCCGAGCAGCCCGGCGCCGCCGTCGTCAGGAAGCCGCCGCGAGGCGGTTAACCGCCTCGCGCAGATAAAAAAGCCGTTCCGGGCGTCCGGAACGGCTTTTTTGTGTCATCGGCAAAAAGTCGAACATACCGCGACATTCAATGCCTGTGGCGCATCCACCAGTCGCGCAGCGGATGATGCGCGCTGTGCCGCATCATGAGACGCTGGCGGTGTTCTTCGCGCCAGTCGTGTGCCAGCAACACGATGGCGATCGCGGCCAGTCCGGCCAGCCCGACCAGAATGTTCGTGAACTCGTGCATGGCGCCCTCCCGTTGCGCTGCCCGCCCTATTTGAATAATAGGTAAACGGCAGACGCGAGCGGCAGGCGCGAGGCGCACCGGTCACGCCGCGCGCCGCGCCTTCTGAAGCTGCGCGTGCGCCGCGAGCCGCACGGCCGCATTGGCGGCGCCGTAGCCGTCGTAGCCGCCGCGCCGCTCGAGCACTTCGAGGAAGAACCGCTGATCCAGTTGCTCCGTGTACGCGTGGAAAAACTCGCCGCCGCGCTCGTCGCGGTCGTAGAGGATGTTGTGCTCGCGCATCGCGTCGATCTGCTCGTCGGGCAACGCGTAGCGCGCCGCCAGATCGTCGTAGTAATTGCGCGGAATGCGCAGAAACTGGACGCCGTCGGCAGCGAGCCGCGGGATCGCATCGAAGATGTCGGGCGTGCTGAACGCGACGTGGTTCAGGCCCGAGCCGCGATACGTCGCGAGCGACTCGACCACCGCCGTGTAGCGGTCGATCGACGCGTTCAGCGCGATGCGCACCGAGCCGTCGCGGCTTCGCACCGCGCGGCTGCGCACGAGCCCGTACGGATCGGGCACGAGCACGCTCGGTTCGGTCTCGAAGCCGAACGCGGTGCGGAAAAACAGCACCCAGGTGTCGAGCGCGTCGGCGGGCAGTGACAGGCACACATGGTCGATGCGCTCGAGCGGCCCGACTTCGTACGGGCCGTCGATGTCGGTCAGGATGAAGTCCGACTCCCACAGCGTGGGCGCACCGGGCGCTTCGTCGACGAAATATTCGAGGCTGCCGTCGGGCGCCTGCACGCCCGGCAGGACGCGCTCGTTCGGCCCGATGCGGCCTGAAAACGGCGCATTGCGGTACGCGGCGGCGCGCTCGAACGCGCACTTCGCGTCGTCGACGCGAAACGCCGACGCACACAGCGACAAGCCATGCTGCTGGAAAAACGCGCTCGCGAACGAATCGGCCTCGGCGTTGAGCACGATCGACCCGGCGCCGTGCCGGTAGAGCGTCACGTCCTTTGAGCGATGGCGTCCCGCGAGCCGGAAGCCGAGCTTGCCGAGCCAGTTGGCGACATCGACGCGCGTCGCGTCGTCCACGGCGAATTCGAGGAACTGAAAGCCGATGTGCTCGGGCGGCGCAGGCGGATCGAACAGGATCGCGGGCGCCTTCTCGCCCAGCACGGCGCGCGTCTGCTCCTCCAGGAAGCGCAGCGACCGGTGGCCGTCGGCGGCGGTGACGGCGGTCGGCGCGGCGCGAAAGCCGTCGTTGAAGATTTCGAGCGAGAGCGGCCCGCTGTACCCCGCTTCGAGCACGCGCGCGGTGAAGCTCGCGACGTCGAAGGCGCCCTGCCCCGGAAAGCATCTGTAGTGACGGCTCCATTCGAGCACGTCCATCGCGAGCACGGGCGCGTCGGCGATCTGCACGAACGCGATCCGGTCGCCCGGAATGGCGGCGATTTCGTCGACGGAATCGCGGATCGAGAGCGTGTGGAAGCTGTCGAGAACAAGCCCCAGATTCGGGTGATTCACCGCATCGACGAGCCGCCAGGCGTGCTTGTACGAATTCACGTGACGCCCCCACGCGAGCGCCTCGTAGCCGACGGTCACGCCCGCCTTGCCGGCGAGGCGGGCGAGCAGGCCGAGCTGCTCGGTGATGAGCGCGTCGTCGCCGATGGTGTCAGGCGACACGTTGCTGCAGGCGAGCATGCGGTCGGTGCCGAGCTCGTGCATCAGGTCGAACTTGCGCTTCGCCCGCTCGGCATTGCGCGCGAGCCGCTCCGCGCTCACGCCCTCGAAATCGCGAAACGGCTGGAACAGGTAGATCGCGAGGCCCAGGTCCTCGCACATGCGGCGCACGTCGGCGGGGGTTCCGTCGAAATAGAGCAGATCGTTCTCGAATATCTCGACGCCGTCGAAGCCCGCCGCGCGGATCGCGTTCAGCTTCTCGACCAGCGTGCCGCTGATCGAGACCGTCGCGATTGAAGTGCGAATAGAACGCAGCATCGCTGCCTCCTCGTATTGCTGTGGAAAGTGCATGGCGCGAAGTCCCGGGGACTCGTCCAGTGTAGGCCAATTCAGGCGGCTCGATTGCCCGCGCACGAGCCGCGCGCACGATCCGCACGATTTCGCATGCCGACCTATCTTAACGCAAACTAACTAGACCGTACAAATACGGAGAAACACCGACGGACAAGGCTCGCGCATGCGCGCACACTGCGCCCCACGCTGCAACGGCCGCTTTTGCGCCGTTGCTCCATGAACGAAACGGCGCTTCCCAATGACCACGCAAACTTCATTCTTGATCGGCCTGATCGGCTCGGGCATCGGCGGCTCCCTCACGCCTGCCATGCACGAGGAGGAAGGCCGCCGCCTCGGGCTGAACTACGTCTACCGGCGAATCGACCTGCAGGCGCTGCGACTGGAGCCGCAGGCGCTGCCCGAGCTGCTCGTGGCGGCGGAGCGTCTTGGCTTCGACGGCCTGAACATCACCTATCCGTGCAAGCAGAGCGTCATCGCCCTGCTCGACGAACTCGACGACGACGCCCGCGCGCTTGGCGCCGTCAACACGGTGGTGCTGAAAAACGGCCGGCGCACCGGCCACAACACCGACTGGTCGGGCTTCGCCCGGGCGTTTCAGCGCGGCTTGCCGGATGCGCCGCTCGAACGTGTCGTGCAGCTGGGCGCGGGCGGCGCGGGCGCGGCTGTCGCTCACGCGGCGCTGACGCTCGGCGCCCGCGCGCTCACGCTCTTCGATGCCGACGAATCGCGCGCCGCGCAGCTCGCCGCCGAACTGAGCGCGCGCTTTCCCGAGCGCAGCGTGACGAGCGGCGGCGACCTGAAGGCGCCGCTGAAGAATGCGCTGAGGGAAGCGAACGGCCTCATCCACGCGACACCCACCGGCATGGCGAAGCTCCCCGGCCTGCCGCTGCCCGCGGACTATCTGCACCCGGACCTGTGGGTCGCCGAAATCGTCTACTTCCCGCTCGAAACGGAGCTTTTGAAGACCGCGAAGGCGATCGGCTGCCGCACGCTCGCGGGCGGCGGCATGGCGGTCTGCCAGGCGGTCGATGCGTTGCGCATCTTCACAGGCCGCGAACCCGACGCCGAACGCATGTTCGCGCACTTCCAGACGCTTCTGAACCGCTGACACCCCTAGCCCCAAGGCACTGACAGGACACGACATGGCAAATGAGTCATCCGCGCGCACGTCGACAGCAAGCGCCGCCGCAACGCGGAAAACGGTGCGCCGCTCGCGCGCGCGCTTCGGCATTCTCGCGCTGCTCGCGATCGGCACGATGATCAACTATCTGGACCGCACGGTGCTCGGCATCGCGGCGCCGCAACTGACGAACGAACTCGGCATCAGCGCGGCGGTGATGGGCGTGATGTTCTCCGCGTTCTCGTGGACCTACGTGGCGGCGCAGATTCCGGGCGGCATGTTCCTCGACCGTTTCGGCACGAAGCTGACCTATTACCTCTCGATGACCCTCTGGTCGCTCGCCACGCTGCTGCAGGGATTCGTCACCGGCGTGGGCACGCTGCTCGCGTGCCGCCTCGGCCTGGGCGTCGCGGAATCGCCGTGCTTTCCGGCGAACAGCCGCGTCGTCGCGACGTGGTTCCCGCAAAAGGAGCGCGCGATGGCGACGGGCACCTACACCGTCGGCGAATACATCGGCCTCGCGTGCTTCAGTCCGCTTCTCTTCGCGCTGATGGGCGAGTTCGGCTGGCGTGCGCTCTTCTACGTGGTGGGCGCGGCCGGCATGCTGTTCGGCGGCATCTGGTGGCTCTTCTACCGCGAGCCGCGCGATCATCCGGGCGCGAACGCGGCGGAACTGGAGTACATCGAGGCGGGCGGCGGCCTCACGAACGACCCGGCGAGCGACATCGAGCACGGCGCAAAGGCGAAGCCGAAGTTCGAATGGCGCACGATCGGCCGGCTGCTCAAGCACCGCCAGCTCGCGGGCATCTGCTTCGGCCAGTTCGCCGGCAACTCGACGCTCGTCTTCTTTCTCACGTGGTTCCCGACCTATCTCGCGACCGAGCGCCACATGGGCTGGCTCAAGATCGGTTTCTTCGCGATCCTGCCGTTCATCGCGGCGTCGGTGGGCGTGATGTTCGGCGGCGTGCTCTCCGACTGGCTGCTCGCCCGCGGCAAGTCCGCGAACGTCGCGCAAGCTGCCGATCATCGCGGGCCTCCTGCTCGCCTCGACGATCGTGCTCGCCAACTACGTGGAAAGCAACGCGGTGGTTATCGCGATCCTGTCGGTGGCGTTCTTCGCGCAGGGCATGGCCGCGCTCGGCTGGACGCTCGTGTCGGACATCGCGCCGGAGGGCATGCTCGGCGTGACGGGCGGCATCTTCAACCTCGCCGCGAACCTCGCGGGCATCATCACGCCGCTCGCGGTCGGCTTCATCGTCGCGGCGACCGGGTCGTTCGTCGGCGCCCTCGCCTTCATCGGCACGATCGCGCTGCTCGGCGCGCTGTCGTATATCTTCGTGGTCGGGGATATCAGGCGCATCGTGCTGCACTGATCGCACAAGCGCCGCAAGAACGGGCGGCACAAGACAAGGCGGCCCGCGAATCGCGGACCGCCTTTTCCGATTTCAGCCGTCGCGGCGCATGAACCGCAGCACCGCATCGACGATCATCTCGCGATGGCGCGAGCGCGAACGCGGCCCGGACGGATCGCGCCCGAAGGCCGCGCTCCACGTGTGGCGGTTCGCGACGCGGTGAAAGCAGAACGAGCTGATCAGCAGATGCAGGTCGATCGGGTCGATGTCGTCGCGAAACCGGCCCGCCGCGACACCGCGCGCAATCAGGTCCTCGATGGTGCGCACGACGCTCGAATTGCGGCTCTTGAAGGTCTTCGACTGATCGATGTATTTCGCCGCGTGCACGTTCTCGATCGTCACGAGCCGTACGAAATCGCGATGCTTGTCGTGATAGTCGAACGTGAATTCGACGAACTGGCGCATTGCCTCCTCGGGCTCCAGGTCGCTCAGCTGAAGCTGCTGTTCGAGCTCGCGGATGTCGCCGTACACCTGTTCCAGCACCGCCTCGTCGAGACCTTCCTTGCTGCCGAAGTAGTAGTACAGCATCCGCTTCGTGGTGTTGGTGCGCTCCGCGATCGCGTCGACGCGCGCGCCCGCCAGCCCCATCGCGGAGAACTCCTGCGTGGCGATGTCGAGGATATTGCGCTTCGTTTCCTCCGGATCGTACTTGCGCCGCGTCTCCGGCGCGGGCGCAGCATCGGCAGGCATGGCGGCCTTACTTCCTTTTTTCATTTTTCTAGTCTGAGAGCGGCATCTGAAAATCGATTCTAGCACGGTGAAAACAGGCATTCGCCGGGGCCGCGGCCCGAGTTCCGGCAGGCATTCGCCTATAATTGCCGCGCTACTGACCAAGGAACCGAATGACTCTTCAACCAGCCCTCGCCGGCGCGCTCGCCGTCGTCATCGGATGCGCCGCGCCGCTCGCCGCGAGCGCGCAGACGCAACCCCAGCAGTCCCAGCCGCAGCACGGCCAGCAGCGCTCGCCGCAGAGCCTCGCCATGGAAGGCGCGCGCACGAGCGGCAACATCGCCCGCGGCGCCACGGACATCTGCAATATCGATCGCGCGAAAGTCGAGCGCTTCAAGGCCGCCGCGAAGGCGAACTTCACGGCGGCGCCCGACTTCGAGGGCGCCTGGAAGCTCGGCTACACCGAAGCGCAATCGACGGTCGACCGCTTCGCGCAGCTGAAGGCGAAGAATCCCGATGAGTACGCGAAGGAAATCGGCGAGGCCTGTCCGGCGCTCGATCACGGCATCGACGAAGTGACGCAGGGCAAGTAACGCCGCCTCGGGCGCGTCCGACGTCCTAGGAACCGTCGACGCGCCGGTCGAAATCCGCATCGCCATAGTGGGCGCGCTTTTCCGCGTACATCACGGCATCGGCGCGCTGCAGCATCGCCTCGAGGCGCTCGCCGTCCTTCGAGGTCGCGGCGCCCATCGCGAAACTGAGCGGCATGCCGGAGTAAAACTGGTTGTTCACCTCGACCAGTTGCCGGATGCTCTCCATCACCGCCTCGCCGCCGCGCTCGTCGGTGCCGGGCAGGAGCAGCACGAACTCGTCGCCGCCGATGCGCGCCGCCTGATACGGCTTTTCCAGCGCCTTGCCGAGCACCTCGCCCGCGCGGCGCAGGAGCGCGTCGCCGGCGGCGTGGCCCAGCTGGTCGTTCACGGCCTTCAGGCCGTTCACGTCCACCGCGATCGCGGTCACCGGGAACGGCCCCTTGCGCTCCAGCCGGTTGATTTCGTCGATATAGAACGAGCGGTTTTTGAGCTTGGTCAGCACGTCGTGCTTGCCGAGAAACTCCAGATACGCCTCGGCCTTCTTGCGCGCGGTGATGTCGGTGAGCGCGACGAGCACGAGGTCCCAGTTCTTCTCGTGCCCCGGAAACACCGAAAACTGCAAATGCACGTTGAGCTCGCCGCCCTCGAGCGAATAGTTGAGCACCTCGCGCTGATGGAACAGCTTGTGGTCCCACAGGTCGATCAGCTGTTCCTGGAAGTGCTGCTGCATGTCGTCGCGAAAGACGTCCGAGAGACGCGCGAGCAGGGTCGCCTTGTCGGGCGCGGCGAACATCCTGAGCGTGTGCTGGTTCACGTCGAGCACGTGGATTTCCTGCATGCAGCGCTCGACGAACTCCGGGTGCACGTTCGTGAACGTGCGGAAATCGACAATCCCCCGCTCGCGCACATCGTCGAGCAGCGCCTTCACCGCGCTGAAATCCTCCACCCACAGCGACACCGGCGAATGCTCGAACAGCCCGCGCGCGTAGAGTTCGTTGTGCGCGGCGCGGCGGCGCGTGTTCTCGAGGTCGGTGATGTCCTCGATCGTCACGAGCACGCGGTCCCAGCACGCTTCGTGGCCCGGCAGGATCACCGCCTTCAGCAGCACGTCCAGACGCCGCCCGTCGAGCGTGTAGTTCACCGTCTGGCTCACGAACTGCGGCTTGCCCGACCAGAGCTGCTCCAGTTCGTCCACATGCGTGTGCAGCATGTCGTCGCGGAACACGCTCGCGAGATTCTGCACGAGATGGTCGATGTCCTTCGCGCCGAAAAGCGACAGCGTGCGCCGGTTCACCTTGATCACGCGAATCCTCGCCGAGCACGCGGCGACGCGCGCCGGGTCGGAGGCGAGGTGCGCGCGCAGGTCCGTGACGCCTTGCTCGCGCCACGTCCCGAACAGGTCGCGCACGGCGCTGAAGTCCTCGAGCCACAGCGAGACGGGGGCGAGTTCGAACATGTCGGCGTCGTCCGCCGGGGCGCTCGCGGCTGCGAACTGCCCAGCCTTTTGCCGCGGGTCGTTTGGCATGGTGTTCCTTTCGGCTCGCGCCGGGTCCTCATTTGTCTCATTATTCTAGCTCGCCATTTTTCAGCGGCCGCTGCGTTTTGCCGCGACGGGGCATGGCGTTCGCAGCAGGGAGCGTCGCGAGGGGCCGGATGCTACACTCGATTTGACCCCGCCCGGCCTCGTCGCCCGACCTGGCGACCGTGCCCGCGTGCCGCGATGCAGCACGACGCCGCTCCGGCATGGCAAACGCGGGCACATTTGCTGCGCGGGCGCAGGTCGACCGCAGTCGGCAATTCCAAACCGTGAAGAAGGAGGCAAGAATTCCATGGCTGATTTCCGCATCTGGTCCGACGAATTTCCCGCGAACGGCTTCATGACCAAGGCGCAGGAATTCGATCAGCAAGCCTTCGGCGGGGCCGGCGAAAACATCTCTCCCGCGCTCCAGTGGGATGCCCCGCCCCCCGAGACGCAAAGCCTGGCACTGACTGTCTACGATCCCGATTTCCCCACCGGCAGCGGCTTCTGGCACTGGGTCGTCGTCAACATTCCCGTCGACGCGCGCTCGCTGCCGCGCAACGCGGGCAAGGCGGACGGCAGCCTCCTGCCGAGCGGCGCACTGCAGTTGCGCAACGACTACGGCACGGTGGGATTCGGCGGTGCCGCGCCGCCCCGCGGCGACAAGCCGCATCGCTACATCTTCCGCATCCACGCGCTGCAGGCTGCGCGTTTGCCGCTCGACGTCAACACGACCAACGCCGTCGCGCGCTTCATGACTCACCTGAACGAAATCGATTCGGCCACCTATACCGGCCTGTACGAACTGAAGTAGGCGCGCCACACGGCGGCCCGGGCATGGGATATCGGGGTATCAGGGCACCGGGTCACCGGATGCCGCCCGCCCGGACCGCCCCGCCGCGCGCGGAGCCAAGGCACGACAAAACGCGGAACCGCGCGCCCCAGGCAGCGCGAACTCCGTACCCGACAAGACTCGCCGCCCTCCACATCGCCGATCGATGGACGCAGAACAAGGCTTACCGCTTCCCCAGCGCTACTGGGCAATCGCCGTCGTCGCGCTCGGCATCACGCTTGCCGTGCTCGACAGCGCCATCGCCAACGTCGCGCTTCCCACCATCGCCCGCACGCTCGACGCGACGCCCGCCGCGTCCATCTGGGTCGTCAACGCGTACCAGCTCGCGATCACGATCTCGCTGCTGCCGCTCGCCTCGCTCGGCGACCGCATTGGCTACCGGCGCATCTACCTGGGCGGTCTCGCGCTCTTCACGCTTGCGTCGTTCGGCTGCGCGCTCTCGGGGTCGCTCACGGCGCTGACCGTCGCGCGTGTGGTGCAGGGCTTCGGAGCCGCCGGCATCATGAGCGTGAACACGGCGCTCGTGCGCATCATCTATCCGCCCGATCAACTCGGGCGCGGCGTGAGCATCAACGCGTCGGTGGTGGCGATCTCGTCGGTGATCGGGCCGACGGTCGCGTCCGGCGTGCTGGCCATCGCGCCGTGGCCGTGGCTCTTCGCGATCAACGTGCCGATCGGGCTCGCCGCGCTCGCGATCGGTATGCGGGCGCTGCCGCGCAATCCGGGGCACCGCGAGCCCTACGACTTCGTGAGCGCGCTCATGAACGCGCTCGTCTTCGGCCTCGCGATCACGGCCGTCGACGGTCTCGGCCAGGGCGAGCGCCGTCCGTACGTGATCGCGGAACTGGCCGCGGCGGGCGTGATCGGGTACTTCTTCGTCAAGCGCCAGTTAAAGCAGAGCGCGCCGCTGCTGCCCGTCGACCTGATGCGCATTCCGGTGTTCGCGCTGTCGATCGCGACCTCGTTCTGTTCGTTCACGGCGCAGATGCTCACGTTCGTGTCGCTGCCGTTTCTGCTGCAGAACGGCTTCGGCATGAGCCAGGTCGAAACCGGCTTCCTGATGACGCCCTGGCCGCTCGTGATCGTGTTCGTCGCGCCGGTGGCCGGCATGCTCGCCGACCGCTACTCGGCCGGCCTCCTCGGCGGCATCGGGCTCGCGATCCTGTCGGCGGGGCTCTTGCTGCTCGCGACCGTCGGCGCGCATCCGGAACCGTTCGACATCGCGTGGCGCATGGCGCTCTGCGGCCTGGGCTGCGGCCTCTTCCAGTCGCCGAACAACCGCCAGATGCTGTCCTCGGCGCCGCGCGCGAGAAGCGGCGGCGCGAGCGGCATGCTCGGCACCGCGCGCCTGTCCGGCCAGTCGCTCGGCGCCGCGCTCGTGGCGCTCGTCTTCGGTCTCGCCCCGCAGCACGGCGCGATCATCACGCTCTTCATGGCGGCCGCGTTCGCGGCGGCTGCGGCTGTCGTGAGCCTCATGCGGCTCACCGGCAGGGCGGCCGCGCAGACGCTCTGAGGCCCGCGCAGCCCGCTTTTGGCGCTGCGCTGGGCACACCCCTTGCTGTCCCCAACCGTGCATGACTGCGGCAGCGCCGGCCGGCAGAAGCGGGCCGCGCAGGCGAAATTTCGCCGGGGTCTGTGCGTAGAATCCGTTCGCGCGAGAAAAGAGTGACAGACCTCGCGCTCACGAAAAGGAACTCCCATGCCGGAACGATTGTTAAGAAACCCGCTGAAAAAATCCTCTGCCAGCCAGCAGCGGAAATCGCCATTCCACGCAATGTGCCTGCGCGGCGCAAGCATCGTGGCGATCACGTCGAGCGCCGGCTTCCTGCCTCTCGCGCACGCTCAGGGCGTGCACGATGCCCCGCCTGCCAGCGCCGTCGAACAAGGCGGCATGGCGGCGGGCGCGGGAAAGGCACTGTCGCCCGCCGACCAGCAATTCATGGACAAGGCGGGCCAGGCCGGCGCCACCGAGATCGCATTGAGCACGCTCGCGCTCTCCCGATCCAGCGACGCGCAGGTCAAACGTTTCGCGCAGCAAATGATCAGCGACCATACGCGCCTTGCGCGCAATCTCGACGTCATCGCGAAGCGGCACGACATCACCGAGCCGGCGACCGCGGACGCATCGATTGTGGGAAGCCTGCAAAATCTCCAGGGCAGCGAGTTCGACAAGGCCTATATTGAAAAAGCGCTCGAAGGCCACAGGAAGGCCGTCGAGCTTTTCAGGAACGAGAGCGAGAGCGGCAGCGACGCGCTCCTGAAATCCGCGGCGGCCAGGGCCCTGCCGATCATCACGCACCACTACACGATGGCGCAGCAGCTCGCGAAGGCCAAGGCGGTCGCGTCATGAACGCCCTGTCCGCTTTTCCCAACCGGCCGGCTTATGAGGACTCGACCATGCACATCACCTTTGCAGACGATCCACCCCTATTCGACGGCGTCGACGTCGCGATCCACTTCACCGCCCTGGTCGACGGCAAGCCGGTCGTCTGCTCGATCACGGCCGAGGCGCTGGAAGACCATTTCGGCGCGCCGTCGCTGCGTGAGGAACATCTGATGCCCGCGTACGAGCAGGGCCGTGCGCGGATCCGGGCGGTGTGCGCCGAAGCGCTCGACGACAACGGCGGCCAGCCGGTCGTGCTGAGAAGCGGACTCTTTCGCGTGGAGGGCATGGAGCGCAAGTAGCGCCTGCCCCGATATCCTTGGACAACGCAGCACCGGACGAAAACGGAGGCAACATGTCGCTCATCATCGCTGGCCGATTCCAGACCTTTCCCGCCGCCGAGGCCGCTGCGCAGCGGCTCTTCGCGCGCGGCTTCGTGGAAGAAGACGTCACGCTGTTCTTCGTCAATCCGAGCGGGCAGCACGCGCGCTATCCGATCGGCGGCGACGTCGGCACCGACCCCGGCGCACAGGCTGCGCCCAAGGGCGCCGGGCGCGGCGTGACGATCGGCGCGGTCATCGGGGCGGTGGTCGGCGCGGCCGTGTTCGCGCTGTTCAAGGCGCCGCTGCTCGTGTCGGCGATAGCGGCGGGCGTCGGCGCGTACATCGGCTCGCTGGCGGGCGCGATGTCGCACACGCGCGCCTCGAAGCCGCACTCGGCGACCTCGCACGCCAATCAGGAAAACGCGCGGCACGCGGGTGTGCTGGTCGCGGTGCACGTCTCGCCGGAAACGCAAACCGACGCGGCGACGATCCTGCGCGAGGCAGGCGGCATGGAGATCGAACGGGCGTCGGGGCGCTGGAAACAGGGCCGCTGGAGCGACTTCGACCCGTTGCAGCCGCCACATCCGGTCGGTGAATACGTGGAAAGGCGTGCGTGATAGCGCGCTTGATCGATTGGCTCGATTGGCTCGGGTGGATCGCAGGAAAGGCCGTTTCGGGATGACCCGGCGGCCTTTTTCACTTCTGGATGCGTCGCAAGTTCGATCGGAAGCGTCGCATCGCGTGATGCCGCCCGTCAGACCCACACTCGCGGACGCGCTTCGCGCGGCGGGCCTGCGCGCCTGTCGATGCGGCGTTCCCCGCCCATGTTCTCGCACGTCGCGGGCAGCACGCGCGCGGTAGCCCTTCCTTCGCGCGGATCGCAAATCTGCTCTTGCGTAACGCGCGCAACCGCCGAAGGCGGCGCCGCTGCGCTTTTCGCATCGAGGGTGTACTGGCGAATCTGCAGAACGATCGCCGAAGCGACGATCGCCACGAAGACAAGCCATTCGCGGCTGTTGACAGTCATGCTGCTCTCCCTTGCCATGGTTGCCCGGCAATGCAGCGACGCACGCCGTTCTTTGTGCGACAGGAAAAAGCAAGCGCCATGCCGGGCGGCGGCGGCCATCCATGCCGTGCCTGACACCGCGCGGCACGCCGCGATCACGGCGAAATTCTTACGAGCCGCCCTGTAAATTCGCAGCGTCGCGCGTTCCCGGCGCCGGAACTCCGAACGCTGGCAGGGGGCCGCGGCGGGCACGCCGTATGCGTCTATCCGCTCGACCGCGTCCCGCCGGGATTTCATTGCGGAGAAACTTCGATTGAAAGGAGGTATTACATGAGCACGAACATCGTATCGGTACTCAATGATCTCGTCGAAACGTCGAAGGACGGAGAAAAGGGTTTTCTCAAGGCCGCCGAAGACACGCGCGATCCGAGCCTCAAGCTGCTCTTCCAGAACCGCGCTGAAGACTGCGCCAGGGGCGCAAGCGAGTTGCAGGACCTGGTGCAGCGCCTCGGAGGCAAGCCCGAAACCGGAGGCACCGTGGGCGGCGCACTGCATCGCGGATGGGTGGACGTCAAGTCGGCCGTGACGGGCCGCGACGACCACGCGATCCTCGCGGAATGCGAGCGCGGCGAGGACGTCGCGAAGAAGAACTATCGCGATGCGCTCGACAAGGATCTGCCCGCCGATGTCCGCGCGGTCGTTGAACGCCAGTATCAGGGCGTGATGCAGAACCACGATCGCATCCGCGATCTGCGCGATCAGTACGCCGCCACGAAATCCTGAGGCCGCTCGTTAGCCGGATGACGGCTTGAACCGAAGCCGCCATTGCCGTCATGGCAATGGCGGCTTTTTCACGCCGTTGGAAGCGTGCGTGTCTCGATGACCGCGACCCGAAGAAAAGCCCGGCCGCTTTCGCGGCCGGGCTGCTTGTCTCGCGCGAGTGGCCGAACGCCTGGAAGCGTCCGGTCGATGGCCGCCTACTGCGGCGCGCCCTTGTCGTTCGTACCAAGCGCCGACGCGGCAGCCGCCGCTGACGCCCCCTTCAGCTTGTGCGCCTTGTTCTGCTGATGCAGCGTCGTGCCCTTCGACTTCTGGGCCGCCGTGCCCGAGGCCACGCCCGTCGCACCGGGACTCGCGGACGTGCCGCTCCCCGTTGTCTGCGCGAAAGCCGGTGCGGCAAATGCGACTGTCAGCGTGCCGATCACTGCAATCTTCGTCGTACGGATCATGAAAAGCTCCTTTTCCTTGAGGGCCCGCCCGCGTCACCGAGTCACGCGGTGACGAGCCACTGTGAGTGACGTCCTGTTTTTTTGTACGTTGCCTCAGGCGCTGCCTGTGTCATCGGAGCCATCCGGCGCTATCCGGCGCTTAACGCGGCGCGGCTCCGGGAGCGACATGCCGCATTGCTGCTGCGGGCTGTTGCTGCACGCCCGCCGGGGCTCGCGCCGCGACGGGCCGTTGCACTACGCCATTACTGCGCCGCAATTTTAAGATGGTTCTTCACCGACGCGACACCCGACACGTTCGCCACGACCTCTTCCGCCGCGGACTTGTCCTCGGCCGACGGCACGGTGCCGGTGAGGTTGACCACGCCCTTGACGGTCTTCACGTGGATGTGCGTCGACTTCACGTTCTTCGCGCCGAGCAGTTCGGCCTTGACCTTGGTCGTGATGGCGCTGTCGTCGACCTTCTGGCCCATTGACGTGTCGGCCGGTCCGGAGGCCGTCGTGGTCTGCGCGCTCACGTTCAGTGCGAACACCACGCACGCGATGCTGCCGGCTGCCTTGAGGAGATGGGTCGTCTTCATGAAATTGCTCCTTGTTTTCAGTTTTGAAGGTATGCCCGCGCTGGATACCCCGGACGCGGACACCTCGTTCTGCCGCTTTGATACGTCGCGCCCCGTAGCGACGCGATCGTGAAAGGGTCACCGCAACTTGCGTGCCGTGCCGCGCGAAACGCCGCCTGCAACGCATCGCCACATCGCGTGAATCCACGCAGCCACAGGCTTTCCCGCCGATGCCGAACAATGTCTCGACACGCGTCCTGACGCTGTAAAACGGCATCGCGGGGCGCGTCGCGGGACGCGGCGCTTTTGTCGGAACATGTGTAAAAACTGCGTGGAACGGGTCGCCGGACGGCCCGGCGACGCGTCTTCGGATCATGCGAAAGCCAGACGACAAGCGGATTGCGGACCACATGGCACGACAGTTGCTCAACAGGGCATCACGAATGTGGGTTCCGTCAAGAACAAACGAGGATTAGCACGCAATGCCGCCCTTACTTGAACTACGCGCCAAGCAAAGCCTTGCGCTCACGCCGCGTCTGCAGCAATCGGTTCGCCTGCTGCAACTCTCGTCGCTGGAGTTCCAGCAGGAATTGCGCAACGCGCTCGACACGAATCCGTTCCTCGAATACGACGAGTCGCAAACCGAGGACAACGCGCTTAGCAACGACAACGGCAGTTCGATGACCGAGGCATCGTCGGCAAGCCCATCGAATGAGGCCATGGCCGAAGCGCCGCTCAACGGCGAGAGCGCATCCGAGTCCGAGTCCTCAGACCCGGGCTCGCACGACGAGTCGATGAGCGAGTTCGCCTCCGACCCGTTCGGGCGCTCCGCCTCGCGCAACAGCGGCGACGGCGAAGGCTCCGACCCGGCCGACTGGGTGCGCATCGAGCCGTCGCTGCACGAGACGCTGCACGACACGCTGCGCCTCTATCCGCTCAACGAGCGCGACCGCGCCGTAGCGCAGCTCATCATCGAAGCGCTCGACGACGATGGGTATCTTCGCCAGGACCTGACCGAGCTCGCGGCGCTGGTCGACATCGAACCGTCGCTCGGCGAGGACGAGTTGCAGATCGCGCTCAAGCTCGTCCAGTCGCTCGACAAGCCGGGCGTCGGCGCGCGCAATCTGTCCGAGTGCCTGTCGCTGCAGCTGGAAGCGATGTCGTCGGACACCCCGGGGCGCGCCGTCGCGCTCGAGATCGTCCACCATCATCTGGAGCGGCTCGCGCGCCGCGAGCAGGCGGAGCTGCAAAAGAAGATCGGCTGCAGCGCCGACGAACTGCGCATCGCCTGCGCGCTCGTGCGCAAGCTCGATCCGAAGCCCGGCGAGAACTACGGCCAGGCCGAGGACAACTATGTCGTGCCGGACGTGATCGTGCGGCAGGTGAAGAAGAACTGGGTCGTGACGATCAACCCCGCCGTGCTGCCGCGCGCCCGCATCCACCGCATGTATGCGGAGCTGTTCGCGCAGTCGGCGGGCGCGAGCCGCTCGCCGCTCGCGCAGCAGTTGCAGGAAGCGCGCTGGCTGATCCGCAACGCGCAGCAGCGCTTCACGACGATTCAGCGTGTCGCGGAGTGCATCGTCGCGCATCAGAAGGCGTTCTTCGACTACGGCGAGATCGCGCTCAAGCCGCTCGTGCTGCGCGATGTCGCCGACGAACTCGAACTGCACGAGTCGACGATCTCGCGCGCGACGGGCAACAAGTACATGGCGACGCCGCGCGGCATCTTCGAGTTCAAGCATTTCTTCCCGCGCGAGCTCAGCACGGAAAGCGGCGGGACCTGTTCGGCCGCGGCCGTGCGTGCGCTCCTGAAGGAGATGATCGCGAAGGAAAACACGCGCGACCCGCTTTCCGACGTGAGCCTCGCGAAGATGCTCGCGGACCAGGGCGTGATCGTCGCGCGGCGCACCGTGGCGAAGTACCGGCATCTCATGAAGGTGCCGCCGGCGGAATTGCGCCGGCAGGCGTAAGGCCCGGCGTGCGTCGGCTGCGCCGGATGCGTTGCGCTGCATCCGTGGCGCTGCGTTCGCTGCGGTTTGGGTTGGCGCCTTCGGGGTTCGCCTCGAAGGCGTTTTTTTGCGCGCTTTTTTGCGATCTTCGCGGCGCCTCGCGCAAGGCTTGCCGCGGCCGCCGACGAAGGCGCTATCTCCAGCCGGCTTCCCGGTGCGTGCGCTTGCGCGCCGCCGTCGCCGAAAGTTCGGCGCCGAGCAGGAACACCGCCGCGGAGTAGTAGAGCCACATCAGGATGATCGCGAGCGATCCTGCCGCGCCGAACATGTTCGCGGTGCCGGCGTGACTCAGATAGAACGCGAAGAGCCGCTTGCCGCCCTCGAACAGGAGCGCGGCCGCGAGCGCGCCGAGGGCCGCGTCGCGCCACTGCATGCGCGCGCTCGGCAGGAACTTGAGCAGCACCGTGAACGCGACGACCAGCATCGAAAGCGAGATCGCGCGCTGCGTGAGGCCGGCCACGATGACGAACGGATCGCTGTCGCCGAGCGCCCAGCGCCCGAACACCTCGACGAGCGCATCGAGCACGAGCAGCGCGACGACCAGGAAGCCCGAGCCGACCACCAGCCCGAACGAGATCAGCCGCACGCGCAGCAGCCCGACGATGCTCGCCCGCGTGCTCACGGCGGGCGTCGGCCAGATCACGTTCAGCGCGCTGTGCAGCGACGAGAACGTCGCCGATGCGCCGACGAGCACGCCCGCCACCGAAAGAATCGCGGTGCGCCGCGCGATGTCGGCGTGCCATGCGTTCGCGACGATCGCTTCGAGCGCGCGCGCCGCTTCGTCGCCCACCACGCCGCTGATCTCGCCGAAAAGGCGCCCCTGCACGGCGTCGGCGCCGAAGAAGATGCTCGCCACCGCGATCACGATGACGAGCGTCGGCGCGATCGAAAAGGCCGCGAAGAACGCGATCGCGGCGGAAAACATCAGGCAGTGGTCCTGCGCCCATTGCGTGAGCGGGGCCGCGATCCACGAGAACCAGCCGCGCAGCCTCGATGTGCGGCCTTGCGCGACGGGCGCGGGAGCGGGAGCGGGAGCGGGTTTGGGAGAGATGTCCTGGTTCATCGGGGCGGCGTCGGGTCCGGCCAGCGTGCCGGGTGTCGTCATCGGAGTCGGTCTGAGGACCGATGTTAGCCTCGGGCGACCCCGCGCGTGTCGCCGATGCAAAAAAACGGCGCGCTCCCCACGGGAAAACGCGCCGTTTGTGCCATGCCGCGTCCGGACTAGCGGTCTTCTTCGTCGTCGGAGTCGGTCGCCGAATCGCCGATTCCCCGGATTTCTTCCTCCACTTCGTCCGGCAGGATATCGCCGTCGGCGGTGAAATTGTTGTCGCCGTCCGCCGACGCCGCCTCGCCGGTGCCGTAGCGGTCCGTGTCGCTCGCGAGTTCGGCATCCGACTGGCCGAGCGCGTGGGCGTCGAGTTCGTCCTCGATGTCGCCCGGGTAGCGCTTCTCGCCCTGCACGTCCGAGCCGCTGTCCGACGAATCGCTCGGCCCCAGCGCGCCGGTGCCGTGCCCCTTGCCGACTTCCACTCCGTCCCCTTCGGACGGGTCCAGTGTGCTTCCGCTCATCGTTGACCTCCGCTTGTGAGCCGCGCTTCGAGCTCCATTACTCGTGCAGAGTCATGTTTCGCAAGGCGCGTGCCGCGAGCCGCGCCAAAAACAAGGCCCCGCGCCGGAAGCCGGCACGGGGCCTGAACGATGCAAAACGAACAAGCCGAAGTCTCAGCTCGAAACCTTGGCCGGCTGCTTCACCTCGGCGACCTGCTTCACGGTCTTTTTCGTGACGGATGCCGCCGTCGCGACACTGCGCAGATCGCGCAGGAACGAATCGCGCCACACGGAGAGATTGCATTCGCGCAGCGGCGCCATCATGTCGGCGTGGCGCGCCTGGCGCTCGGCGAGCGGCATCGAGAGCGCGCGCTCGAGCGCTTCCGACATCTGCGACAGATCGAACGGATTCACGACCAGCGCCCCGGGCAACTGGTCCGCGGCGCCCGCAAACTGCGAGAGCACGAGCGCGCCCGGATCGGCGGGATCCTGCGAGGCCACGTATTCCTTCGCGACGAGGTTCATGCCGTCGCGCAGCGGCGTGACGTAGCCGACCTGCGAGAGACGGAAGAGCGCCATCAGCAGGTTGCGGTCGTACTTGCGGTTCAGGTACTGGATCGGCGTCCAGTCGAGCTGCGCGAAGCGCCCGTTGATGCGTCCCGCCTCGCCTTCCAGGTTCTGGCGGATGCGCTGGTAGGTCTGCACGTCCGAGCGCGTCGGCGGCGCGATCTGCACGAGCGACACGCGGCCGTGCCAGCCTGGCGCGTTCAGCAGCAGCCGCTCGAACGCCTGAAAGCGCTCGACGAGCCCTTTCGAATAATCGAGGCGGTCGACGCTCATGATGAGCTTGCGCCCGCGCATGCTGTCGCGCAGGCTCTTCACCGGCTTGCGATTCGAGAACTGTTCGGCGGCCTTGGCGATCGCGTCCGGATAGATGCCGATCGGATATGCGCCGACCTTCAGCATGCGGCCGTGGGCCTGCACCATGCCGTCTTCGCTCGAATGGCCCAGATGGCCGCGCTCGATGTAATCCACGAACGACTGCTTGTCCGCCTCCGTCTGGAACCCGACGATGTCGTAGCTGCACATCGCCTTGATCAGTTCCTCGTGCGGCGGCACGGTGCGCATCACTTCGGGAACCGGGAAAGGAATGTGCAGGAAAAAGCCGATCGGATTCGTGATGCCCACTTCGCGGCATTCCTGCGCGAACGGCAGCAGGTGATAGTCGTGCACCCAGATGATGTCGTCGGGCTCGATCAGCGCCTTGAGTTTCGCCGCGAGGCTCGCGTTCACGCGCGCGTAGCCGGCGTATTCCTCGCGATCGAAGCGCGAAAGGTCGTTGCGGTAGTGAAACGTCGGCCACAGCGTGGCGTTGGAAAAGCCACGGTAGTACTGGTCGTAGTCGCGGCGGGTCAGTCCGACCGTCGCGTAGGTCACGTTGCCCCGCTTCTCGAGCACGGGCGCCGACGCCTCGCCGACAATCTCGCCGCTCCAGCCGAACCACAGTCCGCCTGTCTCCTTCAGCGCGTCCAGAACCCCGATCGCGAGGCCGCCGGCGGCGGGCTTGCCTTCCTGGATCGGCGCGACGCGATTCGATACCACGATCAATCTGCTCATTACAGCGTCACCTCATCAGTTGTCGTTGCATGCTCGAATTGGCGAAAGAAGGTATGCAAGACCCATGCCTCGTTTTTACAATCAGTAAAATAAAATTTGTATATAGATGTTACTGACGAACGAAACCACGCGGCGCTGGCGCGCCGCGAAGAATATTGCATCTGCGGACGGTGAAACGGACGGCGGAATTCAGGCGTCCTGTTCCGAGCCGAGATCGCGCTGGTAGTCGATTCCTTCGCGGCGCACGCCGCCCTGGTTGTGCTCGCCATCGGGCGGAACGCCAGGCGCGGGGCGGTTCTGGCCGGCCGGGTCGTGCATCGGCGCGCTGGTCGCGGCTGCGGGGGGCGCCGCCTCCTTGGCGGCTTCGGCGCGCGCTTCACGCTTTGACGAATGACGCGCGGAGCGTCGGAGTGCGGGGTGCCTCATGGTGCCTCCAGAGAAGAAGGCCGTCGGAGAACGAGTCGGCGGCGAGCAAAGCTGCTGCGAAAAAACGACCGGCGCCGCTGAAGCACGCCGGTCATTGTTACGCCATCCGTTGCAATGTCTACAGCGGAGGTGGAAATTTCTTCAATACTTGCACGATTTCGGGGAATGCCCCCTTCGCGGCAGACTTCGCTCACCTCACGTGCGGCGTTTCGTTCGGACCCGGAGGCGGATCGCCGATCGGCTGCTGCGGCGGAACCGGCGGCTCGCGGGTCGGGTCCGGATTCGTGTCCGGCGGAATCTGGGGCGGCGGCGGCTCGTCCGGCGGCGTCACCGGCGGGTCCGGCACCTGCGGAGTCTGTGCGCGAATCGAAGCGGGATCGGACATGAGGGCCTCCTGGCGGTTGTTGTGATGGTCGGGCCTGCGTGCGCATCCGGCTCAAGCCCGACTTCACTTTCAGCAAGGGCCATGCCCCCGAACACCGTTCCCGCCGGGTCTCTTCCCTGCGTCTCTTCTATCTCATTATCGGCGCGATCGGCCGGACTGCCAACGAAAAACGCCCGCGCCTTGCATGGCGCGGGCGTGCTTCGCGGCTATCCGGCCGGCGCCTGGCGCAGCGCCCTTTCGTCTGCTCTTTCGCGCGCCGGCCGGCCTTTGCGGCTAGCGGTTTCCGGCGTCCGCGTCGCCGAGTTCGCCGACCGCGGCCTTGCTCGCGTCCTCGCCGTATTCGACGAGCCGGTTATACAGCGTCTTCAGGCTGATGCCGAGGATTTCGGCCGCACGCGTCTTCACGCCGCCGCATTGCTCGAGCGTCGCGAGAATCAGCTGCCGGTCGGCTTCCGCGAGTGACGTGCCGAACGCGATCGTCACCGCCGTTCCCGCCGACGGCTTCGAGAGCGAGATCTGCAGCGGCACCGTCGCCGTGCTGTCCGATTCGGCGCCCGACATGATGTACGCGCGCTGCATGTAGTTCTTCAGTTCGCGCACGTTGCCGGGCCACGGATAGGAGGCCAGCATCTCACGCACCGCCGACGGAAACTGCTTCTTCGTGTTGTAGCGCGCGTTGAGTTCGTCGAGGAACGCCTGCGCGAGCAGTTCGACGTCCTTGCCCCGCTCGCGCAGCGGCGGCAGGTTGATCGGGAACACGTTGAGCCGGTGATACAGGTCGAGGCGCAGCTTACCTTCAAGCACGGCCTGCTCCGGATCGCGGTTGGTCGCCGCGATCAGGCGCACGTCGGTTTCGAGTTCCTTCGTCGTGCCGACGCGCATGAACATGCCCGTTTCCAGCACGCGCAGGAGCTTCACCTGAAGCTCGATCGGCATCTCGGTGATTTCGTCGAGAAAGAGCGTGCCGCCGTTCGCGCGTTCGAAATAGCCCTTGTGCTGGCGATCGGCGCCGGTGAAAGACCCGCGCTCGTGGCCGAACATCTCCGACTCGATCAGGTTCGGCGAAATCGCGCCGCAGTTCACCGCGATGAACGAATGCTTGCGGCGCAGGCTCAGCTCGTGCAGCGTCTGCGCGGCGACTTCCTTGCCGGTGCCTGACTCGCCGATCAGCAGCACCGAGGCGGCCGTCGGCGCGACGCGCCCGATCTGGTCGTAGACGGTCTGCATCGCCGGCGAATTGCCGAGCATGAGGCCGAAACGCCCCATGCGGCGCAACTCGCCGCGCAGCGTGCCGATTTCCGCCTTCAGGTCGCCGGGGCGCGGCAGGCGCGAGAGGATCGCCTTCACGCGCTGCATGTTGATCGGCTTGACGAGATAGTCGGTCGCGCCCATCTTGAGCGCGCTCACGGCGGACTCGACCGTCGCGTGGCCGGTGATCACGATCACCTCGACGCCCGAACGCGGATCGAGGTCCTCGAACAGATCGACGCCCGAGCCGTCCGGCAGCTTGAGATCGGTGAAAACGACATCGGGCGTCTGCCTCACGAGCTGGATGCGCGCTTCGCGCAGGTCGCCGGCCGTGGCTGTCGTCAGTCCGTCTTCGCCGATGATCGCGGCTAGTGCCTCGCGGGTACTGGGATCGTCATCGACAATCAATACGTGTGGCATGCGTCTCGAGTTTTTCCAAAGTGTTTCAGGTCACGCGCCGGTGCGGCGCGGATGTCTCTGGGCGGGCGCCGCAGCGCCGCCAGGCCGAGCGCGTCTGTCCGGTAGAGCGGAGCAGCGCGCTGAAGTGAAAAAGTTTCCGATGTTCTGCACGGCTATGGATTGCGTGGATGCAACATTTGCCATACAGCGAAATTATTGCTGTTTATGGTTTGATTATAAGGCTTTATCGGGATGAAACACACGCCCTATGGACGCGCGTTCGTCTTTCGAAATACCGCGATAAAGCGTTGCAAACGGCGCTTGCAGCGATGTCGAAGCAAGCCTCAGCTGCGGGGAAAATGCCAGGCTTCGGGCGTCCCGCCGATCACTCCGCTGCCGTTCGCATGGGCGGCGTCGGCGGGCGCGATCGACGACGCGCTCGCGGGCGTCGCCACCTTGCCGCCCTCGTCTTCCCAGCGGTTGAGGTCGCGCGCCGCGCGCCGTTTCGACGCGTCCTGCGACTGCACCCACTTCCAGGCGAGCACGCTGCCGACCGCGAACAGTGCGCCGAAGATTCCGATTCTGGGTCGTGCCATTGTGTTCTCCCTTGTCGTCAAATGCATGCGTCAAAACACGTGAATCCGGTGAAGCGTCTTCAGCGCGAAACCAGCAGGCCGATGAAGAATCCGATGCCAGCCGCGACGCCTACCGCCTGCCACGGGTTCTCGCGCACGTACTTCTCCGTGCAGTCGATGCCCGCGCGGTAGCGCGACTGCGCACTCGACTGGGCATCCTCGAGGGCGCCGCGTGCCGTCTCGACGTGATCGCGCAGACGCGCGCGCAGTGCGTCCACGCCTTCGCCGGGCAGCGATGCGGAGAGGCGCAGCAGTTCTTCCGAATCGTTCAGCAGCACCTTGATGTCTTCGATGATCTTTTGCTTGCCCAACGCAAGCTGGACAGTCGTCTGACTCATGTCGTCAATTCCTTGCCGTTTGTCATGGGGGGAGTTCATGGGTGAGCGCATGGGATAGTTATACGGGAATCGGTCGCGACTGCACGTCCTGACTGCACGTTTTTCTCGCGCGCTCGCCAGGGGTCAGCGCGATCGCCTTTGCGCGACGCGCACGGCGGCGAACCGGCGCAGCTTGCGCACGAGCCCTGCAAACACGAGCGCCCCACCCATCGCGCCGAATACGACGCTCGTCACGTTCGCCGCGCGCGTGAGCGCGGGCGTTCCGGCCGCGTAGGCGAGCACCGCGCACATCAGCGCGGTGACGAGCGCCACCGCCGCCCAGTGATAGATGTCGATCGGCTCACCGGTCTGGAGTTCCGGGCGATCCACGCCCGGCGCGCCCGAACGGCTCGCTCGCGCACGCCGGACGGGGCGCGGCGCGTCTTGCACGGGAATCTCGAAATTCAGGGAGTCTTCCATGGCGGTCCGCCGGAAACGGCCTATTCAAATACAGATGCCCCCTTCCCGCAGCTTTCGTGCCAGGCGCTCGAAGCGCACTTTATTCGCACGTTCAGCCGTGCTTCGCGCAACGCCCGGACCACGGCCGACGGGTAACTATTACGCCGTCGCCATGTAACTTTCGCGAACGCGGCGGTGAAGCTTGCCGGCCGCGCGGGCCAAGGCGCGCGGCGATCAGACAAATTGCGCGCGAAGCCCCGAAGCTCATTGCCGCGACGTCACCGCGAATGGTTAAATAGCGTTTATGAGATAAGTCGCGTGCCCTTCGCCATCCAGTGCGGTCGCGGGCATTCGATATGGATTCCACGCACGATCGGGCCATCGACTCGTCGATTTGCGCGTGAAGCGCGACAGCCCGTCGTCCCTGTGCCGCGCCAGCGACGAGATACGCATCGCCGCCGCGGGCCCTCGCGAACGACGCCCGGGCGTCGCGCGTCGTTCGAGCCGACGCAATCTCTCCGTGAGCGGCTGCCTGCCGCTTGCCCGGAGACCGAATAACATTTGCAGGACAAAACACACATGGCGTCAACCGATCTGGACCCGCCGGCCGTCGCCTCCGGCGTCACGCCGGCGCACAAGAAACGCAGCGCGGGAGCAGTGCCGGGCCTGAAGTCGTTCGGACTTTTATACGGCTCGTCGCCCGTGATGCTGGAGCTGTATTCGCAGATCGAGCGCGTGGCATCCACCGACGCGACCGCGCTCATCATCGGCGAATCCGGCACCGGCAAGGAACTGATCGCCCGCACGATCCACGATCACAGCGCACGCAAGGACGCCCCGTTCATCGCCGTGAACTGCGGCGCGATTCCCGACAACCTGATCGAAGCGGAACTCTTCGGCCACGAGAAAGGCAGCTTCACGGGCGCGGTGCAGGGGCGCATCGGCTATTTCGAGCATGCGAACAGCGGCACGCTCTTTCTCGACGAAGTGACCGAGATGTCGCCGGTGCGGCAGGTGAAGCTCCTGCGCGCGCTCGAGACCGGCACGTTCTTTCGCGTGGGCGGCAGCGACCTGATCCATTCCGACGTGCGCGTGATCGCCGCGACCAACCGGGACCCGGTGGTGGCCGTCAAGGAGAACGGCCTGCGCGAGGACCTGATGTACCGGCTCGCCGTGTTTCCGCTGCGCGCGCCGCCGTTGCGCGAGCGCGATTCGGACCGCGAGTTTCTCGCGCAGCATTTCCTTGCGGAGATGAACGCGCAGGAAGGAACGAACAAGTCGTTCAGCAAGCGCGCACTCGACATGCTGCGCACGTATTCGTGGCCGGGCAACGTGCGCGAGCTGAAGAACACGGTGTACCGCGCGTTCATTCTCGCGGAGAAGACGGTCGAGATCGCGCATCCGCATCTGGCGTCGCGGGTGAAGAAGCCCGTCACGCAGGGCGACGCGATGAACGTGTGGGTCGGCACGCCGCTCGCCGACGCGCAGAAGCAGATCATCCTCGGCACGCTCAAGCACTGCGGCGGCGACAAGCGTCGCGCGGCGAAGGCGCTTGGCGTCAGCCTGAAGACGCTCTACAACCGGCTTGGCGCCTATGAGAACGAAGGCGCCGAAACCGACACGCCGAGCCCGACGACCGAAGGCTGAAGCTCCGCTCCCTTCACGATGTTCCTGCAGCGCCGGCCCTGAAGCCGGCGCTTTCGTTTTTGCCTGAGCCGGCGCTTTGCGGCCCTTCGCGACCCTTCGCGGCCACGTTGCGGCTCGTGCGGGCTTGTCGAGGACATGGCGGGCGCGTCGCTGACTTGCCGCTTTCAGGCGGCACCATCGTGGTCCGTCCGGTCTTCGCCGCTTGCCACAATTCCCGCTCGCTGCCGCATCCGTTTGCAATTTCTTGCAATTTTCTTTGTCCGGTAATTAGAAGCATGCTTCAAAATCTCGGGCAGCCGCGTATTGCTTAGGGTTCCGAGGTTTGTGCCACGGCGTCGGGCACGCGGAGCATCGCATCGAAAGAACAAAGAAAGGCAGACGAAGGAAAAGCAACATGCAGAGAATGGGTCCACGGCGCCGCCGCAACGCCGTCGCGCTCGCCGCGATAGTTTCAGGCGCGATCGCCTGCTCGAGCCTCACGGGCTGCAACTCTGTCTATAGCGAAGGCGCCACCGCGGGCGCGGGTATCGCGGGCGCGGCGATCGCCGGCGCGGTCACCAACAACGCGGCCGTCGCTACCGGCATCGGCCTTGGCGCGGTCGCGGCCGCCCGCGCCGGCGTGCAGTATTCGCAGCGCGTCGTGCACACCGATACGCAGGACAAGATCGCCTCGGCCGCCGGTCCGCTCGCGGTCGGCGCGGTGGCGCCGTGGCGCGCCACGCATTCGGTGCCGATCGAGGAAGACGAAAAGGGCCGCGTCACGGTCAGCCGGACCATCAGCAGCGGAACGCTCGACTGCAAGGAGATCGTGTTCTCCGTCGATCGCGACGCCACCCAGAACCGCGCCGCCGACAGCGCGTTCTACGTGGCGTCGGTGTGCCGCGACGGCGACAAGTGGAAATGGGCATCGGCGGAGCCCGCCACGCCGCGCTGGGGCGCGCTGCAATGACGATGCGCCTTGTCCTCGCGCTCGCGGCCGCGGCCGCGAGCTGCGGCTTCGTGAGCGGCTGCGCGTCGTCGTCGATCGGCGCGGCGAGCGGTGCGGCCGCGGGCGTCGCGACCGGCGTCGTGACGAGCAATCCCGCGATCGGCATCGGTGTCGGCATCGCGGTGCAGGCCGCCACCGACGAAGCCGTGAAACGCGTGATGAAGTCGCTGCACGACGACCAGCAAATGGCGATCGCCGCGGTGGCGGGCGTCTCGGCGGTCGGCGATACGCGGCCGTGGCAGGTCAAGCACACGCTGCCAGTCGAGAACGGCCACGGCGAAGTGCGCGTCGTGCGCGAATTCAACAGCGCGCTTGCGACCTGCAAGGAATTCGCATTCTCCGTCGCCGATGGCGACGGCCCCGGCATGCATCGGGACTGGTTCCTCGCCACCGCCTGCAAGCTGCCGAACGGGTGGAAATGGGCGTCGGCGGAACCGGCGGTCGCGCGGTGGGGGAATTTGCAGTAGACGTGCGCGGTGCATAAAAAACGGCTTGCGTGATATCGCGCAAGCCGTTTTTTTCGCTGCGAGCGACTCAGAAGCCGCTCACGATTCCACGTCCTCCAGACTGAGCATTTCCGTCTGGTCGTTGTACGAGAAAATCTCGCCGTAGCGGCCCCATTCGATCACGGCGTCGAGCGTTTCCTCGGCGGCCTTGTCGGAGAGGAAATCCTCCAGTTCCTGCTCGAAGCGCACGCGCGGCGCGCGGTGCCCCGGCCGCTCGTTGAGCACCTTCTTGATCCGCGCGGCGAGCGGCACGTGCCGCAGCAGATGCTCGGCGAACATCATCTTGCGCTCCTGCGTGCCGAATTCGGCGAACACGCGGGCGGGCGGCGTCAGATAGATGTCGCCCTCGCGCACGTCGGCGAAACCGAGATGCTGAAGCACTTCGGCGATCGGAAACAGGTCGTCCACTTCCAGGTGCAGCGAGCGCGCGATTTCCGGCATGTCCGCGCGGCCGTGATACGGCTCGGCGGCAAGCGTCTCGATGAGACCCGCCATCAGGTTCGTCGACACGTTCGGCAGCCAGCTTCCGAGCTCAAGCCCCTTCTTCGTCGCCTCGCCGAGCTGGCGCGCGGTCATCTTCGCGTAGATGTCGTCGACGAGCCGCCGGAACGCCGGGTCGAGCCGGTTACGCGGGTGCTTGAACGGCACCTTGATCTCGGCCATCACGCGCCCCGGATTCGACGACAGCACCAGAATCCGGTCGCACATGAACACCGCTTCCTCGATGTTGTGCGTAACGATCAGCACCGACTTGATCGGCATGCGCCCCTGCGTCCAGAGATCGAGCAGGTCGGTGCGCAGGTTTTCGGCAGTCAGCACGTCGAGCGCGGAGAACGGCTCGTCCATGAGGAGCAGCGTCGGATCGACGACCAGCGCCCGCGCGAAGCCCACGCGCTGGCGCATGCCGCCCGACAGCTCGCGCGGATACGCGTTCTCGAAACCGTCGAGGCCGATCAGGTCGATCGCCGCGAGCGCGCGCTCGCGGCGCTCGCGCGCGGGCACGCCCTGCGCCTCGAGCCCCGCCTCCACGTTCTGCAGCACGGTGAGCCAGGGAAAGAGCGCGAACGTCTGGAACACCATCGCGACGCCCTTGGCCGGTCCGCGCAGCGGCTTGCCCAGATAGGAGACCGCGCCGCCCGTCGGCTCGATCAGGCCCGCGATGATGCGCAGGAGCGTCGACTTCCCGGAGCCCGAGCGCCCCAGCAAGCCGACGATCTCGCCCTCGCGCAGCGTGAGGTTCGCGTCTTCCAGGACGAGCAGTTCGCCCTGCGTCTTGTTGAAGCCGCGGCTCACGTTCTCGACGCGCATGATCTCGCCGCCCAGGCGCGGCGGACCCGCGGGCGGCTGCTGTGCCGGCTTTGCCTGCGTTTGCATGTTCTTGGCGTTCTGCATCGGAACTCGTCCTCAATCCAGCCGGAGCTTCGCTTCGGCGTATGCGTACATCGGGCGCCACAGCAGTCGGTTGAACAGCGTGACAAAAAGCGACATCACGGCGATGCCGAGAATGATCTTCGGGTAGTCGCCGGCGGCGGTCGTCTCGGCGATATAGGCGCCCAGACCGTGCGCGACGAGCTTCGTATCTCCCCACGACACCGCTTCGGCCACGATGCTCGCGTTCCAGGCGCCCCCGGACGCCGTGATCGCGCCGGTGATGTAGTACGGGAAGATGCCCGGCAGGATGGCCTGGCGCCACCATTGCCAGCCCTTGATCTGGAAGTTGGTCGCGGCTTCCCGGTAGTCGTTCGGGTAGGACGTGGCGCCCGCGATCACGTTGAAGAGGATATACCACTGCGTTCCGAGGACGATAAGCGGCGAGAGCCAGATGTCCGGATTCAGGTGGAACTTCACGATCACGACGACGAACACCGGAAAGAGCAGGTTCGCCGGGAACGCAGCGAGAAACTGCGCGACGGGCTGGATCTTTTCCGCGAGCGCCGGGCGCAGCCCGATCAGCACGCCGACCGGAACCCAGATCACCGAGGCGATCGCGATCAGCACCACCACGCGCAACAGCGTGATGAGCCCGAGCACGAACACGCGCCCGACCTCGTGCCACGTGACGCCCGTCATGACGAACGTCGTCACCTTCCAGACCACGAACGCCGTCAGGACGAGCACGACCGTCGCCCACGCGATGTCGCCCGCGCGCCCGGGCGAAGCGCTCTTCGGCAGCGGAAAGCGCACGCCCTGCAGCGCCGGCAGCCTGAGCGGCACGCGCGCCGCCTTCGCGAAGAGCCAGCCGGCCGGCACCAGCAGCCGGTGAATCAGGCGCGTGCGGCGGATCAAGTCGAGCAGCCACGACGCCGGCGCATTGCCGGAACTGGTGGTTTCCATGCGGAACTTGTCCGCCCACGCGACGAGCGGGCGGAACATCAGCTGGTCGTAGGCGAGGATCACGACGGTCATCGTGAGAATGACCCAGCCGATCGCGCCGAGATTGCGCTCGCCGATGGCGGTCGCCAGATATGCGCCGATGCCCGGCAGCACAATGGTACGGTTGCCCACCGTGATCGCCTCCGACGCAACCACGAAAAACCAGCCGCCCGACATCGACATCATCATGTTCCAGATGAGGCCGGGCATCGAAAACGGCACTTCGAGCTTCCAGAAGCGCTGCCAGTTCGTGAGGTGAAAGCCGCGCGAGACTTCGTCCAGATCGCGCGGCACCGTGCGCAGCGACTGGTAGAAGCTGAACGTCATGTTCCACGCCTGGCTCGTGAAAATCGCAAAGATCGCGGCGCACTCGGCGCCGATCACGCGGCCCGGAAAGAGCGCGAGAAAGAACGTGACGGTAAACGAAATGTAGCCCAGCACCGGCACCGACTGCAGGATGTCGAGGATCGGCACGAGCACCATCGACGCGCGCCGGCTCTTCGCCGCGAGCGTGCCGTAGACGAGCGTGAAGATCAGCGACGCCACCATCGCGGCGAGCATGCGCAGCGTCGTGCGCAGCGCGTATTCGGGCAGGTTCGACGGATCGAGCGAGATCGCCTGCCTTTCGAGCGTGGAGATCGGCGCCATGGTTTCGTGAAATCCGACCGCGGCGAGCGCGATCACGCAGATGATCATCGGGAAGGCGACGAAATCCCAGCGATTAGGCAGGAGCCGCCACGCCGACGCATTCGCCGTGCGATTCAGATTGAAGCCGAAATCCATGAGAGGCCCTCCCCCGTGAGGCTTGTTGCTCTTTTTCCGCATGACGCGGGATGTTGCAGGGCTAGCTGGCGCGGCTTTCCCGGTTCTGAACCGACCGACACTACACCAACCCCTGTTTCACGCACAACCATCTGGCCGCCGCTCACGCCATCCGCGCAAACCACTGTTGCTCTTCGGCATCAGGAAAGCAAAATGAAGGGCCGACTTGCGCCCCGGGGCGCTCGGGAGCGCTCCTGCCCGCCGGCGAAACCGGCACCGCGGCGGCGGGATTCGCACAATTCGCACCCGGCGCGAGCGGACGAATCCGCAGTTTTGTTCGGTGCGCGTCGCTCGGATCGACAAGACGCTTGATAGGCGGCCAAAAACATCGTCCAATCGTGGCTTGTCTGCTAAAAGAAAACTGTCCGGCCAAATGCGCGGAAAGTCGCACGGCCGGTTAAAACATGCGGCAACCGCCGAGGCCCGTCAGCAAAACCAGGTCATGAACCCAACAGTCGAGAGAGCGATTATCCAGGTTCCCATTGGCGGCGGGCGCGCCGCGATCGGACGGCCCAGCGCGGCGGCGCGGCATCGGCACGGCCCCGCCGCAGGCGGGCGCCAGACGCAGGACTTGACGGCTGCGCGTGCCGCATGACGACCCGAGAGACTCACAGGCCCGTGAACAGCACGCTCATGCGCCGCGTGGCCGTGGTGCTCGGGCTCGCGCTGCTCGCATGCGCGTGCTGGCTCGCCGCCGGCGCGCTGTCGGACCGAATGGTACAACAGGAAATGAGTGCCACGGTTCGGGCGGAACGCCAGATGGCGGCGTCGATCGTCGATAACATGGCGCAGATCATCGCAAGCGACCTGGCGATGTCGCGAGCGATCCCCGCCACGCTCGCCCAGATGGACCTGACCCAGCACGCCCTCTCGCAGTCGCGGCATTATGCCTCGAAGGCGCCCGTCACGGAATCCGAGCGGCGCGCCGAATGGATGGCACGCCCCGCGTTCGGCACCGTCAACGCCTTTCTCCACGACGCCCAGGGCTTCTCCGGCCTCGATTCGATCTGGCTCGTGAACGATCAGGGCTTTTGTATCGCATCGAGCAACGCGGACGACGAAAACAGCTTCATCGGCTTCGACATGAGTTCGCGCAGCTACGTCTCGCGTGCGCTGCTCGGCGGTTTCGTCGAAATGTACGGCGTCGGGCGGCTCTCGGGCGAGCCGGGCATCTTCATCGCCGCGCCCGTCTACGAAGACGGCTTTCTGGTCGGCGCGGTGATCGCGAAGGTGAGCATCGACCGGCTGCGGCACTGGGTCTCGCGCACCGGGACGTTCGTGACCGACGAGAACGGCGTCGTCGTGATGGCGCACGACGGCCGGCTCGAATACGAGGCCCTGCCGAACGCGCCGGTGACGAAGATGTCCACTCACGACCGGATGGACCACTACCGGCGCGAGGTGTTCCCGGAACTGCACGTCGCGCGCATGGGCGAGCAGATCCGCGCGGCGGCGCACTGGCTGCCGCCGGCGCTCGCCGACACGTTCTACTCGGCGAACGGCAGCGCGGTGCCCGCGCTCTACGACGAGCGCACCGGCCTCAACTCCGGGCTCTCGGCGCACATCGTGCATCCGCTCACGGGCTGGCCGGAACTCACCCGCAACCACAGCCGCGACCGCATCCTCGTGTTCCTCACGATGCTCGGCGTCGTGGCGCTCGCCATGGTGATCGCCACGTCCTACTCGCGCGAGCGGCGCCTGCATCGCGCGACGCGCGACCTCGCCGAGCAGCTGCAGTCGGCGAACACGCTGCTCTCGGCGGAAGCGCGCCACGATGCGCTCACGGGTGCCCTCTCCCGCCGCTATTTCCTGGACACGCTGCGCCGCGAGGTCGATCTCGCGCGCGCGGCGGGCACGCCGCTTTCGGTGGCGATCGCCGACCTCGATCACTTCAAGGAGATCAACGACCGCTTCGGCCACGCGTCGGGCGACCGGGCGCTGGAGCATTTCGTGGAAGTGTGCCGTGCGCAACTGCGCCCGAGCGACGCCATCGGCCGGCTCGGCGGCGAGGAGTTCGGCCTCCTGCTGCCGCAGACGGCGCTCGCCGACGCCCAGGCCGTGCTCGACCGCCTGAGGAGGCGCTTTCACCACGAGCACTGCGCGCATCTTCCCGAGGAGGCGGCGCTTTCCGTGAGTATCGGCATCACGGAACTGGCCGAAGGCGACGCGATGGAGTGGATGCTGAGCCGCGCCGATCTCGCGCTCTACGAAGCGAAGTCGCGCGGACGCGACCGCACCGAAGTGCGCCCGGCCGACCCCGCGCCGCCCGCGCGGCGCGCGGAGAACTCCTTCGCCGGCAAATAGGCCTCCGCCGCCCGCGCGCGCAGCGCTCGACAGCAGCAGGTATCATCGATATTCGATATCCGACGCCGCTGTCATCAGGAGGTTTGCATGAAGGGAAATCTGGTCATCGTCTGCCGCGATCAGGACGCTGAAGCATTCGACAATCTGCTCGCCGAATATGGCTCGTTCCAGACCCGGCTTTCCGCGACTACGTGGTTCCTGAAAATCGACATCGCGCCGGAAGTGATCCAGGAGGAGATCCTCGCGCGCCTCGGCAAGTACACGACGCACTACATCTTCGAAGCCAAGACGGTCACCTACAACACCGTCGACAGCGAAGCCGCCTCGGCGCTTGAAACGCTGTTCGACTGAACGCGCGCAGCAGCACCCTCCGTCAGGCCGTCCGCTCCTCGTGCTGCGAGCCCGCGCGCCGTTCGTCGGCGGGGCGCGTGGCGACGTCGAACGGGAACGTCATCACCACCTGCAGCCCGCCCCCTTCGTAATTGCCGATCTCGCACTCGCCGCCCGCGCGCCGCGCAAGCCGCTCGACGATCGCGAGCCCGAGGCCGCTGTGCCCGCTGCCGCCGCGCGCCGGGTCGAGCCGCACGAACGGCCGGCTCGCCTTGATGAGATCGTCCGGCGCGATGCCGCTGCCGTGATCCGCGACGCGCAGCACCCAGCCGTTCGCCGCGCGCCACGTCTCGATGACGATCGGCGGCGCGCCGTAGGCGTGCGCGTTGTCGAGCAGGTTCGAGAGCAGCCGGTCGAGCGTCGCGGCGGGCAGCACGAAGCTGCGTCCCGCGCCGAGCCGCGTCTGGATCGGCGGCGCGCCCGGCGCGACCGCGCGGTAGGTGCGCGCGACCTTCTCGCACTGCTGGTCCACTTCGATCGGCTCGCTGCCGTCGGCGCGGTCGTGGGCGAACACCAGAAACTGATCGACGATGTGCGCCATCGAGTCGACGTCGCGCACGACGCCGTCGCGGATCTTCGCCTCTTCCATCATTTCCGCGCGCAGCCTGAGGCGCGCGAGCGGCGTCTTCAGGTCGTGCGCGACGCCTGCAAGCATCACCGCGCGGTCGTTGTCGGTCTGCGAGACCTCGCGAACCATCTGATTGAAACCGTGCGTCAGCTGCCGAAGCTCGCGCGGCCCGCGCTCGGGCACGGGCGGCGTCGGCTGACCGCGGCCGAAGCGCGCGACCGCCTGCGCGAGCGAGCGCAGCGGCTGCTGCAACTGCCAGGCGGCGAGAAGCGCGGCCATGACGGCCGTCGAAAAGATGATCGCGAGCCAGACCAGCATGCGGTCGCGCGAACGCGGCGGGCGCAGCGGCTGCACCGGCACGACGATCCAGTCAGTGTCCTTCACGCCGCGCACCCAGATGCTCGGCGGCGCGCCGGGTTCGCCCAGGCGCACGTCGGTGCCGTCCGGCAGGCGGTCGCGGATGTCTTCCAGGAAGCGCCCGAGCGGCGGCGGGACTTCGTCGTCCGCGGGGGTCGGCGTGGGCTTGGGCACATCCGGGCTCGTCGGCGGGACGACCCGCACGCGCGAGGGCAGCGGCTGATTCGGCGAATTGGCGATGTGCTGGCGCACGGCGTCGACGAGGAAGGTCGCCTCCTCGACGGCGTAACGCGTCTGGCTCTGGTCGCGCTCGACGCGGATGACCGCGAACCACGCGACATGTGAGAGGACCAGCACGCCGATGACGAGCACGACGAGCCGGCCGAAGAGTGAATCAATGGGCCGGCGCATTTTGCTCGCCATCGGGGACGAACACGTAGCCGCGGCCGCGCACCGTCTGGATGAAGCGCGGCGTGGACGGGTCGGTTTCGAGAATCCGGCGCAGGCGCCAGACCTGCACGTCGATGCCGCGGTCGGTGCCGTCGTACTCCGGGCCGTGGAGCAGCTCCAGCAGACGTTCACGGGTGAGCGTGCGCATCGGGTTGTTGACGAAGATCTTCAGCAGCGCGAATTCGCTGCCCGACAGCGTGAGCGGCTTGTCATCCTGCTGCAGCGTGCGCGACTGGAAGTCGAGCCTGAAGCGCCCGAACGAAAACGGCTCGCGCTGCTCCGGCGCCGCCGACGGAATCGTGCGGCGGCGGCGCAGCACGGCCTGCACGCGCGCGAGCAGCTCGCGCGGGTTGAACGGCTTGCCGAGGTAGTCGTCGGCGCCGAGCTCCAGACCGACGATGCGGTCCACGTCGTCGGCACGCGCGGTGAGCATGATGACCGGGATGTCGTCGCCCGATGCGCGCAGCTTCCTGAGCGCGGTGAGGCCGTCCACGCCCGGCATCATCAGGTCGAGCACGATCAGATCCGGACGCTCGCGTTCGATGCGCCGCTCGAGCGAGCCGGCGTCGTGAAGAACCGACACTTCGATGCCCTGCCGGACCAGATAGTCGCGCAGGAGATCGCGCAGCTCGGCGTCGTCGTCGACGACAAGGATTTGAGTAGTCATGTGATGAAGTTTAACGCGTGAGTGGTGCCGTATTTGCGGTGAAAGCTCCATAAAGGGTTACCGCGTGTTACCGCGAAAGCGACTCGTAAAGCTGCGTAACAAGCACGACGTATGCCGTAACACGGACGGGCTGAGGAAACTCTACGCTGTGTCTCACCGAAGGCGCGGGTTTCGACACACGGGTCCGAACCACGCCGACTCGGCTTCGCAATCAACAACAGGAGTAGACGATGCTGAAGCAAACCAGAATCCTCGCCATCACCGCCGCGGCGCTTGCCATGACCATCGGCGCCGCCAGCGCAGCCACGCCCGCCGCGGCCGACGCGCCGCCTCCCGGCGGCCCGGGTGCGGAAATGAGCATGGGCGGCCACGGCGGCCACCACCGGATGGAGCAGCGCATGCAGCAGCAGTTGAACCAGCTGCACGGCCAGTTGAAGCTTAACGCCGATCAGGAGAAGCTGTGGCAGACCGCGCTCGACACGATGAAGCAGAACCGCGCCGCGATGCGCGAGAGCCGCAGGCAGATGCATCAGCAATTCGAGCAGATGCAGCAGCAGCCGATTCTCGATCTGAACGCGATGCACGCGGCGCATCAGAAAATCGAGCAGCAGAACGAGCAGTTGCGCGAGCAGACGTCCGTTGCATGGCTGAACTTCTACAACTCGCTGAACGACCAGCAGAAGACCACGGTCAGCACGGCATTGAAGAAGCACTTCGCAAAGATGCACGAGCGTGGCAAGAAGATGCATGAGCGCTGGGGCAAGCAGCACGGGGCCGCGGACGCGCCGGCAGGCGCTTCGGCGACGCTCAAGCCGTAAGGCAGGAGGCGCTCAAGCCGTAAGGCGGGAGACGCCGAAGCAGTAAGGCGCCGCTTGCCGCGCCGCAATGAAAAAAGCCGCGGGAGCGATCCCGCGGCTTTCTTGCTTCCACACTTTGCTTCTACATATAGTGCGCTGGCGCCAGCCCGAGGCTCAGGCGAGATCGAACAGCAGCACTTCGGCGGCGGCGCCGCGCTCGAGCGTCACCTTCGGCACATCGACGAGCTTCGCGGCGTCGCCTGCGTCGAGCGCCTCGCCGTTCACCGACACCGCCCCGCGCGCCACGTGCACGTACACGCGCCGGCCGGCGGGCACGTCGAACTCGACGCGCTCGTCACCGTCGACGAGACCCGCGTAGATCTCGGTGTCGGCGCCGATCTTCACCGCGCCGTCGCGCCCGTGCGGCGACGCGATCACGCGCAGGCGGCCGCGCTTTTCGGCGTCGTCGAAGCGCTTTTCCTCGTAGCCCGGCGCGCCGCCCGGCGCATCCGGGATGATCCAGATCTGCAGGAAATGCGCGGTGTCGGTCGGCGAGCCGTTGAACTCGCTGTGCCGCACGCCGGTGCCGGCGCTCATGCGCTGCACGTCGCCGGGACGGATCGTCGAGCCGTTGCCCATGCTGTCGCGGTGCGCGAGCGCGCCTTCCAGCACGTAGCTCACGATTTCCATGTCCCGGTGTCCGTGCGTGCCGAAGCCCTGCCCGCCCGCCACGCGGTCCTCGTTGATCACGCGCAGCGCGCCGAAATGGACGTGCTCCGGATCGTGATAGTCGGCGAAGGAAAAGCTGTGATACGAATCGAGCCAGCCGTGGTTGGCGTGTCCGCGCTCGTTGCCGCGTCGAATCTCAAGCATCTCGGTTCTCCCGGTTGATTTTTGCGATGGATCGAATGTAAGGGCGGACACGGCGCCGAACAACCGGCGCGACGGCACTACACCGTCCTGAAAACGGACGTAATCGGAGCAATCCGGGAGCGCTGGCGCGGCGGGCGGGTTCGGGTAAAATACCGCGCTTTTCGGCGCTGGCGCCCAGGCAGCGGGCGGCGCGGCTTTCCCGGCGCGGCTTGGTGCGGCCCCGGCGGTGAATGAATGGCACGAGCGGAGACGCAAAAGCGACGCAAAAGCGGTGCTGAAAGCTCCGAGGCGGCCGGAACAAGCCAGCGCAAGGCCCAACAAGGCCGAACAAGCCCCGGAGCGTGTCGCAAAAACACCGTGCCCCAATTTTGAAAGCCTAGAATATCGACCGTCGGCGCCCCGTGCCCGGTCGAAGCTCGAAGACCCGCCGGGCGGCGATCCGTCCGATTGAGGAGAAACATGAAGAAGCTCGCTCTGTGCGTCGCGCTGGCCCCCGTGGCCGCGGGCGCCGCGGCAAAGGACTGGAAGACGGCGTTCAATCAGGCGATCGCCGGGGTCCATCGGGACGGCACGTTCAAGAAGGCTGAAGGCAGACACTTCGACTTCGCGATCTATTCGGACAAGTAGCGCCATGGCGCGCAGCCGCTGCTGACACGGCAGGGGACGCGCGCCGTCCATCGGGCGGCACAGCGCACGTCATCAAGGAATCACCATGTTTCTGCAAGGCTACGGGCCGCTGATTCTCGCGGGCACTTGGCAAACCGTCAAACTGGCGGTGCTCTCGCTCGCGTTCGCTTTCGTGATCGGCCTCATCGGCGCGGCCGCGAAGCTCTCCCGGAACCGCATTTCGTCGGGCATCGGCACGCTGTATACGACGCTCATTCGCGGCGTCCCGGATCTCGTGCTGATGCTGCTGCTCTTCTACAGCATCCAGATCTGGCTGAACGATCTCACCGACCTCATGGGCCTGGACCAGATCGACATCGATCCGTTTCTCGCCGGCATCCTCGTGCTCGGCTTCATCTACGGCGCGTATTTCACCGAAACCTTCCGCGGCGCGTTTCTTTCCGTGCCGCGCGGGCAGCTGGAAGCGGGCGCCGCCTACGGCATGACGCCGTGGCAGACGTTCTCGCGCATCATGTTCCCGCAGATGATGCGCTTCGCGCTGCCCGGCATCGGCAACAACTGGCAGGTGATGGTGAAGGCGACGGCGCTCGTGTCGATCATCGGCCTCGCCGACGTCGTGAAGGCTTCGCAGGACGCCGGCAAGGGCACCCTGCGCTTTTTCTTCTTCACGCTGCTCGCCGGCGCGATCTACCTCGCGATCACCACCCTCTCGAATCTCGTGCTGATCTGGCTGGAACGCCGCTATTCGATCGGCGTGCGCAAGGCAGACCTGTAGACCCCAAGCGGCGGACCTCATGCTCGAAATCATCCAGGAATACTGGAAGAACTATCTCTTCACGGACGGCTACCGCATCACCGGCCTCGCCATCACGATGTGGCTGCTGGTGGTGTCGATCGCGCTCGGTTTCTGTCTTTCGGTGCCGCTCGCCGTAGCGCGCGTCTCGAAAAACAAGATCCTGTCGCGCGGCGTGTGGCTGTATACATATATCTTCCGCGGCACGCCGCTCTATGTGCAGCTGCTGCTCTGCTACACCGGCCTCTACAGCCTGCAGGTGGTGCGCGACCACATGCTGCTCAACGAGTTCTTCCGCAACGGCATGAACTGCACGCTGCTCGCGTTCACGCTGAACACCTGCGCGTACACCACCGAAATCTTCGCCGGCGCGATCAAGGCGACGCCCTACGGCGAGATCGAGGCGGCGCGCGCGTACGGCATGTCGGGCTTCACGCTGTACCGGCGCGTGATCCTGCCCTCGGCGCTCAGGCGCGCGCTGCCCTACTACAGCAACGAAGTGATCCTGATGCTGCACGCCACAACGGTCGCCTTCACGGCGACGGTGCCGGACATCCTCAAGATCGCCCGCGACGTGAATTCGGCCACGTATCGTTCGTTCGAGGCGTTCGGCATCGCCGCCCTGCTCTATCTCGTGATTTCGTTCGCGCTCGTGTGGCTGTTCCGCCGGGCCGAGCATCGCTGGCTCGCGTACCTGCGGCCGCAGGGTAAATAGCCTCCCAGGACCGCACATGAATGCACAGATGCAAAAGCTTTTCGTCGACGACCTGCACAAGCAGTACGGCAGCAACGAAGTGTTGAAGGGCGTGTCGCTGAAGGCGAAAGCCGGCGACGTGATCAGCATCATCGGCTCGTCCGGCTCCGGCAAGAGCACGATGCTGCGCTGTATCAACTTTCTGGAGCAGCCGAACCAGGGGCGCATTTTCGTCGACGGCCAGGAAGTGCGCACGATGAAGGACAAGACGGGCGCGCTCAAGGTGGCCGACCAGAAACAGTTGCGCCAGGTGCGCTCGAAGCTCTCAATGGTCTTCCAGCACTTCAACCTCTGGTCGCACATGAACGTGCTGGAGAACGTGACCGAGGCGCCGGTGAACGTGCTCGGGCTCTCGAAGAAGGACGCCGAGGACCGCGCCCGCCTGTATCTCGAAAAGGTCGGACTCGCGCCGCGCGTGGAGAAGCAGTATCCGTCGCATTTGTCGGGGGGCCAGCAGCAGCGCGTCGCGATCGCCCGCGCGCTCGCGATGCACCCCGACGTGATGCTCTTCGACGAACCCACCTCCGCGCTCGATCCGGAACTCGTCGGCGAGGTGCTGAAGGTGATGCAGACGCTCGCCGAGGAAGGCCGCACGATGATCGTCGTCACGCATGAAATGGCGTTCGCACGGAATGTGTCGAACCACGTGGTGTTCCTGCATCAGGGGCGCATCGAGGAGGAAGGCCACCCGGACGAAGTCTTCGGCAACACCCGAAGCGAGCGTCTGCGGCAGTTCCTTTCGGGCAGCCTGAAGTGACATGCGATGTTGTCTTGCTACAAAAACCAGAAAGCGCCGCAAGGCGCTTTTTTTACGCCCGCCGATTTGGTCAGGCCGGTTGCCGTCTATCCGGCGTGTTCCGGCCTAGCCCCCACGCTCCCTTCAGTCAATAGAGTCATTCCTTAACTCAAAGCTTACATATCGATAAAAACCTTTTCCGACAAGGGTTTGCGCCGTTTATGCAACGCGCCACAAAGTGAACACACGGCATCGGCATTGCATTTACGAGACACAAAAGTAGGAATCCGCAAATTTCTTTGGCGGGAAAAACGTATTTTGCTAAATTAGTAACCAAAGTACCAAAACGAAGTTCACAAAAAGTAGTTTTACTTCAAAAAGAACTGAGGAGACACCGGACCCTATGGTCGGCGGTCACATTCGCGCCACCCACAGGCGCGAATCACAAGAGACGTAGCGGCCAGTCGCGTGTCATTCCCTCTGAAATCGATTTCCGGTTGGGTGCACCAGCACCGGACCACACGGCGGCACTTGGGTTCCTTTTTTTGACAGGGTTGGAGGAGATGATGAAGAAAGCTTTGCTCGCGGCATCGCTGCTGACGGTGGGCGCTGCGGCCCACGCTCAAAGCAGCGTGACGCTGTACGGCCGCCTGGACGCGGGGCTGGAATACATGAACGGCGTGCCGACCGGGCCGACTGGCGCAGGCAGCGGTCCCGCCACCGGCAGCTCGCACCGTTTCCGCGCGGAAAGCGGCGACTGGGGCACGAGCCTCTGGGGCTTGAAGGGCGCTGAAGACCTGGGCGGCGGCTACAAGGCCGTGTTCCAGTTGGAAGGCAGCTTCAACACCATGACGGGTCAGGGCCCGGGCAACAACGGCATCTTCAATCGCTGGGCAACCGTCGGTATCGCGAGCAACCAGTTCGGTACGCTGCTGTTGGGCCGCGAGCTCTTCATCGCGAACGGCGTGTGGGACTTCGATCCGTTCGGCCAGTCGAACTGGTCGTCGGCGTCGCTGGTGCGTGGCCGCAACTGGCCGCAATCGAGCAACAACATTTCGTACCAGTCGCCCAAGCTCTACGGCTTTGACGTGTACGGCCAGTACGCTCTGTCGAACGCCACGAACTGGAACGGTAACGGCACGACGCCGCAAGGCCGCGAAGGCGGTCTGCAGGTCACCTACACGGCACCGATCTTCCAGGTCCGCGCCATGTACGACGAAATCCGCAACCCGGCCAACGGTACGCTCGGCGGCAACTACGACCCGGTGAACTCGGCGAACTCCGGAGCCGGCGTGTACGCGTTCTCGCGCGAATACACGGCAGCGGTCAACGTGTTCCTCGGCCAGTTCAAGATCCAGGCAGCCTATCAGGCGATCCGCAGCTCGGGCATGACGGGCCAGCTGCCCGGCCAGCCGACCACGCTCGACCACGAATGGGGCGGCGTGACGTGGCAAGCCACGCCGGCAGCCGCGCTGATCGCGGCCGTCTACCACGTGAACGGCAACAACGGCGCCGGCAATGCGACGATCTACACGGTCGGCGGCTCGTACAACCTGTCCAAGCGCACGCTGCTCGACCTCCAGGTCGCGACGGTGCAGAACAGCAAGACGGCCAACTACGGCCTGAACGCCAACAACTTCGGCACGAACGCCGCAACCGACAACCCGTTCGCCGGCCACAGCCAGACGGGCGTGTACGCGGGTATCCAGCACTCGTTCTAATCAGCGGGTCCCGGAAAAAAAAGTTTCAGAGAGTTTTCACGCTGCTGCGAGAGGCGCGTATCGGTGCGGTGCCCGAAAGGGTATCGCACCGTTTTTTATTGCCGCGTCAGAAACTGGCGCCGAACTGGAAGTACAGGCTGCTCTGCCCTTGCGGCGCCACCGCGAAGCCCACGTACGCGGGGCCGAACGCCGTCACCGTGCCGATGAACACGCTCAGGCTCTTCTTGAGCGGCTCGCGATTGAGCGCCGACGCGGAAATCGCGACACTGCCGATCTCCCCCGTCGTGCCGAGATAGAGATCGCGCACGATCTGACCGTTCGGCGACGCGATCTGATACTGGTACGTCAACTGGCCGTACTTGACGTAGTTGCCGGTGAACTGGTTGACACCGTAAGCCGCCAGATGGCGGAATCCCCCCAGCGAGAACGGCGAGCTCGAGTGTTTCGATGCGCCGCCTTCGAGCGTCGCGTTGAAGCTGTGGCGCCCGAAGCTCGCCGCGCCGGTCGCGGTGACGTGCACAAACTGATAGTCGTCCTCGTTCGACAGGAAAGACTTGGCGGCCTCCGCCTTCACGTAAAACCCCGCGCGCGGGAACAGCGCGTTATCCAGCTGATCGATGACGACCTGGGCTCGCGCGAACGTCTGCTTTTCGGCGGGAATCGTCGGCGCGACCGAAGAGGGATTTCCGTCGGCATCGAAGACCAGCACGCTTTGCGTCACCTGCCGGTTGATCACCGACGCGCCCACGCCCAGCCGCAACTCCCCCAGCCGCGCGATCGGCACGGCGAAATCGACGCCGGTCTTCGCCTCGATGTTGCGGGTTCGCAGCACCGGGCGCTTGCTGGGGCCGAGATCCTCGAAGCCGTCGTAGTAGTTGACGAAGCGTTGCGACACCTGCGCATACGGCGCGACGTAATACCCGAAGCGCTGGAACACCGGCTGGCGCAATTCCGTGTGAAACAGGAGATCCTCGGTGCCGAGCTTCAGGTCGTTGCGCCATTCGAGTCCCGAGGACGTGATCCACGGCCGCCGGTGCCCCACGTTGAGCACGAAGCCGCCGCTGCCGTTGAAATCGGTCGATACGCCGAGGCCGAACAGCAGGAAATTCGGCCCCCACTGCTTCTCCTGAGCATGGACGCGCAGCCGGTTCACGCCGTTTTCGTTGACGAAATCGTGCGTGACGCTCTCGAAATAGCCGGTCGTCGCGAGCGTTTCGAGTTGCCGGTTGATGTCCCGCGCATCGTAGGCGTCGCCCTTCTTCACGCTCAGATAGCGCTTCACATAGCCCGGCGGCACGCTGCCGCGGCTGTCCACCGCGATGTCGTCGATCGTGGCGCCCGCGCGCTCGTCCGGCCGCGCCGCATGTTGCGCGCGATACGCGGCGTAGTCCTCGCGCGTGAGCGCAAGCGCGTCGAGGCGCGTGGCGAGCGCTTCGGCGGCGGCGCTGCCGCTTGCGATCGCTTCCGGCGCGCGGGTGAAATCCGTGAAGGTGATATCGCCGAGGTCGGGGCGGATCAGGATGTCGCCTGAGCCGAGCGAGTCGCGCTGCGCCTTCACGTTCTGACCGATCAGGATGCCGACCATCTGCTGCGCCACGTCGGCCGGGGAGTTGATCGCGCCGCGTTTCCTAAGCGGCGTGCCGATGTCCACCGCGATCACGATGTCCGCGCCAAGGTCGCGGGCGACGTCGACAGGCAGGTTGTCGGTCAGGCCGCCGTCCACGAGCGTGCGGCCGTTCACCTCGATCGGCGAGAAGAGGCCCGGCGCGGCCATGCTCGCCCGGATCGCGACCGGCAGCGAACCGTGGTCGAACACCACGCGTTCGCCGGTTTCGAGATCGGTCGCGATCGCGCGAAACGGAATCGCCAGATCGTCGAACGACCCGGCCGTCGGCACCGGCGCGGTCCACTCCTGCATCAGCGCGAGGAACGAGTTGGCCCGTACGAAGCCCTTGGGCAGCTTGAGCTTGCCGGTGTCGTCGATGCCGGCCGACATCGAGATCGGATACTCGGCCTCGTCCTCGCGCAGCGACTGCGGCAGGCTCGAGCGGCGGATGCGGTCGAACGCGACTTCGCCCAGGTTCGTCGCCGACACGCGGCGCTCCAGTTCCTCGGCCGGCAAGCCCGACGCGTACAGGCCGCCCACCACCGCCCCCATGCTCGTGCCGACCACCATGTCGATCGGAACGCGCAGCGACTCGAGCGTCTTCAGCACGCCGATGTGCGCGTAG
>Ga0163162_10000325_pt1 | contig 43879 bp, 50 predicted proteins | sample S55metaG_FD_115310 | JGI IMG/M metagenome (GOLD analysis project Ga0163162, IMG submission 115310) | Switchgrass rhizosphere microbial communities from Kellogg Biological Station, Michigan, USA - S5-5 metaG | ecosystem: Host-associated > Plants > Roots > Rhizosphere > Soil | place: USA... | reverse complement strand
CGAGACCCGCGCGGCGAGCGGTCTGGCCCTGGTGTTCGCCTTCCGTATGCTTGGCATGTTCATGGTGTTGCCGGTACTGGCGACCTACGGCATGGACCTGGCAGGCGCGACCCCGGCCCTGATCGGCTTGGCTATCGGCGCTTACGGCCTGACCCAGGCGATTTTCCAGATTCCGTTCGGGATCATTTCCGACCGCATTGGCCGTCGTCCGGTGATTTACCTCGGGCTGATCGTCTTTGCCCTCGGCAGTGTGCTGGCGTCTCAGGCCGACTCGATCTGGGGCGTCATCGCCGGGCGGATCCTGCAGGGCGCCGGGGCGATTTCCGCTGCGGTCATGGCGCTGCTTTCCGACCTGACCCGCGAACAACATCGCACCAAGGCGATGGCCATGATCGGCATGACCATCGGTTTGTCGTTTGCCGTGGCCATGGTCGTCGGGCCTTTGCTGACCCGCGCTTTCGGTCTGTCCGGACTGTTCCTCGCCACCGGTGCCATGGCACTGGTCGGTATCGCCATCATCATGTTCATGGTGCCGCGTTCCACCGGGCCGTTGCAGCATCGTGAATCCGGCGTGGCGCGTCAGGCCTTGATGCCTACGCTCAAGCATCCAGACTTGCTGCGCCTCGATTTAGGTATCTTTGTGTTGCATGCGATGCTGATGTCGAGCTTCGTCGCGCTGCCGCTGGCACTGGTTGAAAAAGCCGGTTTGCCCAAGGAGCAGCACTGGTGGGTCTACCTCACCGCGCTGCTGATTTCGTTCTTCGCCATGATCCCGTTCATCATCTATGGCGAGAAGAAACGCAAAATGAAACGAGTTTTGCTCGGCGCCGTCCTGACCCTGATGCTGACTGAGCTATTCTTCTGGCAGTTCGGCGACAGCCTGCGGGCTCTGGTGATCGGCACGGTGGTGTTCTTCACCGCGTTCAATCTGCTGGAGGCTTCATTGCCGTCGCTGATCAGCAAGGTTTCACCGGCAGGCGGGAAGGGCACGGCCATGGGCGTGTATTCCACCAGCCAGTTCCTCGGTTCGGCACTCGGCGGGATCCTCGGCGGCTGGTTATTTCAGCATGGCGGTCTGTCGGTTGTGTTCCTTGGATGTGCCGGGCTGGCTGCACTTTGGTTGGCCTTTGCTGTTACCATGCGTGAACCTCCCTACGTGACGAGCCTGCGCTTGCCGTTGTCGCCCGAGGCGATCCGCGAAGCGGGTCTGGTCGAGCGCCTCAAGGCCCTCGTAGGGGTAACCGATGCAGTGATAGTTGCTGACGAAGCGGCTGTTTACATCAAACTGGACAAAGAATTAGTGGATCGCGACACCCTCGAACGCCTGGTGAACAACCCGGCCGGGGCTGCTTGCGAAGCCTAGGAGAACGTTATGGCCCGTGGGGTTAACAAAGTCATATTGGTCGGCACTTGCGGCCAGGATCCCGAAGTTCGCTACCTGCCTAACGGTAACGCCGTGACCAACCTGAGGCTGGCCACCAGCGAACAATGGACCGACAAGCAAACCGGTCAGAAGGTCGAGAAGACCGAGTGGCACCGTGTTTCGATGTTCGGCAAGGTTGCGGAAATCGCCGGCGAATACCTGCGCAAGGGTTCGCAGGTTTACATCGAAGGCAAGCTGCAGACCCGTGAATGGGAAAAAGACGGTATTAAGCGTTACACCACTGAAATCGTGGTCGACATGCAAGGCACCATGCAACTGCTCGGCGGCCGTCCACAACAGGGCGACCAACAAGGCGGTGGCAACAACTACCAGCAGTCGGCTCCGGCTCCTCGCCAGCAGGCTCCGCGCCCGCAGCAGTCGGCTCCACAGCAGCGTTCGGCCCCGGCTCCACAGCAGGCCGCACCGCAACCAGCTCCGGATTTCGACAGCTTTGATGACGATATTCCGTTCTAAGTACCACCAGAGACATTTTTGTTAGGTTTCTCTTGGAAGCCCCCGCATTGCGGGGGTTTTTGCGTTTTTAGGTCGTAAAAAATTGGTTGACGCTTTTGAGCTACGCACCTACCTTGATCTTTCTGTTAGGTTTTCGAGGTGTGCATGCAGCTATCAGTGAGAAGATTCCGGGGAGAAAGCGGGGAGAGGTTTTCTATCCTCGTGGACGAATCTGGCATGCCTCTTTACTACCCCGCGCTTTATGTCACTGCAGAACTGCGCGGAGCTTCTCTTTCAATCAATACTATCAACAGTGCCTTATCCGCACTCAAAGCCATGTACATCTGGCAGGACTATTACGGCCTGGATCTAGAGTCGCGTTTTAAGCGAAGCGAACTGCTTCTTGCCCATGAAATCCATTCGTTACGGGATTTTATGCAAAAACCGTTTGAAAGCATGGTGCCGCAGGGAGGGAATGTTGTGGCCCTCAAAGGCCGGAAGAAGAAAGTGTCTAAGGATAACCAGTACAACCGTATGAGTGTCATCGCAAGCTACGTCGGATTTCTTGCTGGCAGACTGCATCCGATGACAGCAACTAGCGCCAAAGAAATAGCCGCTCTAGCGGCCCAAATTAAGGCGAACCGACCAAGGATCGGCGATAAGTCTGATGCAGACCGGTCAGATTCTCATTTGGATGACGATATCTTGGACTTAGTGGAAGAGATCCTCAAGCCGGGCAACGAGTCTAACCCCGTGGCTGATATCGGATTGCAGTTTCGGAATGCATTGATGTTCACGATTTTGCGGCTAACCGGAATGCGACGAGGTGAGTTGCTGAATCTTAAAATTGAGGACTTCGATTTTTCGAAAAACACGCTCAGGATCGTGCGTCGAGCTGACTCAGATGGTGACCCAAGAACTTATCAGCCACTCGCAAAGACGCGGGAACGCTCCTTTCCTCTGATTCCCGAACTCATGGAGCGCATTCATGATTACGTCTCCAGGCACCGGGGTAAGGTTCCAGGCGCTCGTAAACACGGATACCTATTTGTAGTACATAAACCTGGTAAGACGCAAGGGTGGCCCGTCTCCAACTCAGGGTTTGGAAAGTTTATTGAGAAACTATCTGGTCTCGCCGATGAATTTGCTGGGCTGCATGCTCACGCACTCCGTCATCATTGGAATTATGTCTTCTCCAAAAGTTGTGACGATAAAAATTGGACACCAGAAAAAGAACAAAAGCTTAGATCTTATCTGATGGGCTGGAGCGAGACCTCTGGCACAGCGAATACTTATAACAAAAGGCATATCAAGGAAGCAGCGAGCAAGGCCGCGATGGGATTGCAGGAAAAGCATTTGAGGAAGTCGTCCGATGATCGTTGAAGAAAACCTGGTATCAATGCGGTATGAGCGTCAAGTTTTTGTGTCTAAAGATGGATACGAAGTATCCATCTTTTCGGACTATTGGCGGATGAATAAAGACCAGTCATTTCACTTAGACTCTATTACAGCTTTGATCACCCAGGATTTCTCCAATTCTTTTCGTCAAGTCTTAGCATTCTACGGTGAAACATGCTCAGCAGTTTATACGGCGAGCACGGTTAGTCGGATGAAAAAGTATTTTGAGCACTCACAAGGTGCCAAAATTTTTAGCGCGGAATCGTTTATCTCTTACCGGGATTTTTTGGGGAAGAGCAACGAATGGCTGCTCAGCCCTACACGAGCATTCATCCGAACCTGGCACACTCTTGGATATCCTGGGATTCCATCAGAAACCCTTGCCATGATGGAAAAATGGCGACTCAAAGGGAACGAGAAGGGCTATGCAGTGCAGTCTATGTGCCCAGAGAGCGGCCCTTTTACCGATATTGAAATGGAAGGGATTGTATCTGGGGTATTGGAATGCTACGCATCTGGTAGGCTGGAACTACGAGATACTTGTTATGCGATGGTGTTCGCAATGACAGGTCGCCGGCCAATTCAAGTGGTCTCCCTGAAATTGAAAGACCTGATAGCCATCAACGGCAAGTATTATATTAATTTTCCACGTGCTAAACAGAAGTACAGCGATTGGCGCACTTCGTTTTCGAAGTTTGAGATTGTTGAGGATTTATGGGTTTTGCTCCAGTCTCAGGCTGATTCGGTTAAGTCGTCTTTTGAAGATCGGATTGGTAAGAAGGTTCCGAATAACCTTGAAGGTGAGCTGCCGCTTTTTCATGCGCTATATAAGTTCAAAGCGTCGGAAGACTTGGAGTCGCAGCTGAATGGTGATTTTTTACACGCCAGAGTGCTCGAAGCTAACGAGACTATGAGGTCAGTTAGGAACGTCGTTGGAGTGATTAGCGAGCGCACCGGTACAGTCCCGAATATGAATGCGTACCGGTTCCGCTACACACTGGGAACCAACCTGGCTCGAGAGGGCCGAGGCGAATACATCATCGCCGAAGCACTTGATCATTCGGATATCCAGAATGCCGGCGTTTACGTAAAGAATATCCCTGATATCGTGAAACGCATTGATAAAGCGGTAGCCTTACAACTGGCGCCTTTCGCACAAGCTTTTCAAGGAGTGATCGTCAGGGATGAAGCGAAAGCGCGCAGGGGTGAAGATCGCTCCAGCCGTGTATGCAGTGCAGGTGGCAATGTCGGCACCTGCGGCAGCTATGGCTTCTGCGGTGCTCTAGCCCCGATTGCTTGTTACACATGCTCTCACTTCCAGCCGTGGCTGGATGGCCCACATGAGCTTGTTCTAGATGACCTCCTTCGTGAGCGCGACAGCGTGCGTGATACTACGGGTGACCTGAAAATCGCTTCTGTAAATGACCGGCTCATCCTTGCCGTCAGTAATGTGGTAACCCGTTGCAATGCAATGAAGAGCGAGCTTGTTAATGTCTAATGTCTTTCTTTTTGTACCCAAAGCCCATGTCACCAGTCGGCAAAACTTGGAAGAGTTCATTCTCATGTGTCGTGACAGGCTCACGGTGTTCGGTGATGACTTGGACTGGTACAGCCACGCGTGGCCAGGTGTCGGCAACTTCACCAAGAAAGGTGCTCCCTCTCGCGGGTTTACTCAAGAACAACTGATGGACGCTGAGATCATTCCTTTCGCTAAAGCATACGTCCGCTACCAACAAGGACATAACCCTAGCAAACTGAAGAATGAGTTCAAGGCTATTCGCTGTATTGAAGCTGCTCTCCTTGAGATCAAAGGTTGCGCGGACATCACCCAGACTGACATTAGCGTGATGAACGAGGCTGCCAAGGTTGCTCGCACCTATGAAGCATCGTCATATCAAGCAGGGATCAGCCTCGTGAAACTCCTAGAGTTTCTGAATGAAAGCAGGATCATCCCTGCGCCAGTCGATTGGAAGAACCCAATCAAAAAGCCAAAGGAAATTCACGGTACAGATGCTGTGGCCAAAGGGCGACGTCAGGCAAAAATGCCACCTGACTATCTACTCGACTCAATGGCGGAGATCTTCAGCAACGATCTCTTGGACGCACGAGATCGCTTCACCTCATCTATTTTTGCACTGTGTATGTGTGCCCCGTCGAGAGTCACGGAGGTGCAGGATTTACCAGTGAACTGCCTGTACCGAGGACTCGATAATGAAGGAGTAATGCGGCTCGGGCTGAGGTTCTACGCAGGTAAAGGGTATGAGTCAGATATCAAATGGATGCCTACGCCGATGGAGCAGGTTGCTGAGGAGGCCGTGCGCCGGCTTGCCGAGATGTCTGAGCCAGGCCGCAAGCTTGCAAAGTGGCTGGAAACCAATCCGAACGAGTTCTACCGTCATGAAGACTGTCCGAATGTTGGTGAAGACCAGCCATTGACGGATGCCCAAGCGTGCATGGCGATAGGGTTTGATCCGGGAGAGTCACTAGGCGTTTCCCGCCAAAGACTCAAACTTGGAATGAAATCGTACGAACCATTCTTGGCTTTTTACGCTAAACACGGCCATGTAACTTTACGGTTTCTCAACGGATACATGCATAGCATGTTGCCAAAGGGTTGGCCATGGATGAACAAAGAGCGGCACATCAAGTACTCCGATGCGCTTTGCTGTTTCCGTCAAAATGAGTTGCGGATGGATATGCCTCCTCGACCAATCATCGTGTGGGGCCCGGGAAAAAGCACGTTCACGACTGACATCAACTACATCGAGGGTCAGGAGCGAAGCATCTGGGAGCGCAATGGGTACAAGAATCCAGACGGCAGCCCTATTTCGATGTCGTCACACCAGATTCGGCATTTCCTGAATACGATTGCCCAGCGTGGCGAATTAGGCCAATTGGACATTGCGAAATGGTCTGGTCGGGCGAATATTCATCAAAACGCTACTTACAACCACATGACCGACGACGAGCACGTCGAAATGGCAAGGGATGCTGGGATCGGGGTCGCGTTGACCAAGATCCGAGAAAACGTGCCGGTCACACTGGAAGATCTAGATGCCATCGGCGAAGGGATCGCACACATCACGATTTTCGGGTTTTGTGTGAAAGACTTTTCGATGGTGCCGTGCCAGAAGCACCGCGACTGCCTCAACTGCACCGAGCAAGTCTGCGTCAAAGGGGACGATGGCAAGCTCCAACGTCTCAAAATTCACAGAGATTCCATTCGCGTCCAGCTCGCGAAAGCTCAGGCTGCGAACGAGGACGGCATTTACGGCGCTGATCGCTGGAGCCAGCATCAGATCAAAACCTTGGAACGAGCTGACCAACTGATCCAGATCCTTGAATCGAAAGACACTCCAGATGGCACCATCATCCGCTTGAGTAACGACCAGGAATTCAGTCCACTCAAACGCGCCATTGCTGCTCGCTCCACAATGCCGAGCCTGCCTGCGCCGAAGCAAGACGAACCGGATATGGATGAGATCCGCGCTCTAATGGGGATGTAAGCGATGGCCAAGCACCTAAGCGAAAGAGATATCGATCTGGTCGTTGGCTTGATTGACGGATGGGAGGGAAAGCTTAGCTGGGACGCTCTCGGCGATGCTGTTGAGCCTTTAATTGGGACGCGCCCGGCAAGGCAAACGCTTGCCTTGCAGGAGAGAGTCAGGAGCGCCTTCGATCACCAAAAAGCAAGGCTGAAGTCGGGTTTTACAAAGGTGAAGCCGCCGGCAAGCTTGCGGATTGCCGAGCAACGAATTCGCCGGCTAGAAGCCGAAAACTCTCGCCTGGAGCATGAAAACACACGTCTGCTTGAGCGGTTTATGCGCTGGCAGTACAACGCCCATAAATTCAACGTGTCGGCTGATAAACTGGATGCTCCGCTTCCATTTGTTGATCGCGACTCGTCAGAGGCCAAGTCCTAATGGCTAATGGGCAACAGATCGCAGAAGAAAACCTTGCGGCGTTCATGGCATGGTCGACATCCAAGTCTGATGATGACTTTAGAGGGTATGTGCATCGTGGCAAGCTGAAACGTTCCGAAATCGCGACTGAGTGCGGGTTTGGGAAAAGTGCGCTCACGCAGAACCCGGCAATCCGCTCGGCTTTGGAAAACCTCGAAAACGAGCTAAGAGCAGCAGGAATACTGCCTCCCTTGCTCGCTTCATTGCCTGCTGGTCAGCGACTGGAGCCAGCGCTCAGGGATACTGAAGCCAAACAGCGTCGGCAGGACGGTCAGCGTCTCAATTTTCTGGAGCAAGAGAATGCTGCACTCCGTGCAGAGCTTCAGGCCGCGAAGAAGATGCTTGGTCGCCATGCACTGATTACTGAGTTTTTGGAAGAAACAGGACGGATGCCTCGATGAGCACCGCAGCTCCTTCGCTTATCAATGTTAGCGTTCGTATCACCAGCATCCGCTCTATCAACAAGAGGGGGTGCATAGCATTCGGTCATCGAATGGATGTAGGCCTCGGCATCAATGATCGTTCGAGTCCTGTCGTCATTCGGGTTCCAGACGCTATTGCAAAGCTTTCGGATATCGCAGTAGGGGCGATCTTTGAGGTTTATGGCGAAGCAACCACTGTATTGCGCAGCCATGGCATCTTCGCAGTCAGTGAATTGACCGTGGACGCCCAGGATTTACGGATTGTTCGCCCTAGTGGTTCCCAAGTCATCCAGTGGCTTGGGGACAACGTCAAAGGTGTTGGAGAAGTCAAAGCCACCCGTCTGTGGGACGCTCTGGGGGAGCGTTTGTACGATTCTTTGGATCAGGCTGACCACGGGGCGGTTGAGTTAGTCCTCCCAACCGAAGACGTCCGGAACAGGATGTTTGAGCGGTGGGCTCAGGACGGTGATGCAAAGACGTTACGGTTTGTACAAGACAAGCAGATCCCGCTTGATATCGCTCGCAAAGCGATTTTTTTCCATAAGAAACAAACAATCTGGGCTCTTACCGATGACCCCTATCGACTGCTCAGTTTCGCAGGTACTTGGGACTGCGTTGATCGGGTCGCTAGGCACAGTTTTGGACTACGTCTGGACGACCCGCGACGATTGGCTGCGGCACTGGAGGAGGCTCTGTATCGCGTTTCAGAACAGGGGCATACCTGCAGCACAGTGAGTGCTCTTCACGCTTCAGTTGGCCGACTGATCAAACCACATGCTGCACCTACAGCCGCCTTGTCGGAAGCTCTTCTGGCAGGCGCGAAAGTCGGTCAGTTTGTGTTCCAAGATTTACCGCATTTGGGGCCGATGCTTTTCGCGCCTGGCTCGTGGCTCATGGAGCGACGTTGCGCCCAGTTCATAAGGGACTTGATCTCCATTCCTCTAATGCAGCCACAGTTGTTCAAGGTGGATATAAGCGATGTCATCTCACGCTTCGAGGAAAAAGAGCGTGCCCACCTTGGTCTGCCGGCGTTTGGCTTGAACCAAGCCCAGCGAGATGCCGTTGCTACTTCATTTTCAAATCGATTCAGCGTCATAACTGGAGGTGCTGGCGTCGGGAAAACTACTGTCCTCAAGGCGCTCTACAAGGCGTTGGATACAACCGGGCGGCCCCGTTTTCAAATGGCCCTATCTGGCCGAGCCACGGCTCGAATGATTGAAGCTACTGGCGAGGAGGCGCGGACTATAGCTGGCTTCCTAAGCAAAGTAGGCGACAAGGAAATGGGCATTGCACCAATCATTGTCATTGACGAAGCTTCGATGCTTGACCTCGTGACGTTCTACCGGCTGGTTCAAAAGTTGCCATCTGAGTCTCAGATAATTTTGGTGGGTGATCCGTATCAACTGCCACCAATTGGCGCCGGCTTGATCTTGCATGTGCTGTGCGATATGGCGGCGGTGCCAGTCACTGAGCTGGTTGAGGTCAAACGCCAAGCCAAAGATTCATCAATTCCATTGGCGTCCCGTCAAATTCGAGATGGCCAGCCTCCGACATTTAGCTCTAATGAGCGTGATGAGGTCGTGTTCTTGCCTTGCTCTGATGAGCAAATCATTCCAACCGTCCTCAGGCTATATGAGCAAGATTCTGAAAACACCCAAATCTTGTCAGCAACAAGATCGTGTCGATTTGCGGGCGTTGATGCTTTAAACCGGATCTGTCACGTCCAGTACGGGGATCACACCAGGCAGTTGTTGGTGGAGAACCAAGAGACAGGTGAGGTAGAAGCGACCGGACTCTCTGTCGGAGATCTTGTGATGTACACGGCAAATGACTGGGCTCGTAACCTCCAGAATGGGTCTCTTGGCAAGTTAGAGGAGGTTTTTGACAAGCCTCGCTCAGTGGATCTGGGCGATGAAAACAAGCCTTATTTTTGCACGGCCCTAGGCATGGCTACGTTTGAGGGGGTAAAGCATTACATTCTAAACACTGACATTGACTCACTGGAGCTGGCGTACTCAATCACAGTCCATAAGGCTCAGGGTTCCCAGTTCAGGCGAGTGATCATCCCAGTGCGTAAGTCACGCATTCTTGACCGTACCTTCGTATACACGGCTGCAACCCGGGCCCAAGCGCAGGTGGTGTTCGTCGGTGAGTTGGATGCGGTGAAGGAGGCTATTGCATTACCCCCCAGAGCTTTCTCACGGCAAGTTGGTCTGCGTGCGTTGCTGGAAGCAGTCTAGAACTTTTAGTAGTCTAATTTCCATAAAACACTAAGTTGTTAGTTGGTCGTGGACGTGCTCAGTCACATCAATGCCAGATGGTGGAGGGGGCGCTCCGTTTGGCTAGCGCCAATGATCATCAGCGTAAGATGGGCGCCGTAAGTGCTATCTCTCAATTCATAATTGCTTTTACTGGGTTCGTTAGTGTTAGTTGTATTATAGTGCTAGGAATTACAGTATTAAAGTATATTTCTCGTTTGCTCTTGAAGTTGTGTTTTGAAATGGTACAACTTATATGCTACTCAAATAATTAACAAGGAGTGTGTGGAGAACTGAAAATGAAAAACAAAAAGATACTAATAGTTGTTGTGTGCGTGATTTTGGCCGTATGGCCAGGAAGGGTAGGGGGGGACTTTGTCTCTGCCCCTTTTGAAGTAGAGCGTACAGGGGGTGGTGAGGCAAAATAAAGTGTTCTAGAACTACGACCGTCAGGTCGTTTTTTTTTTGTCGGTGTTTGATACTATAATATTTGCATTATAGCTATTTTGCTTATATTCAAATAAAGCCTATTGCAGAATGGCAGTCTCAGTTAATGCCTTGCACATGTACCAAGCCGAGCCAGGGCAAAGCCCCCTGAACTGTTCCGTCTGAGAAATAAGAGGTGGCGCAGAGCCTCGTTGATTTACTGCATAGCCCTGCTGCTTAAAAAAGCCTGAAGCAGTTGTTGTCAGCAAATGAAATCGAGCGATTCCCTGCTCGGCGGCTTTCGCTTCAATGACCCGAAGCACCGCGACACCGACTCCCTTCGATCTGAATGTCGACACTACGACCAGAGAACGCAACAACCCGTCCGTACCATGCGTTTCGAATCCTCCCCATGCGACCGTCTCGCCATCCAGTGTGAACTCAAAAAAGGTTCGGCCTGGAAGATCAATATCGTCTGCTGGAAGGTCAGCAAATTTCAGCGCATCGCGAAATCGCTTTGACTGCCCTCCGGCTATTTCCGTTGCCTGGATCATCATATCCCCCTCCATCCTCTCATCTCCGTTATGCCGACACGCATGGAACGTTAGGGCACATGCCGAAACAGCAGACATCATATTCGCTTTACCGAATATTCGCCAAAGCGTATATTCGATTTTCCATATGCATCGAGTTCCACCATGAGCCCTGCTATCAAAGTGCTTTTCGTGTGCGTTGCCAACTCGGCCCGCTCCCTGCTTGCAGAGGCTTTGCTGCGGCACACCGACCCGCGCTTCGAGGCCTTCAGCGCAGGATCTGAACCGTCTGAGGTTGATCTGCGCACGACTCAAGCATTGGAGGCAGTCGGAGTCGATGCAACGGGCCTGCGCAGCAAGTCCATCAGCGAGTTTCAAGCTGGCCGATTCGATTACGTAATCACTCTTTGTGATAAATCCGCAAGCGAGTGCCTACCAATGCCCAATGCAGGTGAAGTCATTGCCTGGGATTTTCCTGACCCAGTAACTAGCGATGATCCTGGCGCATTTCGCCACACGCTCCACGACATCCACGAGCGCATCAAGCTCTTCGTTTTGGTCAAGACCAAACACCTGGAGGATCTATGACAGAACCCTTGAACCCCACCACCTTATTCAAGTGCCTGGCGGATGACACCCGAGCCAAAATTTCCCTGCTTGTCGTGAGTGAAGGTGAGCTGTGTGTATGCGAGCTGACGGCAGCACTTGACCTGAGTCAGCCGAAGATTTCTCGTCATTTGGCGCTGCTGCGCTCCGCCGGTTTGCTGTTGGATCGTCGCCAAGGCCAATGGGTGTACTACCGACTGAATCCTGATTTGCCCGCGTGGGTGACTGCAGTTTTGAAGGAAGTAGTAGACGCCAATCAGCAATGGCTGGAAACCGAGGCTAAGCGCCTCTGCGGCATGAACGACCGTCCGATCAACCAAGCCGTGTGTAGCTGATTCACGCCCAACCGGATTAATGAAATGCTGATTGCCGTATTGATCTTTATCGCCACCATCGTCCTTGTCATCTGGCAGCCCAAGGGGCTTGGGGTTGGCTGGAGTGCGATGTTCGGTGCCATCGTGGCGTTGCTGGCAGGTGTCGTTACCCTTGCCGACATACCAGAGGTTTGGCGCATTGTCTGGAATGCCACTGGGACTTTCATCGCGGTCATCATCATTAGTCTGCTGCTTGATGAGGCAGGTTTTTTCAAGTGGGCTGCGCTGCATGTGGCCCGATGGGGAGGCGGGAGCACCCGCAAGCTGTTCGCATTTATCGTCCTGCTGGGCGCAGCTGTGTCGGCCCTGTTCGCCAATGACGGAGCAGCATTGATCCTCACACCCATTGTGATCGCGATGTTGCTGGCGTTGCGTTTTTCTCCTGCTGCTACGTTGGCATTCGTCATGGCTGCCGGTTTTATCGCGGATACGGCGAGCTTACCGCTGGTGGTTTCCAACCTGGTCAACATCGTCTCTGCCGACTACTTCGATATCGGCTTCAACGAATATGCCTCGATCATGGTGCCGGTAAACATCGTCAGCGTGGCGGCGACGTTAGCCATGCTGCTGTGGTTTTTCCGCAAAGATTTACCAAAGACCTATGACCTCAACCAACTGGACAATCCGGACGAAGCAATCCACGACCGGGCCACTTTTGTAGCCGGCTGGTGGGTGTTGGCACTACTCCTGATCGGCTTCTTTGTCATTGAGCCATTGGGGGTGCCAATCAGCGCCATTGCAGCGGTCTGCGCATTCATTCTTTACGTCATCGCGGCTCGTGGTCACGCCATCAATACAAGCAAGGTGCTCAAAGAGGCGCCATGGCAGGTGGTGATTTTTTCTTTGGGTATGTACCTGGTTGTTTATGGCCTGAAGAACGCCGGTCTGACCGACCACATCGCGCAGATCCTGAACGTGTTCGCCGGTTATGGCGTTTGGGGCGCGTCCCTTGGTACAGGGCTGCTAACAGCGTTGCTGTCTTCGATCATGAACAACATGCCCACCGTTTTGGTAGGCGCCTTATCCATTCATGCCGCCGAAGTCGATGGTGTTGTCCAGCAAGCGATGGTTTACGCCAACATCATCGGCTGCGACCTGGGCCCGAAGATCACCCCAATTGGGAGCTTGGCAACTCTGTTGTGGCTGCACGTGCTCGCCCGGAAAAATATAACGATCAGTTGGGGTTACTACTTCAAGACCGGGATCGTGCTGACCGTGCCCATCCTCGTCGCCACATTGTCCGCCCTGGCACTGCGCCTCAGTTTTTGAATCAAGGAATCGACTGATGAAAGTCTTGTTCATGTGCACCCACAACAGCTGCCGCAGCATTCTGTCCGAAGCGCTTTTCAACCACTTGGCGCCCGAGGGTGTAGAAGCCGTCAGCTCAGGAAGCTTTCCCAGTGGCAGGGTGAATCAACGGGCATTGCAAACGCTGGAGGCGGCGGGTATCTCCACGGCGGGCTTGAGCAGCAAGGCTTCGGATGCTTTTGAAGCCTCACCTCCAGACATCGTGATCACTGTCTGTGACCGGGCAGCGGGTGAGGCATGCCCAATCTTCTTTGGGCCAGCTTTGAAGGCGCATTGGGGTCTGGCCGACCCGTCTGACGCTAGCGGTTCGGAAGCCGAGATCACCGCAGCTTTTGAAACCACACTCGCCAAAATTCACGAGCGCGTGAGCGCATTTCTTGCGCTGCCACTGAAGACCATCAGCGCTGAACAGTTGAAAGCTGAACTGAACCGCATCGGTTCGCTTTAAAGATCAACCGAGGCGGCACCCAACCAGGCGCCGCCGTAGGAGTTTATATGCAAGACACATTGCCGAACGTACACGCCGACCTGATCGACATTCCGTCGCTGGAGCAACTGTCGCCTCGCACGCCTTCGCTCCATAAACCTCGCATTCTTCTGCTGTATGGATCAACGCGAGAGCGCTCATTCAGCCGGTTAGTCACGCAAGAGGCGGCACGCCTGCTGAATGAGTTTGGCGCTGAAACCAAGATCTTTGACCCATCGGGTCTGCCGCTTCCGGATGACGCTGCCGATACACATCCCAAGGTCGCTGAGCTGCGCGAGCTGATGCAATGGTCTGAGGGGCAGGTGTGGTGCTCCCCTGAGCGTCACGGTTCTATGAGTGCAGTATTCAAAGCCCAAATTGACTGGGTTCCGCTGGCGATAGGTGCTGTACGACCTACGCAAGGAAAGACCCTTGCAGTGATGCAGGTCTGCGGTGGCTCGCAATCTTTCAACGTGGTTAATCAGCTGCGCGTACTGGGCCGATGGATGCGGATGTTCACCATCCCAAACCAATCTTCGGTTGCCAAGGCATTTACCGAGTTCGACGAGGCAGGTCGTATGAAGCCGTCCTCGTACTACGACCGTCTCGTGGACGTGATGGAAGAACTGATGAAGTTCACCCTGCTGTTGCGGGATCGCCAGGATTATTTGGTTGATCGGTACTCCGAGCGTAAAGAGTCCGCCGAAGAGCTTTCCAAGCGCGTCAACCAGCGCTCCATCTAACGTCAGCACGAGGAAGCGATATGAGCCAGATCACGATCTACCACAACCCCGAATGCGGCACTTCTCGCAATACCTTGGAGCTGATCCGTAACAGCGGGGAAGAACCGACGGTTATCGAGTACCTGAAGACCCCGCCTGATCGCACCACACTTGTCAGATTGATCAAGGATATGGGTATCGAGGTGCGGGCTCTTTTGCGTATCAAAGGCACTCCGTACGAAGAGCTTGGATTGGGCGATGCATCGCTGACGGACGAACACCTCATCGATGCCATGATGGCTCACCCTATCCTGATCAATCGCCCCATCGTCGTGACGCCTTTGGGCGCACGCTTGTGTCGTCCGTCAGAGGCAGTCCTCGACCTTCTGCCGCAGGAGCAGCGCGGCAGCTTCGTCAAAGAAGACGGACAAGTCGTCATTGATGAGAATGGCCGTAGGGTTTAAACCGATGTAAAGCAGATGGGCCTGGAGAGATGCTGGTGAATCAAAACTCGAAATTTGATGTAGTGATCATTGGAGGTGGCCAATCCGCGCTCACCGTAGCCTATTTTTTGAGGCGTACAGGCCTTTCCTACGTATTACTCGACGCCGAGTCGGCACCGGGAGGGGCCTGGCGGCATGGCTGGGACTCTCTGAGACTATTCTCGCCGTCTGCTTGGAGCTCAATTGCCGGCTGGCCCATGCCAGCAGTACCCGAGGGGACTCCTGGGCGGGACGATGTTGTCGACTATCTAACTCAGTACGAGCGCCGATATGACTTCCCCATCATCCGTTCCACGCGGGTGACCCATGTCGAGAACATCGAAGGCGGGTTGCGCGTTTTTTCCGGGGATACTTACTGGGATGCTAAAGCGGTCATCAGTGCAACAGGCACATGGAGCAGTCCGGTTATTCCAACCTATCCAGGGCAGGAGCTTTTCGAGGGGCAGCAAATCCATTCCGCCCATTACGTTGGGCCGAGAGAGTTCGAAGGGAAGGCAGTGCTGGTCGTTGGCGGTGGTAACTCGGGTGCCCAGATTTACGCCGAAGTTTCAAAGGTGGCTCACGCAACCTGGGTGACTCAGCAATCGCCAAAATATCTTCCAGATGAGGTCGGTGGCCGCGTCCTGTTCGAGCGGGCCACTGCTAGATTGAAGGCGCAACAAGATGGGATTGAGCCTCAACAGCCCGTTGGAGGGCTGGGAGACATTGTAAGGGTGCCACCGATAAAGGAAGCTCGCGAACGCGGCGTGCTGAACACGGTGCGGCCATTTACGCATTTCACCTCAACAGGTGTTGTATGGCCATCGGGGGCCGAGACGAAGATCGATGCCGTCATCTGGTGTACTGGATTTTCTCCAGCGCTCGACCACCTGAGCAACCTGGGTATCGTTGGCGATGACGGCAAAGTCGCCGTGAATGAAAACCGGAGTGTTGCTTCACCTAAACTGTGGCTGGTGGGCTACGGCGATTGGACGGGGCTTGCCTCTGCAACATTGATCGGAGTAACCCGCACCGCTCGAGATGTAGTCAACCAAGTCCAAAGCTATCTCACTAGCGAATCCTGAATCCTGATGGCTCGCGACGCAAATCGAGTGTGCCTACTGTGATGCGATTTCAAGCTCAGGAAAGAGAATAGGCTCCAGTGGAGGAGTTGCCGGGCACAACCCGAGTCGCCAGTAGCCGACGTCGTGCCATTTCCCAAGCTTGAAGCCTACCTCTGGATACGTCCCTATATGGGTGAATCCTAGCGACTTGTGCAGGCCCACGCTGCCTTCATTGGGCTGCGCAATTCCAGCGTAAGCGGCGCGAAACCGCTGTTTCTCAAGTATTGGAAGTAGAGTCTCGTAGAGTTCGCGGCCAACACCCTGGCGGCGAGCTGATTCAGCAATGTACACCGTCACGTCAACAGCCCATCGGTAGGCTGCACGTGCACGATGCTGGCTTGCGTATGCATATCCCTTGATCTCACCACCTTCTTCAGCCACAAGGTAGGGATATGTCTGAAGTGTCGTCGCTATCCGCTGAGCAATCTCCTCAACGCTTGGCGGGGTTTCTTCGAATGAGATCGCCGTGTTCGAAACTATGGGGGCATAAATACGCTGGATGGCTTCTGCATCTGCTACTGCCGCCGTACGGATTTTCAAAGCCATGTAGGTCGTCCCTGATTCGAAAGTTAAACATTACCCTTTTTGGATCAGCCTAGGACATGGTCGAAATATGAGAATGTTATGGACGCGACCATTCGCCTAATTCGGTTAGCTAAAGCCTCTACATCGATTTGACTGATTCAACCTCAACATACTTGTACTTCTTCCTCGCAGCCTTCACAGCCTGCTGCTCAGCAAGCAACGAGCTCAACGTATCAGCCTCGTGAATCAACTCGATCATTTTCCCCTCAAACTCGTTCCCAACCCGGAGTGTGACCCGCAGCCTGGGCGTAAAAGCTTTCGACGCTTTCTTCTTGGCTGCTGGAGCAACCACCGGTTTCGCGGACACAACTTCTTCCACAGGCTCCTTTACTAGAGGAGCGGGCACCTGCTCTTCGGGCTGAGGCGTACCGAATAGAGCACGACGCATTTCTTCTTCAGTTAAATCAGAGTTCATAGAGCATCTCAAAAGGACGCATTTCGCTGGGCAAGTTTTAATAAGATTGTTGCTGACTGGTGTTCGAGGAGCCTGCGCGGACGTCAAATCCCCAGTTCGATTTCAAGACAAGAGCCTCGTAAGGCTTGCGAAAGCTTCACCTTTGGCAGCAGTGTAATGAGCCCGTCAACTAAGTTGCTAGCGTGACGTATGTACAGCGTGATTGTGCCTGCATCAGGCGTTCGACCTGGCACGATGGCACCTACCCGCTGCTGGGCAATTTTCAGTATGCTCATGACGTCCTGACTCACCTGATTGATGGACAGGTGCTCTACCAACGGTCTGGGCGGAGGCGCGGCGCGGCTCCACATTTCGATGACCGCTTGGAGGAGTCCGTCTGAGCCAAGATGCTCGAGGGCCATTTCCCATAGCTGACCTTCCTGCACCATATCCAGGCGAGGCCTAGTCATAACGGAGTTCCTGCAGCATGAGGCTCTTTCTTGATTGCGAGTTCACCCGGCTCTCAGCCACAGCGAAGCTGATATCACTCGCACTGGTAGCTGAGAATGGACGCGAATTCTACGTGGAATTGCTCGACACATGGCGAGAAGAAGACTGCAGTGATTTCGTAAAGGAAATCGTGCTTCCGCAGCTGTGGGGTAGCAGCTACGCGCTGCCCATTGTAGAAGCCAGGATGGCGCTGCTCAGGTTTCTTACGTCGTTCAAAAATGAGGTCGAGATCGTCACGGATGCTCCACAGTACGACTGGGAGCTTTTTTGCGATCTAGTCTATGACGGCGGGCGATGGCCCAGAATCGTTCGTAACTTTCCTACTGACGCAACGACACTTACTCCGACTAGCGAGGGTGAGGAACTGCCTCACCACGCCTTGCTCGACGCCAGGATTATTGCCGGCATGTTTGCGCCAATGTACCGAGGGAACGGGTTATCCTGATCAGAGCACGGATCAACCATTTGGATTGGGCTGAAGAGTGGGGCGAAGCATGAAATGGAAAGCGCGCACGACAGAGCAAGTCGCGGAGCTAATCTGCGGGGACAACACAGAAGGCTATTTCCGCTACCTCACCGGCCCCAACCTGACTCGGTTCTTCAGGGACGCCGACACAGATTTCGTCCATGACGGCTCAACGCGCCGATTCTGGGTTGCGGATGTCCTTCAAAAAATCCTGGATTTTCCAAGCTCAAATCCGTTGATGCCACCAGATGCAATGCTCCGTGTAATTCGCCTTCTCATGGATAATGAAGATGCCTTCAACGAGAAGCCGCCCCGCTTGAACGCGCTCATGGCACTAAACGGAGCGATCAAGCGCGAGGGCTTTGAGGCATTCTTTGCAGATGACAACCAGTGCTATCTGCGTCACTGCCGCACCGGCGCAATAGGAAATGAATCCGCGAGCCCCCACCGTCCTCTTTCTGCCGCAGAAATTGAGAAGAAAAATCAGCTGATCTTGTACCTTGATCAGTGCTCAGAGGATGATCTGATTGAGCATGTCCTGCTTCCTCTGTTCAGGCAGTTAGGATTCGCTCGGATCACATCTACAGGGCACAAAGACAAAGCCTTGGAGTATGGGAAAGACATCTGGATGAAGTTCACGCTTCCCACCCAGCACGTCATCTACTTTGGCATCCAAGTGAAGAAGGGAAAACTAGATTCTTCTGGAGTGACGAAGGGAGGACAAGCCAACGTCGCCGAGATCCATAACCAGGTGCTGATGATGTTGGGCCACGAAATCTTTGATTCAGAGCTCAGCAAACGCGTCTTGGTGGATCACGCTTTCATCGTCGCGGGTGGAGAAATCACCAAGGCTGCTAGAAACTGGATCGGTGGCAAGCTCGATCAATCCAAGCGGAGTCAGATCCTCTTCATGGATAGAGAGGACATCGTCAATCTCTTCGTGGTGTCGCCTTTGATCGTTCCGCAAGTGCCGAGAAAAGCATCTGTACTATTCGACGACCCAATCCCCTTTTAGATGGGTAGGGCTAGTCGCCTATCGTGGAATTACATCCCTAGTTCCAAATCGATCTATAAAGATGCCCTACGACCAAGGATGATCGCCAATGCCTTCTATGCGTCCCTCTCAATACGCCATGCAGCAGCGCACCGACGGAGGGCCTTTCCTTCGTATTGATCTTAGTGACGCAGTGGTGCTGACCGAGGAGGAGCTCAAGGCCGTCGAATTAGGAGATGAGTATGAGTCGATTAGCGACGAGATCTATGGGACGTCTCGTGTCTACTACAGCGATGTCGCTCTGTTAGATGATGCGCCTGGTTGGCATCTGATTTTGGAGGTGGCTCCGGAGTATCTGACTCTTTATCCCATCAATGCTCGGTCGGAACATCCTGAATACGCTCAGCCCAAGTACGAAGCCATCACTTCGATCATCATTACCAGACCCGTTTACCAGCCTTATACACATCCGACCGATGAGTACGAAGTCGATGAGCTGCTTAGCGGAATACCAGCTGGGTTATCAAAGGATTGGCGATACGGCCTAGGTTTTCATTACGAATACCGATACCTAGTAAACGCGCTGAGTCCGTTGGAGGGAGTGGACACGCTCATCCTGCACGGCGGTAATGGTAGCAACGCTGCAAAGGTTAAGGGCAACGAGTTCTACATTGGAGTTGATCTTCTTGACCGTCTGAAGAAGAGCTTGGATCGATTGACGCAGCGACATCAGCGAGAGACTGCTGCGGACAAAAAACTTGTTTGTTACACCAGCTTGCTGCATCAGGCAGCGCCGGAGCTTTACCCAGCCAAGGCACGAAAGCTGCCTCCGGATCTGCTTGCCAGTTTAGTTTCACTAGGGTCATCGACGCCGACTCTTTCATCCAAAGATCAACAGGAGGCAGTCAAGCTGGCGCAACAGAGCGTGCCGACCCTGGCGAAATCCGCCCCCAAGACTCTCTACAACCTGAGGGCAGAGATCGAACTGGTCACCCTTGGGCAACTCATTGACGTCTATAAAAAAATGATGGAAAGCAACGTTGCGGAACCGAAATGGCAGAGTTTCCTCAGCGAAAACCCATTCATTCTCGACATGGCTTTTGGATACCCCGTTAAGAAAATTGCCGACCAACCCTACGTTGGCGGTAAAAATTTCAGTGGCCGAGGTGGGCAGTATTCCGACTTCCTCATGGCAGCGAAGGCCACCGGTAACCTCGCCCTGATTGAGATCAAACATCCCCAGCATGACCTACTGGGGAGACCGTACCGGCAAACCTATATTCCGTCCTTCGAACTGAGTGGTTCGGTCGCCCAGATCGTCAGTCAGCGAGGCAACGTACAGCGCGAGATCGATGGCCTAGCGCGGCGCTTGAAAGAGCGTGTTCATGCACATGCAGTTGCGGCCATCGTCATAATTGGCCGCACTCCGGAAGAAGAGGATAAGCAGGAGGCTTTTGAGCATTATCGAAATGGCCTCAAGGATGTGCTTGTAGTCACCTTCGATGAGCTACAGATTCGCCTTGAAAGCATTTATCAAGCGCTGACACCGCCCCCCCCAGTGGAGCCCGAGCCGATAAAAGATGAAGACCTACCCTTTTAAAGACCGCCGCAGCCATTGAGTGCCTGATGGAACCAAGATCTGATCCTTAGGCGCTAGTAGTCCATGTTGTCGTGAAGCTCCCACATATAATTCCAGTGATCGATAAACGCTTCCAATTCTTCCTCCCCGCCCGAGATTGCCTCCCTGTAGGAGTGCAAGGATTCTTCATCGAACGAAGGATCAATACCAGCTTCCATCAGCCGGTAAGCTCCGGCGAGATGTCCCGTGGACATCAACTTGTCCACTTCGTCGAAAACGGCGCAATTTAGCTCGTGATCATTGGCCCCTATAGGGATCAAAGAGAACCGTGCACTTTTTCCAAATTTGGTGATATTTCCAGGAATGGTTCCGATGCTCGGAATATGCACGTGCAACGCACCTTTATCATTTTCGTAGCCACCGTGGGCGAATGGGTTACGTATACGCTCCTTGATGTCTCGCATTCCCTGAAGCGTTTTTCGCGCTTCTGGCGATGGAGTTGCTCCTAAAAGCTCGTCGAGTTTTCCATTCCATGTCTTAGACATGAAGGCTTTGAAACCGTCTTCGGGTAGAGGAACGCCGGTAAAGGCACGGAGCAGGTTCAATCTATGCTCTAAGGCGCTGAAATATGCATCAACCATGGCAACAGAGTGATAAAAACCCTCCTGCTGCGCCTTCATGCTCCGGTTATAACCGTGCATAAGCACAGAGATGATGCCTTCAGGAAGTCCATTACCCCCCTTAGGCTTTTCCTTAGCTTTACGCTCGGCGCGTCGAAACGCCTTTTCTGCTTGGTCTCGGAAAAACTCATAACGCGACACGAACTCAGTGAGGTGATTGCCGATGGTCACTTTGCCAGAGGAAACCTGTTCCTCTAGCGCCGGCCTGATGAATTTCTCGACGATGTTTACTGCGCTTTTGAGTTGCCCCTTGATACGTTTCCTACTCTTGCTTAGGGCGGGCGAGCTAAGCATGGTGAGACCAAACTTGCCCAACTCAATGGCGATGGGCTCTCCACTGAATGTGCCATAAACTGTCCATCGAACCTTCTCGCGGGGGCCAGACCATTTCCACCCCAAGAAATTTCGCAGCATAAGCAAGAGCATTTCAGGCACAGGAAAATCCTCACGTGGCAATCGCGAGCCGCTCAGTTCGTAGATATCAATGGCTGGAGCGTTGCTGGAAAAACCTTCTAGTCGTTTGGCAAGATCATTACGTAACAGCTCAAGCCGGCCCTTTTCCAACGCACCGTTTTCTGACATTACCGACCTCCTTTGTCGAATCGTATATGGCTTGCCGCTGAAATCATCTCAAAATTCGACACCTCATCCTGCTCGCCTTATGGCTGAAGATCCGGAGGTGCTGCGAAGGCTCGATATGCTCAAGCGAGACATCCTGTTCAATCCTGAGCTGCTTGATCTAGGTAAACCAGACATACATGATTGAGACGCAAACCTGTCAGTCGCCTGTCTACGACCGACTGCTACCATCGTGGGTCGAGCACAGCGTGCTTACCCAAGCGCCGCCAACCTGCTTTCCGGGCGCTCCACAGTATGAGCAAGTCTTCAGCGAGAGTTGGATCGCTACGTCTACCGCGCCCCTGCAGTATGAGTCTCCACCCTCATAGAAAAAGTGTAGTTCGCCGAATTTGGATTTGATCTGGTCGACGGTGACCGAGGTGATCTCTGGGTGTCGATTCAGGTAGTCCTGAAGAGTGTCGCAAAGGGCAATGAGGATGTTCTGCCAGCCAGGGCCGCAGTAGATTTCACCCACAGCACGGTCTGAGAACATCTGAGGGTAGCGGTTTCGGAACTCTTCAATGTCAATCTCAGGCAGGGCTTCGGTATGCTGATTCATAGTGACCAAGGTTCATTAGGGGCTAAAGCGCACCGCAGAAGGTCTGCGACCAAAATGGCAAGTGGAGCGCGCCAGCCCAAGATGGGCTAGTGGCTTGAGGATGGAAGTCAGCGAGGGCCGAAACCCGGTTCCTTCGGGTTTTGGCTCACGACAGCCTCCCCGGCAGCGGGGCAAGCCCAAATACCAAAGATGAAAGGACTATAGAAGGCGACTAGGCGTTGGGAAATATCGCCCGCCAGCTATACGCAAGAACTCACGCAAGCTGCGGCGCTCGATATCACGCCTAACGTCGCAATTACGTACTTGGAGTTGACCGTGTCAATCACCCAAAACCTACCTTCCTTCGTCGCGGATTGAATATCTAAAGTCCGGATTAGCCGACCATCCGCACACTGTGCATACGGCACAGGACAGATGTGACCAAACATAACGCCAATAGAGCTGCATGCATGAATATGGACATTCACCAGAAACGCAGTCACTAATCCGTCATAGTCCTGGGACACTGCTTTGGCGATGCGAAGCAGGTCAAAATCGGAGTAACGCTTTACGTGCAAATCGACCGCAACAGAATTTATCTCTGCCATGGCTACAGCCCCCCCTCAATGCAGATGGTAAAGGGGGCTCTTAAGAACTGCGCCGGTATAGCTCCTTCAACCCAGTAAGCGACTCAACCTTTAGGTCACGCTGATGGGTATCGACGTACACATCACCACCCTCGACCTCCAAGACGCAGATCGGCACCCCTGCTTGGTTGAAGCCCATGGACAATGAAGTCAACTTTTCCATTTTCCAGCTTGAACCCTTGTTCATCCAGCCTGGGGTTACGACTTGGATTTCCTGGACGACCACGCTCTGGTTCTGAGAGACCAGAAGCTCAACCAGACGAGGCTCATCGTTCAACATCTCCTCGTAGGCTACGAACAGTCCCTCATGCCGGCGCTTGAGGCTCACGTGATACCAATGAGTAGCCAAGGATCGCGACATGGCGTGAAAGTGAGCGAGGCCGTCCCCGAACATACCCACCGGGCCGGCTTGGTCTTGCATGCTAATTCTGAACATCGTGTTTCTCGTGTGAAGCAGGCCCGGCGCACCTGCGATTAACATAGGCTGAATATTGTCTTCAGTGAGGCCTTCATCTCCCGTCCCTGACCCACTAATACGTACACCGTGTTCCGCGTCTCGAACAGGCACACGCCGTCAAACGACTTGCATAGAGTCGAGCGCACCCACCCTCCGGGCGGAAACCGTCCGTGACCGTCGTAGATGACGCAGTGGGCATACATGAACATCGGCTCAAGGCCTGTTGCACGAACTCGGGCGAGCGATTCAGCAGGCTCGTCCACGTGGAATACGATCCACTCCTCGACGGTGCAATACGCCTTGCGGGGGAAGCGCTCGGCCACCAAAACCTCTATCTCTCCGGGAGACAGCGACGTGCCAGCAGAGGATATTTCACCTTCCCGAAGCAGTTCGTGCTCTGAAGAATTACCCATAAATTGCAGCTCCTAGAAACAGCGGAAAGAAAACGGAGCTTTCTGCGCGTGCAAATTAGCGAGCGTTGACGGCTGCACGGCCATCGCGATGACTATATACATTTGTTTGGCCTCAATCAAACCCGGCATACCGTCCTCTTTTTGGGAGAGGTTGCTCTGATGTCTTTGCGGAAGGCTTACGCAGCAACGCTGCAGTGGCTGAGAGTGCGACGAGGCTTATCGCAAGCTGATTTTCTTGGTCAAGTTGATCAAGCCCACATCAGTAGGTTGGAAGCCTCAAAGACTTCAGCCAGCGTCGATCTGAGCGCAGATCTAGCTCAGGCTTTGGGTCTGAGGCCTCTATCATTTCTGACACTTGTGGCTGCAGCGGATGAGGGCAAGACAGCGCGCTCTGTATTGGATGAAGCGCTTGCTGAATTGCTGCAACTCGGCGTATTGAATGAGGTTCTGCCAAGTGAGCCAAAAGCGCTTGTACCTCCCCAAACGGCGGCTGTCGTAGAAAAACTCAGTAAGGTACAAGAACTGAAAAGCACAGGGCTCTCACAAACTGAGGTTAGCAAGCAGCTCGGAATGCCTAGAACCACCGTCCGGCGGCTATGGCATGCTGAAGATTGATTGATGGGGTGTCCGAAAGCCTGTAGCAAACCAATGGCACCGATTCGATGGCGGATCCCACATGGCCATCCCAAGAAAACCATATTGGAATTTGTGCATTCTGACATTGCCTATATTGATATTTAGCGTATCTGCTATTCAAGCCTATAGACCCGCCTATGCGGGTTTATAGGTTAGGAATGCCTTAAGTTTAAATATATAAGCCCCCAATAATAAATACCGTCTTTTGGCGTTTTGCCGGTTGTTTTTTAGATTAAATATTCATCAAACTACCACTGCACCCTCCACCTACCTCCATTAATGCAGCCGCCACAATGCTGCAATGTGCGCCAGTCATCTCGCCCCTCAAGTTTTTTAATTCCTTTTTGTGCTTGAATAGCTTTTGGCGCGATGCCCCAAGAGTTATGACTGCATTCTCTGGTGACGACAAGTTTGTCGGCCCCCCCGTTCTTGCTGATTTTTTTGTAGAATCTAAGCTCTCCAGCCGCTGCCGGAATGTGAACCTCTTCTGCTTCGGAGTCATCAGTGACTTCTACTTTGGGGCGCTCACTTAACTGTGAATTCAGACTTAAGTTCTTACTCCTCAGCTTGGCGATTTCAGCGTTTGCTTCATTCAGCAGATCGAAAAGATTGCTGTTTTCTTCGATTATTGAATTTAGCTCTTTTTCTTGCTCTTCAGCACTGGCATCATTTAAGCGCTGTCGCAGATCCTGTCGAGTGATTTCGCGCAATACTTTAGGGTTTGATAGTGAGAGAGATGACGTTTCGAAAACAACTTCTCTGATTTCTTCTACAAACTTATTCAACCCAGCTATGTCTTCACCATACTCTGCCAGCAGTCTGGCTGCTGTCCAAACAGAACTATGGAGGTCGTCTGTCGTCAAAGGCCAATAGAGTCGTACTGCCCCCATGTAACAGGAATGAGGTTTCCCCAACTCATCAGTTAATGCCCAAGATCCATCCTCGTCCGCACTAGCTACATGCGCCACCCCAACGAGATCGCTTGCTAGTTTCTGGGCAAGATTAGTCCAAGGTTGGTACTCTAGGTCGTCTGATACGACCAGAACAGGAAATCGTCTTGTTTTATCAGTTAAACGCGCACTTAACTCACACCCACTTTCATAACTCGCAGCATTTATAACAGAGCCATTAGGAAGTATGTCGCCCTCAAACTTCCAGTCGCCATAGCTACTAATAATGTCTTTAATGATTCTTGGGCAACGAGGACGGACTTGGACTGGCGCAATGACCTGAGAAGATCGCTGCACTGAAAGTGCGCAGTAAACTATTACTTTAGATTCGACAAGCCCGATTCTTAAATTCGTTGCAAAGGAATGCTGCCCTTTAATAAGGTCGAGAAGTAAAATTTCACGAAGCTGCCCATTATCATTTTCAATAATTTTCTGCGTAAAATGGCCGGTGGCACCACGCGTTTTACTTGCGAAGTTTCCTCGTTCAACCGAGGTATCGGCAGCACCTTTTTCTGTGAGCCACTTATCAACTTGTTCACTTATTAAACAGTAGCGATCAATTGCGTCTGAGTGGTTGTCAAAATCCGAGACAAAAGAATACTTTGCAAGCTCCTGCATATTACATCTCCCAATTCTTAAGTTAAGGAATTTGCCCTTTGGTGGCTACATGACATTACTGCGTTGTAGTCTGGTTGTCTAGAAAGGCATTGCGGTGAGCGCTCTAGCTACCGCTTTCGAGGTGCCTGAATTGTGGTTACCGACCAGCCACTCGAGTTCGAACAGCTTCGTTACTCTGTCTCAGTGGAACGCCACCATTCCGGCATCGAAATAGTCGTGGAGCTAAGTATCCCGGAGCCTTGGAGGGAGCGTTTTCTTCAAGCGAGTATTGGATCGACCCGATTGGTAGATGGGCCATACGCCACGGATTAGTAGAAATTCTTGGCTGAATGGGGAGCAGAGATGCGGCACTTGGGAGCGCACAGGACTTCAAGGCATTCGCCCAAGCAGGGTTGACGAACTTGGTGATGGCTATGGAATGAGGCGACGGCCACTTGGTGTACTGCGACATATAGATGCCTTTAGCCCGAGGAAGAGAGCTACTGCATCTGGCGACAGAATTGCGAGAATCTAAAGCCCATCCGGGCCTCGATGAAGTCTTTGAAAACATGAAGCACGAGCTCAGCACCTCAATCGATATCGTCGAGGATCTCCCAACCTGGCGCCCTTTGCGGCAGTGAGCCCCTCACCGGGTCATCAGAGCTCAGCATCCCAGGCGCCCATAGCTTCACTCGCCGTTGTGAACCAATGGAGTTCAGGGTTTTTCAAGGCCCTAGCGACTTGCCTGTTTATATTGACGTCCACCCACGGAGGGAGACTTTCCGTGCCGCCTGAGAACAGGCCTGCTGCAGCGACCGCGAATCGCCCCGTACTTGTACACTGGAGGCACACGTAGCGCACAGTAGTGCCACTCTGCAACCGACGCCAAGCCACCACCTCAATACAGTCCATGGCACTCACTGGAGCCTCAACGGCGGGATACGTCTGCTCAACTTGGACGCCCTCCGCGTTGAATGATGTGCTAGCCGATCTCGGTTTGTGGACAAAATGCTTCAACTGCTCACGCGAGGCGACTATCTGGTCGCGGAGCTCTTCGGGGTCGATAGACATGCCACCCCGGTCGGTGACCGAAAGGGTCTTCAGGCTGTTTGCCGCCCGGATGAACTCACGCTCACGCGCTTTCTCACGCTCTGGGCGGCGTTCGGGGAACAGCCAAGCTGCAAGTCGCTGGAGGTTTGTCATTGGTGCTCATGGCCTAGATTAAGTCCCGTACCCCTCTGGTCATCCCGTAAGGCGGTACAGGCACCATATGCTGATCCGTACAAAAACTCATCGATAAATTTCATCTCAGCAGCCAGTAAGAGTCTGTTGTTCAGTCGGATTGCGGTTCGAGCTAGAACTCATGCAAAAACGGCGGACACTGAAGGCACTCGAAATTAGCGTTCGCAAAAGCCGGGGGGGGGCGTGGAGGCGTTCGGGCATATCCCCTGCGGCGTATTCAGATAGTGTTGGCTCATCGCCTGTAGATCATGACTAAGGAAAATCTCATAAGAGGAATCTGAAGGCTTCATGGTCAGCGTCAGTGGGGCCTGCGAATCAGACTTGATGAGCTCGGCCCTGATGGCTTGCTCAACGATACGGTTGTTGGAATGACCGTACTGCTGCCGGTAGGTGCTCAACTGCAAGAGGGGCCAACTAAAAATTTGGGCCTGAAGCTCCTCAAAAGAGAAGGCCTTGCACCTCCCCGCATTTGCAAGTTCGGCGGTCATCGTAGCCAAGCATTCGTTCATCACGTCTACCAATGCAGGACATTCGTGAGAGCACGGATCGGACTCTGAAGCTGCCGCCGTGGCTCTGACAGCATGATAGTCATCGTATCCCAGACAGCGTGAAAGGAGGTTCTGGGCCTCGGAAAGTCCGATGGCGTTTATACCAAGCCAGTCGCGTTTCAAGGTTTTTGCTAGCCGTGAAAATCCACTGCCCGCAATGAGGTCATTCAGAAATATGGGTACACGCAGCATGGTCATCCTCCATTGGTCTGAGCGGTGTCGGCTGCCCGCAACGACTGATGTCGAATGCATGTGACAGGGGGGAGCGAAATGTCTGTGGGTTACCTTCGCGTGCCGACCGCAGGATCCAGACTGACCAACGTAAAAAACCTAACACGAGGAATGCAGCCGTTGTAACGTTTTCGATGCGCCATGTGCGTCATGCCGTGAGCAGGGTAATGCTTGCACGGTTGCTGTACGAGGCGGCGCAGTGCTGTGGGAGATTGCTGCACCTCGATAAGGTGATTGATAGAAATTTGCTGTCATGTTCTAGTGAGCTGAAGTGGCTGTTTGATATCGTCAAGGTAGACAAGATGACTGATTTTTCCCACCTGGAAGGCCAGATCCGCGAGTGTTTTGGACGAGTTGTTTACACACATAAAACTCATGAAAAAATGGCTGATAACTGTGCAACTACATTACGTCGCTTCAAGATCACGCAAATTTGGGTCTCTGGGCTAACCGCTTCCGGCGCAGTAATTGCTATGTTTTTTGATCCTGTGGGTGTGAGAGGCGCAACGGCTTTTCTCTCGCTGCTTACCTTGCTTATTTCGGGCTATATGAAAGGGTTCGATCCTGGTGGGACAGCTCAGAAGCACAGGGATGCAGCAGCCAGTATCTGGCCAATACGAGAGTCCTACCTTTCTCTGATCACTGATTTGCGAATGAATCATATCTCCTACGAAGATGCTATTAAGCGCAGAGATGAGCTGCAAGCGAAACTAGCCACAATCTATAAGGCGGCGCCACAGACGGACAGTAAAGCTTACTTAAGCGCACAGAAAGCATTAAAAGATAATGAAGAATATACTTTCTCAGATTCTGAGATTGATTGTTTTCTGCCAACTACGCTACGCAAGGATGCCTAATAGTGAGCCCCACCCTGGCAAGTGACCGTTTTATTTCTGCGTTAGCTGCAACTTTAGATATCCCTGCTGAGCGGTATGAGTCTGCAGATAAAAGTTATCGATCAATTTGTACATGGTTGGAGCGTTCCGAGTCACGCTTTTCTAACGTTGATATTGATGCATATATTCAAGGCTCGTTTCGGCTAGGTACAGTAATTCCGCCAATAAGTGGTGAGGAACACTACGATCTCGACGTGGTTTTTGAGTTTGATCTTAGTAAGGCAACAAAAACTCAGCAGGGGCTTTATGAAGACCTCGGTTATGAGCTCAAGCTTTACGCAGCTCGGTATGGGATGCAGGCTCCATCCGATTGGGATAGGTGCTGGACGTTAAACTACGCAGACACCGCGCAATTTCATATGGATCTTCTGCCCTCTGTTCCAGATGGACAGCGCCAACGTTTGATAAGAGAGCAGCGTGCTATGACGCTGGATTTTGTTGATCGCTCGATATCAATAACTGATAAAAATCATAGTAATTACGCACATCTCTCTGAAGACTGGCCCTCTAGTAACCCACATGGCTATGCGGATTGGTTCTATGAATGCATGAAGCCTGCGTTTGACCAAAAGCGTAGGGCGATGATGCTGGCAGAGGCCAAGGCTGATATTGCAGATATTCCCGTGTTCAGAGTGAAGACGCCCCTGCAATCAGCTATCCAGATTCTTAAACGTCATAGAGACATGCGTTTTTCAGATGATCCAGACGGTCGCCCTACATCTGTTGTGATTTCCACGTTGGCGGCTCACTCGTACGGACAGGAGTCCTCAGTTACGGGGGCTCTAATCAGTATTCTACAGTCGATGGACAGGTACATTGTTGATCGGGAAGGCGTGTCTTGGATAGAAAACCCATCCAACCCGCGTGAGAACTTCGCCGACTCTTGGGAGCAAGAGCCGGCAAGGAAAGACGCTTTCTATGATTGGCTGGATACGGCCCGTACTGACTTTGTCCGCGCTGCGGAACAGGGAGATCTGAACACTATTATTGACGCTTTGGCTCCAAGGATGGGGCGTGAGTTGGTTGAAAAAGCGGCTAGCAATCCTGGGCAGAAATTGCTGAGCGAGGCTTCCGTCATCAAGCGCGCGAAAAGCGCGTTTCAGAAGTTGGTAGATGCGCCGCATCGCAAACCGGTTGCTTGGCCAACCGTTCCGGTAGGTTATGTTCAGGTCGAAGGAGCTATGGCCAGAAATGGCTTTAGAGAAACCGTGTTTCATAACGATGGTGTGCCTTTGCCTAGAGGATCTTCGTTGAGCTTTGTAGCGAACACAGACGTGCCTAGACCATTCAAAATCTATTGGCAGATAGTGAACACAGGTGAGGCGGCAGCAAAGGCAAAAAAACTTCGGGGGGGATTCGAGCAAGCCACGGTGACAACGGGGACGTTGATAAGGAGAGAAGATGCTTCCTACGCAGGATCTCATACCATTGAATGCTTTGTGGTCAAGGACGGTTACTGCGCCGCTAGAAGTGGACTTTTTGTAGTCAACATCCAGTAAAGATATTATCCCGACGAACGGTGTGTCGGTGTTTGCCGTAGTTGGGCCAAAACCATTTTGTTAGGTTTTGCACGGATTTTGGTGTCGAAATGGCCGAAAACTTACAGAATACGCGACATAGTAAAATCAGAAAAATTACGGTTTTATCCGATTCGTCCTTCTATCTAAGGGGATTCACTCACTCACTCGCACAGTTAGGTCGCCTTTCTGGTGTTCATAACCATTCTGATTCGCTGCTGTAACCGCCGCAAATAAAAAGGCCCGTCGCGTAATGCGACGGGCCTTTTTTTGTGGAGCAAATAACCTGCAATCCCCCCGATCAACTGTGGGAGCGAGCCTGCTCGAAGGCGTCGGTCAGTTCAAAAAATGTTTGAATGACGCACCGCTTTCGCGAGCAGGCTCGCTCCCACATAGGTATTGGTGTTTCAGTCGAGGATCAAGTGCGGCAGAAACCGGCTCGAATCCTTGGTGATCAAACTGTTGTCTTCCCGCACACCAATCCCCGCAGCCTGATCGCCAATCACCCAGGAACCGATCAGCGTGTAGCTGTCGCCAAACTTCGGCAGTGGCGCAAACTCCTGCAGGATAAATGGCGCATCCGTGTAGGGCCCGTCCTCTTTGACGATCAGACCGTCAGCCGTTTGCAACTCAATGTTCGCGCCTTCGCGGGAAAAGTACGGTTTGCGTACCCAGCCCTTGGGCACGGCGCTGGCCGGATTCGGGTCGAGATGCGCCGCCAGCAGATTCGGATGGCCCTTGTGCAGCTCCCACAACAACGGCAACGCGCCCTTGTTCGACAGGATCGCCTTCCACGCCGGTTCGAAAAACTGCGTATCGCACTCGGCAATCGCCGCGCCGAAGGGCTCGTGGAAGATGAATTCCCAGGCGTGCAACTTGAACAGGTGCGGGATCCAGCGATCTTCCAGGTCGACGAAGCGCCCTTCAGCGGTCAAACCGATGTCTTCGATGTCGATGTGCCGTGATTCGATGCCGACCTTCTCGGCGATCAAGCGCAGGTAATCCGTGGTGCCCTTGTCTTCGACCGAGTCTTTCATCGAAGCGAAGTAGAACGGCCGCTTCAGCTGTAATTCGGCGAAGGCCTTATGCAGCTGGGTGTCGATGCTGTTGAACTGGTCGGCATGACGCGGCAGCGTGCCGCGCTCGATGCATTGTTCCAGCCAGCCCCACTGGAACGCCGCCGCTTCGTAAAGACTGGTCGGCGTGTCGTAGTTGAGCTCCAGCAGCTTCGCCGGGCCGTTGCCGCTGTAGGAAAAGTCCATGCGCCCGTACAGATGCGGATGACCTTCCAGCCAGGACGTGCGGATCATGTCGTAGTACGGCGCCGGGATGCTCAGTCGATCCAGCAGTTCTTCGCTGTGTACCACGCGGTCGACCAGGTCCATGCACATCTCGTGCAGTTCGGTGGTCGGGTCCTCAAGATCGTTTTCGATCTGCGCGAGCGTGAACTGGTAGTACGCGCTTTCGTCCCAGTACGGCTCATCGTCGATGGTGTGGAACATGAAACCGAGGCTTTCGGCGGTGTGTTTCCAGTCGGGGCGCTCGGCGCAGAGGATCTTCTTCATCGTCAGCTGCTCGAACGACCAGAACCAGAACTGCTGCCCCAGCCACCCCAACCGCTACGGGCACTGGACTGACTGCCGAAGCCGCCGCGTGACGTCGACGAGGCGACGTTGACCGGTTTGCTTTTGCTGCTTTCGTAATCTGTTTGGCTGCGCGTCGTGGTTTCGGCTCTGCGGTACTGCGTCGAGGTGTTGTACGGCTGGCGCGTTTCGCGATCGCGGTAAACCGTGCGCTCGGCGTTGTTGCTCATCGCGTTGCCGATCAGCCAACCGGTCAGCCAGCCATTTCCGCCGCCGCCGCCACCGCTGGAGACGTGCGAAGTGCTTTGCACATTCTGCGCCGTAGCATTACCGGCGGGCATTTGGGCGTTGGCGATGGCGTCGAGGTTCTGCGCCGGCTCACCTTCCTGCGGCACTTTGAAGCCGCCGAGTTTCGGCACGAAGCGGCCGTCGGAGTTCTTCTGGCACCAGTCAGCGGCAAAGTCCGCGTCGCACTTGGCCTTGTTGTCGTACGCCGGGGCGATGCGCCGGTGTTCGGTCAGGGCGGCGACGTAGGCGTTGGAGCAGACATCGGCGGCCACTTCGGCGTCGACGCACTGTTCCACATTCTGGAAACTGCGTGGTTGATCTGCGGCTGCCGCCTGGCCGGAAATGGCCATGGCCACCGAGGCGGCGAGGGACAACTGAACGTATTTGCTGCGTTTCATCTAAGGCTTCCTGCCGATCAGTTGGACGGTGTCATGCACGCGGCATTGAGCATGCCGACGCTGATCGCGACCGCAGCAACATAGATGCCCGAAGCCACTTCGCCGTTGGCGATGCGTTGGGATGTGCCTTTGAGCACCAGACCCGTGGCGAGGAATGCCAGCAGTTGCACCACGGCGGCAATTACTGCCCACAGTACGAAGTCGAGGACGTTGACCGAAAACGCAATCACGTTACTGGCTGGAATCGCGAAGCCGATGATCGCGCCGGCCAGGGCGATGGCAGCGGCAACGTTGCCGGAGCGAATCAGCTCGAATTCCTTGTGCGGCGTGATGCGCGTGTAGACGAATTGAAACAGCATGAACAGCAGTACGGCGCCGATGAGGTAGACGACGAAACCGACCAGTGCGGTTTTGTTCAGGGAAACGGCCAGCACTTCCAGCATGAAAAACTTCCTTTTTTAAATGGTGCTCAGATCTGTCGTGTACAGCGAAATGCCGAGCGAGGTGCTCAGGCTGACGGTGCCTTCTTCATCTTGTTCGACGGAGAACAGCAGCAATTCGCGGCGATCGGTCAGACCGGTCTCGCGCGCATAAAGCATTGAGTGGTGTTCGATGGTGTAGCTCTCGTCCGGATTGACCACCTGTTCGGTCATCGGCACAAGTTCGGTCTGGCCTTGTTCGGTGCCCCACTCACGGCTGTATTCGACACCGTTGTGGTTGTAACCGGGCAAGCCGATCTGGCTGTTGGGGCCGGCCAGGCGCTGCAGTTCGGCGTCACTGTTGACGGTCACGTAACTGAGGTAGTTGAACAGGGTGACGGATTCGATCTGATCGTCACCGGTGACGTGGATCTGCAGCCAGAAATCCTCGTCGTCCATGTAATAGCGGTGCAGTTTATTGGACTGGCCGAGGTCAACCCAACCGTGGCTCCAGATCGCCTGATCGAAGGGCACTCGCACTGTGGTCGAGCCATCGAGCAACAGCGCCAGCGTCGTATCGAACCTGACAGCCTTGCCCTGAGCCATGCCGAGTGGGCCACTGGCAACGGTCGGCGTTGGCGCAGCGGTCTGCCAGTTGCTGGTGCCCAGCAAGTCTTTAAACCATCCCATGGGTACGTTCCTTGAAGCGGGTGGAAGTGTTCGTCGGCGAAAAAACGTCGCTAGTGTACCGGGCGAACCGGTGAACGAGCAGAAGGATTTTTACGCCGCAAACCATGTGGGAGCGAGCTTGCTCGCGAAGAGGGCATATCAGTCAATATTGATGTCGACTGATACGACGCTTTCGCGAGCAGGCTCGCTCCCACAGTTTTTTTGCGCAGTGCTTACTGAGCGGACTTTTGCTTCAGGCGCTCAAGAATCGCATTGGCGCTGCCTTCGTTCGGCGTGATGCCGGCGTCGCGCAGTTTGCGTTCCAGATCGTTGCCGGTCGAAGCGTCGGCCAGTTCGTCGGCAGCGCTCAGTTCAGCCGCGCGTTGCTGCTGCTTGGCCTGCAGACGGTTCAACGTACCGACGGCGGTTTCCAGTTTGCCATTGGCGCCGCCGCTGGCGATGGAAGCGCTGACCTGGGCTTTCTGCACGCTTTCGCGGGCCTTGGCCATGTCCACTTGCTGGCGCAGGCTCTTGATACGCGACTCGGCCTTGCTGATGTCTTTGCGCATGTTTTCGGCGTAAGTGCCGAACTCGTCGCTCTGCTTTTTCTCGACATCCAGCTCGTTGGTCAGGGTCGAAATCGCTTCGGCCACTTCCAGCGCCAGGTCTTCACGGCCGGCGTTCAGCGCCGAGACGGCTTTGGCTTCCAGATCCTTGATCTTGGCGTCGTACTCGCTCACGCGGTCGGCGGCCAGTTTGTGTTTGGCCATGATGGTGACCAGTTCGCGACGTGCGTTCGACAGCGCGCTGTCGGCATCGCGGATTTCCTGATCGAGGATGCGCAGGGCCTGTTGGTCGGCAATCGCTTCGCCGACTTCATTGGCGCCGCCGCGCAGTGCGGTGAACAACTTGCTCCAGATGGACTGAGTCATTGGATATTCCCTGTTGATTACTTGAAGAAGTGTTCGAAGGCTTCGCTCGCGCGCTGCACGTTGTCGACCAGGGTTTTCACCTCGGTGACGACGTTGGTCAGGCTCGAGTCGGCGCTGAGGGCGCCAAACATGTTGTAAACGGTCTGCCCGTTCGGCATCGACTCGATACCGATCGACGACAGCGGGAACATTTCCCGGCTGCGCAACACGGCATCGTTGAAGGCGCGCACGTCGCTGATCGAATCGATGTCCACCAGCACGGTGTCGACGATGATCTGCTGGCCGGCCAGAGCGATGTGAATCGGCAGACCGCCGAATTCGTTCATTTCCAGCTTGATGCTGGGTTCGGAGCTCTGGATCAGCGACAGCGTGATCTCTTGCGAAGCCACCTCGTCCAGGGCCTTGAGGGCGTTGAAGAGGCTATCGATGGTCCAGTTGTTGCCTGCGCTCATGTAATTCTCCGACATGAAAGAGCCAGCCAGAATCGGTTGGCGTAGCTGTTGCTCCATTTGCTTGAGCAAGCTTCGGTTTTCGGGAAGCACCCAAGTTTCGTGTTTCACATAACCGGCAGCGGCCAGACCTGCGCGCATCTGCTTCATATAGAAGCTCGACGGGTTTTTCGCCGACGGTTTCGCGCGCTCCCCCTTGGGGCTCTCTGATTTCGCGGTGGGGGAACGGCTTTTCATGGCAATGGCTCGGTTATGAACATCTCACGCGTGAGCCACACTACAACCAATTCAAAGTGCCATCAATGGCTCACGCGTGAGATTTTTATGACAGACGAAAAAAGACCCGCTGCAGCGCGGGCCTGGATTTCTTGCAGGAGATTACTCAGCGAGTAGCGGCGAGGAATTCGTCAGTGGAGACCACGCTGGCGTAGGCAAAACCCAGCGCTGACATGAATGCGGCGTGGACGTGGGCGGCCGGCACCGTAAGCCCATTGAACTCCAGGTCGCGGCTGGCGCAGGCGTCGTGAATCACCGAGACGGAGTAACCCAGATCCGCCGCCGCACGGGTGATGCCGTCAACGCACATGTGGCTCATGCTGCCGACCACCACCAGTTCCTTGATGCCTTGTTGGTCGAGGATCGCTTGCAGTTCGGTTTCGCGGAACGAGTTGACGAAGTGCTTGAGCACCACCGGTTCATCGGCACGGTTGAGTACCTTTGGATGCAGCTTGGCGCCTTCCGAACCCGGGGTGAAAAACGGTGCGTCCGCTGAGGTGAATTCGTGGCGAATGTGTACTACCGAATCGCCGGCCTCGCGGAACGCGGCGATCAGCCGGGCGGCGTTGTCGGCGGCGGCATCAGCACCGGCCAGCGGCCACTTGCCTTGGGGGAAGTAGTCGTTCTGGATATCGACTACGATGAGCGCTTGCTTGGCCATGGGTGTGTCCTCGATGGATTGGCTGGAAGTGGCTTCAGTATTGGCGCTGAGCATCGATTCGAGGATTGGCCGCACCGACAATAGACAGGGGAAAACTGACAATGGGCGCAGAAAGGGCCGCCATCGCTGAATTGGGCGTGCTGATCTATCCCGGCGCGCAAATGGCGGCGGTGCATGGTTTGACCGATCTGTTTGCGGTGGCCAACCGGATTGCCGCCGAACATCAGGCTGCGCAACTGCCGGTGCTGCGCGTCAGTCATTGGCAGGTCGAAGGTGATCAGTCGCCGACGCGGATTTACAACAGTCTCGCGGGGGACGATGGCGCTTTACTGGCGGTGCTGATTCCGCCGTCGATCGGCGGATTTTCGGCGGCGCAAATGCCGGTCGGTCTGACGCAATGGTTGCGTGATCAGCATGCGCACGGGGCGACGCTCGGCGGAGTTTGCGTGGGTTCGCTGCTGCTCGCCGAAAGCGGTCTGCTCGATGGCCGTAGCGCGACCACCCACTGGACATCGGCCAAGGCCTTCGCCGAGCGTTACCCGAAAATCAAGCTCAAGGCTGATACGCCAATTGTCGATGACGGCGACCTGATCACCACGGCGGGCTTGATGGCGTGGTCGGAGCTGGGTTTGCGTCTGGTCGACAGGTTGCTCGGGCCGAGCATTGCCACCGGCACCGCGCGATTTCTGGTGATAGAGCACAGTGACAGCGCCAGTGAGTGCGGCAGTAATTTCGCGCCGATTCTCGGGCATGGCGATGCGGCGATTCTCAAGGTGCAGCACTGGCTGCAAAGCACCGGCGCGACGGATGTTTCGCTGACGGCTATGGCGGAGCGGGCCGGGTTGGAGGAGCGCACGTTTCTGCGCCGGTTCCGTGCGGCGACCGGGCTGAAACCGACCGAGTATTGTCAGCATCTGCGGGTCGGCAAGGCGCGGGAAATGCTCGAGTTCAGCAATGGCACGATCGATCACATTGCCTGGACGGTGGGGTATCAGGATCCGGGGGCGTTTCGCGCAATCTTCAAGAAGATTACCGGGCTGGCGCCGAGCGATTATCGGGCGCGGTTTGGGGTATCCCCGATCCCGAAAGCATCCATTACCTAATGTGGGAGCGAGCCTGCTCGCGAAAGCGGTGGGGGCTGTAAGTTTGATGTCGACTGACACTACGCCTTCGCGAGCAGGCTCGCTCCCACATTGAGCTCCACAGGGCCATAGATCGTGCAATTTGCCGGGGTTTTGCGCGCGGTCGTGCAGATTGAAACAGGCGTGGTGCCAGCACAATTCTGGCAAGTTTCTGATTGGCCTAGGATTTTCGGAGATCGGTCATTGGCCTGATCTCTGCACCTCTCACCGCTACAGTCATCGAACCGATGGAAGGGGAACGCATGACCCCGACACCCCGCAGGAAAATCGTCGTCGCCCACTCGGTGCGCGCCGACGCACCGCAACATGAAGTACAGACCAACAAAGCGCTGGCGCGATGGCTGGCGCAGATTCTCGGGTGCAAGTTCGGCGGCAGCTTTGACGCTGAAAAACACCACGGTCGTGATCTGTATTTACTGCCGACGCAAACCATTGTCGGCGCCGCCAGCGCTCACGCGCTCGGCATCCATGGCCCGGAGGATTTGTGGGGCGGGTTCGTCGAGTACGACTTCATCTGCACCAAAGCCATCAGCCACGGCCTGCGCAGTCATCTGGCGCACGCGCCGCAAGGCTGGTCGCCATTGTTTTCCGAGCGGGTGCGTAATGTAGTACTCGATGGCCTCAGCGTGTTTGCGCTGGAGGATGCGCGTCCCGCCGCCGAGCACCTGCTGTACGGCGGTCCGATACGCATGAAGCCGGTTCACGCCTGCGCCGGTCGCGGTCAGGAAGTGATCAACAGCCTTGATGCCTTCGATAAAGTCCTCACTCGCCCCGATATTGCAAAGCAGTTCAGCGAGGGCATGGTGCTGGAACAAGACTTGAGCGACGTGGTCACCCACAGCGTCGGCCAGTCGTTCATCGGCGATAAAGTGCTGAGTTACTGCGGTGATCAATACTTGACCAAGGATGCCCACGGCGAAGAGGTTTACGGCGGCTCGAATCTGCTGGTGGTGCAGGGTGATTATGACGAACTGCTGAAGTTGGACCTGCCCGACGATGTGCGTCTGGCCATTGAGCAGGCGCAGGTTTTCGACGCTGCCGCCGATGAGGCTTACCCACGCTTCTACGCCTCACGACGCAACTATGACATCGCCCAGGGCCTGGACAGCAACGGTAAATCCCGCAGCGGCGTGCTCGAACAATCCTGGCGCATGGGCGGCGCCAGCAGTGCTGAAGTCGCGGCCCTGCAAAGCTTTGTCAACGATCCGGGGATGCGTGCGATTCGCGTGTCATCGGTGGAAACCTACATTGATCAGCCGCTGCCGGCGGACGCTATCGAGGTCTATCGCGGCCCGGCTGAGAACAGCGAATTTCTCCTCAAATACGTAACGGTCAAATCCTATGACGGCTAGAAGCGAAAGCATTCAAATCGACATTGATGATGAACAGATGAGCGGGACATTTCTCAGTCCCAAATCGAAAGTGCCGGGGGTGTTATTTGTCCACGGTTGGGGGGGGAGTCAGGAGCGAGATCTTGAACGCGCCAAAGGCATCGCGGGACTGGGTTGCGTGTGCCTGACCTTCGACTTGCGCGGGCATACCGGCGGCAACGGGATTCCGCTGACCCGCGTCACCCGTGAAGACAATCTGCGTGATTTGCTCGCGGCGTATGACCGCTTGCTCGCGCATCCGGCGCTCGACACCTCGGCGATTGCCGTGGTCGGCACCAGTTATGGCGGTTATCTGGCTGCAATCCTGACGTCGCTGCGCCCGGTGCGCTGGCTGGCGTTGCGCGTGCCAGCGCTGTATCGCGATGAGCAATGGCACACGCCCAAGCGTGAGCTGGACAAGGCTGATCTGCGTGATTACCGCAGCACTCTGGTGCGCGCGGACACCAATCGGGCGCTGCATGCCTGTTCGCAGTTCACCGGGGATGTGTTGCTGGTGGAGTCGGAAACCGATGACTACGTGCCCCATGCGGCGATCATGAGTTACCGCGCGGCGTGCCAGCAGACCCATTCACTGACCCACCGGATTATCGACGGCGCCGATCATGCGTTGAGCGAACCGGTGTCGCAGCAGGCGTACACCTTGATTCTGGTGGACTGGATTACCGAGATGGTGGTGGGTGAGCGGTTGAGTATTATCCAATCCGCATGATCTGTAGTGTTCTTTCGGACGCCTTCGCGAGCAGGCTCGCTCCCACATTTGGAATGCATTCAACCTGTGGGAGCGAGCCTGCTCGCGAAGGGGACTCAGCTTCAACAAATTTCAAGAAGGTTTCTTCTCTATCCGCAATGCTTTGGCCTTGGCCTCAACCACCAGATACATCACCACCGTGATCAACAACGGCAACAGAAAATAAATCGCCCGATACGCCAGCAACCCCGCCACCAGACTGCCACGCGAAGCCTCGTGTTGCAGCAACGCGACAAACACCGCTTCCAACACTCCAAGCCCCGCCGGTATGTGCGTAATGACCCCGGCAATCGCACTGATCAACAACACGCCCAGCACCAACGGATAATCGAGCTTGCTCGGCAGCAAAGTAAAAATCACCGCCGCCATCAGCGACCAGTTCAACGCGCCCAGCAGCAATTGCAGAACCGCCATGCGCAGCGACGGCAGATTGATCTCCACGCCACGAATCGACCACTCGCGACGTTTGGAAAACTGACACGCGGCCAGATAGCCGGCGCTGATCAGCAGCAACAACACGCCGATGCCTTGCAGCGCACTGCTGCTGATTTTCCAGCCCGGCGGCATCGTTACCAATCCGCTGCTGAATACCGCGCCGGCAATGGTCATGTAGCCGAACCAGTTGGTCGCCAGGCTCAGACCGAGGATCTTCGCGATGTTGCTTTTGCTCACGCCAAGGCGCGAATACAGCCGATAGCGCATGGCGATGCCGCCGACCCACGCGCTGAGATTGAGGTTGAACGCATAGCTGATGATCCCCACCGGCAGGATCTGCTTCCAGGTCAGGTCCTGGCGAATGTAGGTACGGCCAATCAGGTCGAAACTGGCGTACACCAGAAAGCTCAGCAGGGTCAGGCTGGCGGCGATGATCAGCGTGCGCAGCTTGAAGTCGGCGAGGGTTTGCAGCACTTCGGCCCATTCGATGCGCGTGGCGAACATCGTCAGCAACACGATCAGTGCGAGGAAAAACAGCAGCGTCAACGGACGCTTCCAGCGGCTCCATTTCGAGTGCGTTGCTGGCGCTGAATGCTGGGCGGAATGCACCTCGGAATGGCTCATGAGCGGTCACCTCGAAACGGCTTGAGCCGTGGTTTGTGCGCTGGCAGCCAACCGGCCATCGCCGGGAAATGCCGCAGAAAGTGGAACACCAGAAACCCCACGGTCATGTGCCAGATGCGGCCACGCGGGGACTTGCTGGGGTCCATGGCTTTGCAGTGGTTTTGGCTGAGGTCTTCGAGGCGTTCGAACAGATGCTGATTGAAGTCGCGGTCACGGATCAGCACGTTGGCTTCCAGGTTGAGCGACAGGCTCAGCGGGTCGAGATTACTTGAGCCGACCGTGCTCCATTCTTCGTCGACCAGCGCCACTTTGCCGTGAAGCGGGCGCTGGCAATATTCATGAATCTGTACACCGGCCTTGAGCAGGTAATCGTAGGTCATGCGTGCCGCGAGTTTGGCCACCAGCATGTCCGGTTGCCCCTGCAAAATCAGGCGCACCTCGACGCCGCGCCGCGCCGCGTTACGGATCTCGCGCAGTAGACGATAACCGGGAAAAAAGTAGGCGTTGGCAATCACCACGCGGCGTTTGGCGCGGCGCAGTACCTGCAAATACACGTCCTCGATATCGGTGTTGTGTTGATCGTTGTCGCGGAACACCAGACGTACCTGACCGTCGTGATCGTTGAAGGCCATTTCAGCGCGACGCTGGCGCCGACGCTGCCACCAGAATCTCGCGCGTCCGGGGCGACCACTTTGCAGCAGGGCGAAATGATGGATGTCGGCGACCGCAGGGCCCTGAATTTCCACCGAATAATCCTGCTTGGCTTCAGGGCCGAAATCAGCGAGGTGATCGCCGGAAAAGTTGATCCCGCCAATAAACGCGATCAGGCCATCGACCACCACGATCTTGCGATGCAAACGGCGAAACCAATTGGTGCGGATGCCCAGGTGTTTCGGTGCCGGATCGAAGATTTGCAGATGCACGCCGGCCTCGCTCAGCGCGGTCAGATAACCGGTGCTCAACTCGCCGCAACCAAAGCCGTCGAGGCTGACCGTGGTGCGCACGCCACGACGGGCAGCGTCGATCAGAATCTCCTGCAACTCGGCGCCGACCTTGTCTTCGAAAACGATAAAGGTCTCGAGGAGGATTTCACTCTTCGCTGCGCGCATCGCTTCGAACACACGAGGGAAATACTCCTCGCCGTTTTCCAGTAATTGCACACGGTTGTTGCCCTGCCAGCTGTACTCGACATCAACGTGGCCAGGTTCTCGGATCGGCGGGTTGATGGCGATCGGTTCCACGGCGGCTTTCTCCAGCGGCGCGCTGCTCATAGTTCGATCTCCACCGATAACGGGACATGGTCGGAAAGGTGCGACCAGGGACGGTTGGCCAAGACTTTCGGTTGGCTGGCCTTGAGGTTGCGTAGGTAAATACGGTCGAGCCGCAACGTCGGCAGGCGCGCCGGAAAGCTGCGCGCCGGTTTGCCCTGATGCTCGGCGAATACTTCGCGCAGGCCGCAGGGTTTGAGTTGTGCATCGGCGCGCTGGCGCCAGTCGTTGAAGTCGCCGGCAACGATCACTGGCGCGTCGTCGGGCAACTCTGCCAAGCGCTGCATGAGCAAATCCAGTTGGGCGTTGCGATGGCTTTCGCGCAGGCCAAGATGCACACAGATCGCATGTACTTCGGTGCCATCACCGGGCAGGCGCAACACGCAATGCAGCAGGCCGCGGTTCTCGTGGCCGTTGATCGACACGTCGAGGTTGTCGTGGCGGATGATCTGGAATTTCGACAGCAGCGCGTTGCCGTGATCGCCCTCCGGGTACACTGCATTGCGCCCGTAAGCGAACTGCGGACACAGGCTGTCGGCGAGGAATTCGTATTGCGGCATCGTCGGCCAATTGTTATAGCGCTTGGGATGCTGTTCGTGGGTACCGTGGACTTCCTGCAGAAAGACCACGTCGGCGGCAACGCTGCGCACCGCTTCGCGCAGTTCCGGCAAGATGAAGCGCCGATTCAGTGCGGTAAAACCCTTGTGGGTATTGACCGTCAGCACGGTGAACGTTCGCACGGACGGAGCGACGACCGAGCCCTCATCGGTGAAGCCAACCGGTTCTGGAATACTCATGCCAACACTCCTTCGCCAGCGGGTTCGCCGGGGGTGGTGGCGAGGTCTTTATCCAGCTCGAAACGATGCAGCAGATCGCGGGCGTCGTACGGTGCGCGGACTTTGATGTCGTTGTCGAAATAGCAGAACACTTCGCGGGATTTGCGCGCGCGTGGCTTCAAGCGTGGTGCGATCAGGTGCGCGTCTTTTGGTTGCTCGCCGTGGTGCCAGGCGTCGATGCGTTCGGCCCAGCGCTTGAGGGCTGGCGCGGTGTAACCGCTGGCGTAGAGCTCTTCGGCGCCGTGCAGGCGCAAGTAGACAAAGTCACTGGTGAGGTCTTCGCGGTACGGCCATTTATTGGCGGTGTCGGCGATCACCAGCGCGGTGTTGTAGCGCTTCAATAGCCGCACAAAATCGGGATCAAGGAAGCTGTCGTTGCGGATTTCCACAGCGTGGCGCAGCGGTTTTTTACGCCAGGCTTTCATGCTCGCGTGGCCATGCAGGTGGGCATCGTGCTGATGGGCGAGGGTGGCGGCGGCTTCGGTGTCGTGGGGCAATAATGCGAGGAAGTGTTCGAAGCGCTCAGGCTCGAATTTGAAGTTCGGCGGAAATTGCCAAAGGATCGGGCCGAGTTTTTCCTTGAGTTCCAGCACCCCGGAGGCGAAGAAATTCGCCAACGGTTTTTCGATCTCGCGCAAGCGGCGGATATGGGTGATGAAGCGTGGCGCCTTGACGCTGAAGACGAAGTCGTCGGGCGTTTCGGCGTACCACTGAGCGTAACGCTCCGGCCGTTGCAGGGCGTAGAACGATCCATTGATTTCGCTGCTGTTGACCGCCCGCGAAGCGAACTGCAATTCGCGTTTCTGCTCCAGTCCCTTGGGGTAGAAGTCCCCGCGCCACGGTTCGTAGCGCCAGCCGGAAATACCGATGTGAATCGTTGCCATGCCACCCTCCCGTCGAAAGTCCTCGTGTTGCCGGTATCTTTTGATGACTGCGGGCGGTTCGGGAAAGTTTCGACGGTATTACGGACGGTCATGTCCTGAGGCGAAGATCAACAGCACTCCCCCTCACCCCAACCCTCTCCCCCAAGGGGGCGAGGGGGAAGGGAGCAGATCTTCATGGTTTTCAGGGTTTGAGTTCGCCTCACAAGGGGTAAGTGAGCTGGTCTTTATGGTTTCCAGAACTTGAATTCGACTCCGGACTTTCAGGTCGATGTAATTCTTGTATTCAACTCGGTCGGCTCCCTCTCCCTCTGGGAGTGTATGTACCGGAGACATGGTGGACAGGTGTTCGGAGACATGGTGGACACATTTTAATAGACACATTGCTCATCGCGAAGGAGATGGCCTGTGTCTTGGGAAGAGG
>Ga0163162_10000323_pt1 | contig 43956 bp, 30 predicted proteins | sample S55metaG_FD_115310 | JGI IMG/M metagenome (GOLD analysis project Ga0163162, IMG submission 115310) | Switchgrass rhizosphere microbial communities from Kellogg Biological Station, Michigan, USA - S5-5 metaG | ecosystem: Host-associated > Plants > Roots > Rhizosphere > Soil | place: USA... | reverse complement strand
TGAGGGGGCGACCGAATTTGCCAAAGGCACAACAGTATTAAGCGTTGAAAATGGAATCACTCAGTTTTCGTTTGTAAAGCCAGATGGCAGTGTGCAGGCCCGTTTGTACCGCGCCATGCAAGGGAAAGATTTACCCGCAAACCCTACCAACTTGTTCCTGTTAAGTAATACATTTACCGGGGGCACCTTGTTGGGCTATTGGATCATTACCAAAAATGGTGGAATCAGGTTGGAACCGAATACCATGCAGGAAGATCCTAAATATCCAAATACGCTGAAAGATAATTTTTTTACATCGCCAGATAATCTGGAAGTGGGTTCACTGATTTCGCATCCGCAAGGGGTAATGATGGGGGTTGTTAATGGTAAATTTTATGGTGGCACAACCAGTACCTGGGATCAGGCAGCTACTTATGGCATGTTTGGTTTACCGGCCGATGGTGATTATGAACTGGCCCCGTCTTTTGTAATGAGTTTTACGCAATCGGCTACCTATTTTATCGGATTTGACCGGAACAGGAAACAATTTGTACGCATTAACCTGTATGGCGCCCCTGTTTATTTTGGTACCCAATATTCGGTTACGGCCAATGTTTTCGATCCGCTAAATGTTGGGATGGATCTTGTTCACATGGAGCAACTTAACAACGCAGATTGTTTTGCTTATTGCAAAGGGACCGACGGTAAAATTTATGAGCTCAAGTTTAACGTTCAGTTTAACGGACCATTCACCTTTACCCCACAACACAAACGCTTATTTGTACGCCAGGAGTTGATTAATGAAAATACGAAATGGAGCGGTGCTAAAAATGGGGTGATCTACATGGCCAATGGCAGTAAGCTTTACCGTTACAACCCAGTAAATGAAGAGCTGAGGGAACTGGCGACGAGTTTTACCGGAAAAACAATTTCCATGTTGAAACTTAGCGAAGATGAGGAAACCCTAATGGTAGGAACAGAAGAAACTGTTTCTTTTTTAAACATTTCCACTGGAATGAACGGCGTATTCATCAAAAAGATTGAAGGTATACCAGGCGCGCCCGTAGATATCGCAATTAGAAAATAAACTGATGAGACAGCATTATGTTTTTGTGTTAATGCATTTCCATCCAGCTAGGCCATGGCACAGTATCTCCGTTCTACTTAAAACCGGCCTAACAAATTTTTCGGAATGCACGGTCCTAGCCTTATCATTCGCTTTAAAAGAAAACGGCGTAGCCCTCATGAATGCAGCTGAAATTATAGTAACAAATGAATAAATTTTCAGCCGGCGTTTTTTGGTTCTTTTTGACGCCAAAAAGAAGGAGCCAATCGGCGGCGGCGAGCCGAGGCAAGACTGTGCTGAAAGGAATAATAAATGAGTTATGTTAATCACAAAAACTTTATATAATAATCTCCATTATCACAACTTATAATTAAAACAAACTCTTGTCATTTAACCATAAAAAAATACAAATGAAAAATATAAAATTAGTTTTATTAGCCCTTTTAGTCCCAGCTTTAAGCTGGGCACAAACGCCAAACTTTAGTTTATCGGGTAAAATAGGCACGCTGGGTGCTCCGGCAAAAGCTTATATCGATTACATGGATAATGGTGTAAGTCACGAAGATTCCGTGGCATTGGTTAACGGAAGTTTCAAATTTACCGGTCATATTTCCGGTAATGCCTATGCCCGTATGGCGCTCGATCATACAGGTGCAGGTAAAAACAAGGCTGTTTATACAGGTGATGTCATTTACTTTTATTTTGGTAAAGAGCAGGTGACCATTAGTTCAAAAGATTCTTTGGATAATGCTGTTTTCACGGGCTCAAAGGTATATCAGGAATACGATGCCTATAACAAAGCCATCGGTGGTACCATTATGGCCCTTACCAAAGCGGTAAATATAGATTTTAACAAAGGAACACCCGAGCAACAGAAAGATACCACTTATATGAAAGCCGTAGATCTGCGCTTCAGAAAAAACATCCAGAACAGAACAGACAAACAGTTTCAATTTGCTAAAGAACACCCAAATTCCTATTTCGCTTTGGTAGCACTCTCAGAGGCGGCGGGCAGCAAGGTTGATGTGGCTAAAGTTCAGCCGATTTTTAATGCATTAAATAAAGAATACCGGGAGACCGATATGGGCAAAGAACTGGCACAACGTATTGCTGCAAGCGGCATTACCGCTGTTGGAAATGCAGCGCCCCTTTTTACCCAGAACAATGTGGTAGGCAAGCCGGTTTCATTAGCCAGTTTTAAAGGAAAAGTTGTACTGGTTGAGTTTTGGGCAAGCTGGTGCAGCCCGTGCAGGGCAGAGAACCCGAATCTCGTAAAACAATATCAAACTTATAAAGATAAAGGTTTCGAAATTATTTCAGTCTCATTGGATCATGTGAAAGAACGTTGGTTAGAAGCGATAGAAAAAGACGGTTTAGATTGGATTCACGTATCTGATTTAAAAGGATGGAACAACGAAGTGGGCCGTTTATACGGTGTTCGTGCCGTGCCTGCCAGTTTTCTGGTAAATGCGCAGGGCAAAATTGTCGGAAATGGCCTTCGCGGCGAACCACTAAACAAAAAGCTTGCTGAAATTTTTAACTAATTATTGGCTAAATTGATTGGGATGATAAAAAGATGCTAATTGCATGTCTGGTGTCGATTTCGCTCAAGTAAAATGTTATAGAAAAGCTTGATGAAACTCTGGAGGGTGACGCCAGTTATGCTTCCGCACAAAAAACCATAAAAATAATGAATAACTATATAAAGGCTATAACAGCAACCCTTGTGTTGCTGTTTGGCCTAAATGCTACTGCGCAGAAAAGGCAGGTTGCAAAATTTCAATACACCATTAGCCAGGCGGTTAAAAAAGCTTACCCTGCCAGTGTACGGATGTGGGGTTTCGATGTACAGCAGAAACAGAGAACAAGTGCGCAGTTTAGCGGTGTGGTAGTAAGTGCTGATGGTTATATTTTAACGGCTGCACATACCATTTTACCTGGAAAAAATTATAAGGTTTTTTTTGCAGACGGACGCGAATGTATTGCTGTGGCGCTAGGGAAAATAGAAAATAAAGAAACCCCGGGTATTCCCGATGTTGGTATGATGAAAATTACCGATAAGGGCAGCTATCCATTTGCAGAGATGGGCTATTCTGCCAGTTTGCTAAAAGATGAACCTTGCATCAGTATTTCTTATCCCGAAAGCCTGAACCAAACCCTCCCAACTTTAAGGTTGGGCAGTATTGCTGAAGTGAAAAATGAATACGGATTTATCCGTTCAACCTGTAAAATGGAGCCTGGTGACTCTGGTGGACCTTTATTTGACTATCGTGGCCGTGTGATTGGATTACACAGCGCTATTGATGTTTCAGAGGAGATGAATTTTGAAATTCCTGTTGATCTTTATCGCCGCTATTGGACAGCCTTGAACAGTGAAAGACTTTACACGGCTTTCCCCGAAAAAACAGATAGTGTGAAAGCCGATCCCTTGTCGTTGCTCTTGCAGAAAGAAAGCAGACAAAAGGCCTTACATCCTGATTTTGGCGTTCCAATAGTCAAAAACAGTTCTTTCACTATTAAAAGCATAATAAAAGGACAACAGCAAAAAATTGGTGCCTGTTTATTAAACGTTAAAACATCTAGCGGTGTTAAAAGACAGTTTTTACTAAGCAAAAATACCATGGTTGGCGAAAGAGCACAATGTGATATTAATGGAGTTACAGTACCGATCAAGTTCATTAGAAGCGATCAGGAGAACGACCTGGTTTTATTTTCGCTTGAAAAGTACATAACCGGAGGGATTGATTTAAATTCTGCTGAAACCGACACCGTTAAAATAGAGGTGGGTAAACTGCTGCATAGCATAAACCCTGCTGGCAAAGTGATAAGCAGTGTTTTAGGCAGCTCAATATTTAATTTGCCAAAAATAAATAGTCAACCTTTTTTAGGAGTCATGGTGGTATACAATTCTAATCCAGTTCAATTTTCGTTAATTAAAGAAGGCAGCCCGGCAGAAAAAGCAGGGATAAAAGTTGGCGATGAGTTGATCAGCATCAATGGGAAAGCCATCAAAAAAGCAAGTGAATTTGCACCCGAAATATTGAAATATTGGGCAGATGACGAGGTTACTTTTGAATGGATAAATGCATCTGGTAAGATGAACAAAACTTTGAAGTTGGATAGTAGGGGACAATCGGTCTCTAATCATCCGGCTGATAAATTTGAGGGTGGAAAATCTGAGCGAAGGGATGGTTTAAATGCTGTTTTTACACATGATGCCGCCATTAAGGCTAACGATTGCGGATCGCCCGTTTTTGATTGGGAAGGTCGTTTTTACGGGATTAATATGGCCAGGTTCAGCCGCACAACTACCGTTGTGGTTCCAAAGAAAACGATTATTGATTTTGTTTCAAAGCATGTGAAATAGCCAATATTGAGTTAACCGAAAGCTGTCATCCTGAGCCTGTCGAAGGATCTTTATTTAAATTTTTTTATTGGTCGGTGCCTCACCGATCAATATTTATTGTTTTACGTTAAAGATTCTTCACTGCGTTCAGAATGACAGTTAGGGGATGATATCTATTGGTTGGCGTCTCACCAACCAATGTTTAAATGAAATGAAATAATGATACTTTTTTTGGAGCGCAGTGTCATCAGCAATGATTATAGGAGGTTCCCGTTCTCCGCTATATCCTTACGCTGCGCTTCAGGGATGCCGCTTCGCCCGGGGCTAAATGCACTGTTACTGCCAAGAGCAAAGTGCAAAACGCTATTTTTTCCTTGAACAGGCCTTCCTCAAATAAACCTTATTGCAGCGGCTATCCTTTTTGCCGCAGAAACAAAAATGTTCCCACTGAGCCTTCACAAAAAGATAATAGCGTAAAGAAGGGCCTCCGGAACCGAAGCGCACTGCACTACCTTTCCAAAAAAGGAAAATTTTACTTTTTTTGGAGCGCAGTGTCATCAGCAATGATTAAAGGAGGTTCCCGTTATCCGCTATATCCTTACGCTGCGCTTCAGGGATGCCGCTTCGCCCGGGGCTAAAGATGCGGTTGGTGCTTAGGACAAACTATTCTAGTGGTCGGTGTCTCACCGACCAAGGATTGGATTTTATAAAAAAAGATTCTTCACTACGTTCAGAATGACAGTAAGGGGATATTCACCGGCTATTCTATTAGTCGGTGTGTCACCGACCAATGTTTACGTTTTATATAGAAGATTCTTTACTGCGTTCAGAATGACAGCTAAGGGATGGTTTACCATGCTTATTTCTTCAATAGCGAATCAATCTCTGTATTAAATTCTTTCACAAATTCATCGTAAAATTTACCAGTGGCAGGGCCGTTAAAACCGGTATGAATCTGGGCAACATTTCCCTGTTTATCGATTATTATCGTGGTAGGAAATGATAAAAAAGAATCAAGTGCAGGCAATGATTCAGATACCGCCTGTTTGTCTGCTGTACCTGCCAATACCTGATCGTATGTTATACCAAAACGATCACGGAAACGGGTCATTACTTTTTTCGCATATTCTGGCTCAGTTGAACGTTCGTAATGTAAAGCAATAATTTCTACACCACGGTTTTTGTTCTTTTTATACCATGGCGCTATAAAAGTAGCTTCGTCAACACAATTAGGGCACCAGCTTCCGGTAATGGTTAAAACCACTACCTTGTTATTATACTTTTCATCTTTTAAGGAAAGCTTTTTGCCATTTATATCAGGGAAACTGAAATCAAGTGTTTTATATCCTTTTTTCAAGTAGGTGAGTTGATAAGGATCAGGCAGGGCCGCATCTTTATTTTTGTTTCCGGTAAAAGGCTGACTTCCTCTCGCGCTTAAAACTTCACCTTTTAAAGTGCCATCTGATTGGAAAGTTCCTTTATAATAAGCAGGAGAGGAGCCGATAAAACTCGAAAGCTGAAATTCATTCCCCTCTACAACACCTTCCAGATAGCGAGAATCGCCGGTTACACGCAGAAAAGTTCCTGTAAGTTTGTTTCCGGTTTGTTTAAATAAACCTACTGTTTTTTCTTGTTTGCCGTTCGGCGATGTAAAAATCACATCATAACTTCCAGAATAGTCTGCGGAGGCAGGTTTGTTTGTTTTAAAACGATAGTTTTCATGCGCGGCAACAATTATAAAAGGTTTGCCGGTTTTGTCCTGCTTTCTTAAAGTTCCTGTTAATTGATCGCCGTTTATAGCAAATGCAAATTCATTATCAAACTGATCCAGTTTAACAAAAAGTGAATCAGCCGTTTGTTTGACTATACCGCCTTCGAAACTTTCTTCGGCATTACGGAAATACAATTTCTGTTGACCGCTTTTTTCATTGATTTCGAAATTGAAAGGAATTTCGAGTCCCTCTCTTACTTTAGCCACACCACGCCAGGTGCCCAACGCGACAAAAGCCTTTGCTTTTAGAGGCTTATGTGCTACCAATTGATTAGCTATGGTGCTGTTTTGTGCATAACTTAAAGATGTTGATATGGCCAATAAGGCAGTTAAAAGGGAATTTAATTTCATTGGGGTGTGTTTTAATCTACTAATTTAGTCGACAAATATACGGACAGAATGGCCAAAGAAAAAATATTTCAATAAAAATCTATAAAAACTATAGGATAAATGGAATTAGTTATACCTTTGCCCCAGTTATTTTAAAATACTTATCAAGAAAGGCGGAGGGAATGGCCCTGTGAAGCCTTAGCAACCAACTAATTTTTAGAAATGGTGCTAATTCCATCCCAGATGAATCTGGGGTAGTTAAGTCAGTTGTTTGTTATCCTTATCTAAAATATACGGAGCACTTCTGATTTTAAGGGGTGTTTTTTTTTGCCCTGGCTGCTTTCTTGAAATTAAATTATGCATTAAAAAAAAGTCATTCAAATGAAGAAAACAGACGAGCTAAAATCACTTTATCTAAACCTTTGCGCATCCTTCCGAATGCGCCAGTCCTGTTAGGATTGTTTTATTTTAACAGGCGTTTTTGATCTAACCATTCCATTTTGTTTTTTAATAAAACACGGTTTTTAACCGTTAGGAATCGTTTTGCCCAAATTTTATCTTTTAACTCATTATTAAAACATACACATGATCAAACTTTTTAAATCAATAGCACTCATCATACTGCTCTTTATTGTGCAGGAGGGATTTGCTCAAAATGTAACCATTACCGGAACGGTAAAATCAGCAGATGGAGAAACATTACCAGGTGTTTCTATATTTATAAAAGAAACCAAACAAACCACCATTTCTGACGCTAAGGGTGCTTTTTCAATAAATACCCCTGAAAAAGGCACATTAGTGTTTTCATACATTGGCTTCAAAAGTCAGGAAATACCGATAAATAAAAACGCTGGCCCGATTTCGGTCATTCTTCAATCGAGCGATAATGCGCTGGATGAGGTAGTGGTAACGGCCCTGGGAATTTCGAGGCAGAAAAAATCGCTTGGTTATGCGGTTCAGGAAATAAAGGGGCAGGATTTGGCTGAAGCGAAAGAATCTAACCTCGTAAATGCGCTTGCTGGAAAAATTGCCGGTGTTAGGGTTACCAATAGTCAGGGGAGTATGGGTTCATCCCGTGTGGTGATTAGAGGAGAAACGTCTATCGCCGGAAATAACCAGCCTTTATTTGTGGTTGATGGGATTCCGGTAGATAACTCACAGTTAAATTCTGCAGGGGCGAGAGATTATGCAAATGCTATTTCAGATATCAATCCAGAGGATATAGAATCAATTAGTGTATTAAAAGGACCAAACGCAGCGGCTTTATATGGCTCGAGGGCTGCAGCAGGAGTCATCCTAATTAAAACTAAAACAGGTAAATCGAAAAAAGGATTGGGCATTGAGGTTAACTCCAATGCAGTCTTGGAAACTTTGCTTACCCTGCCGGTTTATCAAAATGCGTTTGGTCAGGGATCAGAAGGTAAATTCAGTTATGTTGACGGTGCTGGTAAAGGCCTTAATGATGGTGTGGATGAAAGCTGGGGACCAAAACTAGACGGCAGATTAATTCCTCAGTTTTTTTCTAAAGGAATTGCAGTTCCATTTGTAGCCCATCCGGATAATGTACGCGATTTCTTTCAAACAGGATATTCATTAAATAATGGTATTTCTGTAGCCGATGCAGGCGAAAAATACGATTACCGCATCTCTTACAATAACTTAAAACAAGTAGGCATTGTGCCTAACTCCGGACAGGGAAAAAACTCCTTTGTATTAAATACTTCTCTAAAAATAACACCAAAACTGACTTTAACGGCTAATGCGAATTATAGCAAACTCAGTTCTGATAATTTGCCTGGTACAGGTGGTTCAAGATCAACCAGTACGATGTTACAATTTACCTGGTTTGGCCGTCAGGTGGATATTAACCAACTGAAAAACTATCTGGATGAAAATGGAAAAACGTTTAACTGGAACAATAGCTATTATAGCAATCCATATTGGGTAGCTTACGAAAATACCGTGTCGCAAAACCGTAGCCGGATTATTGGAAGTTTAGCGCTTAATTATAAAATTATTGACGGACTTGATTTCAATTTCAGATCAGGAACGGATTATTACAACGATAGGCGTAAAGTCAGAATCGCTTACGGTACCAACGGAACGCCTTTTGGTTCATACACCGAAAGTGCCTTTACCGTAAATGAAAATAATACCGATGCAACCTTAAACTTTAACAAACAGTTAAATGAAGATTTTACTTTAGAGTTATTGGGTGGCGGTAATATCCGCAGGCAATATATCGAACAAAACGACCAAAGCGCACCTAAACTGGCCATAGCAGGACTTTACAACCTTAAAAACTCTCGCGATCCCCTGGTTTCGTCCAATAATTTATCGCGTTTAAAATCATATAGTCTTTATGCATCTGGTCAGATCGGTTTCAGAAATTACCTTTTTGCCAACATTACGGCACGTAACGATTGGTCGTCTACTTTGCCAGCGCAGAACAGGTCTTACTTTTATCCGTCATTTAACGGAAGTTTTGTAGCCACAGAAGCTTTTGATATTAAAAGCGAAGCCCTTAACTATTTAAAAATACGTGGTGGTTGGTCTAAAGTTGGTAAAGATGCAGATCCTTACCGCTTAATCAATACTTATGTGTTTAGCGCGCCGTTTTATGGTAACCCTCAGCTTACAATAGGTTCTATCGATCTGAATCCGAATTTAAAGCCGGAAACAACTACTTCTACAGAACTTGGGCTTGAAGCGGTTTTCTTTAATAAAAGATTACGGTTCGATTTAAGCGCTTATAATACCAACAGTTACAACCAGATTTTAGCAGCCGATGTGAGCCAGAGTACAGGTTTTAGTTCGAAATTACTGAATGCCGGAAAAATAAACAACAAAGGGATTGAAGCACAACTGGGTATCACTCCGGTTAAAAAAGCCTTTACCTGGGATGTAAACTTCAATTTTGCAGCAAACAGGAGTCGGGTAATTGAACTGGATGCTGAAAAATTGCTGACCAATTACGTGGTGGCCACCAACTCGGCACAGGTGATTGCAACGGTAGGTCAGCCTTACGGATCATTATTTGGGACAGCTTTTTTAAGGGACGGTAACGGCAACATCATTGTTAACGCTACAGGCGCACCGGCTACAAATCCAACCAAACAGGTGTTGGGAAAATATACACCAGATTGGATTGGCGGAGTTTACAATACTTTTAGCTATAAAGGCATCAGTTTAGGTGTATTGGTTGATGCCAGTTTTGGCGGTTCTATTTACAATGGAACTTACGCCACAGGAACTTATACCGGCGTTTTAGCTTCCACACTTCCGGGAAGGGCAGCTGAATATGGGGGTATTTCTTATTATTATCCGGGTAATGATAAAGCCAATGGAACAGTTCGTGTAAATGGAACTGCTCCTACGGGCGTTACCGTGTATGATGATGGGATTATTTTTGATGGCGTAACGGCTGATGGAAAACGTAACGAGAAGATATTGCCTGCTCAGCAGTATTACAAAACCTTTAGAAATATTGATGAAGCAAATATCTTCGATGCTTCTTATGTGAAACTCCGTGAGGTGAAATTAAGCTATAATTTACCTGCCAAATGGCTTCGTCCGTTAAGTTTACAAGGTGTTTCGGTATCACTTGTTGGCCGTAACCTGTGGATTATTCACCGCAACACGGTTGATATCGATCCAGAAGTGGCTTTTAATACCGGTAATGGTCAAGGTTTAGAAAGTTTATCTAATCCCAGCACCCGCAGTTATGGTATCAACCTGAATGTTAAATTTTAAATATTTCCATCATGAAAAATAAAAAACTATATATACTGGCTATTTTGGCAATTGCATTTTCATCATGCAAAAAAGAGTTGGATGAGGTGAATATCAACCCCAACGCACCAGAAATTGCACAGGCCGATTATTTACTTACCGGAACAACCAAGGCTACAGCAGATACTTATTGGGGCGTAACCAATAACATGAACTCAAGTTTGCTATTTGCGCAGCAATGGGCAAAAGTGCAATACACAGAAGAAGACCGGTTTATTTATTCGAACAGCAGTTTTACGGCATTATGGTCAACAGGCTATGCACAGAGTATTGCTGGTTTTAATAAAATCATCGAACTGGGCGATGCACAGGCCAATGCAAACTATAAAGGTGTTGCACTCGTACTAAGATCATGGACATTTTTACTGCTTACAGATGCTTATGGCGATATTCCGTATTCGCAGGCAGGGAAGATAAAACAGTTTGTTACCCCGGTTTACGATAAGCAAAAGGATGTTTACTACGGTATTTTAAGCGATTTGAGATCAGCACAGGCCGCTTTAGATCCTGCAGGAAAAGTTATTGCAGGCGACGTAATTTATAGCAATAATATTGCCTCATGGAAAAAGTTCACTAATGCGCTACGTCTTCGGATTGCCCTACGCATTGCAGATAAAGATCCGGCCAAGGCCAAACAGACAATTGATGAAATACAGGCAGAAGGTGGTGCTTATATCAGCAGTAATTCAGAAAATGCTGTTCTAAAATATGATGTATCCCCTCAGCAAAACCCGGTAGCGGCATCATTTGAAACCAGAAATGATTATCGGATCAGTAAAACCATTGTTGATAAACTTACTTCTTTAAGTGATCCGCGGTTGCCTGTTTATGCCAGTAAAACCGAAAACCAGCCACAAGGTTATGTAGGTATACCCAATGGTTCAACAAACTCTGAAGCCAGCGCGATAGGTTTGGCAAATTCTTCTAAACCAGGTGCTTACTTTTTAGATGCCAAGGCACCGGCTGTAATTTTTAGCTATGCGGAGTTACTTTTTGATAGGGCAGAGGCAGCCGCGAGAGGTTTTACTGCCGAAGATGCTGAAGATTTGTATAAGCAGGCCATCAGGGCATCTTTTTTACAATATAATATTAGTGGGACTGCTATTGAAGATTATATCAAACAATCTGGAGTGATTTATAATGCCGCCAATTATAAAAAATCAATTGGTGAGCAAAAATGGATCGCCTTATTTGGGCAGGGCTTAGAAGCCTGGGCAGAGCAGAGAAGGTTAGATTATCCGCAGTTAACGGCTTCGGTAAATACGGTATTGAACGGTAAAATTCCTGTACGATTTATTTATCCCGGAACCGAGCAATCATTAAACGGGCAGAATTATAAAAATGCAGTAAGCAGTCAGGGCGCAGATTTATTAACCACCAAACTCTGGTTTGATGCATTTTAATGCCGAGCGTCACCCTGAATTTATTTCAGGGTCTATCTTATCTGTGGTGTCGGATGTTACCATCTGACACTAAAGCAAAAACGTCCCGATTTTAAATCGGGACGTTTTATTATTTAAAGAAATAAATATTTGGCCTCTTCAGGTTCTTTATTTCCTCCAGGTATTCATCTCGCCAAATCTTCAGCTGCGTTGCTCACCCTGCTTTTCAGGTCTTCTGTATAACCTTTTGCTTTATCGGCCCATTCTGGTGCACGATCCAATAATTCATCAACGATTGATTGTCCTGTAATTGGATCTTTCTTCGTGATATATTTTACACCTGCATATACTGCTGCGCCAATAATGGCTGTTCTTAAAATTCCCATGTTCTTTTCTGTTTTTAAAATTAACATTTTGAGGTCGTTAAAAGTTTTAGACAATGCTAAATAACCTTTGTTACAAATGATGTGCTGCCGGATGTTACCATCTGGCAGATCGGTGATTCTAGTGTTGGATTAATAATTTTAGTCGGGGAGATTCGTCGACTCCGCTGAGGATGACAAAACGAGTAAAAAATCACTCCATGGATTTTCCGTGCTAATCCGTGTTTCTGTGGCAAATTATGTGTTTGTGCTGTCAGCTATTACTATTCCGGAAGATCGCCTAATTCTGGTGTTCGATTAATAGCTGTATTTGTGTGGCACCAACCGATAAACTCGTGAGTGAAAGGCCATCATTCTTAATTTTTTGCCAATTATCCCTATTAAATTTATATATTTCGGACAATTAACTGCTAATAAATCGATTAACCAGATATCCTGCATGAATAAGAAAAAGCTATTCAATAAAATTAAAGAATTGAGCATCCTAAATTAAAATCACTCATCACAAAATAGCTTCAACAATGCCACAAAAGGTAAAAGTTAAAATAAATGGAAAATTGAGCACCATCATTTCGGTTAAACTTTAGAAAGACATGATTTGTAGATTTTTATTCAGGTATCTGGTGCTCCTCATTTTCAGTATGTTATTCCTTTTTACTACACAGGCTTCAACAATTATTATACCCTATGGTAAAAGTGGTAAAATTGATTATAATCTTAAAACTGGCACCTTCAATGTGTCAGAAAGTGCGAAACGGCTATTGTTAAAAGGTTTTTCGCAAGCCGAATACCAGAAAAAGCTGTTCAGCTCAAAGGATTATAAAGTAATCACCTATAGTAAAAAAACTATTCATGACGGATTTGGCAGGGGCTTTAAACACGTTTTTCTGCTAAAACAGGCTGGTTTACCAACCATGCAACAAGTGTTTTATACTTATAATGGTAAAAATTATTTTATGATCAGCTTGGTATTAAGTGGAGCTGATTTATCCATTAACCGAATTATTCCTTTAAACGGCAACCTGATCGATCAGGAACACGCCGACGTGCCTACCAGTCTATTTGTACCTTTTGATAATGATACTTTCATTTCTTACAATACTATCCCTTTAACCGCTAATATCGCCAATTCTAGTGCAGAGGTTACATCATTATATCATAATCAGTCGCGGAAAGGTTTTGTAATCGGTTCTATTGAGCATGGCAACTGGAAAACGGGTGTTATCACAGCAATGGATAATACTAAAAAAATCAGCGTACAGGCCATCTGCGGTTTTACCGAAGAAAGTATTACCCGCGATAAAATTCCACATGGTTATTTAAAGGGTAATTCGGTGGGTTCGGCAAAAGTATTTTTTGGTGCTTTTGATGATTGGCGTTTGGGCATGGAAACTTATGCCAAATTGAACAGGATTTCGGAACCACCCATTGTTTTGAAGTGGAAGAACGCTACACCGGTAGGCTGGAATAGCTGGGGGGCAATGCAGGAGAAAATTACACCCGAAAAAGCCAATCAGGTAGTCGGTTTTTTTGCAGATAGTTTAAAAAGTTTCAGGAGTGGTGGCACAGCTTACATCGACCTCGATTCGTATTGGGATAAACTGTTAAAAGGTGGTTTAATGGGCGATTACTCCAAATTGAAAGCCTTTGCCGATTACGTCAAATCTAAAGGCTTAAAACCGGGCATCTACTGGGCACCTTTTGTTGATTGGGGTTTTGCAGGCGGCGGCAACCGCAAAGCCGAAGGAACCGGCTACAGCTTTGGCGAAATGTGGACAAAAGTTGGTAATGGTTACCATGATATAGATGGCGCAAGAGCGTTAGATCCAACACATCCGGGTACGCGGCAGCGTATTGCAGCCGTGATTAAGAAATTTAAAGAATGTGGTTTCGAAATGATTAAGATCGATTTTTTAGGTCATGCGGCCATCGAGTCTGATCATTTTTACGATCCCAAAATCACCACTGGGATGCAGGCCTATAAAGCCGGAATGGAATTTTTATTAAAGCAGCTCGATGATAAAATGATGGTTTATGCGGCCATCTCTCCGAATCTGGCTTCAGGTCGGTATGTACATGTACGCCGCATTGCATGCGATGCTTTTAAATCCATAAAAGATACCGAGTATACTTTAAATAGTGTAAGTAATGGCTGGTGGCAAACTTATCTATATTATATCGATGCAGACCATGTGGTTTTTTCTGATCAATCAGACGGTGAAAATACCGCAAGGTTTTTATCTGCCATCGTTACGGGGACCTGCATCATTGGCGATGATTTTTCTCTTCATGGCAAATGGACAGGTACCGCAAAACGGTTATTGAACAATACCGAAGTGCTAAAGGTTTTGGAAGATGGAAAAGCATTTGTTCCGGTTGAAGGCAACAGGGGCAAATCGGCATCACCATTATTCATAAAACAAACTGGCAACATAAAATACCTGGCTATTTTTAATTATAGCGATGAGATAAAAGCTTTTAATATCGACTTTTCAAGAATGGGTTTGAAAACAAACGATATTTATAAAGCTGAAAACCTGATTAACCAAAAAACAGCAGATCTTAAAAATAACCAAATGCTCAGTTTAGCAGGTAAGGATGCTGCGATCTTTAAAATTACGCTCAAACTATAACCAATAATCAACCCTTTATCTATAGCAATTACTATTGAAGACACAAATGAACAAACCAAATCAATTTACAGGTTACATTAGGCATGTCGCGTTGGCTATTGCCTTTTCCATTTTTGCCCTTACCAAGCTTAATGCACAAACCATAATACCCATCGAAACCGCACACAATGCACTAGTGTTGGAAGCCAATGCTAAAAAAGATGTAAACACCATATTTTTTGGAAAAAAGCTTACTGATAAACAGGAATATACACAAGTTAGTAGCCAATACAAACAAGCAGAAGATTATACCGGACAATTAAATTCGGCATATACGCCATCAGGTTCAAGGAACCTGGTTGAACCGGCCATTAGCGTTACCCATGCCGATGGCAATAATTCGCTAGATCTGAAATATGTTGATCATACGGTCGCCAAAGTGGATGATAATGTAAGCCTGTTAAAAATCAGGTTAAAAGATCCGGTTTACAATTTCGAAGTAACACTATTTTATAAATCATTTTATAAACAGGATGTAATAGAACAATGGACTGAAATTAAGCATAACGAAAAAGGAACGGTAATATTAAATAAATATGCTTCGGCAAACCTGCACTTAAAATCGCCACATTTCTGGCTTAACCAGTACCATGGCGATTGGGCTAAAGAAATGCAGCCCGAGCAAAGTGAAATTACCCATGGCATTAAGACTTTGGATAGCAAACTAGGCACAAGGGCTAATCTTTTTCAGCCGTCGGTTTTCATGATTTCGATGGATAAACCAGCGGAGGAGAATGCAGGTAATGTTTTATACGGTGCTTTGGAATGGAGTGGTAATTTTAAGATCGATCTGGAACTCGATTATCAGAATAACCTGCGCATTATTGCGGGAATGAATAATTATGCTTCACCTTACAGCTTAAAACCTGGTGAAGTTTTTACAACACCAGCATTTTTATATACTTTTTCTGACAAAGGTAAAGGCGATGCGAGCAGAAAATTGCAGAGCTGGGCACGCAACTATAAAATATTGGATGGTAAAGGCAGTCGTTTAACGCTTTTGAATAATTGGGAAGCCACTTATTTTGACTTTAACGAACAAAAACTGGCCGAATTGTTAAAAGATACCAAAAAACTGGGTGTCGATTTCTTTTTACTGGATGATGGTTGGTTTGGCAATAAATATCCGCGTAACAGCGATAATGCTGCGCTTGGCGACTGGCAGGAAAACAAAAAGAAACTCCCTAACGGTATTGCCTCATTGGTAAAAGAAGCGGATAATGTTGGTACCCGGTTCGGGATCTGGATTGAGCCAGAAATGGTGAGTCCCAAAAGTGAACTGTATGAAAAACATCCTGATTGGGTGGTGAAACAGCCAAACCGTCCTGAATATTATTTCAGGAACCAGCTGGAACTTGATCTTTCGAACCCAAAGGTACAGGATTTTGTGTTCGGGGTGGTTGATGGGTTATTTACCAAAAACCCAAAACTGGCCTACATTAAATGGGATTGCAACGCGGTAATTTATAATGCTTACTCAGCACACCAGAAAAATCAATCACATTTTTACATCGGTTATGTTAAGGGATTATATAATGTATTACAGCGCATCCGTGCCAAATATCCAACTGTACCGATGATGTTATGTTCTGGCGGTGGTGGCAGGGTAGATTATGCCGCGCTCCAGTATTTTACAGAGTTTTGGCCCAGTGACAATACCGACCCACTGGAAAGGATATTTATGCAATGGGAATACTCTTATTTTTATCCAGCCATCAGCACATCCAACCACGTAACAGATTGGGGCAAACAACCGATAAAATTCCGTACTGATGTAGCCATGATGGGGAAACTGGGTTTTGATATTGTGGTCAGCAAACTGCCCGGGAAAGAACTTCAGTTCTGTCAGGATGCAATTAAAAACTATAATGAACTGAAAGGGATTATCTGGCAGGGTGAACAATATCGTTTAGCCGATCCGCTTAATGGTAGTGTAGCTTCAATGTTATACGTAAACGAGCAGAAAACGGAAGGCGTAATTTTTAATTATCTGGTCAATAACCGTTATGGCGAAGGCAGCAAATATCCGGTTAAATTAAATGGATTAGATGCAGCTAAGAAATATCAGATCAAGGAAATCAACTTATTCCCTGAGACAAAATCTCCGATTGATGGAGTTAAAACCTATACAGGAGATTTTTTGATGAATATTGGGTTTAACCCGGTTTTAACTACTGATAGAACGAGTGTAGTGTTGAAGTTTGAGGAGGTAAAATAATAAAATCCCTTGCCGTGGTTCGTGTTTTCACGAACCACTTGTAAGAGGGGCATTTTGGTTTTGTGAATTTTATTTTTTCGAACTTCAACGGAGAGCACAATTCAGGCCTTTACTTTGGCCCATTGGCGCTAAGAAAGGGCAATCAATAATTTTATCCGTGGTTCGTTTGCCCATACAATTGCATTATCTCAACCAAAGCAATCTGGATTGGAATCTACCTAAATAGTTTGATCTTCAAGTCGCTACACTTAATATTGATTTAAAACTGCACCGCAACTTTAACAATTTCATAATGATAGCTAATCATCTTGCTAATAACATCGTTTCATATTTGTTTATAGAGGCGAACCAAATAATAAGACGATTTAAGCACAATGATATGAGACTGATTTCTTGCGTGGCGCTACTGTTGGTGATACCAGCAATAGGCCTTTTAACCAGGGCGGATAAATTTACTGATAAAAAAAATCCTGATATGCCAGTACATGAGCGGGTTGCAAATGATTCCACTACATTTACCTGGTTTAATCAGGCTGGTGGGTTTATTCATTATGAGCATACACCTACTATATCTACAACTGATTATCGCTTGAGTTATTTTAAGCCTTTAAATCCTGATTCCAGCCCATTTTTCACTATTAATAAATAAACATCAGGTTTGAAAATTTCTGTGGTATCAGATATTTCTATCTGATACGTTGCTTGTTGTTCTAATGGCAATAAATTAATATAACTTGAGGAGCTATCTCAATAATTGTTTATTACAGCAAAGTTTCATTAAGAGTGAACCAAAATCAATAAATCTACCCAATCTGTTCATGATATAGCTACCCTAGCTTAAGACTGCAGACTAACGACTTTAGACTAAAAACTCCAAACTATTTATTCTCCCACCAGGTTAGCGGAAACTTTATTTCATCAACAGAGCTTGCAATCATATCAGGTTTAAAGGCATAATGTCCTAAAGTGTCTTTGCTTGATATGCCCGAGAGCACCAAAATGGTTTTATAACCCATCTGTACACCTCCTTGTATATCAGTTTCCATCGTATCGCCAATAACCGTGGTTTCACTGGTTTCCAATCCTAAGAATTTACGTGCTGAACGCATCATCACCGGACTTGGTTTACCCGTAACAAAGGCTTTTCTGCCAGTTGCTTCTTCAATCATGGCTGTAGTGGCCGCAATCCCCAGGTTATTCCATCCAGGTTTTTTGGGTGATGGATCTCTGTTGGTGGTAATAAATTTAGCGCCCGCCAGAATCATATCAACCGCACGTTGAACCATTTCGAGTGTAAAGTTTCTGCCTTCACCCAATACCACAAATTCTGGATCGGTATTGACTAAAGTAATACCATGATCGTGTAAACTGCTTAACAAGCCTCCTTCTCCCAATACATAAGCAGTACCATTCGGACTTTGATCTGAAAGGAATTTTCCCGTAGCCATCGCACTGGTGTATACGTGGCTTTCTTCAACCTTTATTCCCAATCCCTTTAATTTACGTACCACTTCCAATGGCGTTCTCTGGCTGTTGTTCGTCATAAAGGCGAAAGGAATGTCTTCGTCGATCAATTTTTTAATGAATTTGTCTGCTCCGGTGATGAGTGCCTCTCCACTATAAATCACCCCATCCATATCAATTAATAATCCTTGTTTCATGTTTTTAAAATTTTATTCTGGTTATCTGCAAACTTAATATTTTCTTATTCAATCAGCATAAAGGTAAAGTTTTTGAAGAGTCAGTTTTAATCTAAAACGGGCTTGCTATGCAATGTCAATTACTGATCAGAATCTCGTAATGCGGGTTCATTAAGATTAACTTCGCTGAATACTTCGTGGTTTCCGCATGTGCGGGAATGATGATCATACCAATGGATTTTGATAATAACAGCGTTTTAGAAAGGCTTTTATCAGTATCTAAACTTAGCAGTTAAATAAAACGGGTTACTTAATAAAATAATTAAATGTACATAGGCGCCATTTTTCGCCAATAATGGGGCCTGTGTGCGTTACTTTCCCAGGTGTAAAATTGGTTGGGAATACCTTTTTCCCATAGTAAATTGCTCAAGTGTTGGTTTTCGCTTAAAAAAGGATCCGTTTCGCCAACCGCAAGGATAATTTCCATATTTCTAACTGCCGATAATAATTGATCATCGTTTAAGTTTGCTATATACTGAGCGGGCATATTAAAATAAACTCTGTCGTTATGAAATCCATCCATCAGGTCTCTAAAATCGCCAATGTTATAGGTTAGGTCATATCGGCCACTAATGCCAACAGCTTTTTTAAATAACCAGGGATATTTCAGGGCCAGGTTTATGGCATGATAAGCACCCATGCTGCAGCCGGCAGTTTCAATATAATCGCCATTGTTTTTCTGATAAATAAGGGATAATACTTCTTCAAGGAGGTATCTTTCATATTGTAAATGCCTTTCTATGCGTACCGATGGAAATACTTCACCATTATAAAAACTCTCTCCATCTATGCTGTCCACACAGAAAATCTGAAGTTCGCCGTTTTCAATCTGCGCACTTAATGAAGCTATAATTCCCCAGTTTTCGTAATCGTAAAATCTGGCCATCCTGGTAGGGAAGAAGATAACTGCTCTGCCTGCATGGCCGAAAACAAGAAGCTCCATGTCTCGCTGAAGATTCTGGCTGAACCATTTATGATATTCCCTGTTCATAGCGTTAATTCTTTTCCGGAAAATTAAGGCATCAATGTTATCAGCGTATTAATTAAGCGTAATAATTAACCTAATTTCTCTTTAATTGTACTGGCCCATAATCGATAACCTTCTTCACTCAGGTGAAGCCCGTCATGATCGTAAAGTGCAGGATTTGGCTGGCCATCTTTATTGAGCATTTTCTTAAAAACATCAATAAATTTCCAATGGCTGTTGAGTTTAATAATTTCGCTTTCAATAAGGTTATTGGTATATCTGAACTGATCGGCCATTTGCCAGCGGGTAATACTGGGTTTTAAAGAAATAAAATAACAGGGCAACATGCCAAACCGTTGGTTCACTTTAACCATCAACTGTTGGAAAAAGATAAAAATTTCTTCAGGGTTTCTGCCATCGCCAAGATCATTATCACCTGCATATACAACAAGTGCCTTCGGATTATAATCTGTCATAATCCGCTCAAAAAACCAAACGCATGCAGCTAAGGTAGAGCCACCAAAGCCGAGATTAGTTACTTTCAGGTAATCAAAATCATCTTCAAGACTATTCCACAACCGTATAGATGAGCTGCCATAAAAAATAACCCCCGCGTGCTCCCGGTCTAATCGATGCGCTCTTTCCAATTGTTTCACTTCGTCTTCGTACCAATACATATTGCTAAAGATAGAAAGATCTGCCTTTTATAAGAATGTAGGATATGTTAAGTTTGTGTTATTAGCTATTTCTTTTATTGTCAATGGTTCATTTGTCATTAGTGATACAGCATTTAAAAAAACAAATATTAAGCGCAAAGTTCTTAATGATCAAGAAAATAATAGCTTAAAGATTTTTACCATTAAGGGCGTAATAATGTTAAAGTTAAATTTGCATGAGCTTAATTCCCTAAACTTTCTTAAACGGTCAAATAAAAAGGTTTAAAGGTTTTTTACCATTAAAGGAATAAGAACTTAAGCTGTCGCCCTTAAATTAATAGTCACTAAATTGTTTCGGCTTGTCCCATTTTTTTTAAGATGCGGTAGTGGGAGCGAAGCGCCGATAAAAATGTCGCGTTTTCATGATAGGGTAGCCCGAATTCATGTGCCGTTTGTTTTACAATGCCCGATATTCTTCCATAATGTACATGGCATATTTTAGGGAAAAGGTGGTGTTCTATCTGTCGGTTTAACCCGCCAAGAAAGAATGCTGATATTGGCGATTGGGTTGCAAAATTAGCTGTAGTACGCATTTGATGTTCTGCCCAGGCTTCTTCCATATTGCCTGCTGCATTGGTTATTGGAAAAGTTGTTCCTTCCACCACATGAGCCAGTTGAAAAACAAGTCCCATGGTTAATCCTTGTGCCATGTGTAACACCACGAAGCCAATTGCAATCTGCCACCAGGCAAGCGGCATAATCAGTATCGGTAAACCAATAAAAATAAAATAGTAAAGAAATTTATAGAAAAAGAGGTTAAAGTATTCGATTTTCGGATGTTTGTTCTGGCAGGCACCTACACTTTTCTGGAAAAACTTTTTATAATCTTTACGAAACACCCAGGAAAGCGAGGCCAAACTATATAAAGGAAAGGCATACCATTGCTGAAAACGCTGATAAGGTCTTAATTCATCTTCTGTACAAATTCTTATTAAGCCCGGTGCCACTTCAATATCTTCATCATGACCTGGGATATTGGTATAAGTATGATGCACCACATTGTGCGTAATGTTCCATACATACGGATTAGCCCCAACCATATTAAAAAGAAAACTAAAAAATGAGTTAATGCGTTTAGAACTTGAAAACGAACCATGAATGGCATCATGACAGATATTGAAACCGATAAAAGCACATACCGCACCAAGCACAATAGTTAAACCGAATAAAATGGCGATAGGAAAAGAAGAAAGTAATAGGATTAAATAAAGAGCCAAGAATAAGATGAGGAAAAGGCTGGCTTTAAACCACATCAAAAAATTGGCATTTATACTTCTATTGTTTTCTTTAAAGTCGTTATTTACTCTACGGCGAACCTCCGTATAAAATGTATTCCCTGCTAAACAGAGAAATTTTGCTTTTGATTTCATGATCTTGCACCCTTATCTACCCCATGTACGAGGTCGATGCTCCAAGTTCATTAAGCTTATTGTATAACCTGGCCAATTGGCCACGCTTAGTTAAAAACGTAAAATATTGTATTTAGTTTTAGACGAAGGTAATAAATTAACTGTAGATACACCCGATGAGGTCAAATTAAAAAAAATCGAGGTTTAAATTAAAAAAGGCATGCAGATTTAGCCTCACAATAATTGTTTGGAGATAAAAATCAATAAAAATACAGACTACTCACTGTAATTCCTCTTATCAGCAGCATAAATATGGTACCAGATGTACAGAATCCATATTAAAACCACTGTACTGTAAACCAATTCGGGTTCAAACGAATCCCTTGTGGTTAACAACGCAATGGAGGAGATCAGGGCAGTCAGGAAGAAATAAAAAATATTTTTCATAACGTACTGATTTTATGAATGTTGAATTGAGTAAATATAATAAAATTTATGTTTTAATTCAAGTTTGTTTAGAAATAATTTACCTGATTATGATGAAGGATAACTTATTTCCTTTAAGATTTGCTTTTGTATGCTTGAATAGCGGTTTTTTACTGATTTTATGTCGCAGTTTAAGTGCTTTTGTGAAATTTTCTTAGTTAAAACAGCTGATTTAATTTTCTATATCATAAACTGCATGGATTTTAACCAGATTGATAAATAAAGCCTGTGAAACAACACAAAATTGTGGCAATAAGGAATTTATATTTTATGTAAATTTACCTCGCACAAACTAACCAAGAACAATAACACACAAATGATTAAATTTTCCTTAAGCTTAATTTCTTTTACATTAGTTTTTTTTGGATTAAAAAACTTTTTTAGCGAACCACAGATCCAGCACGTATCGCCCCCCGAATTAACAATTACAAATTTCGCCGGACCCGATGTTACACCAAGCCCGGCCTGTTTAGCTGTAGCACCAACAGGCGAAGTATATGTGGGTGTTGATATGATCGGATCTTTAGGTAAAGATCCTGGTAAAGGCCATATTCTTAAATTGATTGATAAGGATAATGACGGCAAAATGGACGAACATGTAGACTTTGCCGAAGTAGATAATCCCCGCGGGATTATTGTACAAGGTAGCCAGTTCTATGTATTGCACACTACTTTCTCAAAAGAAACAAAACAGGCTACAGGCATGAATTTGGTTGTTTTCGAAGATAAAGATGGCGATGGGAAGGCAGATGGGCCAGAAAAACCGCTTATTGAACATATCAGTAACGCCAAATATATTCGTGAGCGCGGTACCGATCATGCCACAAATGGCATCAGGATGGGCATTGATGGATGGATTTACATCTCTGTTGGAGACTTTGGATTCCATGATGCGGTAGACCGTTCAGGTAAAAAGTTGACCATGTTAGGTGGTGGGATTATGCGCGTTCGTCCGGACGGAACTGAAATGGAAGTATATACACACGGCACACGTAATGTTTATGATGTAGCTATTGATCCTTACATGAATGTTTTTACCAGAGAAAATACCAATGATGGCGGAGGATGGAATGTACGTTTCTCGCATCACATACAATCTGGCGAATATGGTTACCCGGTTTTATTTCAGAACTTTACCGACGAAATTATTCCGGCACTTGCCGATTTAGGTGGAGGATCGGGTACCGGGGCATTATTTATGGATGAACCCAACTGGCCTGAACAATACAATCATGTTCCGATGATGGCTGATTGGGGCAGAAGTATGCTTTATATTCATAGAGTTACTGCTGATGGACCAACCTTTACGCAGAAAGACGAAGAATTTATTAAACTACCGCAAATTACCGATCTTGACGTAGATGGCTCTGGAAGGTTATACCTTTCGGCCTGGGATGGCGCAGGATACTCTGGTAGTCCGAATAAAGGCTACGTTGTTCGCGCAGTCCCCAATAACTGGACATATAAAGCTTTTCCAGACGTTAAAAAAGCTTCCATTAAAAAACTCACCGATCTACTTAAATCGAATAGTGCTGTAGGCCGTTTAGCGGCATCACAAGAATTGATTTCGCGTAATACTAAACAAGCTATTTCAACAGCTTTAAAAGTTGCCTCCGATCAGGGCTTGGCGCTTGATGTGCGTTTAGCGGGTATGTATACCTATGCACAGCTGACCAAAGAAAACGGCATTGCAACTTTGGTTGAATTTACGAAAGATAAAGCAATGAAGGAATTTGCCTTAAAAGCACTTGCTGATCGTAAAACTTATATAGATAAAATACCGGCTGAGCCATTTTTAGAAGGCTTAAAAGACGCTGATATTCGCGTTCAGGCGGCTTCAATCATTGGCTTAAACCGTTTAGGTAGGGCCGAAGTGGCTAATGTGCTTTTACAAACAAAAGTACCCACCTCATTTACAGCTCCTGCAAAAGGAACCGAAGGTCCTCATGCAACCCCAAACTCAGCCATTATTTTACCACATCTGGCGGTTAGGGCTTTGGTTGATCTTCAGGCGGTAGATGCTTTGCTTGCTGCAGTTAAAACTGAAAATTCTGCCCTTGCACTTTGGGCTTTACGTTATATACACACCGAAAAAGTGGTTAACGGGTTAATTGAAAACTACAAACAAGCAACAGATGAAAAGTTAAAACAGCAGATCCTGGTTACTTTAGGCCGTTTGTATAAAAAAGAAATTGCCTATGATGCTACCTGGTGGTGGGGTACACGTCCCGATTCACACGGTCCGTACTTTAAAGCGGTTTCATGGGAAGGTTCTCCAATGATCGAGAAATTTTTAAAAGAGGAGGCTGCAAAAGCAGGAGCGAAGGGCAGGCAATTTTATGTTGATTTAAATGAACGCCAAAGGATGGATATCCCTGAATTTACGATAGAGGAAAAAGTAGCCGCAGTGGAAGAACCAAAAATTGATCTGGATAAAATCAAAAACAAAAAAGGTCAGGTGGGTAAATCATCTATTGAGGATGTATTGTTGGCGATCAATAAATTACAGGGCGATCCGCTAAAAGGAAAAAATATTTTCAATAGCCAGGGGTGTGTGGCCTGCCATAGCTTAAGCAAAAGCGAAAAAATGAAAGGTCCTTTCATGGGGCAGATCGGTTCTATCATGAACCGCGAGCAGATTGCAGAATCGATATTAAAACCCAATGCATCAATCTCTCAGGGATTTGCTTCGGTAATGATTACGGCTAAAGGCGACCGTACCTATATGGGTTTTATTACAGAAGAAACTGCTGCTAAAGTAGTTATACGTAATATTGCTGGGGAAGTTTTCACGATTAAAGCAGGTGATATCCTGTCGAGAAAAGAAATGGAAACTTCGATGATGCCAGAAGGTTTGGCCAATTCGCTATCATATGAAGAACTGGCTTCTTTAGTTTCTTTCTTAGCTCAACAGAAGCAATAACAATCCCAAATTACTGTCATTTAGGTCATAGCGGAGTTTTCTGGTTTAATAGAAAACTCCGCTATTTTTCTTTAAAATAACATGTATTTAAAGGGGTCGTCACCCTGAACTTGTTTCAGGGTCTTTTATTAAATTTCTCCGGTAATATCTTTCTATCCAGCCAAAAGACTGATCAGCCAAACTTCAATCTTCCGATTAAAGACTACAGACTACAGACTTCGGACTCAAGACTAATCTGTTATTTCCTTGCCATTTTTATCCAAAAAAATTGGGCAATAGTTCCGGTTTAAAAAAACAAAACTTACATTTAGCGATTAAATCTATATATTTAGTCGATGAGCAGATCGGCCAGCAGTTATGGAAGACCATTTTTTTGAACAAATTCTCAAGTACCCTCTTGAACAACAAAATATTCCACCCAATAAAGTAATATCCCTTTGGGCAGAAAAGCTTATTCAGGTACTTTTTCCAGAAAATTCTACCAAGATATTTTCGACCGTTACAGAAATAAAGGAATATGTTGCCAATTTGGAACTTGAGCTTTATGATATTATATCGGTGAGTTGCAAGCTTAAAAATAGCGAATGCAAAAATGCAGCAGGTCAGTTTTTCGAAAACTTACCGGAACTCTATCGGATCTTAAACACCGATATTGTGGCTATTTACGAGGGCGATCCGGCGGCACAGAGTAGGTTTGAGGTCATTCGTAGCTATCCGGGTTTTTATGCCATCTGTTTCTACAGAATTGCCCACATGCTTTACAATTTTGGGATCCCGCTTGTTCCGAGAATACTCACCGAATATGCACATTCCAAAACGGGGATCGATATCCATCCGGCAGCCAGTATTGGCGAACATTTCTATATTGACCACGGAACAGGAATTGTCATCGGAGAAACCAGTACCATTGGCCGATACGTTAAATTATATCAAGGGGTAACACTTGGTGCCTTGAGTGTTAAAAAAACATTGGCAGGCAGTAAGCGCCATCCAACTGTAGAAGATAGGGTAGTGATCTATTCTGGGGCAACCATACTGGGTGGTGAAACCATCATCGGTCATGATAGTATCATAGGAGGGAACGTATGGCTTACCGAAAGTATCCCGGCATTTTCTACCGCTTATCATTCGCCAATTATTACCATTAGAAATCACAAAGAAACCCATTAACATATTAAAATATGGCAGGAATAATCGATCTGATCGGAAACACGCCAATGGCCGAACTTCAAAAATTGAATGTTAATCCAGGTGTGCGCGTATTTGCTAAATTGGAAGGAAATAATCCAGGTGGGAGTGTTAAAGACCGCGCGTCGCTCAATATGATCAGAAGTGCAATTGAACGTGGCGAGGTAACACCTGAAACTAAATTGGTAGAAGCCACAAGTGGCAATACCGGAATTGCATTGGCCATGATTGCAAGTTTATATCATTTAGATATTGAATTGGTGATGCCGGCCAATTCTACGCGCGAACGAAAGGTAACCATGGAAGCCTTTGGCGCAAAAGTAACCTTATTGGAAAGTATAGAAGCCTGCAGGGATTATGCAGAAGAAAAAGGGATTTCAAAAGGATATTACCTGTTAAATCAATTTGCCAATCAAGATAATTATATGGCGCATTATAAAACTACGGGACCAGAAATATGGAGAGATACTGAAGGGCAGATTACACATTTTGTGAGTTCTATGGGAACAACCGGAACGATTATGGGCTGTTCGAGATTTTTTAAGGAAAAAAATGCTGCTATTCAGATTGTAGGCTGTCAACCTACGGAGGGTTCTTCCATTCCAGGGATCAGGCGCTGGCCTGAAGAATATTTGCCCAAAATATTTGATCCACAAAGGGTAGATCGGGTGATGGACATTGCACAGGACGAAGCAACCTTAATGGCGAGGAGAATGGCTAAAGAAGAAGGTTTATTTGCGGGTATGAGTTCTGGTGGTGCCTGCGCAGCCGCTTTAAAGCTTGCCGGTGAACTGGAGCAGGGAACAATTGTGTTTATTGCCTGCGATCGGGGAGATCGTTACCTGAGTAGCGATCTTTTTGGCTGAGCATAGATCATTAATCTTATTTGGCTTTTTAATAATACATTTAAACCCTTTGAGTAATATCTTCTATCTCAAAGGGTTTTTTATTCAATCTTCATACTTCGTTTTTTAATAAGAGTTTGTATCATAATTGAAAATTGTCATCCTGAGGGATAATTTATTATATAAAAATCAATATGCTTGACAGATAAATTTTTTGTAGGTATATCTTTCGAGAGATCGTCATTCCCAACTTGATTGGGAATCTTAATACAAGCGCTTTCAGATTCCCGCATGCGCGAGAATGACGATCGCAAAGTGGATTCTGTCAACGGTAGTTAGTCGAAGGACCTTTTTTTGAATATTTCGAAGGCGTTTCGACAGACTCAACTGACAAAATTAAAAATGAAACTACACCTTAAAATACAGCCGCGATGAGACGAGGTTCATGAACACATCATTTTATTTCTGGAAATATAGTCTTTTATTCATTTAGCCAGTCAAAATATGGCTGAATGTCTGAGCATTCACTTCAAATTTGTATTTTAGACCAAGCCTCAAATTATATGCACGAACTCATCATACAATATGCTTTTTTGCTAGCAGTTATTCTGTTTGCGGTGATGCTGGCACAAAAAATAAGGGTTGCATATCCGATTGTATTGGTCATTGCCGGCTTAATCTTAAGCTTTTTACCTACACTTCGTCATATTGAAATAGAGCCGGAACTCATTTTTGTAATCTTTTTACCCCCATTATTATACGAGGCTGCGTGGAACACATCGTGGAAAGATTTCTGGAAATGGCGCAGGGTGATCAGCAGTTTTGCTTTTCCAATTGTTATTTTTACTTCCAGTATTGTTGCGCTAATTTCTAAAAGTCTGATTCCGGGTTTTACCTGGGCATTGGGTTTTTTATTAGGTGGTATTATCTCTCCACCAGATGCGGTATCAGCATCGGCCATACTTAAAAATGTTAAGGTGCCCAAAAGACTTACCACTATTTTAGAAGGCGAAAGCTTACTAAATGATGCATCCAGTTTAGTGGTATTTCGCTTTGCATTAGCTGCGGTAATGACGGGTAGTTTTATGCTGAGTAAGGCTGCGGGTAATTTTGTGCTGGTTATTGTAATGGGCGTTTTAATAGGGATTGCAGTAGCCCTGGTTTTTTATGCTTTGCACAGATGGCTGCCCACCACCACCAATATTGATATTATCCTTACATTTTTAACCCCCTATGTGATGTACATTACTGCAGAGAAATTTGAATTTTCAGGGGTATTGGCTGTAGTAAGTGGTGGTTTGTTTCTTTCAGCCCGGCGGGATGAAATCCTTACCCATAGAAGCCGGTTGCAGGGCATAAACGTTTGGGAGGCCGTAGCTTTTGTACTGAATGGATTTGTTTTTTTATTAATCGGCTTAGAATTTCCTGTAATTATCAATGGTTTAGGGAGCGATGGTCTTTGGCCTGCTATCCGTTACAGTACAATTATTTGTCTGGTTTTAATTGTTACAAGATTAGCAAGCACTTATGGTGCCTTGTATTTTACGCGTTTTATTAGTCGTTTTATTACAACGGCAGATCCAAATCCAAGCTGGAAAGCATCTTTGCTTTTCGGCTGGGCAGGCATGAGGGGAGTGGTATCGCTTGCCGCTGCGCTATCTATCCCGGTGGCTTTAAAATCTGGTGCAGTTTTTCCACAACGTAACTTAATCTTGTTTATCACATTCAATGTAATATTGGTTACTTTGATTTTACAAGGCTTAACATTGCCATTATTAATAAAATGGCTAGATATGCCAGATCCCGATTATACGATTCCTTTTGAACAGCAAAAACAAATGGTAAGAAAAAAATTATCCATGTTATCGCTTAAAATTTTGGATGAAAAATACCATGAAGCATTATCAAATAATGATATGATCAGATCAATCAAAATTCGGATTGAAGCAGAGATGGAATTACTGAGGGATTGGGAAAAAGAAGAGAACATTTCCAGATCTGAAGACTTTTATCACGATTACCGTATTGTATTGGAAGATATTATGGCGCAGCAGCGGACTTTACTGAAAGGGTTAAATAAAAAAGAGCAGATTAACGATGAGCTGATCAGAGAGCAATTAGAGCTGCTCGATATAGAAGAAGAAAAACTTCGTAGGCATTTTAGTCACCGGGAAATATAACGGGCCCTGTTTTAGAAATAATTGGATAGTGTAAGGAATTCGTTATTGTAAAGCTTAAAAGATCAAATTTTATGGTATATTTGCTAATTATTTTAGTAAATATGTCGGTAAAGGTTAATATCACTTCAAAAGGAATACAAAAAGTACTTAAAAACTATAATGAAAGACAGGCGATTGCCGAATACATTTGGAATGGTTTTGATGCCAATGCAAATACCATTCATGTAGATTATGTATCCAATCCATTGGGGCTTTTAACCGAATTAAAGATTGCTGATAATGGTTACGGAATCAATTTCGACCGCTTAACACAAAAATTTGAGCCATTTTTCGAATCTGAAAAATCCATTCAGATTGTAGCGCCAAAACATACCTCCAAAATGCATGGCCGTAATGGGGTGGGTAGGCTTACCTTTTTTACTTTCGCACACGATGCCGTTTGGCATACCACTTATCAATCAGAACAAGGTTTTCATAACGGCGAAATCCGAATTGATACGGGTGGTTTAAATAATTATAGCTCCGATTTTTCAACTGTTCCGAGTCATACTGGTACAACAGGTACAACTGTTTCGTTTACCAATTTGAAGATCAGCCAGCAAGATATAGAAACAATAGTGCTTCCGTTTTTGATCAACGAATTCTGTTGGTTTATAGAATTGAATAAACATAAGAATTACGCCATTATTGTAAATGGCGAAGCATTGGATTTTAGCAGCAATATTAAAAGTATAGAAGAATTTAAGCTTGTTTATCCTGATACTGCTGTTACTTTTAAAATCAAATATGTGCACTGGAAAGAAAACCTGCACAAAGAATTGTCCAAATACTATTTTTTGGCCGGTGGCGAAGAAATTTATAAAGATTACACCACCTTAAATAAAAAAAGCGACGATTATTTCCATAGTGTTTATATCGACAGTGATTTTTTTCGTGACTTCGATTTTAAAAGTTTCGAAAATGAAGGGCAGGTGGCCATTTTTGGTGCGGCTAAATCTTCGGCCGAATACAGGTTTTTGATTAAAGCACTAGCCGAATACCTTAAAAGTAAACGCAAACCATTTTTAAAAGAATATGCCAACAACTTGATTCAAAGTTACGAGCAGGACGGGATATTTCCGGTTTATGCCAGTGAAAGAGAAAAAGAATTAAGGAAGCCTCCATTGGTTAATTTAATTAAGGCATTGTATGAGATAGAACCAAAATTATTTGGCAGCTTAAATACCGATCAGAAGAAAGCCATCGTACGCCTGATCGATCTCTTAATGTGCGCTAATCTACATGATAAAATTTTTGAAATGTTTAAAGGCATGATCGAATTAGATGCTGAAGAGGAGCATGAACTATTCCAATTGATAAACGACCTGAAGTGACTGAAAAATAGTTAAATATTAAGCCGTGATGATCAATTTTTAGCCAATAAGTCAATTTTAGCGATCCTATTCCCAAAATTTTTGTGATTTTAATAATATATAGCCATTTTTATAGCGGCAGTTTACTTATTATGTCCATATATGAAGGTATTTAAAGATAAATCTTGCTGTTTTGTATGAATAAGCAGAAGAGATATTTAGGGACAAACATTCCATTAAAAATTTATGTGTTGAGCGAAAAATCGGTTACCATAACATTTGGAACGGAAATCGATAATGATTTGTTGGACCTGATTACAGATTTTAATCAGTTGCTGCTGCAAAATCCCTTTCCTGGTTTGATTACTACAGTCCCGGCTTATACTACCTTAACTGTTTTTTATAATCCACTAAATGTGATATTATCAGATCTTCCTGGTGAGGTCTGTTTAGAAAAGGTATCTGCCCACTTAAATAAAATTGCAGAGATAAACAGAAAAGAATCAGAGGTTATGGATGATCATTTGGTTATTCCGGTGTGTTATGGAGGCGATTTTGGTTATGATCTTTTAACGGTAGCCCGTCACAATAACCTTTGCGAAAGCGAGGTAATCGATATGCATACGGCCGGGTATTATACGGTTTTCATGATCGGATTTGTACCAGGCTTTGCTTATATGGGTGGGATGGATAACAGATTATCCACACCTAGAAGAGAGGTTCCTGCTGCTAAAATTCCTGCCGGATCTGTGGGTATTGCAGGTAATCAAACTGGTATTTATCCCCTCGAAACACCTGGCGGATGGCAGATTATCGGCAGAACACCATTAAAGATGTTTGATGTTAACCGTGCGCAACCATCCCTTTTAAAGGGAGGAGACAGGGTTAGCTTTAAAGCCATTGATCAGGATGAGTTTAATACTTATATGGGAGTATGAAAATCAGCATCATTAAGCCCGGCTTATTAAGTACCGTTCAAGATATGGGAAGGTACCGGTATCTATCGCAAGCTGTGCCTGTTTCGGGTGCGATGGATGAATTGGCTCATCGTATAGCCAATAAGGCTGTTGGCAACAACGATAATGACGCAACCATTGAGTTTACCTATGCTAACGCTTCATTTAAAGCTGAAACACCAATTCTGATATCCTATTCTGGCGACGGTGCTTTTTTAATTCATGATGACGAATTAATGCCTGCAGAAAAGCCATTGTTTTTTTCGGCAGGTTCTGTGATCAGGTTGATCAATAACCCAGTTGGGGTGCGTACCTATCTGGCTGTAGCCGGTGGATGGGATGTGCCTGATGTAATGGAAAGCAAAAGTACTTACCTAACCGCTGGCTTTGGGGGCTTTAAAGGGAGGGAATTGCAAAAAGCAGACGTACTGGTGAGCCGCACCATCCTTAATGAAGTATCCAATAAAATTTTGAATCAATTGATCGAACGATCGTTAACCTATCCAAATTGGCGCATTTCGCGCGAGCGTTTACTGCCGGAGAAAAGGCAAAAGATTAGGGTTGTTCTGGCCAATGAAATCTGTTGGTTTGATGCAACATCCATTCTTTCGTTTTTAACCAGTAATTATATCATTGATTTAAGGAGTAACCGTATGGGCTATCATCTGGCTGGGAAGCCATTGGTAAAGAAAGTTAAAAAAGAATTGCTCAGTACGGCGGTAACACCGGGGACTATACAGGTAACGGGGAGTGGCGATTTGGTTATACTCATGGCCGACTGCCAGACAACAGGTGGTTATCCGCGTATTGCTCATGTTGCAGCAGTTGATTTGCCCTTATGTGCGCAGCTTAAACCTGGCGATATGATTCAGTTTTCTGAAATCTCAAGAGATGAGGCAGAAGAGCTTTATCTTGAGCGTGAACATGATTTATCATTGATTACCATGGCAATAAGCCTTAAATATATTTAAACATGAAAATGATCGATCTTAATTGTGATATGGGAGAAGCATTTGGAAGTTATACCATGCCAAATGATGAAAAACTGATGGATTATATTTCATCGGCAAATATTGCCTGCGGTTTTCATGCAGGCGATCCTGCCATCATGCAGCAAACCGTAACCTTAGCAATAAAAAAGGGGGTAGCCATAGGTGCGCATCCTGGTTTGCCTGATTTACAAGGTTTTGGTCGAAGAGAAATAAAGATAAGCCCAAAAGAAGCCTATCAGCTTACTTTATATCAAATTGGTGCACTAAGTGGTTTTGTAAAAGCTGCCCGTAGTAAATTGCATCATGTTAAGGCGCACGGCGCATTATATAATATGGCTGCAAAGGATACTGCTTTGGCAAAAGCGATTGTACAGGCCGTTTTCGATTTCGATCCGGGCTTAATTTTATATGCCTTAGCAGGAAGCAAAATGATCGCTGAGGCTGAAAAATATGGCATTGCAACCGCGTCAGAAGTTTTTGCCGATCGGAGCTATCAGGATGATGGTTTACTTACCCCGCGCTCAGCAGATCATGCTTTGATTACGAATGAAGATGATGCTGTTTATCAGGTGCTGGGATTTGCTTTAAAACAGGAGGTGAAAAGTGTAAATGGAAATCGTATTGCAGTTAAGGCAGAAACGGTTTGTTTGCATGGCGATGGTGAGCATGCTGTTGAGTTCGCTAAACGAATAGCCGACAGGCTAAAAAAAGAAGGAATCATCATTAAAGCGCCAACAATATGAAGCCAAAATACAATTGGAGCGTACTTTTAGGTGCTGCTTTTTTAATGGCCTCATCAGCCATTGGTCCGGGTTTTTTAACACAAACAGCTGTTTTTACCCAACAACTGGGCGCTAGTTTTGCATTCGTCATCTTGCTATCCATCATATTAGATGCTATTGCCCAGTTAAACATCTGGCGGATTATTGCCGTAGCCGATAAACCTGCGCAAGATATCGCCAACAAGGTATTTCCAGGGCTGGGCTATTTTATTTCTTTTTTAGTTTTTCTAGGTGGCTTGGCCTTTAATATTGGTAATATAGCTGGTGCTGGCTTGGGATTAAATGTATTGTTTGGTATTAGTGTTGGGCAAGGTGCGGTAATTAGTGCGATTATGGCCATAGGAATCTTTATTTATAAGGAGGCTGGCAAAGCCATGGATGTTTTTGCCAAAACCATGGGGCTGATTAAAATTGTGCTTGCGCTAATTATAGCTTATACCAGTTCACCACCATTGGCAGAAGCGGCATTAAGGGCAGTAAATCCTACACAGTTTAGTTTTACCGCTGTATTAACTATAGTTGGCGGAACCGTTGGCGGTTATATTACTTTTTCGGGGGCTCATCGTTTACTGGATGCCAGACAAACAGGGATACAAAATTTAGGTGCCGTAAATAAAGGTGCATTAAGTGCCATCGGACTCGCATCTATCATGCGTTTATTATTATTTATAGCGGCTTTGGGCGTGGTAAGTAAAGGCTTAACTTTAGACCCTGCTAATCCAGCCGCTTCGGTTTTTAAATTGGCCAGTGGCGAAATAGGATATAAAATTTTCGGTGTGGTGATCTGGGCTGCGGGAATTTCTTCTGTAGTAGGTTCTGCATATACCTCCATCTCTTTTATAAAGAGTTTTCATCCATTGATATTAAAGTTTAATAGAGAGATTATAATTGCTTTTATATCAGTTTCTTGTGTTATTTTTCTTCTTATTGGTAAACCAGTTAAAATACTACTTACCGTTGGAGCCATAAATGGTTTTATTTTGCCTGTTGCATTGGGTATTATGCTTATTGCAGCTTATAAAACCAAAATCATCGCAAATTATAAACAACCTTTATGGTTAACCTTAACAGGTTTAGCTGTGGTATTAACCATGGTTTGGATGAGTTATGGTACCATTATACAAATGATAAACGGAGAATAAATTTATAAAATGAATACAATGATCAAATGTTTTTGCTTTTTAGCATTATTGATTTCAACCTCTTATGCGCAGCAACCAAAAACGGTAGCTGTAGCACCTGGGGTTTCTCTGGCTTTAGCAAACGCTAGAAGCGCTGCAATAAGTAATATTGAATATAAACTTCACTTTAATATACCAGCTGAACAAGTAGCCTCGATTCAGTCGACTGAAAGTATTGATTTTAAATTAAATACCTTGATTGATCTGCAGGTTGACTTTAAGCAGAATATAGATCATCTTAAGCGGATAATTGTGAATGGAAAAACCATACCCATCGATTTTAGAGCAGAACATATCTTAATTAAGCAGGCGTATTTAAAGATCGGTAATAACCATATCGAAACGGAATTTATTGCCGGAAACGAGTCATTAAACAGGAATAAAGATTTTTTGTATGCCCTTTTTGTTCCTGATCATGCCAGAACGGTATTTCCATGTTTTGATCAACCTGATTTAAAGGCTAATTTTTTACTTTCACTAACCGTTCCAACTCATTGGAAGGTAATGGCTAACGCTGCTAAAAAGGATTCGATAGTAATGGATAATTCGATTACTTATCATTTTAATCGTTCCGATAAATTGCCAACTTATTTATTCTCTTTTACCGCGGGGAAATATACGCTGATCAACCGGGTAATGAAAAATAACAACATGGAATTTTTGCACCGTGAAACCGATTCTGCGAAAATTAAATTTAGCGTTGATTCTGTTTTTGCAGCACACCGTGATGCGATCGATTTTTTGGAAGGCTGGACATCGATTAAATATCCCTTTCAGAAAATTGGTTTCGTGAGCATCCCCGATTTTCAGTTTGGCGGAATGGAGCACCCTGGTGAGGTACAGTATAAGGCTTCATCATTGTTTTTGGATCAAGGTGCAACTAAAGATCAGTTTATTTCGCGTTCTAACCTTATTTCGCACGAAACAGCTCACATGTGGTTTGGCGATCTGGTTACCATGAAATGGTTTAATGATGTTTGGATGAAAGAGGTTTTTGCCAATTTTATGGCCGATAAGGTTACCGAAAAATTAATGGGCAAAAGCACTTTCGATCTTAAGTTTCTCCAGGATCATTATCCGGCGGCTTATAGCGTGGACAGGACGTTAGGTGCCAATCCCATCCGACAGCAATTGGATAACCTGCAGGAAGCTGGATCAATGTATGGAAATATTATTTACCATAAAGCGCCAATTATGATGCGTCAGTTGGAATTGTTAATGGGCAAACAGAACTTTCAAAAAGGAATCAGGGAATACCTTAAAAAATACAGCTATGGCAATGCTACCTGGAATGATCTGATTGCTATTTTAAGCAAATACACCAAAAGTGATTTATACAGTTGGAATAAGGTTTGGGTAAATGAGCCTGGCAGACCGGTTTTTACTTCTGAAATTAAATACGACGGAGATAAAATTAGCGATTTAAGCCTAAGCCAAACCAGTGAAGTGGGCAGACAAAGGATATGTCCACAATCTTTTTCAGTTAAGCTGGTTTATCCTGCTTATAGCAAGGTTTTGACCGTTAATGCGATGGAAGCAAAAACGATTGTGTTGGAGGCAAAAGGACTTCCAAAACCTCAATACATCTTGTTTAATGCCAACGGCGCAGGTTATGGTCTTTTTCCGGTGGATAAACAGATGATGGCTGATGTTTATAATCTTGCAGATCCATTAGAACGGGCCTCAGCTTACATCAATACTTATGAAAATATGCTTTCGGGTAAAGGTTTTAAGCCTTATGAACTCCTGGTGATATTACTTAAAGGAATTACTGTAGAGAAAAACGAAATGAATCTGCGTTTGCTTACCGGTTATATGACCAGTATTTACTGGACATTCCTGAAAGCAGATAAGCGGGAATCAATTCATATTTTAATGGAGAAAGCCATTTGGAATGCCTTAACAGAAGAGCCTCATCCAAATAATAAGAAAATACTGTTCAATGCTTACCAGAATATTTATCAAAGTCCTGAAGCAGGAAAACGTTTATATGATATCTGGTTTAAACAATCAGCACCAGAGGGCGTGAAACTTCAGGAAGATGATTACAATTCGCTGGCTTTAACTTTAGCGCTTAAGACTGATACGGCTAATACCATCCTGAAAGAACAGTTATCGCGGACAAAAAATGATGACCGTAAAAACCGGCTCGTTTATTTAATGCCTGCGCTATCGTTGGGTGTGAAAGAACGGGATAATTTTTTCAATGCCTTAAAAGAACGTAAAAACCGTCAGAAAGAAGCTTGGGTAACCACTGCTTTGGCTTATCTGCATCATCCCATCAGGCAAAAAACATCTATCCGTTATCTGAAAGAAAGCTTGGATTTACTGGCAGAAATACAGAAAACAGGAGATATATTTTTTCCGCAATCGTGGTTATCGGCCACCTTTTCTACTTACAATAACAAAGAGGCAAATGCAGTTGTCCAGGATTTTTTAAAATCCCATCCAGATTACAACCTAAAATTAAAGGATAAAATTTTGCAGACTACCGATAACCTTCGACGTGCACAGAACATTGTAAATTAAGTGGATTAACGCTAACGTAAATAAATTTGTTACATACAGGTTTAAGAAGAATTTATACTTTTGTCGCGAGAGCGTTAATTTAGATTAAAAGGGGTAAACATCAATTTGTTTGCCCTTTTCTTTTGAGGAATTGGAATTGTTTGCCTTACATTAATCTTCTTTCTAACATTCACGTATCTTTTTTAGATTAAGTTCTTCTATTGAATTCTCTTTTCACCATTAATTAATTCCTCTAAATCACTTTATCAATTAATATTGTTTAAAGCAAATTAAATATTTATTTCATTAATTGTGAAATACTTTATCTTGTTTCATTATTTATGAAATAATTCTTATTATTTCAGTATATTTGATATAGTATTTATACAAAAAAAATATGAAAGACTATTTTATATTAATGGCAGATATAGTGGATAGTAGAAGAAGCGATCAAAACAAGCTCATGAATAGCTTTAAAAAAGTAATAATTGAGACTAATCACGAAAATAAAAAGCTAATGCTATCTCCATTGACCATTACTTTGGGAGATGAATTTCAAGGTATAGTTAATAGTGCTAAGGCAGCTGCGAAATTGATGTTTTTTATTGAGGAAAAAATTATTCATCTTAATGCTGGATTTAAATTAAGATTTGTATTGGTTGAGGGGGCAATCGATACACCAATTAATAATACCATTGCCTACGAAATGCTTGGAGATGGATTAACTCAGGCCCGTGAAGCATTAACTGTACACAAAAACTCGAACGTTAGGTATTATTTTAATCTTAGAAATGCACCTAAAAGTGAAGCATTAGTAAATAGTATGTTTTTATATCAAAGCATTGTTGATGATTGGAAGGTCAGTAAGGATTATGATCTGATTACCAATTTTATTAAATTAAGGGATTATAAGCTTGTTGCGGAACAATTGGGAAAAACGCGTTCCCAGATATGGAAAAGAGAAAAAAGTCTTAAAATAGAAGAGTACTTTTCAATTAAATCAGTAATAAATTACATAGCAGAATTACCATGATCTCAATTTTAACTATAGCAATACTTATCATAGTAAGCGAGCTAATTCTTGCCTTCTTGTTTTCGCTAATTGCACAGCAGTATTACAAAAAGTCTGAAATAGATATGAAATCAATTAGCAAAGGATTCATCGAACGCCTCTTTCTGACAATTTTTATGTTTAATGGTATTCCTCACGCGTTAACTTTTTTTAGTGCATTAAAGCTGGCAACAAGGTTAAAACATGATGACAAAACAGGAGAAACAGAAAAGTTTAATAGCTATTATTTAATTGGCAATATGGTTTCTGTTACAGTTTCTCTATTTTACGTCTATTTATGGAATCATGCAGTAGATATTGAAAATGGGTTAAATCGTTTCTTAAATAAGTAATTGAGAAAAGTAAATAAATTTTATTTTTATTAATCCAATTAGCTCAAGTGTTTATTTTTCTTCTCTAATCCATTCAAATTTTCATTTATGATTATCAAAAAATATCGATAAGCTTATTAATGTATTAGTTACTTATAAAAATTGCGTAAGGCCATTAAAGTCATTAAGCAAACCAGTTAAAGTCACTTTTTTAATGGAAAGGGGTAAACATGAATTTGTTTGCCCTTTTCTTTTGAGTTATTCGTAATTAATGCCAAATACTTTCTCCTCCATTAAGAGTTTAAGGGTATTAAAAAATTCGTTGATAAGGTTCAAATTTTACATCACCTTACAAAAACCAAAATTAAAAATAATCTTAGCTTCTTAATGGTCGGGATTTATTCCAAAAAACGATAAATAATGGTTATTAATTGAAAGATTCTGTTTGACTGTTCAAATCGTCCAATAAACTGGTTAAAACCATTTCTCTTTTATCCTCAATAGAAGTATCATCCTGAATAAAAACGGTAAGGTTCGTATTTTCTGCTGTTTGAGTTTGCATGAGTAAGGTATTTACGTTTGTCAATTTAATATCTACAAATCTTTAACGCAGATTTTTGAATATAGTTTGTAACTTTTTTATTTAAACTTTAATAATATTCCAGTTAAAGAATAAATCATTTGTATCAAAACATTGACCTACATATTCAGGTTATTATTGGAGCAAAACAAATCCTTTTAATGGAACACTACGACGCGATAATTATTGGAGCGGGGCAGGCAGGCACACCATTGGCTAAAAAACTCGCTGAAGCTGGTAAGAAAACAGCTATAATTGAAAAAAGATTGGTTGGGGGCACCTGTATCAATGATGGCTGTACACCAACAAAAGCGATGATTGCTTCTGCAAAAGCCGTATATCAGGCTAAAAAAGCTTCAGCATTAGGTGTTGAAATCGGAACAGTTGAAATTAATTTTAAGAAGATAAAACAGCGCAAAGATGATATTGTAGCGCAGTTCAGGGCATCATCAGAAAAAGGAATTGACGAAACGAAAGGGCTTAGGCTCATCTTCGGAACGGCAAAATTCAGCGCCGAAAAAGAATTAACTATTGCGCTTAATGAAGGCGGAGAAGAAAAAGTAACAGCAGACTGGATTTTTATCAATACCGGAGCAAAAACTGCTATACCAGATATAGCGGGACTGGATCAAATTGACTATCTCACTTCAACAACAATTTTAGATATAGAAACTGTTCCGGAACATTTGGTGGTTATCGGTGGTAATTATATCGGTCTGGAGTTTGGACAAATGTTTAATCGCTTTGGCAGTAAAATCACCATTTTAGAGAAATCATCAAGTATATTGGCAAAAGAAGACGAGGATATTTCATCAACCCTGACCGAAATTTTGACCGATGAAAAGATCGAAATCCTTAAGGATGTAAAGGTTGATAAAATCAGTCAGGATAAAAAACAGCTTCGTATCTCACTCCAATCCGGTAAAACTAAAAAGAACATTACGGCAAGTCATGTACTCCTGGCAGTCGGGCGCATACCGCAAACTGCTGATTTGAGCCTCGAAAATTGTGGTGTTAAAATGGATGGTCAAGGCCATGTAATGGTGAATGAAAAACTGGAAACCAACATTAAAGGCATTTATGCATTGGGTGATGTAAAAGGAGGGCCAGCCTTTACGCACATTGCATATAACGATTATACCATTGTTTACCGTAACCTGATTGAAGGCACCAAGTATTCCATTCAAGATCGGCCTGTGCCATATTGTATGTTTACCGACCCTCAACTGGGTAAGATCGGTATTTCGGAAAAAGAAGCAAAAGAAAAGAAATTAAATTATAAAGTAGCCATCATTCCAATGTCGCAGGTGGCACGAGGAATTGAAACCAACGAAACTTTGGGCTTGATGAAAGCAATTGTCGACCCTGATACGAAAAAGATTTTAGGTGCAGCTATTTTAGCTTCAGAAGGCGGGGAAATCATGTCTGTTTTGCAAATGGCCATGGAAGGCGATATTACTTATGATAGAATCAGGTATTGCGTTTTTGCACATCCTACCTATACAGAATCGCTGAATAACCTATTTATGAAACTTGATAAATAATATGATCGAATTAAAAGAGATAAGCAAGAAATTTGGAGATACCCAAGCGGTAAAGCAAGTCTCTTTTAGGGTTGCGAGGGAGGAAACATTGGTATTGTTGGGTACCAGTGGCTGTGGAAAAACCACCACCTTGAAAATGATCAATCGTTTAATTGAACCCGATGCAGGACAGATTTTTATCAATGATAAAAATATCACCGATGAAGATCCCAATGTTTTGCGCAAGGGAATAGGTTACGTGATGCAGAATATTGGCCTTTTTCCACATTATACCATTGCCGAGAATATTGCACTCGTTCCAAAGCTGTTGAAATGGGATAAGGCAAAAATTATAAACCGTACACACGAACTGATTGAAAAGCTACACCTGACGGAAAATACCTTGAGCATGTATCCGCATGAATTAAGTGGCGGACAGCAGCAACGTGTAGGTCTGGCCCGTGCGTTGATTACCGATCCGTCCGTATTATTAATGGATGAGCCATTTGGAGCCTTAGATAATGTTACCCGCACCAGCATTCAAAAGGAATTTAAAGCTTTAGAGGAGTTAAAAAGGAAAACCATTGTGATGGTAACACATGATGTTTTGGAAGCTTTTGAGCTGGCAGACCGGATTTGTTTAATGGATAAAGGAGAGGTGGTTCAGATTGGTACACCTAAAGAATTATTATATCAGCCAATAAACGATTTTGCAAGGAATTTTCTCGCGGGACAAAGGCTGGCATTAGAGTTTAAAGTAATTAATATCCAGGATATTTGGAGTTATTTACCTGAAGAAATCGTTCATCATGGAGAAAGTGAAACTGCTGAGTTAAATATATGGGAAGCTATGGAATTATTGCGAAACAAGGATCGCTTTGAGCTTTTCATTTCAGGAGCTAACAAAACCATCAAATCCATCAATTTCGAGCAGTTAACCAAAGGATTTAACCAATACCAAAACGCACAGATGCATGAATGAGCAACAGCAAACCTTATGGCAATTTATGTCAGGGCAGTCTGATAAACTGCTCAGTCAGACTTTACAGCATGTAGGTTTAACCTTTATTTCTTTAATCCTCGCTATCGCCATCGGTTTACCCTTAGGTATATTGATTGCGAGAAAGAGAAAACTTTCAGGAACAGTTTTGGGCATTGCAGGGGTGTTACAAACCATACCAAGCATTGCCTTATTGGGATTTATGATCCCGGTTTTAGGGATTGGTGCAAAACCTGCAATTGTAGCACTGCTCATTTATGCCTTGCTGCCGATTATTCGAAATACTTATACGGGCATTATTGGCATTGATCAGCATGTTAAAGAAGCGGCCAGGGCCATGGGAATGAATAAAGGCCAGATTTTACTAAAAGTAGAATTGCCTCTTGCCATGCCCGTTATTTTGGCTGGCATCCGTACCGCTACTGTAATTAATGTTGGAGTGGCTACGCTGGCCTCATTTATTGCTGCAGGTGGCTTGGGTGAATTTATTTTTGGCGGTATTTCGCTTAATAATACGAACATGATTTTGGCTGGTGCCATTCCAGCGGCCTTACTGGCGATTCTACTTGATACTTTACTTTCGCTTGTCCAGAAAATGGATGTCAAAAAGTTGAGGAAAGCCTTATACATTTTTCCTGTCGTGATTTTGGTTTTAGGTGGGTTTTATGCCTTACCCTCAGCATATGGCTCTACCTTAACAGCTGGATTTACACCTGAATTTATGGGCAGGCAGGATGGTGACCTGGGATTGAAATCCACTTATGGCTTAAAGATCCATACCATTGTGATCAGCGATGCGGTGATGTATAAAGCTGCTTATGCAAAAGAACTGGATGTCATCAGCGGTTACTCTACAGACGGACGTTTAAAAGCTTTCGACCTTAAAATCTTAAAGGATGACAAGAATATTTTTCCACCTTATTACGCTGCACCGATAGTTCGGGATGAAGCTTTAAAGCAATTTCCCGAATTGGAAAAAACTTTGAACCTGCTCTCTGGTAAAATTACAGATTCGATCATGACGGATCTGAACTACAGAACAGACTACCTCCATCAGCAACCGGAACGGGTGGCGAAGGATTTTCTGATCAGCACGGGCTTGTATAAAGCAGCTAAAAACGGACAAAAAGGTACTGTTCGGATCGGTTCAAAGATTTTTGGAGAACAATATATTCTTGCAGAAATATACAGCATGCTGATTAAGGGCAATACAGATTATGCTGTAGCTACCAAAACCGGCTTGGGCGGAACCAAAATTTGTTTTGATGCGCTAATGAACGATCAAATCGACTTTTATCCCGAATATACCGGAACAGGCCTCTTGGTGTTGTTGCAGCCAAATCCAACAATCGCAAAGGAAATGGCACACGATAAAGAAAAAACTTACGACTATGTAAGTGCCGAATTTCAAAGAAAATTCAAAATCAAATGGCTAAAACCTATTGGTTTTAACAATTCATATGCTTTAATGATGCGACAAAAACAATCAAAAGAACTGAATGTTAATAGCATCACAGACCTTAAAAAATATCTGGACAAAAATTAATGACACTCGTAGAAGAATACTTGCAGATTAGGAAATATTCCGAACAGGTTTGTGAACCTTTACAAACTGAAGATTATGTTGTACAGCCTGTTGTAGATGTAAGTCCGCCCAAATGGCATTTAGGCCATACCACCTGGTTCTTCGAAACCTTTATACTTAAGCCATTTTCCGTTAACTATCAGGTATATAACGATGATTATAATTTCGTATTCAATAGTTATTACGAAACCGTTGGCAACCGGGTAATCCGTACTGATCGGGGCAATTTAAGCCGACCAAGCGTGAATGAGATTTACCAATACCGGGCTTATATAGATGAAGCCATGACAGATTTTTTAAGCACACCTTTAAAGGATGAAGTTAAGGAATTATTGGTTTTAGGCTTTAATCACGAGCAGCAACACCAGGAACTGTTACTTACTGATATTAAATACATTTTGGGTAACAATCCGCTTTTTCCCATCTATTCGAAAGATAGAAAAGAAGTTTTAGCCATGAACAACCCAGAACCCGGCTTTATCAATATTTCCGAAGGTGTTTACGAAATTGGTTACGAAGGAACGGGTTTTAGCTTCGACAATGAACTGAACAGGCATCAGGTTTATCTGTACGATTTCTCCATTAGTAAAACATTGGTAAGCAATGCCGAATTTTTGGAATTTATCCATGCAGGTGGATATGAAAATTTTAACTATTGGCACGCTGAGGGCTGGGATTGGGTAAAAAGCAACCACATTACATCACCCATGTACTGGCATTTAGTTGATGGAGAATGGTTTAATTACACTTTTGGTGGACTTTTACCAATAGATCCAAATGCACCGGTAAGCCATGTGAGTTATTATGAAGCTTATGCCTAT
>Ga0163162_10000321_pt1 | contig 44220 bp, 39 predicted proteins | sample S55metaG_FD_115310 | JGI IMG/M metagenome (GOLD analysis project Ga0163162, IMG submission 115310) | Switchgrass rhizosphere microbial communities from Kellogg Biological Station, Michigan, USA - S5-5 metaG | ecosystem: Host-associated > Plants > Roots > Rhizosphere > Soil | place: USA... | reverse complement strand
CATCACATCATGGCGCGGCATCTATCTCCGTAAAGGGTTGGTCATTTTTCAATTTTTAATATCGATTGTATTGATCATCGGCTTTTTTACCGTGTACAAACAAATCGATTTTATCACTCAAAAAAATCTGGGTTTTGACAAAGACAACGTCCTCATGTTGCCGAACGTCCGAGGAAATGGCAGACCAAATACCGGTATAAGTGGTTCATGGCTGGACGATATTAGGAAAATGCCGTCAGTAAAAAGTGTAGCGAGGGCGGATGGGATTTTGGGTGGAATCACCTCAACCAATGGTGTTGCAACACTCGATCAGCGCAATCACATTGCGCTAAATTTTATGCGTGTCGACCATGAATTTTTGCCTGCTCTCGCAATTGAATTAAAAGAAGGAAGGAATTTTTTTACCGAGTCAACAGCAGACAGTGCGAGTATTATTCTAAATGAAAAAGCCGTTGAGCAGTTGGGTTTACATTCGCCTTATTTAGGAAAGCAGATAATATGGGATGACGAATCGGGTCAGAAGCGTCCGGTAAAGATTGTTGGTGTCGCCAAAAATTTTCATTTCAATTCGTTACACGATCCAATTAAGCCATTCGGCTTTATTTCGGAGGAAAATAATGGCAGCAACTTTTTTATCAAGTTGCATTCGGAACACCTTTCAACGGATATCGCATCGATCGAAAAAATATGGAAGGCGCATAATCCCGATAAACCTTTTGAGTTCAGTTTTCTTGATGAACAAATTGGAAAACTTTACAAGAACGATCTCCGCTTTAAAAACTTCTTTTCATACCTGACGATACTGGCCGTGTTGATTGCTTGTCTCGGTCTTTTAGGATTATCTATTTTCACAACAGAAGCAAGAAGGAAAGAAATCGGCATAAGAAAAGTATTGGGCGCTACAGCAAGCTCGTTATTTGTATTATTATCGAAAGAATTTTTAGTGCTGGTTGTAGTTGCGTTCATTGCTGCAATTCCTTTTGCATGGTGGCTCATGGACAGTTGGCTGGAAAATTTTGCGTATCGCGTAGATATCGGTTGGTCGCTATACTTAGCTGCTGGTTGTACTGCCATATTTATCGCACTGGGAACGATTACTTTTCATGCGGGCAGGGCAGTGCGAGCAAATCCGGTGAGGAGTCTCCGGGCTGAGTAAAAGGGTAAGATCTTGTTTCACACAAAGGGACAAAAAAAATTAAGGCACAAAGAATAGCAAGGCTTTTCCGGCCTTGATTTTTCCTTGTGCCTCCAAATTCATATTTCTATCTAAGATTCACTTCCGCCATTGACTTTCTTGCCCAGTTGCTGCAATATTTGTAGTCCCAGTAATCCGCTGATTCCGCCGCCGGCACCGTCTCCATTTCCGCCTATTAATACATCTGGCATGATCTTAACGTTTTGCGTGGCGATTGATTCCATCACCTTTAACTGCGTGAAGTTGTTTCCACCCATGGCGTCAACAGAAAGTTTATACGATTCCGCATTCGACTTACCGATTGCAAGAATCTTTTCAGCCTCCGCATTACCTGTAAGCGAAATTTTTTCGGCGTCGGCTTTTGCGAGCAACTCGATTTTTTCAGCTTCGGCCTTCGCAAGCAGTCTTGTTTTTTCCGCTTCGCCACTCGCAAGTAATTTCAGGCGATCGGCATCAGCTGTTGCCTGTAAACGAACGCTGTTGGCATCACCGGTTGCTTTTTTCACAGAGGCGTCCGCAATTCTTTCAGCAATAAGAACACCTTGATCTGCTTTTACGATCTCTTTTTGTATTTCTGCGATCGCGGTTTCTTTTTCGAGGCTCTGTCTCGTCTCCTGCGCTTTCATTTGTGTATCATACGTTACTTTTTGTTCTTCCGCGATTTTTCTATCAGTAAGCGTTTTCATCAAACTTTCTGGTGGCACGATATCTCCAATCAAAGTGTCGACACCAAATACATTATACTGCTCGAGCACTTTACCGATATGATCACGTGCAGATTCCTGGCGCTCTTTCCGTGTTCCAAGGAAAGCGATCACATCGCTATCTTGCGCCGAGTTTCTAAAATAGTTACCGATCGTCGGTTCCAAAACCTGGCTCACCAGGTTTGTCATATTACCAAAACGGCCAATGACTTTTGGTGCTTCGGTGGTCGGTATATGGATGATCTGAGCCACGTCTAGGTTGAATGGGAAACCGTCTTTACTACGCACTGTGATCGTCGACAAATTTTTATCAAGTTGGTGCGCTTCACTTCTTGCCGATGCCCAGTTCAACACGAGGTTGGTAGTTGGTACAAGTTCCACTTTCATAATATATGGGTTGATTGGGTATTTACCCGGACCTAACGGTTCCGCCCAAACGCCCTTGAAACCTTTGGCAACGATATTCCCGTGTTTGAATTCAACACCGCTGAGGTCAACGCCTTCGTTGCCGACATAAGAAATGACAACGCCAACATGACCAATCGGTATCTCGGTCATCTTTACCATTTCTACTTTGGCAAACCACGGATTCAGGAAGTAGGAACCCGCAAGAATTACCTGTTCCTGCAAACCTTTGAAACCACCATGTGCGAGAAATAAATCGACGTCCTGGAATTTATTATGTCCATCGACAATCTTGCCTGCGATCTGGCCTTCATCCAACGGTTTTCCTTCCATAGTGGTTACTACGCCAACGGCGTTATCAGGAATGGTTACCATATCCGTAACATCCACGTCAAATAAAAATGTGTTGATACGATATGAACCTGGCGCAATGATTGCGGTTTGACGCCCTTTGCGTCCGCCGTTTTTCAAAAACGCTTCAGCATCCTGGAACGAATCACAACTCACTTTGCGCCCTAGAATTGACCCGGTTTCCAATTCTGCGCCATCCCTTGCAAGTAGCAGTCCTATTTTTCCGGTAGGTATTACCGTGAACGGCTGAAATTCGATCCCATATTGCCATGCCCATTTCCAGAAGTAGACCCCGGGTGCAAGTGTTTGCGCCTGGAAACCGGCTTCACCATTTGTTGCAACGATTCTACCCTCGGGCAATTCTTGTTTTCCGACTAATACGAATTTTTTTGTAACAAGACCGATCTTATCCTGCGGAACAATCACCACCCCGAAAAAAACGCGCAGAATAAATCTGTACAATAATAAGCAGAGAATAATGAGACCACCTACGACGGCCCATTTAATCAACATTGAAGTTTCCATTTGATTTTTTTGTTTAGGTTGTTATGAAGAAAATGTAGGGTGTGCTATCGCACAACATACAAAAGATTTCTGTTTTGCAAATGCCCGTTTTGAGGTTGTTTGATCCACCAATAAATTTGTTGACATTCCTCAAGCGGATTCAAAAGATTCCTGTGTCGGAAAATTTCATTTCCAAGGTGGAGAAGCGATAAGGGAAGACAGATGATAATTCATCTGGAAAGGTTCGTATGTGTTTTCGTACTGTTCCATATAGGAGAAATTAACGGAACAAAGTTTGTATAACGCAGAAAGATTTGCAAACGGAATCGGGACGAGCGGTATCGCTGTGAATGCAAGTGTTTGAATGATAAGAAGTCGCCGGATAGAAACGTCGGTGAAAATTTTCGCCGGAAATATTTGGCGAAATGAAAAGTTGGTGGGTTTTGTTTCACACAAAGGCACAAAGAGTAAGAAGGCTTTCAATAACTAATCTTTGTGCGTTTGTGTGAAACAAAACTTACCAAACTCATCAACTCACTTGTCAAGTCCTTCTGGCCGTGGTTGCCCGCGGTGACATGTTTCGCAAGTAACAACCGACACACTATCACCAATCATCGCATGCCTGACTTGGAAATATTTACTATTAAATTTATTTGTCATCCGCATCATATTGCGCGCGATTTCTTTTTCCGGCTTGTCGTCACTTGCATAGTCGAGTTTGTGAGAGCCTTTTTGTTCAGCGTGACAAAATCCGCAACTCACTCCTAATCCATCTTCGAATTCGTCAATCATAATTTGTTGTAATTTTTTTGTACTGATATTTTTTGGAAGGACTTTTAAATTTTTGTAGTCACTTTTTTCTGGCGACGGAGCAGTTGCCGCAACACTGATTCCAATGAGTACAATGATAGATGCCGTCACCAAGATTTTTTTTCCTGAATACATATTTGAGCTATTTTGCAAATACGCTTAATGCAATTTCAACTTCATCGGAAATCGTACTGGTTCCTCCGATACCAAATTCTTTTCGGTTTACTTTGAAAGAACCTTTGAAAAGGTAACCACCGTTGACTGGCTCAGCCGTGAAGGGGAATGAAATATCCCTGGACAGATTTTTAATAAGGACTTTTCCGGAAAAGACTAATTGTCCTCTTTTATTCGACGCCGCAATCTCTTTCGATTCGATTTTGATCCTTGGATATTTTTCAACATCGAAATAAGTTTCTTTTCGCAAATGATTGTCTCGCATTTCCATGCCGGTGTTAACAGTATTCGCATCAATACTTACATCAAATGTTGCATCCTGAATTTTATTGGGATCAAAATTTATTTTGCCATCTAACCCGGTGAAGGAACCTGTAACTCCAAAGCCCAGGTTCCTTACTTTAAACTGCACCGATGAACCGTTATCAACCGGGTGAATCTGCGCATTAGCGTTACTCACTATTAACACTAAAGAGATTAATAAGATTTTGTGCATTGTTTAGAATTTGATAATCTCGATTTTAAAGAGTAGAGCGAAGTGCATTTCGTTCTACTCTCTTCTCTCCAACTTGCTTATCCTTGTAATGCCGTATCGGTAATTGCTAACGATTGATTATGCTCCACATAATTCACGCTCGTAAGGCCAAGCAAACTTTGTAATTTTTCTGCCGGCACTTTCATCGGACCAGGCGCTGGCGCTGTTCCTGGTTGCGGTTGAGGAAATGCTGTGGATGTTGCCGTATGAAATGTAATATTTCCTTCAACTTTTAACATCGTTTGATGAATATGCCCATTTAACACTGACACTGATCCAAATCGTTTCAGATATCCCAGTGCACGTTCGCTATCTCTTGTTCCCCATCCCCATTGTGGATACACCGCCCACAGCGGGATGTGTGCAAATACAACGATGGGTGTGCTGGCACTGCGTCCTTTCAAATCATCTTCCAACCATTCGAGTTGTTCATTACCCAGGCTGCCGAGTCCGCCTTCTGAAGTATCCACAACGTTCACAAGACCGATAAAATGAACTCCATTATAATCGAAACTATACCATCCTTGTCCTTTTGTATTTTTCCCGTAACGTGCGAGATATTGTTTGCCATTATCGTTTAACACATCGTGTTCACCTGGCACGTAGAAAATTTTATCTGTCTTCACGGACTTCAATGCCTGGTCAAGCGTATCGAATTCGTCCGCCTGTGAAAGATGAGAAAGGTCTCCCGTATGCAATACAAAGGACGGAGCCATTGGCATTGCATTAATTTTCCCGATTGCAGAATTTAATGTTCCAAGCACATCCGGATTAGCTGGTTTATTGAAACCAATATGACTATCGCTGATCTGTGCAAAACTGAAGTCAGCCTGTGGTAATACCAGTCCTTTTTTGACTCCGCCTGTAGTTCTATCGATCATCTGGCTCATGCCAAAAGATTTCATTATGCCACCACTCATCATCCATAATACACCTGTACCGGCCCAGGCCATGCATTTAATAAAACCGGCCCTGTCAATTCCGTCTTCATTTTCGATGGCGGAGATCAATTTTTCTTTTTCCATGTATTGATGTTTTTGTTGTTCACGAAATAAATTCAGGAGCAAAAAAATAAAAGCATCTCGGCTCACCGAAATGCTTTACATCAATTAAATGAATTTCTTGATTAAACACCAAAGATGTCGTCGCAATTGGATAAATGGAGAGGATACAGGAATTGTCCGCTATTGCCCCTGCGTGTATAAAATACGCTGTAAATTTGCGACCAATGCCAACCATCATTCTCAAACGCATTTACGAAGAACCTGAAAAATCAGACGGATTTCGTGTGCTCGTGGATCGCCTGTGGCCAAGAGCCATGACAAAAGAAAGAGCCGCTATTGATGAATGGGAAAAAGATCTGGCTCCTTCTCCCGGGTTAAGGAAATGGTTTGCTCATGACCCTGCGAAATGGAAGGAATTTCAAAAAAGATATAAAGAAGAGCTAGAAACGAATGATTATATTGAAACCTTTGTCAGTAAACACCGGTCTTCAAAAAAACTGACGTTGTTGTACGCGGGTAAGGACGAAGATCACACGCATGCAGTTATGTTGAAAAATTATCTGGAACCTTTGTTTAACAAATAAAATAGAAAGATTTTCTGATGAGAGGTGATGAAACATTTGGAGAACGTGTCATCGCGTTCAACCAGCAATTGGAATATACAGGAAGGAAATTACCCGAGGGCATCCGCGTCATGAATCCTTTCAGGGAATACGGACAGACACTTCAGATAACGGGCAGTTTCTATCGTAAGTATTATAATGATCGCAATACAAGATTGCTGATTCTTGGAATCAATCCCGGGAGATTTGGTGCAGGTATGACGGGCATTCCATTCACCGATCCAAAACGGTTGCAATCTGTTTGTAATATTCATTACGAAGGAAAAACAACTCACGAACCATCATCAGTTTTTATTTATGAAATGATCGATGCGTTCGGAGGCCCAGAAGCATTTTACGGAAAATTTTATATCAATTCGATGTTCCCACTCGGTTTTACCAAAGAGGATAAACCAGGGAAAGAAAAAAATTATAATTACTACGACAGCAAAGACTTATTTCTCTCTGTAAAAAAATCTATCGTTGAAAACATTACTACCCAAATCAAACTTGGTGTAAGGACAGATATCTGTTTTTGTTTTGGAACCGGGAAAAATGAAAAACACTTAAAAGATTTGAACGAGGAACATCAGTTCTTCAAAAAAATTGTTTCGTTGGAACATCCGAGATTCATCATGCAATATCGCGCGGCAAATAAGCAGGTGTATATTGATAAATATCTTGACTCTTTCAGGAGTGCGCTATGAAGTTCGAATAAGGTTTTTAGAAAATGATGCTCGTTATTGCTTTTTCAGCGTCTCCGGCAGTGTCACATGCGACCAGTTTGCAGTCGGTTCAATCCAGGGTGCAACATGATTTTTTACTTTTGCAGTAATTGTCCATGCCTGCCGATAGAGATCAGTAATATTTTGGATGATCATTTTCTGTCCGAGCCTGATTCGCTGCGCAACAATCTCTCCTTTGATATTGTACAGTATATTATTGACAATCTTGCCGACGATTTTTCCTTCCACACCAAAAATACAGTTGCCAAGAATTACGCCGCTCACCCTCTGCTGATCTTTGTCGATGATGAGATTGTTGTACAAATAGGAAGTGATATTTCCGATTCCGTCAGTTAGGCTCAGCATATGTAAATGATTGGAACCCCAAATTAGTATATATGAGAAAATGAACCAACCGAATTCGGAAAATGTGGAAAGTTTTACGGTGGATTGGAGATATTTTTATCAGTCCATTGCTTTAATCGACTAATTCTGCACGATTTAAAAAGTTATCCACAATCGCATCGCGGATTGAGCAGATTTGAGCGGATTGGGCGGATGTTCCAAAATGACAGGAATGCAATCGAAAAATACATCCAAAAGTTTAATAATTGAAATGCGCCGGTATTGTGAAGGACTACACAAATCCGTTCATATCCCGGCGTAATCGGTGGTCACATTCCAGAAACTGATTTTTCTTCTTGTCTTAAATCCTAATTTCTCATAAAGTGTGATAGCACCAATATTCGTGTCAACAACATGTAAGAATGGAGTTTTATTTTGGTCGAAAATATTGTTGACCGTATGCGCTATTAACTGTTTCGCATATCCCTTCCCGGTATGATTTGGGTGTGTGACAATAGCGCTCAATTCGGTAAAGCGATCCATCTTCATCCGCTCGCCAGTGACCGCAATCAATTTTCCGTCTTCAAAAATTCCCCAATAATCTCCCAGGAAAAATGTTTTCGACCGAAAGTAACCGGGTTGAACCGTATTGACAAGTTGAAACACTTTGCTGGCGTCTTCGATTGAAAGTTTAGTGATTTGATCTTTTGGTGCACCTTCGATTTTAGACTCCGCAACCATTTGCAGGCAAACCAGGTCCTTTTTTATATTGAGATTTTTTGGGAGAACCGGTTGTTCACCTACCAAATAAAAATTTTCTGCATGTTGAGAATAGTTATTGATCGGGTCGATATTGTTCTGACTCAACCTGAAACCACCAAAAAGACAATAATCCGGCAGGTAGAATTTAATATTGTCATAATCCACTGAAAATTTGCAATGCGTTTCTGATAACGAATGCCAGACAGGATTATCTAATTTATTATCTTCGGGATACTGCATAATGATCTTCAGAACTTTTTAAATTTAATGATTAAAATAATCGACAAGTGAAACAAATAACTGCATCGCTGATTTTTTGTCTTGTTACACTAACTGCAAGCTTCATAAATCAGGTTAAGGCTCAAAAAAAATTACCACGCATTGCCATCGCCGGCCTCGGAATTGAATCCAGCACATTTTCCCCGGCGCTTACGAATGAAGAGGCATTCCATGCCCAGTATGGCGATGCTGTTTTTACTTACAAATTTTTCTCAGCTGACTCACCCGTCCGCAAAAGGGCGGTATGGATTCCAACAATAACAGGTCACTCACTGCCGGGCGGAGCGGTGACACGCGACGCCTATGAATCGCTTGTTGGAAAAACGTTGGATTCATTAAAAAAACATTTGCCGTATGATGGACTTTTTTTTGATATCCACGGCGCAATGAGCGTCGTTGGTCTTGATGATCCGGAAGGTGATTTTATAACGAGGATCCGTAAAGTAGTTGGCAAGAAAACTATTATTTCCACCACGATGGATCTGCATGGAAATGTTTCGTTGCGTTTGGCGGAAAACTCCGACCTCATCAATTGTTACCGGATGGCGCCGCATGAAGATGCGATTGAAACAAAAAGACGCGCGGTCGAAAATTTATTGGTAAGATTGGAAAGCGGAAAAGGAAAACCAAAATACAAAGCATGGATACCGGTACCAATTTTATTACCCGGCGAAAAAACGAGTACCAGGATAGAACCCGCCAAAAGTATTTACCAGTCGATTCCCGCACTGGCAGCACAACCTGGTATAGTCGACGCATCGATATGGATCGGGTATGCATGGGCGGATGAACCTCGTAATCGTGCGGTCGTCATGGTTGTTGGCGACGATAAGGAAAAAGTATCAGGCGCAGCTGAGCAACTTGCAAAAAAAATGTGGGATGCGCGCAACGGTTTTCAGTTTGTTGCGCCAACAAAACCCTGGAGTGAATGCCTTGACAGCGCGCTGCATAGTGACAAACATCCATTTTTTATCAGCGATATGGGAGACAATCCGACTGCAGGTGGCGCAGGAGATGTGACGTGGACACTTACACAAATTCTGTCAAGGCCTGAATTCAAATCTGAAAACGGTCCGTCGCTGATTTATGCATCCATTCCTGGTCCTGAACTTATCAAGGCTGCACAACAGACCGGCTTGCACGGACATGTCGACGCCGTTGTCGGTGCACAAGTCGATTCGCGGTTTGCGCCACCACTTCGCTTATCCGGCACCGTTGAAGCTATTGTTTCCGGAGATAAAGACGCGGTGGTAGAAGTAGTGGTAAAAGTAGGAAGTGTGAATGTGATCGTGACACAAAAGCGAAAACCATATCATCATGAGATGGATTTTCAAAGACTGAATCTCAATCCTCGTAAAACAGATATCGTCGTCGTAAAAATTGGTTATCTCGAACCAGAATTATATGCAATGCGCGCGGCGTGGCTGATGGCGCTCACACCCGGCGGCGTTGACCAGGATATCGAACATTTAACTTATAAAAGAATTGAACGACCAATGTTTCCTTTTGATAAAGACATGAAAGATCCGGATTTGAAAGCGCGAATTGTGAAGACGTCGGATGAAGTTGAGTGAATCACGGATATTGTTGAAAATTGAATGTAATATTCACTAATCAATTTTCAACTGAAGAATCCGCGAAATCCGTTCAAATCCGCGGAATCCGCGATCAAACTATGAAGCCCCTGAAAAGGGGCTTCTCTTTCGTCTCTCTGATCTAGTTGCTATTGTTTGATTAAGTAGCCAAATACGCCATCTGCTTCGGCATCTGGTCCGGCAGAGAAATACAATCTGCGCGGATCGATATTTGCCGATGCAGGAGGAAAGGTCAGCGCCCACAAACCTTCAATCTCAATCGGTCTGCTATGAGATCTTAACTGTCCGAGGAAATTTGCATTCTGATCGAACACATTGATGCGACCATCTCCGAAATTTCCAATTAGAATGACGGGATCTTTTGAATCATGTCGACGACTGTTGTCACCTGTAAGACTTTTATCGCCAGATCCACCATCGTTTCCTCCGTCACGTACGTCCTGATCTTCTAGAAAACTTCCAGGTGCCATCGTCACACCCCACGGAATATCCAAAGTACCGCCAGAGGCAAATCGTCTCACAAGTTGTCCGTCTGTAGTAAAGACATCCACAAAACCAAAACCTTTTCCTTCAATCGGGTGGCCCTGTGATGGTCCGCTCGTGCTTAACTTTCCATACATCACAAAAAGAAAATCTCCGACAGCCTGGATATTGTAAGGAGAATATTCGTCAGGAATTTGATTATCGGCGAATGGGAAACCATTTACTCTATGAAACAATGTATCCCATACGTCAATTCTTTTCTGACCGAAATTTGCTCCGTAAATAAAACTTCTTCCATTGCTTGTTCCAATCGCCAACCCGGTATAACTGGCACCGCGAGGTGCAATAAGACGTGTTGCATTGTTGCCACCGTTCCAGGCTGAGATTATTCCATCGAAGCCAGAAAAGATAAAAAGCGCTTTTCCATCTCCAAGTTTAAAATTTCTGTCACCCGCAAAAACGATTCCGCAAGGAAGTCCACCGATTGAGTCTGTTGGTGACGGGATATTTACTGATCTTATTTTATCGCCATTCTCTTTGTACAATTCACTCACCCGTCCAAGTACTGAATTCACCCATGCGATCCCGTTAGGCGACCATGCTATTCCAAATGCATTTTGTAAGGTACGATCGATTGGATTCAACTGATTTGTCGGATTATATTCCGCTTTGTTTGCAACGAGATTGATTTGTGTAAAATTTTTCAAGTCATGTTGATCAACATTTGATTTATGACATCCAAAGGCAAGCGCTACGACACTTGCTATGAGCATGGATTTTTTCATGTTTCTCATGCTGACAGCCAGGGTTCTCTTGTTCATAGAAAGAAGTTTTGTGGTTAATAGTAAAACAATACAGTGCGACAGTTGAGGTCATCCTGTTGCAAGTAATCACCGGTGATAAATGCGCGAACAAACTTACGAGCATGCTCATCCCCACGGTGAATCATCTTCCGAATGACTTATCTTAATTTCTTAACGACAGATTTTCGGAGACAATGTGGTAGAAAGAAATTCCATACACGCCTCATTTCGGAACTTTCACATTTGATGTTATATTTGACATTCATTCCTTATGAATATTATATACGCCCTCTTCTTTCTGTGTTTTGTCGTGTCAGCAAGTGCTCAGCAAAAAATTGATTACGGTAATAATCCCGCCGCGGGTCACTATTATAACATTCGAGGTATTAAAATTTACTGTGAGATTTATGGAACGGGAAAACCATTGCTGATGATTCATGGCAATGGCGGATCGATCAAGGCATTCGAACATAATATTCCTTTCTTCTCAAAAAAATATAAGGTGATTGTTATGGATAGCCGTGCGCAGGGAAAGTCAGCTGATACAAAAGATTCATTGAGTTTTGAAATGATGGCTGATGATGAAGCAGCACTCCTGGATCAGTTGCATATCGATTCTGCTTATGTACTTGGTTGGAGCGACGGAGGAATCAATGCATTGCTGCTTGCAATCCGTTATCCGGAAAAAGTTATTCGCCTGGCCGCCACCGGCGCCAATTTGTGGCCGGATTCCACAGCTTTTTTTCCGGAAAGCTGGAAAAACGACATCATCAGGCACGATACGACGCACACAGAACATTTTAATGCGCGTGAAAAATATGAATGGAAATTATTTGAGCTCGATTACCTGGAGCCTCATATTTCACTCAAACAATTGCACGTGATTAAATGTCCCGCCCTCATTATTGCAGGCGACCATGATCTCATTCGCCCGGAGCACACGCTTTTGATTTATCAAAATATTCGCGGAGCTTATTTGTGGATCGTTCCAAATTCAAGCCATAGCACGCTTATTGACCATCGGGACGAGTTTAATAGAAAAGTTGACGACTTTTTCTCCGGAAAATTGTAGTTGGCCATTCAAGTTGAAAATGCGAGCCGGTGTTCGATACAGATGTACTGAAGGACCAAAAGCCATACAAGAGATGCTTTTTTAATTCAATCGTGCGCTAAATTTGTCTTAGTTTAGAGATGCTTTAGGTTAAGGTTGGAATTAAGGTTTAGGATTCGACTTAAATCTGGGTTTCAACCTTTATCTTTTTCTCAACCTCAACTGACCGACGATGAAAAATGAGGAAAAAATAAAAAGCGCGCAAAAAAAATCGCAGGACCTGTTGCCATTGGTTTTGGAATTAGTCAAACCTTATCGCAAATGGCTGCTGGTTATTTTCATCGCGATGGTCTTTGAAACTTTAATGAGCCTTGCTTCTGCGTGGCCGTTGAAAATAATCCTGGATAATGTTGTCGGTCACCACAAATTGCCCCATTGGTTAAACTGGCTGGGAGTTCAGAAAGAAGGTTTTGATAAAATGACGGTTGCGGCATATGCGGCCGTCAGTGTTGTAGTGATTGCAGTTATTAGTGCTGTGGCAGGTTATATAGATAGTTTTTATACAGAAAGCGTCGCGCAATATGTCGCGAATGATTTGCGACAGAAAATGTATCATCATTTGCAGCGCCTTTCAATGTCTTACTACGATACGCATCAGGTCGGAAATTTATTGAGCTCAATTACTGAAGACGTCAATACAATTCAAAATTTCGCGTCTGCATCACTGTTAGGAATACTGGTCGATGCGATGACGATCGTTGGCATGGTGTGTTTAATGTTTTACCTGAATTGGGACTTTACATTAATTGCTGTTGGTATCACACCGTTTCTCCTGTTTTTTGTAATGCATTTTAAGAGATCGGTGAAAAAAGCAACGCACAAAGTGCGCGACAGTCAAAGCCAGATGTTGAGTGTATTGCAGCAGGGACTGGAGTCGGAAAGAGCAGTGAAGGCGTTTGGCCGGGAAGATTTGGAAGAACATAAATTAGAAGTTGTGAGCCTGCAAACAGTTTCATTTGTGTTGAAGGCGAGAAAAATTAAATCACTTCTTTCCCCGGTTGTTGGTATTACGGTTGCTGTTTGCCTGGCGATTGTGTTGTGGCGTGGTTCCTCCCTTGCATTAAAAGGTGTTATGACGATCGGTTCGCTAACAGTATTCATTGCTTATCTCAGCAAATTTTTTAAACCGGTACAGGAGCTGGCAAAAATGACAAACAGCATTGCGCAAGCTACTGTTGCTTTGGAGCGTATCCAGAGTATTTTGAATACCGACGATTTTATTTACAGGAATCCGAATGCAAAAAATTGCGGCGTGTTAAAAGGAGATATCGTCTTCGATCATATTGCATTCGGTTATGAAAAAGGATCTCTCGTGTTAAGTGATATTCACTTCGAAATAAAGGCTGGTGAAAGGGTTGGAATTTGCGGGCCGACCGGGAGTGGCAAGTCAACTGTTGTAAGTCTCATTCCTCGTTTTTACGATCCTGCCGGAGGAAATATTTTAATCGATGGTGTCAAGAGCTCGGATTATATTTTAGAAGATTTGAGATCGAATATTGGCTTTGTTTTGCAGGACACTGTCTTATTTTATGGGACGGTTCGCGATAATATCGCCTACGGGCGTCCTGATGCAACTGAAGAAGAAATCATCCAGGCGGCAAAACTTGCATTAGCTGATGAATTTATTTCCAAAATGCCAAAAGGTTATGATACCCTGGTGGGAGAGCGTGGCGTCACATTATCCGGCGGCCAGCGACAACGCATTGGTATTGCGAGAGCACTCATTCGCAATTCGCCGATTCTTATTCTCGATGAACCTACATCTGCATTGGATACAGAATCCGAGAAACTTGTAATGGAAGCGTTGGAGACACTGATGAAAGGAAAAACTGTTATCACGATCGCACATAGGCTGAGTACTATCCGTGATGCCAACAAAATTGTGGTGGTCAAAGGTGGCGTGATTGCAGAGCAGGGTAGTCACGATGAATTAATCACTAAAAACGAAATTTATGCTGAGCTATATAAAACACAAACGGAATCTGTTTCGGTCGTGACAGCACAAGTATTGAGTTGACGGATGTTGACAGACTCAGATGCGACTTAATTTTGATCCTCAACTGCCATCTGACAACTCCTATCGATGAACTGAAAAAAACAATTAACTATGCCTTCACGCAAAGCACTCATATTTCCCGACGATACTTCGAAACCGATTTTAGATGCAATCGGTTCGGCAAAGCAATCACTCAAAATAAAGATGTTCACATTCTCCGATCCACAGCTGATCGATGCATTAATTGATGCGAAGAAAAGAGGAGTGGAGGTGAAGATCATGTTGAATCCGGCGAGACGAGATGGAGAAAAAGACAATGAGGCAACAAGGAAAATATTAGAACAAGCCGGAATTGAAGTGAAAGATTCCAATCCCGCTTTTGTTCTTACACATGAAAAGTCAATGTCAGTCGATGATGAAATGACTTTTGTAAAATCGTTGAATTGGGAAACGAAAAATCTTACGGAGACAAGGGACTATGCTGTTGTAACGACACATCCGCATGAAGTAAAGGAAGCAGTCGAAGGTTTTGAAGCAGATTGGAATCGCGGAAAATTTGAACCGGGCGACAAACATCATCTCATTTGGTGCGTCGGCAATGGAAGGGAGAGGATCTCAAACTTCATCGACACGGCCACGCATTCTTTGTACGTTCAAAATGAAAGATACCAGGATACGTTTATAATTGAAAAGCTGGTGCGGGCAGCAAAACGTGGTGTGAAAGTACATGTCATGGCCAAAGGTCCACATTCGTTAAAAAAGGATAAGATTATTGAAGGTGTAGAAGGTTTGCGTATCATGGATGATGTTGGAATCAAAGTGCATAAGATCACTCATCTCAAATTACATGGCAAAATATTACTTGCCGACGGATGTCGTGCAATTGTCGGCTCTATCAATCTTACACCCGGCACTTTTGATGGTCGAAGAGAACTCGCCATCGAACTCGATGATGAAGAAGCTATTGGTCGTCTTCATGAAACACTCAAATCAGATTGGAAAAATTCACACTGGATGGATTTGTCGGATGACGGATTGTTGAAGCAAGCCGAATCAGTGGACAGCTGAAGCAAATGTGATGAATGTGAAAATGTGGGAATGTGGAAATGTGGAGATGTGAGAATGCGGGAATTCGAACTACCGAATTTTCACATTTCCACATTTCCACATTTCCACATTTTCACATTCATCATATTTAATTCGTCGGTGTGGCAATTGTAATATTCCTGTACTCAATTGGACCATGATCACCCTGGAACAAGATTGGTCCGGGTTCTCCTTCTTTACTATCAAGTGCTCCGCCGGTGGGACCGGGAATTTGTTGATTGCTGATAACAGTTTTGCCATTCATGATGATTGTTACCATTCGGCCCACGAGCGTGATATCATACGTCTCCCATTCGCCTGAACCCTTTGAAGCGATTTCACTGGGCATAAGAAAACCATACACAGCACCTACGAAATCAAGTGCCGGTTCCATTCCTTTGTTGTCTTCAATTTGCACTTCGTATCTGCCACGAAGATATACGCCGCTGTTACTTCCTTTTGGATACCGGAATTCAACATGCAATTTGAAATCATCAAATTTTTTATCGGTGACGATGTTTGCACCGGACTTTGGACTTTTCAAAATACCATTTTCGGCCACCCATTGATTGGTAGCTCCTGATGCGTGCCATCCGGAAAGATCTTTTCCGTTAAACAATGGTACGGGATCACTCCAAACAACTTCCTTTGTACGTTTTAATAGTGGCGCCCTGACTCCTGTCCAATTATAAACTTTCCCGTCACTATTTGTAAGTGTGCCGCTCAGGTTATCTCCCTGCAATGTTCCTTCAACAACAATATTATTCGTGCCCATTTCCCATTGTGGTGGAATCGTGAAATTGAATTTGCCATCTTTAAAATTGACGATGGATATCGGTCTTGCTGATCCAGATTCGCCGACAAATCTTCCAACGAGAGTGCGATAACCTGAGTGCGTTACTTCCAGCCATGATGGTGCTTCTTTTGTTCCTTTCATTACAATAAGATCCCAGCGCCCAAGCAGTGCAGGCGTATCTGCTTTAGGTGTATAAAAATCTTTTGCATTGACAACAACTGTTGTCACGAGTAAAAACGCTAACGTAAATAACTTATGGATTCCATTTTTTCTGTTCATATAGCTGTTTGTTTGTGGGCGATTAAATTACTATAAAAAATGAAACGGGGAAGAAAGAAATTTTATCACGGAACGCTAAACGCCTAACACAGAACGCTCCAGGGCCAATAAGAGTTAGGAGTTAGGCGTTTAGCGTTCCGCGTTCTTCTGGCACGATTTTAGGATCATCATAAGCACCTGGGTTAATCCGACTCGCTAACTCCCCTTACACACTAATCCCGGTTTGACATTTCGCCGGGTGGCTATTCATTCATTACTAGTTATTAATCGTAAAAAATTTTAACACTAAATTTTAACATTATGGATTCAACTAATTATCCATCCGGTTACCCGGATACAGAACCAAAAAGAGACTCGAAAAATTTTGTAATCGGGCTTTTTGCAGTACTACTCGTGGGTAGTTTAGGATATGCAATTTATAGTAACAGCAAGCATAATTCTGTTGAACAAACGCAACAGGTGCAGATTACAAAAGCAGTTGATGAAAAAGGACAGCTACAAAGAAATTTTGACGATGCATTGGTACGCCTGGATTCTCTTACAGGTTCAACCAATAAATTGCAAAGCACGCTGGCCGACAGGGATAAGGACGTTGCGAACATGAAAACAGAAATTCGCAAACTGCTGAGCAAGCAACACCTGTCCGAAACAGAGAAGAAAAAAGCGCAGACATTAATTAACGATTTGAATCAACGAATCAGCACAATGGAAGAAGAAGTTGCACGCCTGACGCAGGATAATAAAACGCTGACAGATGATAAGACAAAGTTGACCGCAGAAAAAGATCAACTGACTTCTGATTTGTCAACTACCACTGCGGCAAAAGAAGAGCTTGATAAAAAAGTAGATATTGCCTCTACATTCAATGCAACAAATATTATGATTACTCCTGTAAGAGTAAAAAAGAATGGTGAAGCAGTAGAAACAAGCAGGGCAAGAAGAGTAGACGAATTAAAAGTTTCATTCGATGTATCAAATCGTATCGCTACAAATGGACAGGCTGATGTGTATGTTTCCGTAACGGGCCCCGATGGCAAAGTGATTTCAATGCCTGAAAACGGTTCCGGTACATTCACCACTCGTGAAGAAGGTGACAAGGTATATACATCAAAGGTCCCTGTAGAATTCGAAGCAGGAAAAGTAAAACCAGTTGAGTTTGTATGGAAGCAGGAATCAGGATTCCAAAAAGGAACATATGATATTCAGATCTATCACAACGGATTTAAGATTGGCGAAGCTACAAGATCGTTGAAATAAAACAGGTAATACAAACACATACTACAGCTAAATCCTATATAAAAAAGCCGGGAAGTAATTTTCCCGGTTTTGTTTTTTTTAATAGTTGTAATGAATCACTGGATGAATTAACATAACACTCCGCCGAATTTTATCCATAACTTTTTCGCTATAGTTTTTTTTCGAAACAAACACTATTGTACACATCGGCATAGGGCCCAAAATTTGGGATGATGTCATACCCACTTTTTTTGTAGAGTGCAATTGCTTCCGGTTGTCTTTTTCCAGTTTCCAAAATGCATCTTGCGTAGTTTAATTCCCTGGCCCAGGATTCAAGTTCGCGTAAAACTTGGGATGCAATCCCTTCACCACGCCTGTTTACAAGTACATACATTCTTTTTACTTCCGCAGTATCGGGTGTGCTTTCCTTAATTGCGCCACAACCGACAGGTAATTCATTATCGTAAGCAACGATCGCATATTTAATCATTGCCATTTTGTTGTACTGCGCATAAAATGCATTGTCGGCACCATCGCGGATCTTTAAATCAGCATCCAGTTCAGCAACGAGCTTTTGGAAATCTTTATTATCGGAATTTGTTCTGATGCAGTGGATCATGCTTTGAAGATACAAATTCAATTGCGTTGAAGTGACGTGCAACTGCACAAATTATTGACAAGATTATTGTAGCCAGTTCAAAAATCGATCTTGGATTTATCATTTTCAAAATGCAAGCACTGGCAAGTCCGGTTGCAATCCGAAGTAGACTTGTGCCGCTGTTTCATATCTGCTTTCGTTTGCGAAACCGTGTTGGCGGACGACTTGTGCGTCTAAAAAATACCGTGCAAGCTTATTTTTAAAATAGATTGCACTTGTTCCGGCGGCTGAATACATCATATCTACTGCCTGCAGGCAGCTTTGATTTGTATGCGTTGCGGCAAGCAACAACGTCGCCTTTTCTTGTATTGACAATAATGATCCTGCCAGAATTTTATTCCAGCAATCGCCAATTGTTTGATGTAAAAAACAGCGGCTCGATTGTACGAGTGCCTCTGCCATGCCCAATTTTTTTTGTATTGTGTTCCTTTCCTTCAATGTCGCTGATGCCCCGAATGACATTTTCTTTTCGGCAAGTATCTTCAATTCATTAATCGCGTTGGTGGCGATAGCCAACGCTACAGGAGCTATCAGGCTGGCAACGCTTGCGCCAATCGCGGAGAATTTATACAACGGACCCGAGTAAAAAGAATTCGGCTGGAAATCCGGCCTGAGCGGGAAAGACAAATGCCCCGGTACGAAAACATCATTCGCTGACACGTCATTACTGTCGGTTGCTTTTAGTCCGATTGTATACCATGTATCAACCACCTGGCAATCCTTCGCATTCATAAACACTCCAATCATCTCGGGAATTCCATTGTTGAATTTTATTTGTCCATTGTCAGTGACAAATGCTGTTACAAAAATATAGCTCGCTGCATGTATGTTGCTTGCCAGTGGACTTCTTCCGTTAATTTTCCAACCGTTCCCGGAGCCCGTCGCCATCATTGGTGGATGAAACGCACCAGCAAGCAAAGTGTCGGGACCGTTTTTATATATTTCTTCCACTCCTTTTTGCGGAAGCATTCTGCACCACCAGGTAGAAACGTTTGCCACCATCATTGACCATCCTGCGGCCGTGTTATATGATGCCACTTCCTCAACCAGTTTGGCAACGGACAGAGGATCCATTTCAAGTCCACCCAACGACTTGGGCATAAATAGTCGGTGAAATCCCGGTTCTCTTAAAGCACTTAGAACCGTTTTTGAAAGCATCCGGTTGCTTTCTTCTTCGTCGATATATTGACTGATGATCGGGCCAATTTTAGTGGCTGATTCGAGCAGTGTGTTCATGATGATAAATTTTAATGGTTTAATGAATACTGCTCAAAGATATTTTGGAAGATTGTCAACCGTTTTTCGAAACGGATCAAAAATGTTTCTGTTTGGATCAGTTTAACAGACAGTTTGATTGGGTAAGTTTTGGTTTCACACAAAGGCACGAAGTACCACAAAATGTCCAAACGAGACTTTGAGTCTTTGTGTGAAACCAAAACTCACCTAATCAGTTGTCCTCCTCGATTCACGGAACTGTGATGGGGAAACCCGAAACTTTTCTTTGAATATTCTGCTGAAATGGGTGTGGTTCTCGAATCCGCATTCATACGTAATGTCAGCAATGCTGAGAGAAGTGTTTTCAAGTAATTCGGACGCAAGTTCAAGTTTTTTTTTCATTACCCAGCGGGCGGGACTATCGTTGAAAATTTTTTTGAAGTCGCGTTTAAAAGTGGGAATACTTTTACATGCAAGTTTTGCATATTCTGCCAAAGAAAGATTGAATGAGCAATTATTATACATGATCTGTTCAATTGACGGAGATGTTTCGTTGCTCAGGTTATTTAAATATGATAAGAACGAAGCATTTTTTTTATTTGAGAGAAGTGATAAAACAAGTTCCCTGAATTTTAATTCCAGTAAGCTTTCCGGAGGTGGCGTAGTATGAGTGAAATATGGAAGCATTGATGCGAAAAAAGATTGGCTCAACTCGTTTACGTCTAAAGGAAGAACATGATCCATGCCGGCTGCTGGAAGATTAGCTATTGGAAGACTTTTGCGGTTTTCAGAAATTATCTTTTTTAAGAAATCGTCCGGCACAAAAAAAACCATCACGCACCATCCTTCTCCATTTTTTCTTTCTGCAATATGTGCACCCTTCTTTACAAATACGCAAACACCCTCTGTAAGATCCCAGGTTTTTTTATTCTTAAGAAAAATTCTCCTGCCGCTGATTACGTAGGCAATAAAAGAGCATTCAATGAAAAATTTTTCTTTGCCGTCTCCCTGTGGACAATCATAATTTGTAAACAATAAATTCCCGCACGTAAGTTGCTTGGTAAAAGGAGGGAAACTCTTTAGAACTTCGTATAAATTGATCATGCCAGCAGGATTCCCTCAAAATTAATTTTTTTGTGGCGCTTGCCGGCAACATTTTTTTTTAAAAATACTGCGAAACACCCTGCTCAAGTTTGCCAGCGGTAGCCATTGACTGTGATGTCATTCCTACACTCGTCTGTCAACATACCTTTCTACAGGGGATTCATCGTGGCTCTCTGTTTATTAAATATGGGTTTTTCAGATTTTCGTCTTAATTTATCTCCTCAATAATCTTTATGGGAGGATTTTCTGATTCTACTAAAAACGATTCCCTTCATATTAATTCCGCGGGCAAAGAAAAAAATACATATGATGCCATTGTCATTGGTTCGGGAATGACTGGCGGATGGGCCGCAAAGGAACTTTGTGAAAAGGGATTGAAAACGCTCGTGCTCGAGAGGGGAAGAAATGTCGAGCATGTCAAAGACTATACAACTGCAAACACACCGAACTGGGCGTTGCCACATCGGGATCAGCTCACGGAAAAATTTCTTTCGGAGAATGAGCAGTTGTGCCGCGCAGGCGTCGTCAGCGAAAGCACGCAACATTTTTTTGTAAAAGACAAAGAACATCCATATATAGAAGAGAAACCATTTACTTGGGTGAGAGGTTACCAGGTAGGAGGAAAATCATTGCTATGGGGAAGATGGACGCAGCGCTGGAGCGATCATGATTTCGAAGCAAACATGAAAGACGGAATTGGAGTTGACTGGCCCATTCGTTATAAGGACATCTCACCATGGTATTCTTATGTTGAAAAATTTGTCGGCGTGAGTGGAAACAAAGATGGATTGGCGCAAATTCCTGATGGAGAATTTATGCCTCCGATGGAAATGAACTGTGTTGAAAAACATTTGAAGCAAAACATTGAAAAGAATTATCCGGATAGAACGCTTATTATTTCGCGCACGGCAAATGTCACTCAGGCAATCAATGGCAGGGGCCCTTGTCAATATCGGGATTTATGCATGCGTGGTTGTCCATTCGGCGCCGCTTTCAGTAGTAATGCCGCAACGCTTCCTTTCGCAAAAAAGACGGGGAATATGACGCTTCGTCCTAATTCAGTTGTGCACTCGATTATTTATGATGAAAAGAAAGGAAGAGCGACTGGCGTGCGCGTCATCGATGCAAATACAAAGGAAGCAACGGAATATTATGCAAAAATTATTTTTGTAAATGGCGGAACGATGAATACGGCGCTGATGTTATTAAATTCCACATCTTCACGTTTCCCGAATGGTTTAGGGAATGATAGTGACGCGGTAGGGCGCAACTTGATGGATCATAACTATCGCGGTCGCGTGTATGCGACCTTCGATGGCTTCCAGGATCAATATTATTATGGACGCCGTCCCACTGGCGTTTATATTCCGCGTTTTCGAAATTTTGGGAAGGACAAACAAGAAAAATTCATTCGCGGGTATGCATATGCGTGCGGTGCGTCGAGAGGAACCGGCGAGCTAACAAATCGTGAAATAGAAATCGGTGCGGCATTGAAAGAAAATTTATCTGAGCCAGGGGCCTGGGGTTGGTGGATGGTCGGTATGGGTGAATGTTTGCCTTATGCAGATAACCGCGTTACATTGAGTAAAGACAAAAAAGATGATTGGGGTATTCCGCTTTTGCAGATAAACGCATCGTTTAGAGAAAATGAAGACAACATGCTAAAAGATATTTTAACCCAGGGAGCAGAGATGTTGGAGAAAGCAGGTTTTAAAGATGTGAATCCACTTGTTGTTCCACATGCAGTGATGGGGCATGGCATTCACGAAATGGGAACCGCGAGGATGGGAAGAGATCCAAAAACTTCTGTCGTGAATGGCTTCAACCAAATGCATGCGGTGAAAAACGTCTTTGTATCAGATGGTGCGTGCATGACTTCCGGCGGATGCCAGAATCCTTCCATTACTTATATGGCGTTGACTGCAAGAGCGGCGGATTATGCAGTAGGCGAGTTGAAGAAGCAAAATTTGTGATCTGCAAGCTGAACGCATAAAACCGCATCAGCCTTCCGCGTCTTGCAATTAATCCAAAATAATCCCTTCCTTCAACGCCTTGTTATATTTGACACGGTCGAACTTGTAAAGAAATGGCGAGCGATGCGGGCCGATATTTATTTTCTCATTCAACTTTTTAATAACTCCAAGGAACATCAATTTTTTCGGGAAATTTCTTATATCTAATTTTTTTCCGAGTAATGTTTCATAGAGCGCATGGATTTCTGTTAAGGTAAATTTTTCCGGCAGCAAGTTGATGCCGATAGGGTAATGATACAATTGCAATCGCATTGTATGCAATGCTTCCTTTACCATTTCATTGTGATCGAAAAGTAAGGAAGGCATTTCGTCGAAGTCATACCACTGGCATGCATCAGAGAGAAAATCTGGTTTAGGGTTGACTTTTGAAAAATCCGTTATCGCATAAAACCCAATGGAAACAGTTTGATCCATCAGCCAATTATTTTTTTCAACTTTGACTCCAACGATCTCCGAAAATTTTTTGTGATCAAGCCCGCGGACTTCAGCGCGCCCCGGGTCCCCAAAAGTTTTGAACTGTTGCAGGAAAAGATTTTTGATGCCTGTTCTTTCTCCGACAATTCTACCCGCTGCCTCCGTTAATGTTTCAGTTCGTTTGATAAATCCTCCCGGTAAACAAAGACCTTTAAATGACTTGATATTTAGCAGCAGAATTTTTAATTGCCTTTCATGGTAACCAAAGATGGCGCAATCAATGGATACGTGTGGGATATATTCCTTGTATCCGTGTTGTACAAATGCCTTGATCTCGCGAGAATTCATGGCGTGAAAATAATTCTAATCATCCAATAAACAAGGCCGACGCTGAGTTTAAAAGAATTATTTTGTAAAAATTACAAAATAGAAAAATTCCCTTATCTTTATTTTGTAAAATTTACAAAATAGAATTTTCCAACGAAAACTTTGTTATATGAACGCCAATAGAAGATCATTCATAAAAACAGCAGCCATGGGCGCAGCAGGTATGGGTCTTGCTTCATCCATTCCTTCTTTCTTATCTGCCCAGAATAAGAATCTTTTTTTCAAAATGGCTATTTCGCAGTTCTCTCTGGCGAGCCAATTCTGGACTAAAAAATTAGATACTCTTGATTTCCCTGCGAAATGTAAAAACGAATTTGGAATTGAAGGTCTTGATTATTGTTCCATGTTTTTTGCCGACAAAGCAAAGGATCAGAAATATCTCGCGGATTTAAAAAAGCGTGCGAATGATGTAGGTGCCTATAATCTTCGCATCATGGTCGATGGTGAAGGTGTATTGGGCGAACTCGATAGTGCCGCCCGTACAAAAGCAATAGAAAATCATTATAAATGGATGGATGCCGCGGCTGCATTGGGTTGTCCAATGATCCGGGTAAATGTGGAGGGAGATGGTAAACCGGAAGAAGTGTCGAAGGCTTCTGTCGACAGTCTGAACCGTTTGATTGAATATGGCCGCAAGCAAAATATTGATGTCATTGTTGAAAATCATGTCGGCATTTCCTGCAACGCCGCATGGCTCGCCGGCGTAATGAAGCAAGTGAATAGTCCGCATTGCGGAACGTTGGCAGACTTCGGAAATTTCTGCGTGAATCGTACAAAACCAGAAGCGCAAACGATCGATGCATACATGAAAACAAAATGTCTCGAGGAATATGATCGCTATAAAGGAATTGCAGAATTGATGCCTTATGCAAAAGGTATTCATGCGAAGACGCACGTGTTTGATGCCAATGGAAATGATACCGAGACTGATTTTGTGCGCATGTTTAAAATCATCAAAGATTCCGGATTCACCGGTTGGTGCAGTGTTGAATATGAAGGAGGCGTGATGCGCATGTACAAAAAGGACGATAAATATCTTGATGATGACCAGGGTGTGATCGCAACAAAGAAATTGGTGGAGAAAGCAGCAGCGGCAGTGGCCTGATAACTTTCCAAATATTTTTACTTATGGATGGACTCCAGATTAAGAAAAATCCAACTCTGTACGACGTCGTAATCATTGGATCCGGCGCTGGAGGTGGAATGGCAGCGTATGTGTTTGCTAAAGCAGGAATCAAAGTGTTGCTGTTGGAAGCCGGCCCCTATTTCGATCCAGCTAAAGATTCGCAACAATTGAAATGGCCGTATGAGTCACCTCGCCGCGGCGGAAATGCAACACGGCCAATGGGAGATTTCGACGCCGCGTTTGGCGGATGGGAAATTAACGGTGAGCCATACACGCAGAAGAATGGATCCGAATTCCAGTGGTTCCGGTCACGGATGCTGGGTGGCAGAACAAATCATTGGGCGAGGATTTCGCTTCGCATGGGCCCGAAAGATTTTAAATGTAAATCGAGTTATGGGGTCGGGGATGATTGGCCGGTTACTTATGAGGATATGCGTCCGTATTATGATAAAGTCGATAAGCTGATCGGCGTGTATGGAACGAATGAGGGATTAGAAAATGATCCTGACGGTATTTTTCTTCCGGCGCCGAAACCAAGATTGAATGAGTTATTTGTCAAAAAAGCTGTAAATAGCCTAGGCATTCCCGTTATACCCGGTCGCGGTTCGATATTGACATCTGCGTTGCCCGGCAACAATGAACGGCAGGCTTGTTTTTTTTGCGGTCAATGCAACCGATCATGTAAGATCTACGGTGATTTTTCCGCTTCATCTTGTCTTGTTATTCCGGCTATAAAAACTGGCAACGTAGAACTTATAACAAATGCCATTGTACGGGAGATATTGACAGACAAAAATGGTTTAGCCAATGGAGTGTCGTATGTTGGAAAGGAAGATCTGCAGGAATACCAGGTGAAAGCCAAATCAGTGATACTTGCAGCAAGCACGTGTGAGTCAGCGAGAATATTGCTCAATTCAAAGTCAGCCGCACATCCGAATGGACTTGCCAACAGCAGTAATGTGGTTGGAAAATATTTACATGACTCGACGCAGGGAGGAGGACTTGCGGTATTGCCACAATTGTTGGGTCGAAAAAGATTTAATGAAGATGGTGCAGGAAGCTTGCACGTATATTCACCCTGGTGGCTTGATAACAAGAAATTGGATTTCCCCCGCGGATATCATCTTGAATTGTTTGGCGGAATGATGATGCCAACATATGGTGGATACTTCGGATTTGAAGGTGCATGGGTCCCGTTTTTAAACGGATTTGTTCCGGATCAAAATGGCAAAATGAAAAATGCGGGAGGATATGGTGCATCGTTGAAAAATGATTATCGCCGTTTTTATGGAACGATGGCCGGTATAGGATGTCACGGGACAGCTATCGCGCGCGAAGAAAATTTATGTGAGATCGATCCGGAAGTTGTCGACAAATATGGCATTCCCGTTTTGCGATTTCAGTATACATGGCGTGACGAAGAAATCAAACAGGCGAAGCACATGCAGGAAACAGTGCAGGCAGTTATGAAGGCGATGCAGGGAATTCCATTGAGTCAGCCCGCGGGCCCCGAAAAAAAGTATGGACTGGATAAACCTGGCAAAGGCATTCATGAAGTGGGCACGGTTCGCATGGGCGATGATCCAAAAACTTCTGCGTTAAATAAATGGGGGCAGGCGCACGATTGCAAAAATCTTTTTGTTACGGATGGATCGGTATTTGTGCAGCAGTCAGAAAAAAATCCTACTTGGACCATACTCGCACTTTCCATGCGAACAGCAGAATATGTCCTGGATCAAAAAAGCAAACAAAATATTTGATTAGTATGAACAGGAGAGAAACACTAAAAGCAATCGGCATCGGCACAATTTCAACAAGCGTGTTGATAGAAGCGTGTAAAGATGACCAGAAGAAAGACGTCGCTGCGAATCCCGCCGATACCGGCCGACAAAGTTTTGAAGTGGCGCGCGATAAATCATTGCACGCGGAAACTTTTTTCAATCCTCATGAAATGTCAACGATCGCCATTCTCGCGGACATCATTATCCCGAAGGACGAGACGAGTGGTAGTGCAACCGACGCAAAGGTTCCCGAGTTCATTGAATTTATTGTAAAGGATGAACCCGAACACCAGGTTCCGATGCGCGGCGGACTTCGTTGGCTGGACATGCAATGCCTGGGTCGTTTTAACAACGACTTTAAATCCTGCACCGCACAACAGCAGATTGAAATCGTCGAAGACATTGCTTATCCATTTAAGCCAAAGCCGGGAATGGAACAAGGCGTCTCCTTTTTTAATAAAATGCGTGACCTGACTGCTATTGGCTTTTTTACAAGTAAGATGGGAATACAAGACCTGGGATATAAAGGCAATGCCCCGGGAAAATGGGAAGGTGTTCCTGCTGATGTCTTGAAAAAATATGGCTTGGAAAACGTTTAATTTTACTGCGCCGGCGCGTGGTTCATATTGAACAGGGCAGTGACGTAAACTGCTGCTTTTCGCTACCCGCCCCCATTCTTCGTGCTAGTTCTTACTCCCTTCCGAAGTCTAACTCCTTCATTAAGTTCTACGTTACCCGGTATATTTGGGCCTTTTGTTCCAATTCGTCATCATTTTATTTCCTCCCACAATCAAAAAAAACCTAAAAAGTCTGACGACTTGCTGAAATATTTCGTATCTATTCTTGACAGGGAATTCAACTTGTACGAACTTGTACAAGCTGTGAACAGGTTGTCTGTGGTTTCTTTCTTAAATTAATGTCACAATTGATTGCCATGAACAGGAGAAACACCCGCCGTAGCCTCATCGCTATTCTCTTTATTTTCTTACTGAATTCGGCAACGGCACAGAAAGACTCAAGGCATTCTCAAGCGCAACTTCTTAGTACAGTTCCATTCAAAAATTTTAATGGAGGTATCATCGTTTTAAAAGTCAAAATGGGCGACTTGCCAGATTCGCTCACTTTCCTAATGGACACAGGGAGCACTTCCGTATCCTTTGATTCGTCAACTTGCGAGCAGTATCATCTCGTACCGGAAATATCAGACCAGGTGCTGGTTGGTATCGCAGGCTCACGCAATGCAAGGGTTCTGAAAAATAGAACGATCCATTTGGCAGAATATTCGGTTGAAAATGTTTCGCTGAATGTAGTCGATTATAGTTTTCTCAGCAGCGTGTACGGCGAGAAGATCGATGGCATATTGGGCAACAGTTTTCTGTCCCGGTTTATCGTGGCACTTAACTACGACAGCTCCAAAATCTATTTCTATTCCAAGGGGCAATTTCATTATCCACGCGGTGGATTTTTACTTAACCCGCTAATTGTCGGACTTCCAATGCAAACAACTGAAATAACAGATGCTTCCGCCATTACGTCCCGTTTTTTCTTTGACACCGGTGCCGGTTTATGTATGCTGCTTTCTTCGGAATTTGTAAACGAGAGTTCGTTGCTTAAACCCAATAAAAAAATATTGCACACGCAGGGAGAAGGATTGGGCGGGAAGGTTGATATGCAATTGACATATTTGAAAGAAGTCAAAATCGGGCCATATAAATTCAAAAGGGTTCCGACATATATTTTCAATGACGAAAACAATGCGATGGCATATCCCAATTTGAGTGGATTGATTGGAAATGATTTACTCCGTCGATTCAATGCGATTTTGAATTTTGATACGAAAGAATTTTATCTCACACCTAACTCTCGGTTTACAGATCCCTTTGATTACTCTTACACAGGATTGCATATTTATTGGACAGGTAAAGAAATTGTTGTGGCTGATGTGATGAAACATTCGCCGGCTGAAAAGGCCGGGCTTAAGGCCGGCGATGTCATCGTCTCACTAGATAATAATCTCTACGGCGATTTGCAAACATATACGGCTATTCTTCAAAATGTAGGTGCCAAAATACATTGCATTGTAAAAAGAGATGAAGAGTTAAAGCAACTCACATTGATTGTAAAGAGTATATTCTAACGATTGCTTAATAATCCCTGCTTGTTTAGACCATAAGCGGATTTATTTTTCATCGCTCCGGCGAGGATTAATAAAACTCCGCTTATGGTTAATGCTTCGCAAACACCTGTCCAACTGCGGATATTTCCTGGGTCCATAACGGACATGGGTATGTGTAACAAGATAACCCAGAGAAAGAGCATGATCCCGGCAGCGAGCGATGCTGAAAAAGCCGTACCCCTGATCATGAGACCAATGCCCGCCAATATCAATGCAACACCGGTAAAACCAGCCCAGAAGTAATGGCCAGGGATATAAGCCGGAATAAAATTCGCGACGAAATCAATGAACTTGAAATGCTGAATACCGCACAACAAGAGAAACATTGCGATTAGGAATTGACCTACGGTGATCAAGTTTCCGGTCCACCCCTCTGGCAGGAAGAAATTCCCGGGCGAACGATCTTCGATTGCATAAGATGCCACAAGAATCAACGCGCCGCCACCGATAGCAAAAGCCTTGAATGTATTGGTCCATAAGCCGCCAAGCAACTGGTCAGAAAAAGCTTCCGGGACGTTCCTGGAAAGTCCCCAAATAAAAATGATGATAGCACAGCATAAAGCAGGAATTGCTGACCATTTCCTTATTATGATGAGTAATCCAGTCAAGAGGAAAACGACCCCTGAAAAATAGCTTATAATCATTTTTCCGGGAAACATCGGCGGCGGGTTCATTGATCTTGCAACGACAAAGTCACCATCAATTAGAATAAGAATGCAGAAGCCAATCATCCCGATAGCGAAAAAAATTCGACCGATTGAAGTTATCTTTTTCATATAAGCAGTTTTTAAAAATGAACAGGATTGTGACCAATCCCGTCTTGCATAGTGACCTAGTCTATCCTGATACTAAGTCTGCAATCTTTGTTAAATGCTGATCGCTTCACGCGGAACGCAAAACGCTGATTGCAAAATGCATAAGGCGGTTATTCCAAAATTTTCTCTCCTGCATTTTCAATTACGTTTTGCTTTCCGCGTTAAGCGTGCAGCGTTCAACGCAAATTCTTACTCTATACTCCAACAACCTATTCACGGCCTATACAAGACGGAACAGCACTAAACATTTTCGAGATGCTTTTTGTACATCATTTGTCGTCATTTGACCCAAAATAACTGCAATTGATAATAAATTAATCGCTGACAAACATTAACAAATTCGTACAAGTTGAAACAAGTGGGAACAGATTCAAATCAAATCTTAATTTTGTCCTAACCAAAAACGCCGTATGCTATCCAATGAAGCATTGATTGATGAAGTCAGGAAAATTATCGAAACCAAAACAGGCTGGGGTGAGAGCGATGACTGGACCAACCAGGATTTTGTTGCGCTGAGCGAAAAGATCCAGGAACAAACAGGTGTGGCCATCAGTCACGTTACTTTAAAACGAATCTGGGGGAAAGTAAAATATGATAGCCTTCCGAATACGCATACACTAAATACATTGGTGCAATTTGTAGGATATAAAAGCTGGCGCGATTTCAAATTACAAAATGGAAATAACGAGACACATGAAGAAGCCGTTCCTGAAACACCAGTTGAAAAACCCTTAAATGGCCACGCACATACTACGCCCGCAAAAAAAATCTCTCCAGTACTGGTGAAAGGATTGACAGTCGTCCTTTCCCTTGCGGCCGTGATCGTAATCATTCAATTTATATTCGCGGGACAACGATCAAAGGTTAATCCAAATGATTATGCTTTTAGCAGCAAAAAAGTAGTCACCGAAGGTGTTCCGAATTCAGTTGTCTTTGATTATGACGCGAGCAAGGCGCCCGTCGATTCATCTATTATTTTTCAGCAATCCTGGGATACTACATACAGAACAAAAGTCGGCAAGAATGAACATCAACACACGAATATTTATTATTACCCGGATTATTATGAAGCGAAATTACTTGTAGGTCATAAGATCGTGAAAGAACATAACGTCTTGATCACATCAGGAGGCTGGCTGCCGATTGTTGTACAAAAACCAGTTCCTGCCTATTTCAAAAAAGAAGATGCGATGGGTGACGGCAAATTTTCGCTGTCGATGGATAAGATCAAGTCAAGAAACCTAAAGCTCGGAGATGAGCCACTTATCACCGTCTATTCCAACGTGCGCGATTTTGGTGAAATATATACGGACAATTTTGTTTTTGAAACCTATTTGAAGAATGATTTTAGTGAAGGTGCTGCGATTTGTCAGAAGACAATTGTATACATATTGTGTGAAGGCACGGCCATCGGCATTCCGCTTTGTATGAAAGGTTGCGTGTCGGATATCGATTTGTTGTTTACGGAATTTTTTGTTTCGGGTAAACAAAAAAGCCTGGCAACGTTTGGAGTCGACTTCAGCAAGTATGCTAAGATTCGCATCGAATCAAAAAATGGCAAAGCAAAAATTTTCGTGAACGATGCGCTGGCGTATGAAGTGAATGATCATATTAAGAAAGCAAAGATCATTGGATTTGACTATGTGTTCTACGGAACCGGCTCGGTTGATTATGTGAAGATGTCGAGTCCGAAAGCGAGTTATGATGAACAGTTTTGAAGCAAATGTGAATCGCGGATTTGCGGATTTACGCGGATTGCGCGGATTCTACAGTTGAACATTGAAAATCGAAAATTGAAATTTTCTCGTCGGGTCAGAAATGTTCAAAAAAAATCAATATTCAACCGTAGAATCCGCGCAATCCGCAAATCCGCGATTCATTTTCACATTTCCACATTTCCACATTCTTCATTTATCACATTCATCACATTTATCACATTCATCACATTTGCTTCAATATCCCGGATTCTGTTTCAACGTCGCGGCTCCTTTGTCAAAACTCTTATCGATCTCACTTTGCGGAACCGGATAGAATTCATTCTTACTTGCTGTGAAGGTGGCGCCGTTCATCAAGGTGTATCCTGAGCTCGTTTCATGAGCTGCATAAGCATTGAGTTCAGTTGCTGCCGTTCCATATCTCACTAAATCAAAAAAGCGGTGGCCTTCCATAGCAAGTTCGATTCTTCTTTCAAATCTAACCGCTGTTCTTGCGTCATCAGGGTTTGTCCACACTGCAGTGTATAGTCCTACTTTATAATTTGCTGCGAATCCACCATAATTCGGAGCGCCGGCTGCAGTATCTGCTTTTACCCATCCTGAATTATCTGCAGCACGTGCACGCACGCGGTTCACGTAATCGCGTGCTGTTTCAAGATTTCCTAACTCAACTTCTGCTTCTGCTGCCATCAACAACACATCCGCATATCTCATGTATGAATAATTGTTCGCAGTATATCCGTTTGTCCACGATGAATTATCAGTCAAAACTTTTTCCTGGTGTTTATAATAAACGTTTTTCATCGCAGCATATGGACCAGCGCTTGCCTGGTTGCGTATCCAGGATGCGCCGGGAAATCTTCCCCAGTCGAGATATGGAACACCTCTTCTTCCAACTGTCCAGTCGAGTCTCGCATCAACAGTTGCTGTTGTTGGTGTGAATGGATCTGATGCGGTAAGGTTTTGATCATTTTTCAAATCAACGTCGTTGTAATGGGCGGGATCGGGAAGACCAGTCGCCGGATCAGTTTTAAATGTGTTCACTAAACTGAATGAGGGCTGATTAAAACCACAACACGTTCCGGGTCCTCCATTGTATGGAAAGTTCAACACGTCTCCCGCATTTGCGTTTGCCGCACTTCCATTATCATTGACAGACATCTGTGCCTGGAAAACGGCTTCATCATCCAAGTGATTTGTACCGGGATTGAAGTTGTCGGCAAAATTGATCAGCTTGTATGGGTGACCGAGGCTTGTTTGTCCATTTGCAATGAGATCATCAAACAATGGTTTTGCATCCGCATATTTGTGTTGATACAAATACGCCTTAGCAAGAAAAGCTTCAGCGGCGTATTTGTTTGCACGTCCACCTTGCGTTTGTGTCGTCGGCAAATTATCCATTGCATATTTGAAATCCGCTTCGATACCTGGCCAGGTTTCAATTTGGTTTGGCACTCTCCAGTTACCGGCGATATAGGTGATGTTCTCGTCGATGTATGGAGCACCATTGTTAAACATTTTTTTATTCTCGAAAGAAAATAACCCGCGAAGAAACAATGCTTCTGATTTTACTTGTACGGTATCTTCAGCACTCATATCTGTTGCAAGTCGCATTTGGCGGATCGTTGCATTGCAGCGCTGAATTGCGTCATACAATGTCTGCCATTTTCCAAGCACCATATTGTTACTTGGATTTTCTGACCATGTCATCAACGGAACGATATCAGGTTGATCGCCCGGATCTGATCCTTTATGTGAATCATCGGCGCAAACTTGGCCGAAAATCCAATTGCTTGCAGTGGCTGTCCACGGTCCGTCAGTCGCTCCGAAGTTTGGATCGAATCCATCTAACATCGAATAAGCTCCTATCAGCAATGCTTCCACGCCGGCGCGATTAGAAGCAGCCGCGGGACTAATTTGCCCGATTGCCGGTCTGTCCAGAAAGGTTTTGCTGCATGCATACGAAACAAGAGCAAGTGCCGCAGCAACCGGCATGATGATTTTATAATTGATTTTACGTTTCATATAATTTATAATTTTTAGGGAGAAATTTTTCATTTAAAAGTTTAGACTCACACCAACAATGAAGCTTCTTTCATTGCTTGGATAGTTGCCGTAGTCAATACCATAGGCTGCACTCGATGGACGACCCGTGTTCATATCAAATGCACCACTCACTTCCGGATCGGCGCCAGTGTATTTTGTAATAGTGAACACGTTAGCAGCCTGGACATAGACTTTTAATTTGTTGAATCCTTTGATCACAGATGACGGTATTGTATAACCGAGAATGATCGAACGGCATTTCAGGAACGAGCCTTTCTCTTCATAAAAAGAATTCGGGACAGTATTCGTGCTGAATGTCGATGCGTTTTCGAGTATTGGCGCTTTTGGATGCAGGTTGGTCGGGCTCCAGCTATCATACAAAAGGTTCTTGCTCTTGTTGCCTTGGAAAGAGGCCCAGAAGTCTGTCCAATATCTTACATAGTTCAACACGTCATTTCCGTGTGAACCGTAAAAAATCATCGTGAGATCGAAATTTTTATAGCTCGCGTTGATGTTCAAGCCGTATGTAAAATCAGGATTTGGATTGCCGATAAATGTGCGATCGTTGTCATCAATTTTATTATCGTGATTGATATCAGCATATTTGAATCGTCCCGCTTTTGCATCAGTTTGTACAGGAGATTTTGCAACGTCATCAGCGCTTTCAAAATAGCCGATGATTTTATATCCGTAGAAAGAACTCACCGGGTGCCCGGCCTGGTTGCGAACTAAATCCGTAATACGACTTGTTCCCGAAGTGAAATAACCACCGGTGCCCGGGATACTGATTACTTTACTTGCATACGTTGTGATATTCGCGCCAATATTTAATTTTAAATCGCGACCCACCGTTGCATGGTAAGTGGCCATGATATCAACGCCTTGGTTTTGCACATCACCAATATTAACGGCGGGGGCAGTTGCACCACCCAACGCAATTGCCGTGGCCTGGTCCTGGAACAAAAGACCGGTAATTTTTTTCTTGTACCATTCTACTGTCAAGTCAATCCTGTTGTGAAAGAGAACGGCATCGAGACCCAGGTTTGTTATTGCATCTTGTTCCCATCCCGTGCTCAACCCACCAATTTGTCGCGGATAGAATCCTTGTACTGTGCTGCTGGTGCTGCCTGTGATTGAATAGAATGAACTTCCGGGATTTGAGCCGAACAAAGAGTATTGATTCGTGAGTCCGACATTTTGTTTCGATCCAAGAACGCCATAACTCCCTCTCAGCTTCAAGTCGTTTACCCACGCCACGTTCTTCATAAATTGTTCCTGTGAAACTCTCCATCCAAGAGATACAGACGGGAAAACGCCAACACGTTTATTTGGTCCAAACCCTGAAAATTGATCACGACGAATTGTTCCGCTTATGAGATATTTATCTTCATATGCATAATCAACACGTCCGATTTGTGAGTATAATGATGATTGATTTGCATTACTATAATTCGCAACGCCTCCTAATGAAGCACCAGATGTCAGTGTTCTGTAGTCAGGGTCATCGGTAAAATAATTCAGTGAAGTACCGCCGAGATTTCTACCATAATTATATACAGATTCTAACGCGCCGAATATTTTCAACGAATGTTTTTCAGCGAATGTATTAGTGTATACAATTGAATTGGTCCACGTCCAGTTCGTGCTGTAGCTCGCATTTTCCGTGAAACTGTTGCTGCTATTGTTTTCCGAATTTTCGTAAGTGTGATAGAAATAAGAATAATTGTAACCGTTATTAAGCACTCCACCGAACTGGGTGCGAAACGTAAAATGCTTTAGGAAATCTGCTTCGGCCCACACATTGCCGATCATATCCCAATTGTATCCCCGATTATCTTTCGCGCGATTGAAATCCGCGTAAGGACTATGTGAATTTCCAAGCTCGCCCCCGGTAGAACCTGCATAATTGCCTTTGATGTCATACAATGGGATAATCGGTTGCTCCCTGTAAATTTCTGCGATGCCACCCTCTACAATATTGCCAGAGGTCCCGGGATATGGCGGCATATTTTTGAAGAACATATATGCGTTCTCACCCATGCGCAGGAAATTTTTTATGTTGAAAGTTGTGTTTGCGCGGACGGAATATCTTTTTTGATAAGTCTGCAACAATGTTCCCTGCTGGTTAAAATATCCGATTGAAAAAAGATACGCGGATTTATCACTTCCTCCGCTTGCAGAAACACTATGACTGGTGATCAAAGCCGGTGAAAAGACGGAGTGAAACCAATCCGTTCCTGCTTTATTGGCTTTTGTTATTTGATAGATCGGACCTTTACTATAATCAACATTGTAAAGCGCGGGATCAACCGCAGGATCACCTTCAAATTTTCCGGCCGGTGATATATAATCCGGTAACAGGGGCGATGGGCCATTTCCATACTGCGTAGATTTTGGATAGCCAGTAGCTGTATCAACTTGTCCTGAGTTGATCGACGCTGTCCACAGTCCAGTCGCGAGTTCCTGTGCATTCAGCAAATGATAAACATTTCCGCTGAGTGGTTGTTGTGTGCCAATATAACCGTCATACGTAACCGAAGCCTTGCCTGCCCTTCCTTTTTTTGTGGTCACAATGATTACACCGTTCGATCCGCGAACGCCGTAAATAGCTGCGGCGCCGGCATCTTTTAACACCTGCACCGATTCGATATCATTTGGATTCAGATCGTGCATATCAGCTGCAACACCATCTACAATAATTAATGGGTAGGTATTTCCGAAAGAACTAATCCCGCGGATAAAAATATTTGCCTGCGATCCCGGCAAACCAGAACCGACAACCGTTACACCCGAAGCTTGTCCTTGTAACATGTTATCGGGATTACCCAATGGAACCGCTTTCATGTCCGCCACATTCACCACCGACACTGCGCCAGTGATGTCCTTTTTTCGTTGTGATGTGTAACCGGTAACGACCACATCATTTAAAGATGTGGCGGACAAAGAAAGAACCACGTCACCAATAGTCGTTCTTCCAGCAACTGGTATTTGTAGTGCTTCGAACCCGACAACGGTAACGATCAGCGTTCCGATTTCACGCGATGAGGATAACGTGAAGGTACCGTCGGAACCCGTCTGTGTGGCGATTTTGGTTCCCTTGATTCCAACAGTTGCTCCGACAATTGGCTGTTTGTCGGCGTTACTGAGGACTCTCCCAGTAACAGATTTCTGGGCAAGCACACCGCCACAGAAAAGCAAAAAAAGTACTGTACAGCAACAGCTGACAAGTACATTAGACTTGAATGGCATAAGCAGAGTTTTTGATTAGTGAATAAAACCTAAAGCTTGGCCATCGAGAAAAAACAAGCAATTCAATACGTGTACAAGTTTGTACAAGGCGGGACAGTCGCGAACAAAAATTTACAATTCGTACAAGAAGAAGGAAATGTGGAAATGTGGAAATGTGAAAATGTGGAGATGTGCCGGGAATCGTCATTTCGAACGGAGTCTCGAAGCGAAGCGGAGAGACGAAGTGAGAAATCCAACCGAATCTTGAGCGATTACATCGAGACAATTCAAATCGGTGCCGATATATTTAGTTCCAATAAATGGCACGAGATTTCTCACTTCGTCTCTCCGCTTCGCTTCGAGAATCCGTTCGAAATGACGATTCCCGGCACATTTCCACATTTTCACATCTTCACATTATCTCCTTTATGTTGGGTCAAAAATCCACAGTGGTTGCAACAAAATGCACAGTTCCAGATATCGAAGTCTCAAACGTGCGGGCACGGCCCTTGATTACTTAATTAAAACTTTGCTTGAAGAAATCATCATTGAGAAAATAAAAAGTGACGGACCTCTTTCCTTTCATGATTTCATGGAGAGCTGTCTTTACTATCCCGGCCAGGGATATTATACTTCACCAAAAATAAGATTGGGCAAACAGGGAGATTATTACACGAGCTCTTACGTAACGCCGGTATTTGGAGCTATGATCGCAAGGCAACTGGAGGAGATGTGGGCGATACTCGGAGAGAAAAAATTTATGATCATCGAATACGGCGCGGGAACCGGGATGCTTGCTCATGATATTTTGTATTATATCAAAACACACAACGAAAAATTTTTCGAATTGATGGAATATTCCATCATCGAGAAAAGCCCCGTCATGCGCGAAATAGAAAAAGGTATCCTGACTGAAAAAGTAAAATGGTATAATTCAATCAATGAAATTCCAAATATGTTTCCTGGTTGTGTTTTATCAAATGAATTGTTGGATAATTTTTCAATACACCAGGTGATCATGGATACTGAGTTAATGGAAGTATTTGTGGGATACCGGGATGGATTTTTTGAAATGCTAAGGCCGGCGGAAGCTGCAATCAAAAATTATTTTTGTGATCTTGGTGTTTTTTTACCGAAGGGATTTCGTACGGAAGTAAACCTGGAAGCAGTTGAATGGATGCGAACCATCGCGCAATACCTGAAAGAAGGATTTGTGATGACAATTGATTACGGATATCCGTCGTCGGAATTGTACGCGCAAGATCACAGGCAAGGCACTTTGATTTGTTATCACAATCATCGCGTCAATGAAGATCCATATCATCATATCGGTGAACAGGATATTACAGCGCACGTAAATTTTTCCGCATTATATCATACGGGGAAAAAATATGGATTGAAAGGTTGTGGTTTGGCGAACCAACAAGAATTTTTGATCAAACTCGGTATCGAAGATTTTCTTGAGCAAATAAAATATAACCAAGATCTCTCTGACGATTCAGTCGCACGAATTAAGAATTTACTGCTCGATGAGATGGGCAACAAATTCAAGATCCTCATCCAGCAAAAAGGTTTACCCGGGCAGCAATTGCGCTGCATGCAAAGAGATGCAAAATCTCGCGCCTGATTAATGCCTTAATTATGTTTTACGGCATCGACTAATGACTGCTTTGGCTCAAGCCTGTAAAATGGTCTTGATTCAGGAGACTTGTGACCACCATACATGAACACGAGTTTTCGTTTATCAAACAGGCGCAGCCATTCTTCCCAGGTAACCGCTACGGCATCATCATTCGCACTACCGTTTGAAAAATCGATGGCTATCTCTTTGACCCCGGCGGCATTTTTTGGTTTCAAGATTGGAATTCCCTGATTCTTTCTAGTCCATTCAAGAATGGTCTTGTGATCAGTTGTAGCAAGTAAATCGTCCATAACTAATTCGTCTGTGATATTCATAAAATAATTATTGTCAGTGTGAAATTATTTTGAGTGAAAAATTATTTTCAAAGATCGAAGGTGCGCGTTAACTCAACTTTAAACTTTGGTTAATTAAGATTTCATTAATGTGAATGTATGTATGTGTCGACTATCTCCTTATAAGTTTGCTTGATCATATCCCAGGTATCGACATCACCTTTCAATATAGAAGAAGTAAATGCCTTTGCCTGTTTCAAAGTGATATGAGGAGGTAATGGTGGAACATTTGGGTCAGAGAGAACATCAACTACAACAGGTTTCCGTTCTGCTAGTGCCTTTTCAAGGGAGGGTACAATATCATTCGGTTCCTCAACCCGAATTCCAGTCAGCCCAAGCATCTCTGCATAGCTTGCATAATTAAATGGAGGAATGTCTTGAGACGCTTCGAATTTTGGATCACCTTCAAGAATGCGTTGTTCCCAACTAACCATATTCAAATCCTGGTTGTTTAGGACGAGAATCATCAATCGCGGATCCTTCCATTTTCTCCAATATTTTGCAATTGTGATCATTTCATTAATTCCCATCATCTGCATTGCTCCATCACCAACCACGGCAATTGGCATTCGATCGGGATATGCAAATTTTGCTGCGATGGCATAAGGAACAGCGGGACACATTGTTGCCAAGTTTCCGGAAAGCGAAGCCATCATTCCCTTTCTGATTTTCAAATCACGAGCGAACCAATTTGCGACAGACCCGGAGTCGGCAGTGATGATGCATTTGTCTGGCAAACGTGGTGACAATTCCCAGAAAACTCTTTGTGGATTGATTGGATCCGCTTCGTTCATTGCGCGGGCTTCGATGATTTTCCACCACCGTTCTATTTCCTTTTCTATTTTTTCGCGCCACGTTCTGTCGTCCTTTCTCCGCAGAAGTGGAGTGAGTAGTTGCAATGTTTTTTTACTATCTCCCTGCAAATTAATATTCGTGGGATAACGTAGACCAAGCATACGTCCGTCGATGTCGATCTGAACTGCTTTTGCTTTTCCATCTCTTGGTAAGAATTCGGAATAGGGAAAGCTCGTGCCGATCATGAGTAACGTATCACATTCCATCATAAGATCGTAACTCGGTTTTGTTCCAAGCAAGCCAATGGAGCCAGTGACATATGGCAAATTGTCCGGCAACACGGCCTTTCCTAACAATGCTTTGGCGACGCCAGCGCCTAAGAGTTCAGCAGCTTCAATAATTTCCTCAGCAGCTCCGAATGCGCCGGCGCCGACAAGCATCGCAACTTTTTTTCCTTCGTTCAATAAATCTGCCGCTTTTTGAATATCGATCATCGCAGGAACAATATCTGGTTTCGCATAGCCATTACCGCTATGAACCGTACCATGGCTATATGGCGGCTCTTTATATTCTAGTTCCTGTAAATCGTTTGGAAGAATAATGCAGGTTACCGTGCGATTTGCTTTTGCAATGCGAATGGACCGGTCGACAAGATGTCTCACCTGGGATGGATCAACCGCCATGTGCACATATTCATGCGCCACATCTTTGAACAGAGATACGAGATCTACTTCTTGCTGATAGTCGCCTCCCAATGCCAATCTCGACTGTTGCCCGACAATAGCGACGACCGGTTGATGATCCATTTTCGCGTCATACAATCCATTCAGTAAATGGATAGCTCCTGGCCCGGATGTGGCCATGCAGACTCCGACTTCATCGGTAAATTTTGCGTGACCACAGGCCATAAGGCGGCCATCTCTTCGTGCCTGGCCTGTATAAATTGAATTTTATTTTTCGCACGGTTTAGCGCTCCCATGACGCCATTAATACCGTCACCCGGGTATCCGTAAATTCTTGTAACGCCCCACGATAATAGTCTTTCGACCACGAAATCTCCTACAGTCATTGTTCGTCATTAAAATTTTTACCAACTGCTTACATGTGCCGGCTCTTTAGCAGCCAGATCATTCACATTCTTTTTTGCAATTTCGGTAAGAAGCCTGTCGGCGTTTTTTTCCTCGTACAGAGTTTGCTTAAACAATTCCACCGCATTTACATAACCGAGTGTTTCTGCTAACTCTGCCAGTCCGCCGTAAGTAGCAATTTCATAGTGTTCCGCTTTTTGTCCCGCGAAAATCAAACCCACATCTCTTTGTGCCGATCCTTTTTGTGTTTCATCGATAATGTCTTCACCCTCGTTAACGATACCCACCATTGCCGCGCATTTTATAGCATCAAGTTCTTCGCCCACCATTTTAAAAATACTTTCCAGGCCCAACACGTGATTTTTGGTTTGATTCAAATGTTCGGTAAAAAGATCTTTCAATTCCATCGAGGTCGCCGCTTGCTCCATTTTTGGAAGTATTTTAACCAGCTTCTTCTCTGCCCAATAAATATCTTTCAGTTGAACCAGGAAAAAATCCTCCAATGCAGACTGTGAACTTGTTCCATCTCTCCTCGATAATGTTGACATAAGAATACGTTTTAGTCCTAATCAAAAATCTATCTGCATCTATCTGCACAATAAATATGCCTTTGCGAATTTGCTTCGAAATAAAAAAAGGACGGGGAAATTTGTGCATCTGAGCATGTTCGTGGGGAAATGATGACTCAGAGATGTTGATAATTTGATTTAGTTGCCAGCTTTGGTTTCACATAAAGGCATAAATAAGCATAAGTGCCCGTGTGTGACCAGACATAGTACAAATCAACGGTTATTTACTCTTCGAATATTTCCCCATAATTTCTCCTCCGGCGATAATATGTCCACGCATCGCGTCGATCAAGGCCTTTTTATTTTCGGCATTGGGCAATTCTAGTTTGGTATCCAGCGCATACACTTTAAAATAGTAGCGATGAATTCCTGACGGTGGACAAGGTCCGGTATATCCTGTTTTTTGTTTTCCGTTTTTCCCCTGCACGCCACCCATGAAATTTTCAGAGATATTTGTTTGTGGTTCTATGTCCCAAATGACCCAATGATCAAATGTGCCGTGCGTGGCATCCGGGTCTTCTACAATGATTGCAAGCGATTTTGTTTCTGATGGTAATTCATTGATAGCAAGCGGAGGATTGATGTTTTCTCCTTCGCACGTGTACTTCATTGGAATATTCCCCTTGTCTCCAAAAACCGGGCTATATACGCGAAGTGTATCGATAAATAAATTCATACGATGTTTATAAGCTAGGGTGAAAAAACTATGCCTTGAATAGATGTGGAAGGGGTAAGATTGGTTTCACATTAGTTCACATTTTCATAACTGCCTGAGGCTGCATTTTTGCATGCATTCTGAAAAAGCTCATGGCAACGCATACAACTGCAAAAAGAAAATCCACAGTGAGACATATGAAGAAAACAAATTCAGGTAAGAAATGGTCCGCGGGAGTAACTGCGCGTAGTAATGCACTTGATTTGGAAAAAGATGTTTTCAAATCAGGAAGCGCAGAAAAGGTTGCAGAATCATTGAAAAGATCAGCAGATAAAAGCAAAAGACGAAAAGCAAAACCGTTTCAATCTGCCATGTCGATGTTGAACTTTTATATTAATAGGGCAGGAACAGGATTATCTGCGCGAAGAAAAGCAATACTGGAAAACGCTAAGGACAAATTGAGGAAGCTATACAGGAAGGAGAGCTGAACGCGTACGTCGGACGCAGGCGTGAAGCGTTACGCTTTCGGTGCCCTGCAAAAATCATTTTAAAACTAAAAACAATTTTTATGATCCCAAAAGACAGTAACGAATACGGATCGCAAAGCGGCGATATGGAAAGAGATATGAGTGCGAAGAGCGGTCCGACAACGAGCACCGGAATTCCAAATGATAAACACGGAGTTTCGAAACCATATGGTGAAGATATGCAGACACAAATAGCAGCAAAAAGTAAAAAAAAGAATAAGGACAAAAAAGAAAATCACGACAAGTGATAAAAAAGCCGATCATACGATCGGCTTTTTCTACCCTTTCATGAATAATTTTCTGATTGATCCGCTCATCTCAATCAGTCCTGAATACGTTTGCGGTTTATTTAGATAACAGTTCGCCCCAAATTCATACGCCAAACGCTTGTCCGCATGATGCGTTGAGGTTGTCAAAACTATAATTGGAATCTGGTTCATGTCTTTGTTTGTACGAATTTCTTTGAAAGCCTGCAAGCCCGTTAATTTGTGCATATTTAGGTCCAGCAGAATAATTTCCGGGTAGCGTCCTTCCACGTCATACAAATTTGCTAACAGGTCGTGACCGTTTTCTATGAAAACATATTTTATTGAAGGGTCATTCTCCAGGAATGCATCCAAAATTACTTGCCTGTCGTCAGGGTCGTCGTCTACAATAAAAATCAGGTTAGGGTCAATCGACTTCATTGAAGCTTGCTCAATAGTGGTTTGATTTGCAAAATAGAAATTTTTCATGTTCATTGGCCCATTGAACTATCATACTTGTATAGTCAAACGAATCAATCTTGGAATTGTTATCGAATAGATGTTAATCCCTACGCGTTTTTGTGGAAAATAATCCCCAAATCTACTGGCATAATTTTTTCAGTATTTTCATTTCTGCAAGTGATAATAATTCTTAACCGCCTAAACTTTTAAAAGTAAAAATGACTTAATAAATTGGAGCCTGTTTCTACGCGAAACAATACAGTCCGGACACAATTTTTTTCAATCCAAATTCAAAATCTGTTATGAGCCTGTCGAAAACCAAAACCGAACGGAAACAAGCAGGTATGATCCGTAATGGTTCTTCAAAAAATGGAAAGTCAAATTCCAAAATCGTTAAGGCTAAATCCCTGACCAATCTTCACGATGGAAAGAACGGCCATCACACTGACGAGATACTAGACAAGGAATTACTCAAGGTCCTTACTGAAGTAAAGAATGGAAATTTTAATGTCCGCATGCCCATTGACAAGATGGGGCTTGCCGGAAAAATCTGCGATACTTTAAACGATATCATTTCTCTCAATGAGAAAATGATGACCGAATTCACCAAGGCCGGTAATACCATCGGTAAACAAGGCAAACTTACACAACGTATCGAAATACCACAAGCAAAAGGTGATTGGGCAACAGGAGTTGATTCTCTCAATACGATGATCTCGGATCTTGTACATCCGACGATTGAAATTGCGCACGTAATCAGCTCGGTGGCCAAAGGAAATTTGTCGGAGCAAATGCCACTTGAAATTAGTGGACACGCATTGCGAGGTGAGTTTTTGCGTATCGCCAATGAAGTAAACGATATGGTGAAGCAGCTGAATTTATTTTCTATGGAAGTAACGCGCGTGGCGCGAGAGGTAGGATCGGAAGGAAAATTGGGTGGACAAGCAAAAGTAAAAGGTGTTGCGGGTGTGTGGAAAGATCTCACAGATAGCGTGAATGGAATGGCGAGCAACCTGACGGCGCAAGTAAGAAACATTGCAGAAGTAACAACGGCGGTGGCAAAAGGGGATTTGTCCAAGAAAATTACCGTGGATGTAAAAGGAGAAATTCTCGAGTTGAAGAATACAATCAATACGATGGTGGACCAGTTGAATTCCTTCTCATCGGAAGTAACGCGTGTGGCACTGGAAGTAGGAACTGAAGGGAAGCTTGGTGGCCAGGCACAGGTAAAAGGTGTTGCAGGAACCTGGAAAGGTTTGACGGATTCTGTAAACCAGATGGCGAGCAACCTGACCGGACAAGTGAGAAATATTGCCGAGGTAACGACTGCATTTGCAAAAGGAGATTTGTCGAGAAAAATTACGGTGGATGTAAAAGGAGAAATTCTCGAGTTGAAGAATACAATCAATACGATGGTGGACCAGTTG
>Ga0163162_10000320_pt1 | contig 44220 bp, 36 predicted proteins | sample S55metaG_FD_115310 | JGI IMG/M metagenome (GOLD analysis project Ga0163162, IMG submission 115310) | Switchgrass rhizosphere microbial communities from Kellogg Biological Station, Michigan, USA - S5-5 metaG | ecosystem: Host-associated > Plants > Roots > Rhizosphere > Soil | place: USA... | reverse complement strand
TGCCCAGGGAGGCCGCCCGCGATACCGCAAATCGTCTGTCAATTCGCCTCGCCAACGCGGCAACCGATTGGCATAACCCTTGCTCGAATCATCGCTGATATGCTTGTACTGCCTTGATCTGATTCGTTTTGTTGTCAGGAGGGTTGGGCGATGAAAACCTCGACGGTGTTATCCATGGCGCTGGTCTCCGTGTCCTGCTACGCGGCCCCGCTCCATACGGGCGACGGTGCAGCCGACGCAGCGCGACAACAGCAAGCCATGCGTGTCGCGCTTGCTTTGCGCGCAAACGCGGCACCGGTTTCACCGCCCGCGCCCGAGATCGCCGCGCAGGAAATCGATCACGCGCGTTGGCGCCATGTGCCATTGCCGAAATCACGCTCGCCCAGTCACGGAATGGTCAGCCAGGTGGTGCAAGTTCGCACGTAGCTCAACAATACCAAGGACACAGATGACCGATACACGCATCAGCGAAGGCCTGAATTACGAACCGATCGACGATGAAATCGCCCAAGTCCTGCGCGATGTGAAATTCCCGACCAATAAGGACGGCATTGTCGACGCAGCGCGCGCGGCCGGCGTCAGCAACGACGTGATCAGCGTCTTCGACGGCTTGCCCGAGCAGGACTATGGGAATGCGGACGCCGTGGAGCAACTGCTCGGCAGCAACGGCGGCTCCGGCATATCGGTCTAAGAGCACAAGCCGTCTACGCAGACCTGACCTTCTCCGCCCCGAACACCACACGGCTGAAAAACTTCGCGAGCACGGCTTCGGACATTTCGGCGCCGCACGCTTGCGGGTCGGACGTATAAAAAAACTGCATTCCATCAATCAACGCCGTCAATCCCAGCGCCAGTTCTTCGGCGGCCATGGGCAACGGCGTGCCTGCCCGCTCGGAAAACGCAACGATATACGCCGTCGTGGTCTGCAACAGTTCCCGGATGAATGCATTGAATTGCGCGCGAAATTTCGCATCGCGGCTCGACTGCAATTTCGCTTCGACCCAAAGTAAAAAACACTTGTTGTCGCGATAGCACTCGCTGTAATACTGCAGAAGGCGCGCTTCCATGTCGGCGCGGCTGGCCTCTCCATCAAAGATGGAGTGCAGTCGCTTCATGATCACGTCGTGGTCGCGCTTGAGCAATTCAAGGAACAGCGCCGACTTGCTGCCGAAGTTCGAATAAAAAGCGCCGCGCGTATAACCGGCCGAACCGGCGATGTCCTCGACACTCGCCGCGACAAAACCCTTCTTCATGAATACCGCTTGGGCAGCGTCCATCAAACGCTCTCGAGTCTGATCGCGGCTCTGTTCCCGGGTGAGGCGAATTCGTTTCATGCGCGAAGTCTATCATCTCAAAATCTTCGATACACGCCTGATTCCAGATACAGTATTGTATTAGAATGCAACGTGTATTTCGGTTGCGATGCGCCTGACAACACATGGGCATTGGCTTTCAGGCGGTTAATCGCTGCATTCAAACCTCTTCACCATCTTGATAACGCACGGTGACTAGCTGGATCGACGCTGCGCGTTCACCGTTTTTTGCTCCGAGGTCATTCGTGATTCTGCAAGTCTGTCGTCGCATGTTCGCGCCATCATTGCCGGTCGAGGGCCGCAAGCTTTCCCTTCGTGCAGGGCTTGCCGGATTGGTCGGCGCACTTGCCGTTGTGACGCTCGCAGCGTGCGGCAAGAAGGAAGCGCCACCGGTCGTGTTACGTCCAGTAGTCGCCGTCGCGGCAGAAGCCGACACGAAGGGTTCGCAATCGTCGTTGCCTGGAACCGTTGAATCACGCTACTCCACGCCGCTTTCGTTTCGCGTTGGCGGGAAGATCATCGAGCGGCGCGTGCGCCTCGGCGATCGCGTAAAGGCCGGCGAAGTCGTGGCCCGACTCGATCCCTCCGACAACACCAAGAACGCCGCCAGCGCGGCCGCCCAGCTCTCCGCTGCGGAACACCAACTGACCTACGCTGAGCAGCAAGTCATGCGCGATCACGCGCAGGCAAAGGAAAACCTGATTTCGCGCGCGCAACTTGAACAGACTGAAAACGCTTACGCAGCGGCCCTTGCGCAGCGCAATCAGGCGCAGGCGCAAGCGGCGTTATCGCAGGATCAGTTGAAGTACACCACCCTCGTCGCCGATAAAGCCGGCGTCATCACCGCCGAACAGGCCGACACGGGGCAGAACGTATCGGCGGGACAAGCCGTCTACAACCTCGCGTGGAGCGGCGAAATCGACGTGGTGGCCGATGTGCCGGAAACGGCGCTCGCCTCGCTCAAGGTCGGGCAGAACGCCACGGTCACCATTGGCGCTTTGTTGGGCAAGAAGTTCGCTGCGCGCGTGCGCGAAGTGTCCCCCGCCGCCGATGCCCAAAGCCGCACGTATCGCGTGAGGCTCACGCTCGAAGCGCCTACGCCAGAAGTCCGGCTTGGCATGACTGCCGATGTCGCGTTCGCGCAGACAACAGCTTCGGCTTCCGGCAACGCGGCGCAGTCATTCACGCTGCCTTCCACGGCACTGTTTCATGCGGGGAAGCTTCCCGCTGTATGGATAGTCAAGGCCGACAACGCGCTCGAGCTGCGCCGCGTCGAAATCTCGCGTTATGGCGAGCGCACCGTGACCGTATCGCAAGGAATTTCGGCGGGCGATCGCGTGGTCTGGCAAGGCGTCCATACGGTTTCCGCCGGCGAAAAGGTTCGTGTGGTCGCGCCCCTGCATCCTGAAGATTTCGCGTCATGAGCGATCAGAAACGGGATCAGTCCGCGGCGGAGGCGGCTGCGGCTTCGGGCGATTATCGACATGAAGAAGGCAGATTCAATCTCTCTGCATGGGCATTGCGGCATCAGGCGCTGGTCGTATTCCTGATCGCGATGGCAACCATCTTCGGTGTCCTCGCGTACACGCGGCTCGCGCAATCCGAAGATCCGCCGTTCACCTTCCGCGTGATGGTGATCCAGACCTTCTGGCCGGGCGCAACCGCACGGCAGGTGCAGGAACAGGTCACCGACAAGATCGCGAAGAAGCTACAGGAAATGCCATCGACGGATTTCATGCGCAGCTATTCGCGGCCCGGCGAATCGCTGCTCTTCTTCTCCATGAAAGACAGCGCGCCCGCGAAGGAGGTGCCGGAAGAGTGGTATCAAATTCGCAAGAAAGTCGGCGATATCGTGTACACGTTGCCTCAGGGCGTACAAGGCCCGTTCTTCAACGATGAATTCGGCGACGTCTTCACCAACATCTATACGCTCGAAGGTGATGGATTTTCACCGGCGCAGTTACACGATTACGCCGATTCGTTGCGCACCGTTCTGTTGCGCGTCCCGGGCGTCGCAAAGGTCAATTATTTCGGCGATCAGGACGAGCGCGTCTACGTCGAGATATCGAATACGCAATTGACGCGGCTCGGCATTTCGCCGCAGCAGATTGCGCAGGCTATCGACGGACAAAACGCCGTGGCGCCCGCCGGCACGATGAACACGCCCAACGACCGCGTGTTCGTGCGCCCGAGCGGCCAGATCACCGACATGGCCGCGCTCGCCGACACGCTCATTCGCGTGAACGGACGCTCGTTCCGCCTTGGCGACATTGCGACCATCAAGCGTGGTTACATTGATCCGCCTGCCACGCAAATGCGCTCCGGCGAAAAGCCCGTGCTTGGCATCGGCATCACAATGCAGCCCGGGCAGGACGTAGTGCGTCTGGGCAAGGCGCTCGACGCGCAAGTGGCCCAGTTGCGCACGCAGCTTCCCGCCGGCCTCGTGCTCAATGAAGTGTCGAGCATGCCGCGGGCGGTATCGAAGTCTGTGGACGACTTCCTCGAAGCCGTGGCCGAGGCGGTTGTGATCGTGCTGATCGTGAGCCTGGTGTCACTCGGATTGCGCACCGGCATGGTCGTCGTGATCTCGATTCCGGTCGTGCTCGCGGTGACCGCCCTCTTCATGTATCTCTTCGATATCGGCCTGCACAAGGTTTCGCTCGGCACGCTGATTCTCGCGCTGGGCCTTCTGGTCGATGACGCCATCATCGCGGTCGAAATGATGGCCGTGAAGCTCGAACAGGGATGGAACCGTTCGCGTGCGGCCGCTTACGCATACACGAGCACGGCATTCCCGATGCTCACCGGCACGCTCGTGACCGTCGCCGGTTTCTTACCCATCGCGCTCGCCAAATCGAGCACGGGCGAATACACGCGCTCGATTTTCGAGGTGTCGGCGATTGCGCTGATTGCGTCGTGGTTCGCGGCGGTCGTGCTGATTCCGCTGCTCGGCTACAAGTTGTTGCCCGAACGCAAACGCGAGGCGCATCACGCGCACGATCATGAACACGACATCTACAACACGAAGTTCTACACCCGGCTGCGCGGATGGCTTGCGTGGTGTATCGAGCGGCGGTTTGTCGTGCTCGGTTTCACGCTGGTACTTTTTGTCATTGCAATGGCGTGTTTCTCGCTCGTGCCGCAACAATTCTTCCCGAGTTCGGACCGTTCGGAACTGCTTGTGGACGTGCGTTTGCAGGAAGGCGCGTCGTTCGAAGCCACGTTGCGCGAGACCAAACGTCTCGAGAAAGTGCTCGAAGGACGTCCGGAAATCGATCACGTAGTGAACTTCGTTGGCACGGGCGCACCGCGTTTTTACCTCCCGCTCGACCAGCAATTGCCGCAGCCCAACTTCGCGCAATTCGTGATCTCGGTGAAGTCCGTGGAAGATCGCGAGAAACTTGCCAGTTGGCTCGGACCTGTTTTGCGCGAGCAGTTTTCATCGATACGAACGCGGTTGTCGCGACTCGAAAACGGTCCGCCGGTTGGTTACCCGGTGCAATTCCGCGTGAGCGGCGACGACCTGCCGACCGTGCGCGGTATCGCGGAAAAGGTCTTTGCGGAAATGCGCAACGACAGCGGCACGACGAACGTTCAATACGACTGGGACGAACCATCGGAGCGTTCGGTGCGCTTTGAGATCGACCAGAAGAAGGCGCGTGAACTGGGCGTCACCTCGCAGGACGTGTCCAACTTCCTCGCGATGCAATTCACCGGTTATACGGTCACGCAATATCGTTTGCGCGACAAGCTGATCAGCGTCGACCTGCGCGCGCCGCAACGCGAACGCGTCGATCCGGCGAAACTCGCCACCCTCGCCATGCCCACGCCGAACGGTCCAGTGCCGCTTGGGACCATTGGACACGTGGTGAACGATCTGGAATACGGCGTGATCTGGGAACGCGATCGCCAGCCCACCATCACCGTGCAATCCGATGTACGCGCGGGCGCGCAAGGCATCGACGTGACGCATGCAATCGAGAAAAAACTCGATACATTGCGCGCGAGTCTGCCGGTCGGTTACCGGATCGAAGTCGGCGGCCCGGTGGAGGAAAGCGGCAAGGGGCAGACGTCCATCAACGCGCAAATGCCCATCATGGCGATCGTTGTGCTGACACTCCTGATGATTCAGTTGCAGAGCTTCGCGCGCGTGATGATGGTCGTGCTGACCGCGCCGCTCGGCTTGATCGGCGTGGTGATCGCGCTGCTGCTTTTCAACAAGCCGTTTGGTTTTGTCGCCATGCTCGGCGTGATCGCGATGTTCGGGATCATCATGCGCAATTCGGTCATTCTCGTGGACCAGATCGAGCAGGACATTGCCGCGGGGCATCCCCGTTTCGACGCCATTGTCGGTGCGACGGTGCGGCGCTTCCGTCCGATCACACTCACCGCAGCAGCAGCCGTCCTCGCGCTGATCCCGCTCTTGCGCAGCAACTTCTTCGGCCCGATGGCCACCGCGCTGATGGGCGGCATCACGAGCGCGACCGTGCTTACGCTCTTCTACTTGCCGGCTTTGTATGCGGCATCGTTCAAGGTGAAGCGCCACGAGCGCGCGGGCTATGAAGATCCGGGTATGCCGAATGCCCACAACGGAGGCCAGTCATGATGCGCTTATCCCTGACTGCGCTTGGCATCGCAACTACCTTGTCCGCGTGTTCGTTCGGGCCGGACGGAACGCCGCCCATGTTGCCCCCCGTCCCGCATTACGGGGTGACTGCGCCGCCCCTGCGCACCGTGGCGGCCGAGGGTGTATCGCAGACCTTCGATGCCAACGCAAAACCCGTCCCCGACTGGTGGAAGCTCTACAAATCCGACGCGCTGAATGCACTCGTCGATGAAGGCCTGCGCAACAGCCCAAGTCTCGCCGCTGCGGACAAAAGCCTCGTCGCCGCCCGCGAACAACTGCGGGCGCAAGTTGGCTCGTCGATGTTGCCGAGCATCGACGTGGGCGGACAGGCAAACCGCGAACGTGCTGTCGGCGTGCCGAATTTCGGGCCGCCGACGGTCCTCTATAACCTCTTTGTCGGCCAGATCCGCGCACAGTACACGTTCGACTTGTTCGGTGCGGCGCGGCTCGCCGACCGCGCGCTGGCGGCGCAAGTGGACAGCCAGACCTGGCAATTCGATGCCGCCCGCCGTGCGCTGGCGGCGAACATCGTGACAGGTGCCATCAGCGCCGCCGCGTTGCGCGCACAGATCGATACGACCGAGCGCCTCGTCGTTCTCGCCGATGAAGACGCGCGCGACACGCAGCGCCGCTATGAACTCGGCTCGGCGTCGCGCTCGGACGCGCTCAATGCACAATCGGGCGCGGCATCGCTTGCTGCTTCCCTTCCCGGCCTGCGCGCCCAATGGCTCTCGACGCGTCATGCGCTCGCCGTACTGCTCGGCCGCACGCCCGATCAGGCGCCTTCCGATCTCGACCTGACGGCGCTGACGGTGCCGCCGAACGTGCCAGTCGTGGTGCCGTCGGATCTGCTGGCGAGCCGGCCCGACATCCAGGCCGCCGACGCCTTGCTCAAAGCCGCGGCCGCGCAGGTCGGCGTGGCGACAGCGCAGATGTATCCGAGCTTGTCTCTGTCGGCGCAAATGGGGAAAGCCGGGTTCAGCTGGCCGACCGCGCTCTCCGGCGCGGGCGCCATCTGGGGAATCGGCGCCTCGCTTTCGCAACCGCTCTTTCACGGCGGCGCACTGCTCGCGCAAAAGCGCGCGGCGCAGGCGAGCTACGAGGCCGCGGTTTCGCAGTACAAGCAAACCGTGCTGACGGCTTTCCGCAACGTCGCCGATTCGCTTGCGGCGCTCGAACAGGACAACCAGGCACTGAATTTCGCCGATACCGCCAGCCGCACGTCCATGAGCGTCTTCACGGATTCGGCGGCGCGCGCGCGGCTCGGCGCGATTCCGCCGTCGTCGGTGCGGGCAAGCGAGCGGCAATACCGGAATGCACGGCTCGACGCAATCCGTTATGAAAGCGCCCGTCTCACCGATACCGCGCTGCTATTCCAGGCAATGGGTTCGCCGAACGGCAGTGTGGCGAGTGTGGCTGCTGCGGACGCCGCCAGGTGATCGGATAAGTTCGCGGCGACCCAGCGGGAAGCTCGAGAATCGAAGCGATGAATACGACGGTTTTTCACGATTCCTGCCTCGCCAGCAAAACCGTTCACTATTCAGATAAATCGTGTTATCTCGGGCTGGCATTTGCCATAGGCTTGCGTACTTTCGTGCAATCTGAGGAAATGCCATGTCTCGCCCACCGATCCGCGACGTCTTTCGACTCGCTCATTTGGGACTGGAAAAAGTCGCGCTGGCGTGTGCTGCCTTCAGTTTGATGCACGCAACTGCTCGCGCGGATGAATCGGCTCCGCCTGAGCCCGTGACCGTCGACCAATGGGCCGCGCAGTCGGGTGCGCAATCTGTCGGCCAGCGTGTCGGACGCGACGTCCGCGAAGACCCGTGGGCAAATCCGGCGGCAGCCCGTCTTGCTCACGACGACCCGTGGAGCGCGCCTTCGGCCAATCAGGGCAAATTAGGCGAGCAACTGCACGTGGCTACGCCCGCGCCCCAGACAACGGCCGCAGCAACCCAAACGTTGCAACGCCCGCAACCCTCCAGCGCGCTCGTAATGGACAGCTCGGACTGGAATGAAATGCCGCGCGGACGCTCGCCCGGGTTGATCGCCAGCAACAACGCGTGGCGCAAACGCATCGTGCCCGAGTCTGCCGAAGCAGTTGAACGCGGCGTTGCGGCGCACGATCAGCGTACTCAGCCAGCAGCGGTTTTAAAACTCGACAGCGGCTTGCAACTCGATCCATGGAGCGCGCCCACAGCCTCCTCCAAAGGTGCCGATAACGCCGCTGACTGGAAGAACCTCAACTTGGCGTCGGCCCATCAGCCGCGGACCTGCGACCGCGACTGGAGCATTTTCTCCGGCGCGGCTTGCGTGGACTCGAAGAACCCTGCCGACCCGGTCAAGGACAATCTGAAATCAAAGCCGCTTCCCGGCGCGCAGTCATCGAGGCTCGAAGAGACGGGCAACGGCGCAATATTTCGCCAGTCGCGCATGTTGACCGCTGCAATGGCAAGCGGCGATACCCCACGCAGCAGTATTGCCATAACGCCGGACGGTCGCTGGCGCGCGCCGCTCGTTCTCGAAGCCGCGGCGCGAAAGTAAGCGCTTAGCCGCCGACTTCGACCCGATTGCGGCCATCGCGCTTTGCACGATACAACGCCAGATCAGCCGCTTCGATCAGTTGCTTCACGGTCTCGCCCTGTTGCGGCACTTGCGTCACGCCGCCCACGCTGATCGTCACGCACTTGGCAAACGAGCCGGTATGCGGCACGGCAAGCTCCTCGACGGCTAAGCGGATCTTGTCGCCGAGAATGCGCAATCCCGCCGCCGACGTAGACGGCAACACCACCGCGAACTCCTCGCCGCCAAAACGCGCGGCCAGATCCGCGGGACGGTTCAGGCACGATTCGATCGCCCGCGCGACAAGCTTCAGCACGTCGTCGCCGGCAACGTGGCCGTAGGTATCGTTGTAGGACTTGAAGTTGTCCACGTCGATCATCAGGAAACCCAGCGTCGACTTGTCGCGCGCGGCGCGTTTCCACTCGGCGCTCAGATAGTCGTCAAGACAGCGACGGTTCGACAAACCCGTCAGTCCGTCCGAATTTGTCAGCCGCTGCAACTCCAGATTCGTTTCCAGCAACTTCTGCTGCGACTGGCGCAACGCGCGATACGCTTCGTCGCGCTGCACGAGATTCAGGTATGAGCGCGAGTGGTATCGAATCCGCGCGATCAGTTCGATGCTGTCCGGCAGCTTCACCAGATAATCGTTGGCGCCGGCTGCGAACGCCGCGCTCTTGATCCGCGGCTCCTCCTTGGTCGACAAAACGATGATCGGGATATCGCGCGTTGCCTCGTGCTCCCGGTACTGCCGCACGAGCGTCAAGCCATCCACGCCAGGCATCACGAGATCCTGCAGGATGACGGTCGGCCGCGTGGCTTGAGCCACGCGCAACGCATCCTCGGGATTCGCGCAGTAATGGAAGTCGAGCCTGGCCTCGTCAACCAGCATGCGGCGCACGGCTTCCGCCACAATAGTCTGGTCGTCGACGAGCAGCACCATGACCGCGCTCTGCGCGGCGCTCGGCATGTTCAGCGCATCGTCAAGCAGGCCGGCGGCGAGCTGGGCTGCGGCCGAAGTGTCCTCGGCGGAGCCGCCCGGCGCCCCCTCCCGGCTCTCCAACTCACGTCGGGCGCGCTCTGCCAGCGGGTCTGCGTTTCGATGTTCCATGACTGTCCTGTGTGATCCTGAATACTCAATCGGTTTTCAAGCGCGAGCTCAAACGCCTCGCTTGCGCGACGATGCAAACGCGCTGACCACGGCGTTCGCGATGTTCTGAAGCGGCAGGATGGAAACGGCCGCGTTGATTGCGGCGGCCGCTTTCGGCATGCCATATACAGCGCACGTCGCCTCGTCCTGCGCGATCGTGTGATACCCCTTGGCGCGCATTGCGGCCAGTCCCGCGGCGCCGTCGCGGCCCATTCCGGTCAAGAGCACGCCAACCGCATTGGCGCTCCAGCGCGCAACCACGCTGTTGAAAAATACATCGATGGAAGGCCGGTACGGCGTCGACACCGGGTCTTCCGTGTAAGCAAGCCGGTTACCTGCGCCGAAATGCAGATGGTCGTTCGTCGCGGCCAGCAGCACCTGTCCCGGCTCCGGGCGGTCGCCCTCGCGGGCGACGCGTACCGGCAACTTCGACTGCGCGTTCAGCCAATCGGCCATGCCGACAGCAAACGCCTGATCCACATGTTGCACGATCACCGTTGCGGGCGTGAAATCCGCGGGCAATGCAGCGAGCAAGATGGCAAGCGCACCAGGGCCGCCAGCCGACGCGCCGATCGCGAGCAAATCCGTGCCGGATGTAATACGCGGCGCGGTGTCGAACGGATTCGCCGCCGCCTTCGCGCGCTGCCGCGCTCCGACCTGGTCAATCTTCGCAATCAACGCAGCAATCCCTCGTTTGGCATCGGGGCCGGCGAGCGCGGGCGTGTCGACGGCATCGAGCGCGCCCGCCCCCATTGCCTCGTACACGCGCCACGCGTTCGCGCCCACGTCCACCGTCACGATCAGGATCGCGCATGGCGCCTGGCGCATGATGCGGCGCGTGGCTTCCGTGCCGTCCACATGCGGCATCACGAGATCCATCAGCACGACATCAGGCTTCTGCGCTACACAGTAATCCACGGCTTGCCCACCGTCCGTTGCGACCCAGATCACATCGAAATCATGCCGGGTCGCCAGCGCCGAGCGCATGGCTTCCACCGCAAGCGGCATGTCGTTCACTATTCCGATCTTCATTGCCGGCCCCCTGGTCTCTCGTTTTTTATGAATGAACTACTACGACTGCGCCTCGCCGATCAGGTCACGCACGGCATCGAGCAAGGTTTGATCGTGAAAACTGCCCTTCGCCAGATAATAATCCGCGCCGGCGTCGAGCCCCCGCTGCCGGTCTTCCGCGCGATCCTTGTACGACACGATCATGACCGGCGTGTCGCGCAGATGCGGATCGCGCCGGATCAGCGCCACGAGCTCGATGCCATCGAGCCGCGGCATGTCGATGTCCGTGATCACCAGGTCGAAACGATCCCCGCGTACCGCGTTCCAGCCGTCCATGCCGTCGACGGCAATGGTGACGTCGTAACCCCGGCCGGCAAGCAGCTTGCGTTCGAGTTCCCGCACGGTCAGCGAGTCATCGACCACGAGGACGCGCTTTTTCGGCGTGGCGACCGCGCGCGTCGTGCCCGGTGACACGCGGCCGAGTTCGCCATCGACGACGAGTTTTTCCACTGCGCGCAGCCAGTCGTCGAGATCGGCGATCAGGAGCGGATCGCCGTTTTCCATTAGCGCGCCCGCCGCGATGCTCGGGACCTTGCCGAGGCGCTTGTCGAGCGGTTGCACGACCAGCATGCGCTCACCCAGGAACCGGTCGACCACCACGCCGTAACTCGCCGCGCCCTGCCCGATCACGACCACGTTGAGCGTCTCGCTGACCGTGTTGAACGTGCCGGAGCGCAGGATCTGGTGCGCCGTGACAATGCCCAGGCGCCGTCCCTCGAACTCGAAATGCTGATGGCCTTCGAGCATGTCGATCGACGCACGCGGCAGCACGAGTGTGCGCACGACGTGCGCGAGCGGCAGGCCGTAGGGTTCGCCATCGACTTCCACGATCAGGCTGCGGATCACGGACAAAGTGAGCGGCAATTGCATCGTGAAGCGCGTGCCGGCGAGTTCTTCCTGCGTGACGCGCAAGGTTCCACGGACCTGGCGCACGACGTCGTGGACTGCGTCGAGTCCGACGCCGCGGCCGGAGACGTCGGTGACGGTATCGCGCATCGAAAAGCCGGGGAGGAACAGGAATTCGAGCAATTCCGCTTCCGATAAACGCGCGGCCGTCGCTTCATTCGACAGACGTTTTTGCACGATCGCCCGGCGCAGCGCGGGCAGATCGACGCCGCCACCGTCATCGCTCACGCTGATGAAAAGCGATCCCGCGCTGTGGCGCGCTTCGAGCGTGATCGTGCCCTCGGGCGGCTTGCCGAGTGCGCGGCGCAGCGACGGCGCCTCGATGCCATGATCCACGGCGTTGCGCAGCAAATGGCCGAGCGGCGCTTCGAGCATGTCGAGGATATCGCGGTCCACTTCGGTCGCTTCACCGGCGATCACGAAGCGCACCTGTTTGTCGAGCGAACGCGCGATGTCGCGGACCATGCGCGCAAAACCGCCAGTGGCATCGACGAAAGGACGCATCCGGCATTCGAGCGCTTCGTCGTAGAGTTGCTGCGAAAGATGCGTCGTGCGCCTGTCGTAGTTTTCGAGTTCGGCCAGACGTTCGCCGAGCTGACGTTGCGCTTCGGCGTTGAGGCGGCGGATTTCGTCGAGCGCGGCGAGCGTGCGGACATCGAGTGCGGCGGTCGATGTGACGGCTGAAGCAGCATGCGTGCTCCGCGACGATTCCGTCAGCGATTCATGCAGGAAATCGAGCGCGCGGCTGGCGTCGCGCTGGATGCGCTTCACGCGCAGCATGGATTGTGCGAACGGTTTGAGCCAGCGCGATTCGACCAGCGATTCGCCGGAATGGCTGAGCAGGCGATCGAGGGTATCGGTGCGAACGCGCAGCATGCGCGTCGATTCGCGTTGTTCGGCGGGCGACCAGACGGGTAGCGGGCGCGCAGGTTCGGGCGCCGGCGCCGGCGTCTCTTCCGGCAACGGCGCGGCAAGCGTCAATTCCTTCGATAAATCGAAAAAATCATCGGAAACCGAGTGCTTCAGTGAAGGCTCACCGTTCATCCGCGCATTCAGTTCGTCGACAAACGCATCGGCATCGGCCTGGGGCACGGTTTCGTCGCCGGACGCCTGGCCAATGCGCACGATCAGATCGACGCCTGCCAGCAGCACATCGATCATGGCGGCATCCACGTTCACGCGGCCCTGCTGCGCGCCGACGAAACAATCCTCCATCACGTGCGCGAGGCTCACGCCGACCGGCACACCGACGATCCGCGCCGCGCCTTTCAGCGAATGCGCGGCGCGCATGCAGGCTTCGAGCGTGACCGGATCGCGCGGCGCGCGTTCGAGCGCGAGCAGTCCATCGCTCAGGATCTGCGCTTGCGTGCGCGCTTCCTCGCGGAACAGGTCGACGAGCGAGGCGCCGCTCATGTCAGGCTCCGGTTCAGGGTTTCGAATAGTTTGGCGGCATCGAGCAGACCGACCGTCACGCCTTTCCAAGCCGTCACGGCGATAGCGTGCGAAGCCGACATGCTTGCAATCGTCGCGGGCACTTCCTGGAAATCGGCGCGGGCAAATCGATGCACGCCATCGACGGCATCGACCGGAAACACGATCGGGTTCGCAAAGTCACCCCGCGGCGTGCCATCGGCCGCGGGTTCGACGACCAGCAGGCGCGCGAGATCACGCGCATCCACGACTTGCTGCGCGGCGTCGCGCCGGCCGTCCTGCGCAAACTCCGATGCAATCCCGAAGAGCCGCGCAAGCGACGCGCAGACCAGCAACGCCCCGCGGATGTTCACCACGCCGAGCACCGCACGATGACGCCGGTGCGGCAGCGAATGGATCGGCCTCAATTGCGCGACTTGCTGAAAGATTGCCGTAGGCAGGCCGAGCCATTCTTCGCCGATACGGAACACGAGCCATGAGGTGGTATCGGCTTCGCGGGTGGCGCGCTCGGTAAGCGCATGGAGCGGCGGGTGTTCGACGTTGGTATCGACGGCCTGCTCGCGGTCGAGCACGCGCGCGGCGGCTGCATCGTGCACCGGGCAATTGCGGCAATGGATATAGCCGGCAAGACGCGGACACGAGCCGTCGCCACGCACGCCAATACGATTCCAGCAATCATCGATCGGGGCGCTTTGGGTCAGATCCAGCAGTTCACTCATCGCGTCCTCCTGAAACGCGACCCGCACGCGCCGCGCGTGCCAGCAGCAGTTGTGCGCCCGTGCGATCGCCTTCCAGTCCCAGCACTGCAGCCAGATGCGTCAACGCTTCGCCATGTTCAGGATCGAGATACAGCGCGCGCTTGTAGTGGCCGCGTGCTTCGGTTTGCGCACCCTGTGCGTCGGCGATGACGCCCAGCAGGTAATACGCGTCCGCGCTCGACGGATTGGCCGCGAGATACGCGCGCGCGGCAGCGGCGGCTTCAGGCAACGATCCGGAGTTTGCGAGCGAGTGAGCTTGTAAAAGCGTGCCTTGATGTCCGGGTGCCGGGCTTGCCGGTGCCTGCGGATCGCTCCTCGCGGCGGGCACTGACGCCGGGCGGCCCGCATTCGTCTGGTATCCGCCCAGCAACGAACCCGCACGCGATGCAAACGCGTTCGCCGCCGCCAGACTGGCACTCGCCGAAGCACCCCGTGACGCGACTTGACGCGCCGCAATCCCCATGTCCTCTTCCGCTTTCGCGATGGCCGAATACAACGCCTGCGTCTTCACGTCTTTCAGGCGTGCATCGTCGATCGATGTCCGGCCGTGTTCGGGCCGCCGGAATGCAAACGCCAGCGCGAGTTTTGCGGACGTCATGCCTTCACGCATCATCAGCCCGGTTTCCGCCGGCCCGACAAACAGTGTCGCGCCCGGCGCAAGCAGATCGTCGAGCACGCGCACGGCGGTGCGTTGCATTTCGCGATCGAAGTAGATGAGGACATTGCGGCAAAACACGAAATCGTACGGCTCGAACGCCTGGGTTTCGAGCGTGAGCAGGTTCGCCTGCCGAAAGCGCACGCGCTCGGCGACATCGGGCGAAAGGCGCCAGTGATCGCCCGACGGCTTGAAATGGCGGTCACGAAATCCGAGCGCACGGCTTCGGAACGCGTTGCTGCCGTAGCGCGCCTGGCGGGCGATATCGAGGGCGTGATTGCTGATATCGATGGCGTCGATGGAGAAACGCTCCGGCGCAATCCCCGCGTCGAGCATCGCCATGGCAATGGTGTACGCCTCTTCGCCCGTCGAGCACGGCATGCTGAGAATGCGCACCGGCTTGATCGGTTGATCGGCAAGCCGCGTTCGTGCAAGTGTCACAAGCGCGTTGAACGCCTCGCTGTCGCGGAAGAACCAGGTCTCGGGCACGACCACCGCCTCGATCAGCGCCTGCAACTGCTGCGGCACGCCGTTCACGGCAACCCAGAAATCGTCGATATTCAGCGCATTGGCCGACGTTGCCGCGTTCGAAGCGCGCCATGCGGCATACCGGTCCGCGACGGCGCGCTCGATGGCGTTATCGCCGATAGAGGCCGCATCCAGCCCGATCGTCCTGTGCAGTAACGCCGCGAAGCGCGCGACCTGCGCACGGGGAAGCGGCTCGCGCACGCTTTCGTGAAGCGCATCGAGCGCGCGGCGGGTTTGGCTTGCGACGAGGCCGTGCTTCATGCCGCACTTTCGGTGAAGAGTTGCGCCTGGACCTGCTCGGGCAACAGATGTTCGATGCGAACCCACTGCACGAGGCCTTCCGCGTCCCGTGCGAGCGGCCCGAGATAGCGCGCCTCTGCTGCTTCGATACCCGCGTGACTGAACGCGCTCGTATCGAGGGAAAGCGTGCGGGTCGCGCGTTCCAGCAGGATTCCAAGCCTTCGCGGCTCCACGCCCGCACCGATCTTGTGCGGGTAATACACCAGCGCAAGCCGCGTTGACAGCCGTTCATGCGAGCGGCGCCCGAGCGCGAGCGCCGCCAGATCGATGACCGGCACTGGCGCGCCCTCGTACTCGAAAATACCGGCCACCCATGCGGGTACGCCCGGCATGATCTTGAGCGGCGCAAGCGGCAACATGCGCTCGATCTGCGAACTGTCGAGAACGTAGCGGTCTTGATCGAGGGTGAACTGGACGAAGAGCATGATTTACCAGGTCGTCAGACCGTCGCGACCTTGAAACGCGATACACCTGTGCGCAGGCCGTTGGCGGTGTGCGTAAGGTCGTCGATGGCTTGCGTCGACTGCCGCAGCGACTCGGCCGTCTGCTGCGCTGCCTCGGACAACTGCGCGAGCGCCTGCGTGATCTGGTCGGCGCCGGTCGCCTGCGTCTGCATGCCTTCGTTGACCATCACGAAGCGCGGCGCGAGCGTCTGAACCTGCATGATGATCTGCGACAACTGGCCGCCGACCTGCTGGACATCGGTCATGCCGCGCCGCACTTCCTCGGAGAACTTGTCCATGCCCATCACGCCGGCGGCAACCGCTGACTGGATCTCCTTCACCATCTGTTCGATATCGAAAGTCGCAACCGCCGTCTGGTCCGCAAGACGGCGGATTTCGGTCGCGACCACCGCGAAACCGCGCCCGTATTCGCCTGCCTTCTCCGCTTCGATAGCCGCGTTCAGCGACAACAGGTTGGTCTGGTCGGCGACCTTCGTGATGGTGGCGACCACCTGGTTGATGTTGCTCGCGCGCTCATTGAGAATCGCGAGCTTGCCGTTCACCGAGCCGGCCGCTTCCATCACGAGACGCATGGTGTCTTCCATGCGCGTCAAGCCGATCTGGCCTGTGCCGGCCAGTTGCGCAGACTGTTCCGCGACGCCGGAGACTTCGTTCATCGTGCGAACGAGATCGCGTGAGGTCGCAAAGATTTCCCGCGATGTCGCGCCGATTTCCGTGGTCGTCGCGGCCGTTTCGCTCGCCGTGGCTTGCTGTTCGCGCGCGGTCGCGGCGATCTCGGCCACCGATGTCGTCACCTGGACCGCCGACTTCTGCGCCTGGCCGACCAGACCCGTCAGTTCGTCAGTCATGCGGTTGAAGCCCGTGCCGAGCGTGCCGAACTCGTCGCCGCGATCGAGCTGCAGGCGCTGTGAAAGATCGCCGGTACGCATTGCGTCGACGACTTCGACCAGACGCTGCATCGGGATGGTGATGGCCCTGAGCAGCAGGAAACCCGCCCAGGCCGCCACGACGAACGTCACGAGCAGCACGACCAGCAACGTGATCTCGGCTTTCGTGACCGATTGCCGGATGCTCTGCGCCGACTTGATCTGCTGCGCGTTGTTCAACTCGACCAGTTCGCGGATGGCAGTCCGGCCTGCTTCCCAGATCGGCGTGAGTTGCGTATTGAACGCCGTCGCGGCCGTGGCCTTCGATGTCGCCAGGTCCGCCAGGATCTGCGCCTGGACCGGCGCATAAAGCGTGCGTTGCTGCTTGAAATCGTTGAAGATCCGGCGATCGTCGTCGTCGAAAATCGTGGCCGCGTATTTGTCCATCAACTTGTCGAGCGATTCCTTCGTTTCCGCCGCACGCTGCGTGTCGCGCCTGATCTGGTCTGGCTCGGTATCGATATAAATCAGGCGCTGCGTCACCGTGTAGTTCTCGAACCAGGACGCGCGGATCGTCGTCGCGAGATACACGCCCGGCGAGGAATCGGCTTCCTGGCTGTGCGCGTCGCGATCGATGTCGCTGAACAACGCGTATGACACCACTGCCATCACCAGCATCAACGCCAGGATCACGCCAAAGCTCGCAAGGATTCGATTTCGAATGGTCAACTGCTTCACGCATGAACCTTTTCAGTAATGGGTGGGACGCGCGCACAAAGGCAACGGACGTGGAACGCCGGCGCAATTTTAAGACGGAAAACAAAATAACTTGCGGATTGATACGGGGATTTGTCGGTTATCTGCTACCAACGTCGAAATGCAGTTTTTTTGCAGCAAAAATTACTTCCGTATGCTCGACAAAACTTATGCACAGAAATTGGGGACCACCCTGTTGACAACGTTCTGACAAACGCCGGAGGACATTGATCGCAAACGGTTTTCATGCATCGCTTCAAAGTGGTCGAAGCGGACCGGCGGTTCAAGAAGTTGTGCACACAATCTGTTGATGGCCCTGTGGACAAGCATGAGCTAATGTCCGCAAGCGGTTGATTGTGTTGGGAAAGAGTCTGCCGATTCGTTTTGACACACGATGACGGTGCTGGAGGAGCACATCAAACAACGTGCAACTTATCCCCAGAAATTGTGAGCAGGCTTGTTGATAAGTACGGGATTTGAAACCTAACTTGCTGTTGCAGCACGAATTAATGGGCATGACTCGGAATGCTCTTTCCGGTGCAACGGCCTGCGTTCAGCGAAGACCGCCGGCCGGACGCTTCGGCTTCGTGACCGGCAGCGGACCCGTGCGACGAACCTCCCCGCGAATGCGGGAAAGCAGATCGTCGGCTTGGTATCGTGCGTCGGCGGAAAGCCGGTCGGCGACGGCGTCGAATGCCGCGTCAATGCGCAGCAGCACGGCTTCGGCCTGCCCGCGTTTCAGGCCCAGTCGCTCGCCGTACGCCACGAGCTGTTCGGACACGGGAAACACCTTGGACTTGTTCAGATTCAACGCCATGCGGCCATCGAGCGACGGGTAGATGCCCGTGCAGACCACGTCGTAAATAGGTGAGAGCCGGCGGGGTCCGGTCGGATCGGAATACAGGATGCCGATGTTTTTCATATGTGCGTCCCCGTCGCGAAGAAAGCACGACAGCGCCACGCGCTCGAACAGCCGGATTGCTTGCGCGCGAAAATCCACGCCCGTGTAGACCTCGACGGCGCGCGCGATCATCTCGTAACTGCCGCGATATTTTTCGTTGCCGGTCAGCACGCTCATGTCTTCGAACCCGAGCGCCTCGCCCTCGGGCGTGCGGTCGAAGCGGGCCATGACAAAGAGCAAACCATCGTCGGACAGCCAGAAATCAGGCACCTCGAAGCCCGCTTCCCGCGCCACCGACATGCACAAGTACTCGTTGCGCGCGATGCCCGGATAGTCGTCTCCCTCCGACTTCACGATCACCGTCTTGAGCGGCAACGTCGCATGGGAATCGATGTTGGCAGGCTCGGGCCCCGTTGGAACAAGCGGTACGACCGTCTTCGGCTGCACGCCCGAGATGCCCGAGCCGAGTGCATATTTGCTCACGAGCCGCTCGAACAGTTGCCCCGATGGCGAAGACAGCAATTCGTCCAGCCGCTCGCCCTCGCCTTCCGGCACCGCCTCTCCGCGCAGCGCATAGGTCAGCCGTCCAATCTGGTTCCGGCCGGCGAGAAACAGCAGGAACATGTCACTCGGCGTGCCGAAACGAGCCAGCCGTTCTTCGATGATGTAGCGCAAGTACCCTTCCGGCCGGTTCATCGCGAAGACATTCATCAACGCGCCGCTGCTATAGCTTTTGCGGCGAACCGGCATGGTCAGCGAGACGGCGGCACTCGCCGCGACATCGGCGTAATTGAACACAAACGTGCTCTCCTTCGCCAGCAATCCGGCGACGCCTTGCGGCGTATGGACATCGAGTTGACGGATGCTATTGAAGAGCTTTTCGATGTCGAAAGCTTGCGCAGGCGCGCTCATTCCTCCTCCCGGAAAAAGAAATCGAGATCCTCGTAGACCACGGTGTCTTTCGGACGCAAGGTCAGGTTGTAACCCAGCGCGTTCGCCATTCTGCAGAATTCATGCAGCCCGACGTTCTGCGCGGTTTCTGCGTTCGTGATCGTGCGCCGGGACACGCCCGCACGGTCCGCAAGGGCCTGCTGATTCATGCGGAGCTCGCGTCGAAGCGCACGAAGTTCGGCAGCCACTCGCTCTGTGTTACTGATAAGGTCGGGTTTTTTGCGCGTCATAATGCTCAAATATAGGCTTTATTATATTTTTGAGCAAGATTCTACGCATTTTATCGGCTTTCTTATGACGCAAGAATATCCGCAGTGCTCTGAGCGTTATTTTGCGCGTTTAAAACAAAAAAGCGGAAAATGCGCACTTTAATGCGCACTTGCCGCTTATAGACTCCGACAAACTGCTTCGAATCAACTCCCCCGATACGCCGCCGCGCTGGCCGGCGTCGGCGCAACCGGCTGCGGCTTGCCGCTCTTGGCCTTCGCGGCCGTCGGAGCCGAGGCGGCCGCCGGATTCGACACCCCGGGCTCCATATATCCCGGCGCGCCCTTCGCCTTCTGCTTCTGCCCGGGCGGTGGCGCCGACGGCGCCTGACGCATGTCCGCCAGCATCTGCGTACACGGCAGCGGCTGGTTGTTGCTCGGCGCAATCAAGGGAATCAGCGCGGCAAACGGATTCAACAGTCCGAGCCCGACCGCCGCTGCGCCGCGCGCCGCCAGCGCACCCGCATCAACGCCCACGTGCGGGTCCTTGAACGTACCCTTCACATACAGCGGGGAGCGCAGAGAAAACACCCGGAACCCTTTCGTGTGCGGATGGATGCCCAGATTCATCTCCTCGGTCTTGAGGTTGATGGTCCCGTCCATGTTGATGACGGCGTCGTCGGTATCGAGGGCGAACACACGTGACTCGAGCACGCCGTTGGTCGCCACGAAATCGGCGGCGGCGCAGTTGATCTTCACGTCGCGCTTGCCGAACAGCTTTTCGTACACCGCGTTGGCTACGTTCAGACCCGCCGCTTCCATATACAGACGGCTGACGGTGCCATCGGTGATGAGCGTTTTCACTTCGCCATTCATCGTGCCGGCGAGCGCGGCCGGAGAATTGCCGGTTGCGGACAACGCGGCATCGCCGTTCACCTCGCCCAAGGCGGATTGCATCGTCTTGACGGTCGGCAGGAGTTGCTTGAGTTTGAGATGCCGTGCCGAAGTCGAGAACCGGCCCTTCAGCGGTGCAGTACTGCCATCGAGGTGAATGTCTGACGACAATGTACCGCCCGCGACACCGAACTTCAGCGGCTCGAACGAGAGCACGCCATCCTTCATCACAACGTGCGTGTAGAGGTCCGAGATCGGCAACGCCGGGTCCTTGACGATCTTGCGGCCGGTGAACTTCACGTCGGCGTCGACGGCCTTCCATCGATCAGTCTTGAACTCTTCAGTTGGCAACGCTCTTGCCGAAGGCTGTTTCTCCGTTTCGCCGCGCTTGGCTTTGCTTGCATTGGAATCGGCGCCGACGATCGGCGCGAGATCCGAAAACTGCAGCAGATTCGATACAAGTTCGCCCGACAGCAACGGCCGCGGCTTGCGCCCCACGAACGTCAGCGAACCGTTCAGGTCGCTGCCGCCCACACGACCGGTGAAGTTCTCGTACTTGAAGACGTTCCCTTCCTCGCGGAACTGGCCGACAAGCCGTCCTTCAGTGGCGTACGGCGGCGTAGTCGGCAGTGTCACGCCGACAATCGGATACAGATGATCCAGGCTCACGCCCTGCAGCCACAGGCGCAGATCGAGCGCGGCCAGATGCGCCGGGTCAGTCACCGTCCCAACAAACGCAATATGCGTATCGCCGATACGAACATCCGCCTGTACCGGGAACGGCCGCATGGCGTCCTGCAACGCAAACACGCCGCCCACTTTGCCGTCGCCGGAAACAGCCACGTTGTTGTACTTGCCCTTCACCGACCAGCCGATGCCATAAGGGGGCACGGGCGGTTTCGGCGCGTTCTTGGTCGTGATGCTGTTGTTGGCGGAAACGCTCGCCGGATTGGGCGCGCTTGCGTTCGCCGCGGCCGCTGCAGAAGCCGCCGATGCCGCCGCCGCTTCCGAAGCCGCTGCTTTGTCGACTTGCTGGTTGAGCTTGCTCGCCCCGCTCTTGCCGACCTGCTCCGCCGACGATTTCTGCGATGCCGCTTCCTGCTGCTTCATCACGTCGCCGATAGGAACCATCTGCCCCAGCGTATTCACGACCGCCTGCATGTCGGCTTTCGTGATTTCATCGGCGTAAGCGATATTGCCTTTATTTAGCGCGATGTCATGCAACTGCAAGTTCCACGTCGATGGTTCCGTGGATTGCTTGAACTTGAACGTCCAGTTGTTGCGGTTATCTTTCAGGCGTTCGAGATCGACCGACGGGTTCACCAGATTGATCGATGGAATCACGATATTGCGCGCAAGCAGCGGCAGGATCTCGACCTGGAAGTCGATCTCGTCGAGGGTGGCGAAATACTTTTGCTTGGTCCAGTCCGGATTGGCGACGGTGATTTTTTCGGCTGAAAAACGGGGCCACGGAACCCATCGGCGCCAGCCGGTTTCGTTTGGCGGGCGTTGCCAGCCCACTTTCAGATCGCCGGTAATCTGGAACTCCCGGCCGATCGCCTGCGAGACCTTGTCATCGATCCACGGTCGCGCGCGATTCCAGTCGAACGTCAGGAACACGATCACGAGCACGGCGATCACCACGATCAGAACCGCAACGATCCAACCGACTATTTTTCCGATTTTCCGGCCAATTGCCATCGTGGCATCCTCGTTTTTCTCTTGAATAACGGGGTCAGCACGTCGCGTGCCCGGCGTGTTGGCGCGGGGCATCATGGCAGTTCTGCAAGTCTGCGCTAAGTCTCGTGCTTTATGATTGCGCTCAAATAACAATCCCCAACGCCACGCGAATGTCCACACAAGCAGATACGCCGATGCTTCGCGCCATCGCGCTCACACGCCGCGATCCCGTGCGCGACATTACCCTCCTTCATCCGGCCAGTTTCGGGATAGCGGCCGGAGACCGCGTAGTGATCACGGGACCATCGGGATCAGGCAAAAGCGTTTTCCTGCGCGCATTGGCGCTGCTCGATCCAGTCGATGACGGCACGATCCAGTGGCGTGGCCAGCCGATCGCGCGCGGCGCCATTCCGTCTTATAGACGCCGCGTGGCGTACATCGCGCAACGGCCCGCCATGCTAGATGGCAGTGTCGAAGACAACTTGCGTTATCCGTTCTCGCTGAAGGTCTATCGTGATGTGCGCTTCGACCGTGCGCGTGTGGTCGAGCTTGCGAACCGCGCCGGCCGCGAAGCCGGTTTCCTCGATAAACGCGCGAGCGATTTATCTGGCGGCGAAGCACAGATCGCCGCGCTGATCCGCGTGCTGCAGGTCGACCCCGACATCCTTCTCCTCGATGAACCCACGGCTTCGCTCGACCCCGCGTCGGCGCTGGAGATCGAAGCGCTGGTCGACGCGTGGTTTGCCGGCGGCCGGGGCGAACGCGCGAGCATCTGGGTATCGCACGATCCCGCTCAGGCGCAACGCGTGGGCGAGCGTCAGCTCGTCATGACGGCCGGGGTGCTGGCATGAGCGGCTACCAGGCGCTGAGTCTTTTCGATATCGGGATCGCGGCGGCGCTGATCGTGGTGAACGGCGTGTTGTCGGTGATGCTCAAGCTCGATCTCGAACGCAAGCTGGCGTGGGCGGCGGTGCGAACCATCGTGCAACTGCTGGCGATCGGCTATGTGCTCGGCTGGGTGTTCCAGTTTGCGCGATGGTACGTCGTGCTGCCGCTGATGGCCTTGATGACGCTGATCGCGGGGCTGTCGGCATCGAATCGTGGACGGCGCACGTATTCCGGGCAGCGCGCGGACAGCATCGTGTCGATCTGGGTGAGTTCGTGGCTCGTGGCCGCGGTGGGATTGTTCGTCGTGATCCGGATTCATCCGTGGTACGAGCCGCAATACGCCATTCCGATTCTCGGGATGATTCTCGGCAATACGCTGACGGGCGTATCACTTGGTATCGAACGGATGACGGAAGAACTCACGGCCGGACGCGGCGCGGTGGAGATGTCGCTTGCGCTGGGCGCCACGCGCTGGGAAGCGGCGCAAGGTCCGGCGCGGCAAGCGGTGCGCGCGGGCATGATCCCGACGTTGAACCAGATGACCGTGGTCGGGCTCGTGAGTCTGCCGGGGATGATGACGGGACAGGTCCTGGCCGGACAATCGCCGTTGCAGGCGGTCCGGTACCAGATCGTGATCATGTTTTTTATCGCGGCGTCTTCCGCGCTGGGGACCGTAGGCGCGGTGTTGATGACTTATCGACGACTGTTTTCGGCAGAGCACCGGTTCATGGCATCGAAACTGGTCGAAAGGAACACCAGACGCAGCTAAGCGCCGGGCCGTCCCGCGAAGGTATGAATCAGCGCCTCGAGCCGCGCGAAATTCACCGGCTTGGTCAGGTGATCGAGAAAACCGGCTTCGCGGCACCGGCGGATATCTTCATCCATGCCGTAACCCGTGATCGCAACCGATGGCTTGCCCGGCTGCAACTCGGTCCAGGCGCGCGCCACGTCGAGCCCGCTGCCGTCGGGCAAACCGATATCGCTGACAAGCAGATCAAATACGTCGGATCTGGCGAACGACAACGCTTCGGCCACGGTCGTCGCGACGGCGACCTGATGCCCGAGCACTTCCAGAACCTGCGCCATGGCTGACGACGTGTATTCGTTGTCCTCGACCAGCAGCACCTTCAGCGAGCGCACGATTTCATCGGGATGCTGAGCGGCGCTCGGCGACGCCTCGTCTTCGGCGCCCGCCTTGACGAGCGGCAACGTCAGGGTGAAGCGTGCGCCCTTGTCGCGTCCGTCGCTTTGGGCTGTGAGCGTGCCGCCGTGCTTCAACGCCAGCGTGCTGGCAATGGCCAGTCCCAGTCCCAGGCCGCCGAACGCGCGCGTGATGGAATCGTCGGCTTGTTCGAAGGCGGAGAAAATACGCGGCAACGCCTCGGCGCTGATGCCGATGCCGCTGTCCGTCACCGAAATCGCAATGGTCGATGTATCCGGATTCCACATCCGCACCGCGATACGTCCGCCCGCCGGCGTGAACTTCACCGCGTTCTTCATCAGGTTCCAGACGATCTGCTGCAAACGGGCGGCATCGCCGAAAACCAGCGTCGAGCTTGCGCCCAAGGTTGTTTCCAGCGTCAGGCCCTTGCCGCGCAGATCCGACTCGGACATATCGAGCGCGCTCGACATCAGCGTCTCCAGCACCACGTTCGCGAAATTAAGCGAAAGCTTGCCGCGCGCGATGCTGGTCAGATCAAGCAGGTCGTCGATCAAACGCGCTTCCAGTTCCACATTGCGCCGGATCAGTTCGAGCGTGGGCTGCGCTTCAGGAGGCAGCGCATGCCGCATTTCGAGCAGCCGGACGGCCGCCACGATGGGCGTCAGCGGCGTGCGCAATTCATGCGACAACACGGCCAGGAAGTGATCCTTCGCGCGGTTGGCCGTCTCGGCCTGCTCCTTTGCGACGCGCAAGGCGTCGGCAGCCATGTGTTCTTCGGTGACATCGCGGATGATCGTCGAATAGCCGATCAGGTCGCCGGTATCCGTGCGAATCGCGGTGGTCACACCCGACGCGAAGAACGAGCGTCCGTCCTTGCGCCATAACCATCGGTCGGCGCTGCCGCTGCCTTCGGCACGCGCGGTCGCCAGTTCCTTGGCGAAAACATCGGCGTCGCGATCTTCCTGGCCGTAAAACACTTCGGCCGAGCGCCCGACCACGTCATGCGCCGCAAAGCCCAGAATACGTTCCGATGCCGCGTTCCACGTCCGGATCCGGCCTTCCTGGTCGAGCGTGATGACGGCGTAATCCTTCAATGCATCGACGAGCAGCCGGAAGTGCGTCTCCGTCTCCCGCAACGCACGTTCGACGGCTATACGCTGCTGTCGCTCGGTGCTTTCCGTCAGCGCGCGGCGAACCACTGCGGGCAGGCGCTGCAGGCGCTGCTTGAGCACGTAGTCGGTGGCGCCGCGCTTGAGCATGTCCACCGCGTGTTCCTCGCCGAGCACACCCGAGACGAAGATGAACGGCGTATGCGGCGCGCGTTCACGCGCGATTGCGAGCGCTTCGACGCCGGAGAAAACCGGCATGACGAAGTCGGCAAGGATCACATCGAAAGTGGTAGTCGCAAGCGCGGCGATGAAGTCCTGTTCGGTATAGACAATCTGCACGTCGACCTTGTAGTCGGCGCGCTCCAACTGGCTCAGGGTCAGCTCCGCGTCGAGCGCGTTGTCTTCTACGAGAAGCAGGTGCAAAGGCTGCATGGTCTGGGCTCAGGCAAACCGGCGCGCGCAGCAAGGCGCCAGGCGGACTATGTTGTTGATGTGTTTCAACGGGCGCTTTTGCGAAAGTTTCATTCTGAAACCGGTTGACGGCGTACCCGCATGGAGCCAGGCGGCGGTTCGTTCAGCACGGCCCAGAACACGCCCAGATCGGCGATGGCTTCCACGAACTCGTTGAACTCGACCGGCTTCACCACGTAGGCGTTCACGCCGAGCGCGTAACTGCGCACGAGGTCCTGTTCCTCGCGCGACGACGTCAGCATGACCACGGGAATCGCCTTCAGCGTTTCGCTCGTGCGAATGGTTTCGAGCACTTCGAGCCCGTCGATTTTCGGCAGCTTCAGGTCGAGCAGGATGACCGCTGGATTTCCAGGGTTGCGCGTGCTCCATTCACCCTCGCAACGCAGGTAATCGATCGCTTCCTGGCCGTCGCGCGCCACGATCACCTCGTTGGCGAGCTGGCTTCTATCGAGCGCGACGAGCGTCAGTTCGAGATCGCTGGGATCGTCTTCCACAAGCAAAATGGGTTTCAGCATGGTCTGGTATTTGACTGGTTTTGAGCTTGCGCCTTAGTAGGCACATTCAACTGGACGATGGCGCCGCGCGAGGCTTACGAAACTTGCTGTCCACGTTCGCCGAATCCGTCCTGAACACCTTGGGCAGCGAGAAATGGAACGCGGCGCCTTCACCTTCGCGCCCTTCGGCCCATGTCCGGCCGTCGTGCCGCTCGATGATCCGGCGCACATTGGCAAGCCCGATGCCGGTGCCATCGAACTCTTCCGCGCGATGCAAGCGCTGGAACACCCCGAACAGCTTGTTCACGTACTTCATATTGAAACCGACACCATTATCCCGCACGCTGACGATGTATTCATCGGCCGTTGAATTGACCGACAGCTCGATTTTCGCCGATTCCCGCGTACGCGTGTATTTCACTGCGTTCGAGAACAGATTGCGCAGCGCAATTTGCAGGAACGCGGGGTCGCCAGTGACATGCGGCAAGTCCGGAATGATCCATTCGACTTTCCGGTTCGCGGTTTCCGGGCTGAATTCCTGCATCACCGACTGCACAAGCTGGTTGAGGTCGACCTGTACCGGGCGCAATGCAGCGCGGCCCATCTGCGAGAACGTCAGCAAATCGTCGACGAGCACGCCCGCGAGCCGCGCCGATTCCAGCATGTTGGTGAGAAAGCGTTTGCTGCGCTCCGAAAGCATGTCGCCGTCGGTCTCGCGCAGCAGGTCGCCATATCCGGCAATGTGACGCAACGGCGCGCGCAGATCGTGCGACACCGAATACGAAAACGCTTCGAGTTCCTTGTTCGCGCGGCGCAATTCGCTCGCGAGCTCCGCCAGCTCTTCAGCGCGGCGCAGCACGATGTTGAGCATCGATGCACGGAATTCAGCCGCTATTTCGAGTTCCACGGGCCGCCAGCGCAGCGACCGGTTGCGCACGATTTCGAGCCACGGAGCAAAGTCCTTGCGCGGCGCGACGCTGCCATCCTGACTCGATACCCGTTTGACCGGCTCCCCGGCCCACTTGATCGTGCGCGCGGTTTCCGGGCGGAACCAGATCACGTAATTGCGGAAAATCTGCGAGATGGGCACGGCGAGAATGCCGCTCGCGGTGTTGATGTGACGGGACGCGCGCGGCCATTCCTCGGCCAACGCGTCGGTTGCATAGACCCCCTTCGTGCTCGATTCGAGCCATTGGGCAAGTGCGAGCACAGTCTCGGCATCAGGCGTGGAGCCTACGAGCGACACCTTGCCGTCCGCAACGATCGCCGCGCCCCGCGAGCCGGCAAAACACAGCAGGTCATCGGGCGCCGATTCGAGCGCCTCGCGATAATCATCGTGTTCCGAAAGTCTTGCGATCAATCGCGACATCGTGCTGCGCAAGCTCAGCATGTAGTCGGCCTCGGCCCGTTCTTCCTTCGCCTCGATCTGCAGCGACAGGAGTTGCCCGAGATGCTCGATCGCCATGCGCACTTCGAAGGGTACGAGTTGCGCGTCGTGATCGTGGCAGGAAATCAGGCCCCAGAGCTTGCCGCGCACGACGAGCGACACCGACATGGACGCAAACGTGCCCATGTTGCGCATGTATTCGAGGTGTATCGGGGAGAAGCTGCGCAGCGACGCATAAGTCAGGTCCGGGGGGCGGCCGGTGACGGGACTGAGCGGCGGAATGATCCGCGCGGGCTTCGCATCGACGTCCGCAACCAGGCGCACCCGCTGCTTTACGTATAGCGCGCGTGCCTGGCGGGGGATATCGGAAGCGGGGAACGTCTGGTTCAGAAACGATACGTAGCTGTCGTCCTTGTGCTCGGCGAGCACGTGACTGCGGCCTTCTTCGTCGAAATTGTAGAGAAGCACGCGGCCGAATCCGGTCATGCGGCGGACTTCGAGCACGGCGAGTTCTGCCAGCTCGCTCACTGTCTCCACGTCCTGCAGGCTGCGCGTGAAGGTACGCACGAGCGGATACATCGATGCAAATACATCCGCGCTCGAATGCCGCGCGATTTCCAGCTCGACGATCAGATTGCCGTCATGCCGGTGGATGGTGACATCGAACTCGGGTCCATCGACGGATGCAATCGGGCGTTCCTGCGTCGTCCCTGAACGGTACAGCACGTTCTCAGCCACGCCGATATATAGCGGCGCCGCGTCAAGCTCCGTGCTCGCCACGGCGTGCGCGATCTGCGCTGCTGCAGCCGCGCCGAGAAGGACGTCGACCGGTTGGCCCAGCAATTGTTCAACAGGGCCCGCGAGCGCCGCAAGGTTTTCACTCGCCTGGAGAATGGTCAGCGTGTCGGACAGGCACAGCAGATAGCCGTGAGGCTGGATGCCCCCGGGGATATGAATGGGCTCGGCGTCGCATTGCGCGTTGGCGGCGCCCGCTGCGAGTGTGACCTGGCGAGCCTTCATGTCGGGCAACGATGACGAGTACGAGATGTCGCTGTCCGTGGCGCGCGCTGTCGCGCTCGTATTTGGCGTTGGCTCGGACCCGCTGCTCATGCCGTTGCCCCGGAATCCGCGCGAACCGCACCCAGCCAGTCGTGCAGGCCGTCAAATGTGGCAACTGCTGCTTCGACCGCAACGTCGTATTGGTCGCGTGGCACTTCGACACTTGCCGTCTCGCGAAATGCATTCCACATGCTGCCGGTGCGCGGACCGTAACCATCGAAATACGCATTGCCCAAGCCCGTCTCGAGATCGAACAATCTTGCAACATGCGGCGCGATGAAACGTCCGCCGAGCGTCGAGCCTTCCATGACATACATGGAGCCGAACACACGCCCAATGGTGTTCATCGAAGGCAAATGGTTTGCTCTAGGCGCTGCCTGGGCACGCGTTGCGTCACCGGTGAGAAACGTCAAGTCGGCTTCGAGCAGTGCCGCCTTCCGGCGTGCTTCGAAAAACGAGCGCAGATGCGCCGGCACGGAATGCGCCGCCGCCTCTTCCCACGGCGCGACGTAACCGTAAAAGCCATCGAGCAACGCGACGTATTCTTCGCGCGGCCACTCGGCGCGCATCAGGTCCAGCTCATTTTCAAGCCGCGTATGACTTTCGGCAGTTGCGGTTTTCAGAAGGGACAGGAGATCGTATTGCATGGTCCGTTCATGGTTTTCACACGGGTTTGCGGCGCATTGGCCTACGCCGCGTTGCGACGATGCACGAGAGACACGCTGCCTGGCAGCGGACACCTCGGCGCAAATGCAGAATCGGTTTGCGTCTGCGAAAAAATCGGCAAGGATTACCTCTGCCAGAGTTTCGCAACCGCAAAAAAGGTAGGAATAACTGTAGCGAACTTCCGCGAGCGCCTTTACCAGCTTGGCTCACGGGCCGTCGCGCCAATTTTCGATACCGCGCGCCCATTCTACGCAAGAGGCGCTTTATTGACCACGGGCAGCATTTGCAATGTGTCGCCGGTCAGGGTTTGCGCACGCTGTTCGTGTTCGCGTGCTCATCGGTCTGGGTGCGCTCCTGGTAGTCCGCGCCGCCACGGCGATCCGTATCTTCCAGGCCGCGCTCCAGGTCTTCGTGCGCCTGTTCGCCGACCTTGCGCGGCTCGCCGTCGTCCTGCAAGGCGGGACTTTCATCGGTTTCATGCGGCAGGGGCGCCGTCGTATCGGCGTCGTGCCTGCTTTCGAGTTCGCGGCCTTCGTCCGTTGGACCGGTGCGCGTGGCTTCGTCGTGGGATGGCTTGCTTTGCTGCGTCATAACAACCTCTGTGCGGTGACTTACTTGATATCGAGCCGCTTTTTCATGGCAGCGGAGATGCGTTGTTTCGTCTTCGCGTAGTCGGCCCACGGGTCGGCATCGAGTGCGTCGAGGCGCTCGTGCAGATTGCCGATGTTCCATTGATCGCCGGCGGTGGTGGCATCGAGTTCATCCCAGCCGATCGGCACCGATGCCCCCATTCCGGGCCGGGCGCGCAACGAATAAGCGGCAACCGTGCTGGAACCACGGTTGTTGCGCAAGTAGTCGACAAAAATCTTGTCCTGCCGGTTTTGCTTGCCCATCTTCGCCGAAAAATACTTCGGCAAGGCGTTTGCCATGTGCTGCGCGACGGCTTGCGAGAAACCTTTCACTTCGTCCCAGCCGGCTTGCGGTGTAAGCGGTACGACGACGTGCAAGCCCTTGCCGCCGCTCGTCTTGCAGAACGAAACGAGACCCAGTTCCTCCAGCAGTTCACGCGTGAGGCGCGCCGCTTCCTTCATCCTGTCCCAGCCAAGTCCTTCGCCGGGATCGAGATCGAAGACCATGCGGTCGGGTTTCTCCAGTTTGGCCGCGAGCGCGTTCCACGTATGCATTTCGATGGTGCCCATCTGCGCCGCGCCGACGAGCGCGCCGACGGTTTCAATGGTGATGAGCGCGGGATGGCCAGGATCGATGCCCGGATGCTGCTTCACGTTCGGGATCGTGAGTTTCTCGCTGTGCTTCTGAAAAAACAGCTCCCCGCCGATATCCCCCGGCGCCCGCACCAGCGACACCGGTCGGTCTTTCAGATGCGGCAGCATCCAGGGCGCGACGGCTTCGTAGTAGAGCGCACAGTCGAGCTTGCTTGCGCCCGTGGACGGATCAAGCACGCGGTCCGGATGGCTGATCTTCACGCCGGCGATCATCTCGGTACCGGCGGTTTTTTTGGCGGCGGTTTTTTTGGCGGCGGTTTTCTTGGCGGCAGGCCCGGGTTTGACTTCCGGATTCAAAACGGCCTTCGAGGCGGTGTACTTTGCGGACTTCTTTGCGGGCTTCGATGCGGCTTCTTCGTCGTTCAATGCGGCCTCCTTCGTCGATTTTGGCTCCTCCTTTACGATCTCCTTCGCGGGTTTATCGGTTCTCAAACTTACGAACGATGCCTGGCGCACGATCCGCTCGGACGTCCATTCAGCGAAGTTGCATTCAGCGACGAGCTGGGGCTTGACCCAATGCACCGGAGTGCGGCTGCGTTCTTTCGGAGCCGACGCAAATGGCATTTTTTGAATCTCGCGCTTGTCCAGTTCCTTTTTGACATCGCGCAGGGTGTTCGCATTGAAGCCGCTGCCAACACGACCGGCATATTGCAGCTTGCCGTTCGTGTCGTAGACGCCGAGCAGCAACGCGCCGAACTCGCCACGGCTGCCCGTTGGCTCCGAATAGCCGCCGACCACGAACTCCTGCCGCCGCCTGCATTTCAGCTTGATCCAGCTGTTGCTGCGCCCGGACGTATAAACGCTGTCCCGGCGCTTGCCGATGATCCCTTCCAGCGCCATATCGCACGCGCTTTTCAGCAGATCGTCAGCGCCGAATTCAAAGTCCGCGGAAAAGCGCAGCACGTCGTCGTCCAGTGGTTCGAGCAGCGCTTGCAGAATTGCCCGGCGTTGCACAAGGGGCACGCCTGTCAGGTCATAACCGTTCAGGTAGGGGATATCGAAGAAATAAATGGCGATGTCTTGCGGACGATTTGCATCGAAGGCGTTTTGCAGTTTCTGGAAGTTCGGCAGATCGTTGTCGTCCAGCACGACGGCTTCGCCGTCGAGCCATACGCTCTCTACTTCGAGCTTGTCCAGCGCCTTGACCTGACGGCTGAACTTGTCCGTCCAGTCGTGACCATTGCGCGTGAAAAATTGCGTTTGCGCGGCTTTTGCCGACTTGGCTTTGCCCTCGCGATCGATTCGAACCATGACCCGGTAGCCATCGAACTTGATCTCATAGGTCCAGTCATCGCTCGATGGCGGTGCGTCCACGAGCGTCGCCAATTGCGGCTTCATGGTAGCGGGGAACTTTGCCTTCACGGCATCCTGGATGGCGGGGTTATCGGCGAGGGTGCGCAGCGATTCACCGCTTCGGTTTGCGACGATATCCGGCCGTGGCCGCTCGGGACTCTTGCCCTTGTCTTTCACGGCCGGACGTTTCGGGGCCGGCGCCGCTTTCGTTGTTTTAGTCGCGCTCTTTCGCTCGGTCCGCTCGCGCACTTCGCCGTTCTTCGTGCGCGCGCCGAGGGAATCGCTCATCACGCTGCCGGGCTTCTTGAGCAGGACGTCGTAATCGGCTTCGTTACGCGCTTCGTCGTCGCGTTCCTTAATCAGCAGCCACTGTTCCTTGTCGCTGTTGCCGCGCATATGGCTGCGCACGAGCGTCCAGCCGCCCTCCAGTTTTTCGCCGTGAAGCACGAACTTGAGCTTGCCTTTTTCATAGGTCGCGCGCGCTTCGTCGATACTTCCGATTTGCGGCTCCCACGTCCCGCGATCCCACACGATCACGCTGCCCGCGCCGTAATTGCCTTCGGGGATATCGCCCTCGAACGAGCCGTAATCTATCGGATGATCTTCCACATGCACGGCCAGCCGCTTGACCATCGGGTCCAGGCTCGGGCCTTTCGGCACGGCCCAGGACTTGAGCGTGCCGTCGAGCTCAAGCCGGAAGTCGTAGTGAAGCCGGCGTGCATCGTGTTCCTGGATGACGAATGACAGCGCACTCGCCTGAGCTTTTTTCGATGCACGCTTCGCCTTGGCTTTTTCAGCAGCATCGCCGGAAGGTTCCGGCGTCTGGTTGAAGCGCCGCATGCGCTGATAGGTTTCGAGTTTTCCGGCCATCGAAGGGTTCGCCTGGCTGTTGGACTGCTGGGCGCTTATGCGCGTTTGCGGCGCGTGGCCGTCTTGCGTGCGGGTTTTGCAGCGGCCGCGGGTTCTTCGGCGTCGGCCGCGTCGTCGCTTTCACTGGCGACGGCTTTGGCGCCGCGCTTGGCTGCGGGCTTCGTTGCGGGCTTGCCTTTCTTCAAGCTGCGTTTCAGCAACTCCGACAAATCCAGAATTTCCGCCGATGACTTGCTTGGCTTGCCTTCGTCGACTTCGGATACCTCCTCCGTGTGCCCCTCCTTCACCTTCTTCTCGACGAGCGCCATGATGTCTTCACGGAACGTATCGTGGTAATCGTGCGGGTTCCACGAGTCGCTCATGTCGTCTATCAGGCGCTGGGCCATTTCAAGCTCTTTCGGCGTGACGCCGGCTTTTTTCGGGTCTTCGTCGGGCAGCTTGAACTGGTCGAAATCACGCACTTCATCTGCCCAGCGCAAAGTGTTCAGCGCGAGCGCGGGGCCGACCGGAATCAGCGCGGCCAGATGCTGCTTGTTATGCAGTACCACGCTCGCAATTCCGACCTTCCCCGACTGCTTGAGCGCATCTCGCAGGAGCGCATAGACCTTCTCCCCCTTGCGATCGGGCGCGAGGTAGTACGGGGTATCGAGGGAAAGAAACGAGATGTCCGGCGCCTCGACGAACGCGAGGATATCGACGGTCTGCGTCGATTCGGGATTGGCCGAGCGGATTTCAGCGTCGCTCATCACGACGTATTTCCCTTTTTCGTACTCGAAACCGCGCACGATGTTCTCGCGCGTCACATCCTTGCCGGTGTTCTTGTTGAACTGCTTGTAGCCGATGGGATCCATCGAGCGTTTATCGAGCAGATTGAAGCCCACCTTCTCCGACTGCGTGGCCGGATAAAGCTGCACCGGGACGTGGACCAGCCCGAAGCTGATTGCGCCTTTCCAGATCATGTGTGGCATCGCGCTGTGACCTTCCGACGAGCGGTTTATCGGCGTTGCGGTTGACGGTTTTGGCCCGCGCCGACGGGCGCGGATCGTCATCACCCCGCAGAAAACGTGCCAGATGGAACAGCGCCGCAAGCTGCGGGTTTTTACTTGCGGCTCGCGCTGACGGTGAGCTTTGTGCCGTCGCTGAGCGTGACGGATTTCTCGGCGCCGCCGGTGGGCATCGTGAAATGCATCATCTGACTGAAGGAATTATCGGAGGGACATTGCAGCTTCTTGCCCGACACGGTCACCGGCGTCGCGGCGCGCGGCGTGTGGCCCTGGAAATTCAACTGGACGTCGGCGTCGCCGTTGCTTGCAATCACCGCCGAAAAACGGATCTTTACCTGACGGACCGTCATGCCACTGGCGTTGCGAATGGACCCCACGTCCGGGCACGCGTCGGGCACGTTCTGCGCACCGCCTGGAGGATTGCTCTGCCACGTAAAGTCATCGGTCTGGCCCGAGCGGATTGTGCGGGTTTCCTGCTCGTTGCCCCACGCCTTCGACGCCATCTTGACCGTATATTTGATCGGACCGTCATTGGCGACTTCCGACATCACCTTGATGCCCGGCGTTGCATGCGCCGGCGAAATGAGAAGGCACAGCGCCAGCACCATGCCCGCAGGCAAGCGATGCTGGGCAAAACTCGTACGAACGATCATGCGTTGCCCTCCGTTTGCAGCCGTCACGCAAAGGAACGTACCGGCGCCGAGGAGGCTCGGACCGCGCGTGAGGCGCGTCCAGTCTAGCGCGACGCGCGCCGCGGGCTTCTCATGGGAAACCCGCGGCGTACGCGGCATGCAATGCAACGACCAATCGATTCGGCCGGCGAATCAGAACCCGGTCATCACCATCTTGCCGATCGCCCGCCCTTCTTCCAGAAGGCGATGCGCCTCGCGCAAGTTCGCCGCGTTGATCTTGCCGAGATCGCGGCCAAGCGTCGTCTTGATCGTGCCTGCGTCTATCAGTCGCGCCACTTCGTTGAGCAACTTGTGTTGCTCGACCATGTCCGGCGTGCCGAACATCGCACGCGTGAACATGAATTCCCAATGGAACGCAGCGCTCTTCGCCTTCAGCAATTCGACGGGAATCGGATTACTGTTTTCGACGATCGTGCAAATGCCACCCTGCGGCGCGATGACAGCCGCGGCCGCGGGGAAATGCTTGTCGGTATCGTTGAAGATCAGCACGTAATCCACTTGCTCGAAGCCGGCTTTCTTCAATTGTTTCGGCATGTCGCCGAAGTGATCGACGATATGATCCGCGCCCAATTCGGTCGCCCATTTCGCCGACTCCGGCCGTGATGCGGTCGCGATCACCTTCAGCTTCGCCACTTTCTTTGCGAGCTGAATGCCGATCGAACCCACACCGCCTGCGCCGCCCACGATCAGCACCGACTTGCCCGCATCCTTCCCTTCAGCCGATACCCCCAGCCGGTCGAACAGCGCTTCCCACGCGGTGATCGTGGTCAGCGGCAACGCGGCGGCGTGCGAGAAATCGAGCGACGCCGGCTTCTTGCCGACGATGCGTTCATCGACGAGATGGAACTCGCTGTTCGTGCCCGGCCGCGTGATGCTGCCTGCGTAGAACACCGGATCGCCGGCCTTGAAGAGCGTGACGTCGGGGCCGACTGCTTCGATCGTGCCGGACGCATCCCAGCCGAGCACGCGCGGCGACTCCTCGACCTTGTCCTTCGGCGCGCGAACTTTCGTATCGACCGGATTTACGCCGATGGCTTCGATCTTCACCAACAAATCGTGACCGGTTGGTGTGGGTTTATCGATTTCCACGTCCTTCAACGATTCCGGATTGGAAATCGGCAGGTAACGGGTCAGGGCAATGGCTTTCATTGGTGGCTCCTTTGAGGTTGAGCATGCGCTGCAAGGTATGGGCCCATCTTATGGGCTTTCAGCTTCGCGGAGAACCACGGTAATCGATAAAACATCTTCTTCCAAAGAACGAAGATTGTTAGCGCGACCTGACGTTGCCGGCCAACCGGCATAGGACCAATCCATCGTTTATCTCGAAAGAATAGAAATAGGAATCTGCTGATTTTTAGGGGCCTCCGGTAACCAGATTATTTGAAATCGGTCATCGAAAAGGGCTTTACAAAATACACGGTTCGCTATTTATGGGTGTACAAAATAAATCTTGTACATCCACTTTTTTGGGGGTACATTATTAATGCCAATCTCGTACAACGCGTTAAAGAACGAGACGAACATCCGGGAGCGTGGCCTGTCTTTCGAGGCTGTACGGGATCTTGACTTGACGAAGGCGCTGATTGTCGAAGACATCCGGAAGGTTTATGAGGAGCGGCGCTTCCAGGTATTCGGTTTGATCGAAGGGCGGCTGCACATGCTGGTTTTCACGCCACGCGGCGGCAAAATGCACGTGATCAGCCTGCGAAAAGCAAATCCTCGCGAGATAAAGAGATATGAACAAGCACATTAAAGAAAGCAACGAACACGCGCCGGACGACAATCCGGAATGGGGCGATGCGGACTTCGCCCGCGCACGACCCGCCGCCGAAGTATTGCCGGAGCTTTACGGAGAGGAACGTGCGCAGGAACTATTGCGTCCGCGCGGACGGCCGAAGCTTGAAAACCCGAAGCTGCCGGTCAAGTTGCGCATCGATCCGGACGTCGTCCACGCGTACAAGGCGCAAGGCGACGGCTGGCAAACACGCATGAACGCCGCGTTGCGCCACTACGCCATGTCGCATGGCCTGATGAGCTGAAGGTTTCGGCCGGTCATTTCACCGAAACCGGTGCCTCCAAAAAGCCGCGAAACCGGGCGCGTGGAGCGCGCAATGGCTCGCCGGCCAGCCGAAACGCAGGGAAGCGCGCAACGAACCGCCCGATCGCAATCCGTGCTTCAAGGCGCGCGAGCGATAACCCCGCGCACTGATGAATGCCAAATCCGAACGCAAGGTGCCGGTTAGGCTCGCGGGAGATATCGAATTTATCGGCTTGGTCGAACTGGTCGGGATCGCGGTTCGCCGCGCCAATGCAAAGCGTTACCGGCGTGCCGCGTGCTACGTCGATATCCGCGATCCGCGTATCCGCCGTTGCAATCCGGTTGCCGAGCTGATTCGAACTTTCGTAGCGCAGACATTCCTCGATCGTGCTTTCGATCAGCTCAGGCCGCGCCAAAAGCCGTGCGCGTTGCTCAGGCCATTGCGCGAGCAAGACGATGCCGTTGCCAATCAGGTTCGTGGTCGTCTCGTGCCCGGCGTTCAGAATGAAGATGCAGTTGTGCAGCAGTTCGGCCTCGTCGAGTCTTTCGCCGTCAGACTCGCTTTGAATCAGTCGCGTCAGGACATCGTGCTGCGGATCACCGGGATTTTTTCGGCGACGTGCAACCAGCGTCACCAGATAGTCGATGAATTCCGTCACCGCGCGATTGCCCTTCTCATGCTGCTGCGCCGTGAGCGCCGGTTCCAGCGCGCCGAGAATCGCGAGTGACCAGTCGCGCAACGGTGCGCGCTCATCGTGGGGAACATCCAGCAGGTTGCCGATCACTTCAACCGGAATCGCCGATGCAAACTCGCCGATCAGATCGATCTCAACGCGTCCTGCGGCCTGGTCCAGCAGATCATCGACAAGACGCACAAGGCCAGGTTCCATCGCGGCAATCGCGCGTGCGGTCAGCGCGCCCGCAATGAGTTTGCGCACGCGCGTGTGACGCGGCGGATCGTTGAAAACAAGGCTCGTCGTGTGGTGTGCGAACAAGGGTGTATCGGCGCCGTACTTCGGGCCGAACTCCACCGTCTTGTCCGAACTGAAGGTTTTCGGATCGCGATACACCGCCTGCACGTCTTTGTAGCGCGTGAGAAAAAGCGAGCCGTCAGGCATTCTTTTGATCGGCTCGGTCGCGCGCAATGCGTCGTAGACCGGGTACGGATCTGCATAGAAAGCGGCGTCAAGTTGGCGAAGATCGAAGGCACGTGCGCGTTCGGTCGGGGTCATGCGGGTCTCCGTAATATCTTTTGACGTTAATGATAGCGGCGGCCCACCGGCGTCCGCCATCGGTCGGGACCATTACAATGTCGGTCTTTCGCTGCTTAAATTTCCCGCCGCCCGCCATGAACCTCGTCATCCAAAGCCTGGACCCGATCGCCGATACCCACCTGAAACCGCTCGCCGCCCTCGCCCGCTCGCGGCAAACGGAACGCACGGCAGCGGACGGCACGGTGCTACGGTTAAGCGGCGCTGATCCGCTGCAGCGTCCCGACATCGATGCCTACTGCGGCACACATCGGCTGGACTACGCATTCGTGGCGCCTGAAACGCGTCTGGCCGACTTCGGTCTGGTTGCCATGGACATGGATTCGACGCTGATCACGATCGAATGTATCGATGAAATCGCGGACTTCTGCGGGCTGAAAGCCGAGGTCGCGGCGATCACGGAAGCATCGATGCGCGGCGAGATCAAGGACTTCAACGAAAGCCTGACTCGACGCGTTGCGTTGCTGAAAGGACTGGATGCAAGCGCGCTCGAACGCGTCTACGAGGAACGGCTGCGCTTGTCGCCGGGTGCGGAAGTCATGCTTGCGGGCGCGCGTGCCGCGGGCTTGAAAACACTGCTGGTTTCCGGCGGTTTCACGTTCTTCACGGAAAAGCTGAAGGCACGGCTTGGACTCGATTTCACGCGCGCGAACACGCTTGAAATTATCGATGGAAAACTGACCGGTCGAGTGACGGGCGAGATTGTCAACGCCGAGGTGAAAGCGCGGACGTTGCGCGAAACGTGCGCTAAGCTTGGTATTGATCCGAAGCGCGCCATCGCCATGGGCGACGGCTCGAACGACCTGAAGATGATGGCGGAAGCGGGGTTATCGGTGGCGTTCAGGGCGAAGCCGGTAGTACGGGAAGCGGCGACGCTCGCGCTGAATTTCGTGGGACTGGATGGTCTGTTGAAACTGTTCTGAGCGCCGCTGTTATCTGATTTCAGCCACGCAGTCCGTCAAGCGCGCGTTCAAGATCCGCGCGCAAATCGGCTTCATCTTCCAGCCCGATATACAAGCGCACCAGCACGCCCTCGTGCGGCCAGTCGCCGGCGGTGCGCATCGACTTGATGTTGTACGGCATGGCAAGACTGTTCGCGCCACCCCAGCTCCAGCCAATCGCGAAATTTTCGAGCGCTTCAACGAAGGTATCGATTTGCGCCGGGCTGTAGCGTTGATCGAAGACCATGGAGAACAAGCCGCCCGCGCCCGTGAAGTCACGCTCGAAGAACTCGTGTCCAGGACAATCCGGCAAAGCCGGATGCAAGACCGCCGTGATTTCCGGACGCGTCTTCAGCCAGCGCGCAAGCGAAAGCGCCGTGCGGTCATGCGCTTCGAAGCGGATCTTCATGCTCGGCAAACTACGCAGCACGAGCGAACAATCGTCCGAAGACACGCCGATACCCATGCGCATCCGCGCACTTTTGATCCGGGCGTGGAGGGGTTTATCGGCGGTGATGATTGCGCCCATCAGGATGTCGCTTCCCCCCGACTGGTACTTCGTCAGCGCCTGGACCGAGATGTCGACGCCATGTTCGAACGGCTTGAAAGCAAGACCGGCGGAATAAGTGTTGTCGATCGCGGTCAGCACGTTACGTGCGCGCGCAACTTTCGCAATGGCCGGCACGTCCTGCACTTCCATGGTCACCGAACCCGGCGCCTCCAGCCAGATCAACTTGGTGTTCGCCTGAATCAACGCATCGATACCCGCGCCGATCAGCGGATCGTAATACGTCACTTCCAGTCCGAAATCATTAGCGAGCCAGTCGGCGTGCTCGCGGTTGGGCGAATACGCGTTATCGGGAATCAGCACGTGATCGCCGGATTTGACGAGCGCGAAATACACATTCGATATGGACGATAGTCCAGACGGCGCCAGCAACGCATGCTGGCCGCCTTCGATCACGGCGAGCCGCTGTGCCAATGCAAGCGATGTCGGCGTGGCGTGGAGGCCATAGCGCCACTGGCTGTCGTCGTGCCAGACGAGCGCGCGCATGGTCGCGAGATCGGGAAACACGACCGTCGATGCACGCGTGACCGGGACCGAAAACGACTCGAAACCGGGCGTCAACTTATCCTCGGGATGAACGATGCGGGTCTGCAAGCTGCGTTGTTTCGACGAGTGGCTGGTATCGGTCATGGTTGTCCTGCTTGGTCTTGGCTGAAAGAAAAAAGCGTCATCGCGGAAAGCCGATGACGCTCTGCGGCGAGGTCCGGAATCACTCGCCGATGATCACGTTGCTCGTCCCGCCCACCGCGTTGTTCGGCGTTGAAGGTGCGGCTTCGAGCGATGGCGCGACAGGCTTCGGCGCTTTTGGCGCAGCCGAACCGGCCGCGGGCGGCAATCCGGCGCCGACTGGCTTCAGGTCGAAGGGAATCGGGTTGGAGTCGTCGGCGTTCATGCGCTCGCCGGACACGCTGCCATCCGCTGCAAATTTGCCGACCCAGTTGCCCGTGATATGCGTGCCGTCGGTCGACTCTTCGATTTCCAGCGTATCGCCGTCGCGGTCCCCCGCGACCACGGTGACCGTCGGGCTTCCGGTAAACCGGTATTCGCCATGCACGCCCGACGCTTCGTCGGTCTTCGCGCCGAGCTTCATCTCGATCTGTCTGCCACCAAGCGTGCCCACGTACACTGGGAACCGCGCGAACGCCGGATTCGGCGTCAGCGGTTTGGCGGGCGGCAATGCCAGCGTTTCGATCGCCTCAGAAGTCCCCGGCGCCCGCAGGCCCAGATCTCCCGGCGTGGCAGCGGCGCGCGCTGCGGAAACGGCGCGCGATCCATCGGGCGGCATCGGGGAATTGCATCCGGCGAGCACCAGCGCTGCAAGCGCCACTGCTGCCACTTTCAATTGCGTCATCGAATGATCTCTACTCAGTCCCAACTCAAACACGTTCAAAAATTGCCGCGATCCCTTGGCCGCCGCCGATACACATGGTCACCAGCGCGTACCGGCCGCCCGTGCGCTGCAATTCGTACAGCGCCTTCACGGTGATCAGCGCGCCGGTCGCGCCAATCGGGTGGCCGAGCGAAATGCCAGAACCGTTGGGATTGACCTTTGCGGGGTCAAGCCCGAGTTCCTTCGATACCGCACACGCCTGCGCCGCAAACGCTTCGTTCGCTTCGATCACATCGAGATCGGCGACCGTCAATCCGGCGCGGTCCAAGGCTTTTTGCGTAGCCGGAACCGGTCCGATGCCCATGTATTTCGGATCAACGCCCGCGTGCGCGTACGAGACCAGACGCGCGAGCGGTTTCAGGCCGCGTTTTTCGGCTTCGTTGCGCTCCATCAACACGACGGCCGCCGCTGCGTCATTGATGCCCGATGCATTACCCGCCGTCACCGTGCCGTTTTCCTTGGCGAACACAGGCTTGAGCTTCGAGAAATCGCCAGGCGTGGCGTTCATGCGGACGTGTTCATCGGTATCGAAGACGATATCGCCTTTCTTCGACTTCTGCGTCACCGCCAGAATCTGCTCTTTGAAATATCCCGCTTCGATAGCCCGCGCCGCCCGTCTGTGCGATTCCACCGCGAGCTCATCCTGCATCTCGCGTGAAATGCCGTACTTCGCCGCGACGTTCTCGGCGGTCACGCCCATGTGGATGGAGTCGAAGGGATCGTGGAGCGCGCCGAGCATCATGTCGATAAGTCGTGCGTCACCCATGCGCTGGCCGAAACGAGCGGCCGGCGCGAGGTATGGCGCGCGGCTCATGCTTTCCGCGCCGCCGCCAATGGCGATATCCGTGTCGCCCAGCAAGATGGATTGCGCGGCGGAAACGATCGCCTGCAGGCCCGATCCGCACAGCCGGTTGACCGTCAAGGCCGGCGCGTGTTGCGTGACGCCGCCGTTCAAAGCCGCGACCCGCGCCAGATACATGTCCTTCGGCTCGGTCTGGATCACGTTGCCGAACACGACATGGCCAACGTCATCGCCAGACAATTCCGCCCGCGATAAAACTTCGCGCACCACACGCGCGCCGAGATCGGTCGGGCTGAAGTCCTTCAGCGCACCGCCGAAATCGCCGACTGCAGTCCGTACACCACTGACCACCACCACTTCACGCTGCGTCATGAAAGCTCCTTTATCCAGCTTCTTAAACTTCGCCCCACAGGTCGTGGCCATCGGCGCCGGTAATTTTCACGGACACGAAATCGCCAGCCTTGTATCGTTTGGACGCCTTTTTCGCGGGTTCGATATACACCACGCCATCGATCTCCGGCGCATCCGCCGCAGTACGTCCGACGCCGCCTTCAGCGCTGAGTTCATCGACGAGCACTTTCAGCGTCTTGCCGACCTTGCGTTTCATGCGTTCCGCCGATAATTCCTCGGCCAGTTCCATGAACCGCGCCCGGCGTTCTTCGCGGACTTCGTCGGGCAACGCGCCGTCGAGTTCATTGGCCGTCGCACCTTCGACCGGCGAATACGCGAAACAACCTACACGATCCAGATCCGCGATACGAATGAAGTCCAGCAGCGTCTGGAACTGCTCTTCCGTCTCGCCTGGGAATCCCGCGATAAACGTGCTGCGGATCGTCAGGTCCGGGCACATCGCGCGCCATTTCTGCACGCGTTCGAGCACCTTTTCGGCGTTCGCCGGGCGCTTCATGCGCTTGAGCACTTCGGGATGCGCGTGCTGGAACGGCACGTCAAGATACGGCAGCACGTGGCCTTTCAGCGGACCTTCGGCCATCAGCGGAATCACTTCATCCACGCTCGGATACGGATACACGTAATGCAGGCGAACCCACGCGCCATATTGCGCCGCGAGCTCACCGAGCGCGCCGACGAGATCCGTCATGCGCGTCTTGACCGGCTTGCCGTTCCAGAAACCCGTGCGATATTTGACATCGACGCCATACGCGCTCGTGTCCTGCGAAATCACGAGCAATTCCTTGACGCCGGATTTGAAGAGATTTTCCGCTTCGAGCATCACGTCGGCGATGGGACGCGAAACCAGGTCACCGCGCATCGACGGGATGATGCAGAACGTGCAGCGGTGATTACACCCTTCGGAGATCTTCAAATACGCGTAATGGCGCGGCGTGAGCTTGATCCCGGCCGGCGGCACCAGATCGATGAACGGATCGTGCGGCTTGGGCAAATGCTGATGCACGTGGATCATGACTTCGGCGGTCGCGTGCGGACCGGTCACCGCCAGCACCTTCGGATGCACTTCCTCGATCAGGCCCGTCCCGCTGGCGCTTTTCTTCGCGCCGAGACAACCGGTCACGATCACCTTGCCGTTTTCGTGCAGCGCTTCACCGATGGCGTCGAGGCTTTCCTGCACGGCTTCATCGATAAAACCGCACGTGTTCACCACGACAAGATCGGCGCCGTCGTAGGAGCTGGAAATCTCGTAACCTTCGGCGCGCAGCTGGGTGATGATTTGCTCGGAATCGACCAAGGCTTTAGGGCAACCGAGCGAAACGAATCCAACTTTGGGGGCCGAAGGAGTCGGCACGGCGGGGGAAATAGTCTGCGACATAAGTGGGTCCGGCGTATAGCGGTGACGATGGCGACAAATGGGGACGGTGCGGCAAGGCTAAGGGCCCTGACGTCCGTGAGGATTAAAGGCGTCCCGCGCACGCAACCACTCATTGTACCGTGCCCGCGATGGCGCAGTCGGCCAAGGAGCACGGCGTTGCGTGGTCGAGGAGACCGGCTGCCGCGCGCTGCCGTGCTGGCATCGAGTGATTGCACGCCAGGGCGCGCTCGATCACCTCAATAATCTCGTACGAATCATGCAGGCGCCGGATGGCTGCGTGCAGTTCTTCAGCCTGCGGCCAGGTCCGCTTGAGATAGCTGAGCCACTTTTTGACGCGTCCGTGCTCGTGGCGGACCGCAACGCGGAGCTGCAGTTTTCTCAGGTAATCGGCGAGTTGGCCCAGCACGGCCGGCCATTCCTCGCCGGAAGGCGTCCGGTCCATCAATCCACGGATGCGTAACGCAAGGAACGGATCCGAGACGGCGCCGCGCCCGATCATCACGTCCGCGCAGCCGCTGACCGCACGGCATCGTTCCCAATCGGCCACGGTCCACACTTCTCCGTTGGCCACGACCGGCACGTCCACGGCGGCGTCGATACGCGCGATCCACTCCCAGTGGGCCGGCGGCCGATAGCCATGGTCACGTGTTCTGGCATGCACGACAAGGGAAGCAGCGCCGCCTTCGGCCAACGCCGTGGCGCAGTCGATGGCGAGCGAAGTATCGGATACACCCAGCCGCATTTTTGCTGTCACGGCGATGCCGGCAGGCACCGCTGCACGAACGGACGAAACGATCCGGTTTAGTTGTTCAGGATGTGCCAGAAGCATCGCGCCGCCGCCGTGCCGGTTGACGATATTGGCGGGACAACCGAAGTTCAGATCGATTCCATGTGGCGACACACTGGAGGCCATGGCCGCATTCAGCGCCATCCAGTCAGGATCGCTGCCGAGCAACTGGATCACCATCGGCGTGCCGCTGGATGTACGGGCTCCGCGGAGGACTTCGGGCGCCTCTCTCTCGTAGACACT
>Ga0163162_10000318_pt1 | contig 44343 bp, 35 predicted proteins | sample S55metaG_FD_115310 | JGI IMG/M metagenome (GOLD analysis project Ga0163162, IMG submission 115310) | Switchgrass rhizosphere microbial communities from Kellogg Biological Station, Michigan, USA - S5-5 metaG | ecosystem: Host-associated > Plants > Roots > Rhizosphere > Soil | place: USA... | reverse complement strand
GCCCTGGCAGTAACTGCACCGGTGACCATCAATGCGATTCCAACGATCAATATTTCGCCCAGTTCCGCCAGCATATTTGCCGGTGGCAATGTTGCATTAACAGCCAGCGGAGCCAGCACTTATTCATGGAGTCCTGCTGCGGGATTGTCCGCAACCACGGGTGCAAATGTTACAGCGAGCCCGGGTACCACTACAACTTATACTGTAACCGGCACGTCGGCCGCGGGTTGTCAGAATACAAATACCGTAACCGTTGCGGTGTCACCCAATCCGCCACCTGTCGTGACCGTGAATCCGGGTAGTCCAACCATATGTTCCGGCAACAGCATAACGTTGACGGCTAGTGGCGCAAATACCTATTCCTGGAGTCCCGCAACAGGACTATCAGCCACCACCGGAGCATCCGTTGTAGCGAACCCGACAACCACAACTGCGTATACGGTGATTGGTACAGACGCCTTTGGCGGAATTGGTACTTCTGTCGTAACGGTAACTGTAAATGCTGCGCCAACCATAGACATTAGCCCGTCGGCGCCAGCAATTTGTATCGGCAACAACGTTACACTTACGGCCAGCGGAGCCAGCACGTATAGTTGGGCGCCATCAACCGGGCTCTCAGCCACCAATACGGCTGTTGTAACAGCGACGCCGGCCACAACGACCACGTACACGGTTACGGGCACAGCAGCCAACGGATGTACGGCAACTGCTTCTGTTCCTGTTACAGTGAACACCATACCCACGGTTAATATTTCGCCATCCAGCTCGACGATTTGTGCGGGAAGCAATGTAACGTTAACGGCTAGTGGCGCAACGAGCTTCAGTTGGACGCCGTCAACAGGTTTGTCATCAACCAACTCGGCGACTGTAATTGCCTCACCGGCTTCAACGACTACTTACCTCGTTACAGGTACAAATGGCGCCGGGTGCGACAATACATCAACGGTGACCGTCACCGTGAACCCGTTGCCGACAATTGCCGTCAATCCAAGTTCTGCAACAATTTTTGCAGGCAACAGTGTAACGCTGACGGCGAGTGGAGCAGCCACATTTAGCTGGACACCTTCAACAGGACTTTCTTCTACCAACACCGCTGCCGTTTCTGCAAGCCCGACAACCACGACGACTTATACCGTTTCGGGAACAGGAAGCAATGGTTGTGTGAATACAACGAATGTGGTGGTTGCCGTAACGGCGAATCCGCCACCCATTATCACCATTTCACCCAACAGCGCCACTATTTGTCCGGGTTCAACGGTTAACCTGCTTGCCAGCGGCGCCAGCACGTATTTATGGAGTCCCGCAACGGGTCTCTCTGCAACAAATTTGCCGAACGTATTGGCTAGTCCGGCCACAACAACCACTTATACCGTCACAGGTACGGATGCATTTGGTGGTGTGAGCACAGCGACGATCACGGTTGTTGTGAATCCCGTACCGGAAACGCCTGTGATCAGTGCCGGCAGCTCTACATCCTTCTGTGCAGGTGGAAGTGTGACCCTCACGTCGACGACCAGCGATGGCACGCAGTGGTATAAGGATGGCGTCGCCATCGCAGATGCAACCGGATCTACTTATGTGGCCAACGCATCGGGCAACTACACGGTTATCTTCACAGATCCGACTGGTTGTGGTTCCTCAGAAAGTGCACCCGTTGTTGTAACCGTGAGCACGCTGCCGCCAACACCGGCCATCAGTGCCCTGGGTCCAACAACCTTCTGCTCAGGCGGAGGCGTGGTATTGGTTTCAAATTCCGGTACCGGCAACCAATGGTACAAAGACGGTGCAGCCATTACCGGCGCCACGGGCCCAACACTAACGGCAACGGCTAGTGGCAATTATACGGTGATTGTAACCAATGGCAGCAATTGTATTTCTTCACCAAGTTTGCCCGTCGCCGTCACCGTAAATGCTTTGCCCACGATAACGATTTCGCCAAGCACGGCTACCATCTTTGCCGGTAATAGCATTGATCTTGCAGCAAGCGGTGCAACTACATATTCATGGAGTCCTGCCACGGGTTTGTCTGCAACAACCGGTGCCAACGTAACGGCCAGCCCAATTGTAACGACTACCTATACTGTTTTCGGAACCGACAACAACGGTTGCGGTAACAGCACGAATGTTGTAGTGGCAGTAACTTCACGGCCACCGCCGCTGGTAATCATCAGTTCCGGTCCTGACACGATTTGCCAGGGCATCAGTGTAACCCTTACGGCCAGTGGTGCTAACACCTACAGCTGGAGTCCGTCAGCCGGGCTTTCAGATACAACGACCGCTACGGTAGTTGCCCAACCCGACATAACGACTACGTATACCGTAACAGGTACTGACAATTTCGGTGGCGTGAGCACGGCCACCATTACTGTGAAAGTGAATCCGCTTCCAGATATAACGGTGACACCGAATCCGGCTAAGCTCTTTGCAGGTGATGCTGTGCAATTGCATGCTACAGGCGCAGCTTCTTACAATTGGTCACCTGGAACCGGACTTTCATCCACCAATGGTGCGATCGTCACGGCGAACCCGACGCTTAGCACAACCTATTTTGTTCGCGGTACCGATCTGAATGGCTGTGTGGGTATTGACACTGTTCTTGTGAACGTATTCCCGAAACCGCAGGTAAAAGTGACGCCGTCTTCCGCCACCATTTGCAAAGGTGGAAGTGTGAGACTCACGGCGAGTGGTGCAAGTACCTATAGTTGGCATCCTTCAGTGGGCCTCTCTCCAACGAATACATCAATCGTTACGGCATTCCCATCCGTAACGACTACATATACCGTCATTGGAACAGACGTGAATGGTGCCATCGACTCTACAACCATCACGGTGAACGTAACGGATCAGCTTGAGGGCCCGCTGGTGAGAACAGTTTCCGGAAATGCCAACACCATCACTTTTGGATGGGATGCTGTTTCCGGTGCATCCGGCTACCTGGTGAGCATGGACAGTGGCCAAACCTTTACCAACCCAAGCAGTGGTTTCAATGGATTGACACATACCGTGACAGGCCTGACGCTTGGACAAACAGTTGTGATTTATGTGAAGGCGGTTGGTGATTGCGAAAGCCAGACCACGCGCTATGCGGCAACCTCGGGCAATTTTGAATTCTATGTGCCCAATGCATTTACGCCAAACGATGACGGCAAGAATGATTTCTTCCTCATCTATGGGCCGAATTTCAGGTCGATGAAGATGAAAATCTACAATCAGTGGGGTCAGGTTGTCTTTGAAAGTGCAGAGCAGCGATTGGGTTGGGATGGTAAGACGAATGGTGTTAAACAACCTTCAGGCGTTTACGCATATTACCTGGAAGTTGTGTTGTTGGATGGCAGAAAGCAGGTTTATAAAGGATCGGTAACTTTAATTAGATAACCATGAAAAGGATAACGATGAAGTGGGTAAGCATCGCGGCAGGAATCCTGTTCCTGGCGCAGGGTCATCGATTGAATGCCCAGGTGGATCCACACTTCTCGCAGTATTATGCGAACCCGTTGTGGTTGAATCCTTCGCTCAGCGGCGTCATCGATGGCGATTACCGTGTAACGGCCAACTATAGGCGACAATGGTCTGCACTCAATGCGCCATTTGTTACAGCCGCCATTTCGGCCGACATGTTTCCCAGGAATAACTGGGGAATTGGATTCATGGTGCTGGGACAGAAAGCCGCGGATGGAGGTTATCATTACATGAATGGATACCTTAACGTAGCTTACCAGGTACACCTTACAGAATACCAGGTGTTAACGGGAGCCTTTGGCCTTGGATTACTCAACCGCTGGCTCGATCCTTCAAAATTGCATTTTGGTGACCAGTACAATCCGGTAGTGGGCTATGATCCCAACATGGTTACCTCAGAAGTATTTACCAACACTTCGGCAACCTCTTTTGACATCAGCGCGGGCTTGATGTACTTCGACGGCAATCCAAATAAAAAGGTGAATCCTTTTATCGGCGGAAGTGTATACCACCCCAACAAACCGAAAGACGTTTTTATTACCAACGGACAAAGTTTCATTCCCATGCGGTTTAACTTCCACGCCGGCGCGAAAATCAGGTTGAGTGAACAGGCAGATCTCACACCGCATGCGATTTACATTCGACAGGGAACCGCACAGGAAATCACTGGCGGTTTGTATCTCGATTACAAACTCGATGTATTTAAAGATATGATCGTGGGTGCAACCTATCGCGTCAACGATGCGATCGTTCCAAATGTGGGCTTCCAGGTAAACGGAATGATCGTAGGACTAAGTTATGACGTAAATATTTCGGCCCTTCATGCGGCGACTGCTTTCCGAGGAGGATTCGAATTTTCTATCAGCTATGTACACCGCAAAAAGATTAAGGATCCAAAATTCATATGTCCCCGACTCTGATTCATAAATACAGACTTCAAAAGACCTTGCCTATCCTGCTATTGCTGGTCCTGACTGTGCAGGCGATGTCGCAGTCACTGCCTGACTACCGCCGGCTGGCTACACAGTATTTTAACAGCCAGCAATACTATGCGGCCGCAGAATACTACAAAAAAGCATTGGGGTTAGACGAAAGTACGCGGTCGATCCAGTTTCCATATTATACTTCGGGTAAACAGAATTTCAAACCCGGTAAAAAAACTGCAGACGACCAAACCTATCTCTATTATCAACTGGCAGAATCTTACCGGCTTTATAATGATTTTCAGCACGCGCAACCCCTTTATGAAAAGTTTGCGGACAGTCTTGCTGACGCCTACCCGTATGCGAGACTTTGGCTGGGCGTTTGCTATCGGGCAAATGGAAACCCGGAGGGGGCAAAGGTCCAGGTCGAAAAATTCTTGTCAGGGTATCATCGCGCGGATGAATATCTGCAAAAGGCACAGATTGAATTGGCATCCTGCAACTTTACAATCGACCAAAAAAAATACCCCGTCAATATCAAACTGAACCGGCTGGGTGAGCCCATTAATTCCACAGGTTCTAACTACCGTTTGCAGTGGGTCAGCAACAATGACATACAGTTCACCAGTTCGAGGGCAGTGAAATCCTCTTCAGGAGAAATGGAATATCCCTCGCGCATTTTGCAGGGGTCATTTTCAGGGTCAAACCTTGCGCCACTCTTTTCAGACAAGAATATTGAAACTGCAGCCGCGATCGTTTCAGCAGACGGTCTTAGTCTTTACGTGACGGGGTGGAAGCGAAATGCGGGCAAGAATAAAACATATGCCATTTACCAATCGGTCAGAACGCGGGTGGGCGCAGCGTGGCCCGAGCCGACGATGATGCCCGAACCCGTGAATAGCGCCCCATTTAACAGCAAGGAACCTTACATTACAGACGATGGAAAATTCCTGGTCTTTGCCTCAGACAGGCCTGGTGGATTGGGACAATATGACTTGTACTACATCTCAATATCCGGACATGAAATTGCGGGAAGAGCGATGAACATGGGAAAGAATATTAACACACCCATGCGTGATGAGTCGCCATTTTATGATTCTAAAACGAGGGAATTCTTCTTCAGTTCAAATGGTCGGGTGGGCCTGGGCGGACTCGATATTTACAGAACAGTAGGCGAGTTTGCGCAAAATTCCTGGGAGGAGCCACTAAACATGGGCATCTCCGTGAATTCCATCAAGGATGATTTGTATTTCATGCGCGCCCACAATAAGACCTATCTCAGTTCCGACCGCCAATCGCTCTGTTGCCTGGAATTGTTTGAAGTAAAACCGCTGCATGCAACTTTTACCGTCAACCTGGTTGATTGTGATACCAGGGCGCCCATTAAAAGTGCGGGCGCATCGATTTCTATTTATGATTCAACAGAACAAGTTTTGCAGGCCAACAAGGATATGACCGGAATTGGCAGTTATTCTTTTTTGTTAGGCAGCGTAGGTGCCCTGAAAGTGATAGGAGTAGCGGAAGGATATGATACCGCTAAAGCGATTTGGCGTGTTAAAATTCAGGAAAATGAAGATGATAGTACTTCTGTGTTGCGACTTTGTTTGTCAAAGAAGATGGATTATTTGGAAAAGGAATATAAACAAATCATTACCACCATTCCTCAACTGAAAGTGGGCTATGATGCCAAAGAGATTAACATCGAATATCCATCTGCGCGTCTCTTTGTAAAAGACAATTACAAACTCACGGCCGCCGGCAAGAAAACATTGGACAGTCTGGCAACCATCCTGAAGGAATATCCCCAGATGGAGTTAGTCATGAATGGATACATAGATTATCCTGATGGGTCCGGTTTCAATGACTATGTTTCCTGGGAGATGGCCTATTCTGTATACGACTACATCATGAGCAAGGGCGTGGATGGAAAGAATATCATCGCACCTAAAGTAGAAAAATTCAGGCCTGGGGCTAACAAGACAATTCAAAAAAGAAGAGTTAACATTGTCATTCGAAAAAAGCCCGGGAACGAGTAGTCCGTTCCTCTAAATTCAGCGCCAAATGATACTCCAGGTTTGCACGGCCAAGTCAGACATCGGCCAGAAGGCATCTGCAGACGCTATTCAGATCATCACAGATGCAGTAGCTGAAAAAGGCATTGCCTCAATTGTAGTTGCGACGGGAACGAGTCAGTTTGATCTGTTGCAAAACCTGACGTCTTCTCAGGTAATCGACTGGTCGAAAGTGGTGATGTTTCACCTGGATGAATATATTGGTCTACCCATCAGCCATCCGGCCAGTTTCAGAAAATATCTCACGGAACGATTCACTTCAAAATTACCGTCGCTAAAGGAATTCTACCTGATTAATGGCGAAGCCGAAGATCCAATAAAAGAATGCGCAAGGTTGAACGAAATTATTTCTAAACGAAAGATCGATCTCGCTCTTGTGGGCATTGGAGAAAACGGGCACCTGGCGTTTAACGATCCTCCCGCCGATTTTGAAACGAAGGATCCTTATATCATCGTCAACCTGGATGATGCGTGTAAGATGCAACAAGTGGGCGAGGGGTGGTTTAAGAATAGAGGCGAAGTTCCGGATACAGCCATCAGTATGTCGGTGCACCAGATATTGGCAGCGGAAAAAATAATTTGTTCTGTGCCCGGCAAGCACAAGGCGAAGGCAGTGCGAGATTGTTTGCGGGGAGCTGTTACACCCCTTCATCCCGCCTCCGCACTTATCCGGCATGAAGCCTGCACAATTTTTCTCGATCCCGATTCCGCCTCTCTCTTAACTCCCTTGCCCTCATGAGCAGCACTCATCCTTTTGCGGGATTTTTCGACTTGCAGGTAAACGGTTACAAAGGAATTGATTTCTCCTCGGCGCATCTTCATGAAGACGAATTTGTGTATTGCATTCGGGAACTGAATAAGACAGGTACGATAGGGTTTCTCCCAACCATGATCACGAGCGCGCCACAGGTGTATGAGCGAAACCTCAGGTTGATGAACAGAGTGAAAGAACACCGTGAATTCAGAAATATCATCCCCGGCTTTCACATAGAAGGCCCTTTCATTTCCAATGAAGATGGTTACAGGGGCGTACATCCGGCAAAGTTTGTAAAGGCTCCAGGCATCGCATTTTTCAGAAAACTCCAAATTTGGTCGGGACAGTCCATCAGGCTCCTGACGATGGCGGCTGAATTGAAAGGAGCAACTAGGCTTTGCCGTTATATGACGGAAGCGGGAGTCGCCGTTTCTTTAGGACACCAGCATGCGGGCGAGGTTGAGATCACCAGGATGGCAAATTCCGGTGCATCGGCGATCACGCATCTGGGAAATGGTATCCCGCATCTTATTCACCGGCATCAAAATCCGCTTTGGGCGGCACTTGCAGATGACCGATTGAAAGCAATGGTCGTTGCTGACGGCTTCCATCTGCCCCTCCCCATGTTAAAAACAATACTGAAGGCAAAAGGAATTAATAACACCATTCTGGTCAGCGATCTGTCACCCGTGAGCGGCCTCAAACCTGGCCTGCACAAACTTTGGGGGCACCAGGTAAAACTGGGTGAGGATGGATTCCTTCACGACCCGGTTTCCGGATACCTGGCAGCGTCCTCGCTGACAATGCTCGACGCCGCTAATTATATACTTAAGCAAAAATTGATGAACCTGTCATCAATGAAACAAATTGCTTTTCTGAATCCCCTGCGCCTGATAGGGATACCGGCTTCAAAATACCAGTCCACTCGCGCCATACAGGTGAGCGGGAATCACCTCATCGCATCTAGATAACTCCCCGGGCAAAAGTTGTAGGAATAATTCGCCAATTGGTCGCAAAGACTGAGCGTGGTCTGCGGATATTCTTTATATTTAATATTCTTTTAACCAGCCAGCGTAGCTTATGACCTTGACTCGAAGGGTACTGACCTTGATCATCACCTTTTTTCTTTTCTCAAAAGTTCAAGCCCAGACCACCATCTCAGGTGCTGTTTTAGATTCTGTTTCAAACAGGCCCATCGGTGCCGCAACCATTAGTCTCGATAAACAGGTTTCGCATGTGAGCGATAGCAATGGTCATTTTACTTTTAATACCTTTCCTGGTCCTCACGTATTAAGAGTTTCGGCTGTTGGCTACTTTCATCAAGTGATTCGGCTAAATGCCCTTAGGGACACCAGCATTTCAATTTTTCTTCCCACCGATTTTTTCCAGATGCAGGACATTGTGATCAGCTCGAAAAAGGCCGATGCGAATGTGAATACCGTGCAAATGGGCCAGGTGCAGGTAAACATGACACAGCTCAAGAAAGCGCCAGTGGTGTTGGGCGAGGCGGATATTTTTCGATCCCTTCTCTTGCAACCTGGTGTGACGACGGTGGGTGAGGGTGCAGCGGGATACAATGTGAGGGGCGGAAATATTGACCAGAACCTGGTTTTGCTGGATGGGGCACCCTTGTTTAATACCTTTCACCTGTTGGGATTTTTTTCCGCCATCAATCCCGATCTCGTTCAAAATGCAACACTCTTCAAAGGAAATATTCCGGCAGAATATGGCGGACGCGTTTCTTCTTTGTTGTTGATGAACACCAAACCCGGGAATCTTTCCAGGCCAACATTGTCAGGAAGTGTCAATCCATTTAGTTTGCACCTGAATGCATCAGCGCCAATTATCAAGGAGAAGCTCTCGGTTTCGGGCGGAGCCCGCGTTGCATTTCCAGACTATATTCTGAGCCTCTTCCCAACCTATATTAAGAACAGTTCTGCATTTTTTTATGATGCAAATCTCAGGTTGCAATACAAAATCAACAGCAACCACAACATAGCCATCAGTGGATACCATAGTTACGATCGCTTTAATTTTCCAGGCGATACGCTTTATTCATGGAACTCTTCAACACTTTCTTTTCTCTACAATGGTAAATTGGCGAAAAATCTGAATGCAAGTGTTTCAGCGGTGTACAGTCAGAATGATGCAGAGAACCATTCACAGGATAAAAACTTTGAGTACAAACTGAACACTTCAGTGAAGTATAAAGAAGCGAAGGCCCAAATCTGGTATGCCAAAAACAATTTTGAAATTCGTGCCGGCGCAAATACTGGAAGGTATGAAATTCAACCTGGTGATTTTGGACCGAACGCACCTAATTCGAATGTTGGTTATATCCATATTCAGCGGGAATATGGCAGAGAATCGGCGGCTTTTTTTAGCAGTTCGTGGGAACCCTTGTCGGGCTTCGCGTTTGAAGCGGGTCTACGCTATTCCAGTTATCAATTCCTGGGACCCAGCATGCAATATGTATACGATCCTTCACGACCAAAATCAAAGGAGTCCATCGTAGACAGCAATTATTTTAGTAAGGATGAAGTGATCCAGTCTTATGCCGGATGGGAGCCAAGGGTATCCGTGAAGATCAACATCACTTCTAATTCCTCACTCAAGCTGAGCTACAACAGGTCTTATCAATATATTCAACTCATTTCGAACACGACTGCTGTAACGCCAATTGATTTTTGGAAATTGAGTGATCCTTATATCCTCCCTGCAAAATCAGATCAATACGTTGCGGGCTTTTTCGCCAACTTCAAGGACAATATGTTCGCTACCTCAATTGAAGGATTTTATAAGCTCACGAGTAATGTAGTCGAATACAAAGACGGTGCGAAATTGTTGGTGAATCCGTATTTGGATGCTGATTTGGTACGTGCCGATGGAAGAGCCTATGGTGTGGAATTTAGTGTGCAAAAAATGAAAGGGAAATACACCGGACAGTTTTCATATACTTACTCGCGCTCCCTTGTGCAAACAAAGGCTGGATTTTCTGGAGAGCAGGTGAACAAGGGTAAAGAATATCCTTCCAATTTCGATCGTCCGCATAATCTTTCCATCACCATCGTTAAGCAAATGAAATACGGCTGGAGTTTCCAGGGTAATATTGTTTACGCATCAGGCAGGCCTATTACTTATCCCGACGGGCGATATATTTTTAACGGCACGCCTGCCGTAGTCGATTATGGAGACCGAAATGGGGAGCGCGTGCCGGCTTACCACAGGGTTGATATTTCCTTTTCAAAAGATACCAGAAAGAGTCCTAATCAAAGAAGATACAGCGTTTGGAATATTTCGATTTACAACGTGTTCGCGCACAAGAATCCTTATTCGATCTATTTCCTGAACACCCCCTATGGCGTGCACGGTTACCAGCTCTCTGTTGTGGGAACCATCATTCCGTCACTAACCTATAATTTTTATTTCTGATGAAACTTGTGAAAAAATGGCCTTACCTGGTGTTGCTTGTGCTACTTGCGCAGGCCGCATGCGTGAAGGAAATTCCGCTGGAATCTAAGTTTGGTGAAAAGCGATTGGTCGTGGAAGGCATGATGACAAACGAAGCCACTCCCTATAGTGTGAAGCTTAGCTATCTTTTCGGGCTCGATACTTATATTGGACTCGATGAAGTAGATTATGAGGAGGGAGCAATCGTTACGCTATCTGATCTTGCCGGACCTTCTACACCGATGGAGCATGTTGACCGTGGCGTGTATCAGTCTTCAGATCCTTCCTTCATTGGAGAAGTGGGTCATGAATACCAATTGACCATCCTTACGCCTGATGGTAAAAAATATATTTCGAAGCCAGAGAAAATGCTTCCTGTGCCACCCATTGATTCGGCGTATACAGATTATAACTTTCATGGTCCTGCGTTTGGGGAAGGATATGATATTTACATTGATTTTACGGATCCGGGCCAGCAGCAAAATTATTATCGTTGGACGGCTTTCTCCTATTCTGTGATCAGGTCCAAGTGCGTGCCGTGCACAGGACTTTGTCCAACCTGCTTCGAATATTGCTGGCTGCGCCATGACAGTAAGGATATTGATATCGTTTCCGATCAATATTTCGACGGACGGGCAGTGAAAGGGAAGAAGGTATTTTTTTCCCCGGCTTTTGTTAACCAGCGTCATTTAGTGGAAGTACAACAAATGTCTTTGACGCCGCAGGCATTTAGCTTTTGGCAGAAGTATAAGGACCAGCAAAGCAGAATTGGTTCCATCTTTGATCCTGCTCCTGCAAGTATTGGCGGGAATGTCTACAACGCCAATGATTCAACCGAAACGCAGTTGGGCTATTTCTTTATTTCCGCTGTTGCGAGAAAGAAATTTACATTACTTGATCCTGAGCATCGACTGGTGAGTGGAGATTATGATTATCCAAGAATGATAGAAGGGACTTGTGATGCAGTATATCCTGGAGCCACAGTTCAGCGACCTGGAGGATGGTAGCCCTGTCGGGAAGGTGTTTGAGGAAATAGGTATTAGGTATTGGGTATTTGGTATTGCCCGCCCGAACGTTCCGTTCGGAACGGGCGGGGGTATTGGGATACCACAATCAACAATCTTGAATCCTGAATCTTGAATCTCAAAACATCATAGGGAGCAGGTGACCAATACTAGAAAATATCGGTCACCTGAGCAAATATGCTCTAGCCCTCGCTTATGACTCCAAGTTCTTGCTTACTGCAATTTCTTTACTGAAACTTCCTGGATTATTCTCGCTTCCGCTACAATCTCGAAAGTTTGTTCCGTCTTGAACTTAGCGGTTCTCAAAATGACAACCACTTTGCCCTTTTCAGCCGGAACCCTGAATGATTTGTTGAATGACTTATCTGAATAAACTGAAGAGTACATGTTGTTACCTTCTGCATCCTTGATCAGAATCTGGAACTTTTCACCTTCTGCATTGGCGTAATTAACGGTGAACGACAGTTCATCGTTTTCGCTCCTCAAATTTGAGATTTCCGCTTTTTCCTTGTTGTTGGTGTGAAGTTCATTTGCATTTGCCGTACCTACGGTCAGGATTCCTGCCGCAAGAACAATGATCGCCTTTCTGATGGTGATAGCTGGTGCATTCAATTTGTAGGTTTTCATATTTCTAGTTTTTGTTTACATAATTAATATGTAAGCAATCTTGAAATGGCAACGAAATCGGGGGAAGCAATCTAGGGGTTGAGCACTGATGGCTCTATCATGTATTTCTTACACAAAGGTAAACAATTTTTTCAAAAAAACACATATTTGATAATATAATATAATCTCAGGGGTTGGATATATTAGAATATATTATTAGATATCAAGGAGATAGGGAGTTTCAAATGCAATTTGGTTCAAAAAATTTGGATCTCCTTTATCGGCTATTATCATATTATCATAAAAAATAATGCAAAAAAGGCCTGTAAAAGAGCTTTTCGGGTGCAAATATATGACCAGGGAGGCGAAAGTCATATTACGAAAATGTGAACCCGCCCGAATGGGGTGAAGGCCAGAGATTGATTTTTAGTTAATTTGATGACCAGATTCAATTGTAAATGCAACTCTCAAGGAAAATTTTGCCAACCATAAAGACCGCCACGGTTCCTGGTGAGTCAGAATTTGATTTTCCCGAGAAGGTCATTCAGTTTGGAACGGGCGTATTGCTTCGTGGACTTACCGATTTTTTTATCCAGAAATCTAATGGTGTAGGGGGTTTTAAAGGCCGGGTCGTGGTTATTAAATCTACCGATGCCGGTGACACCGAAGATTTCTCAAGGCAGGATGGTTTATATACCATTTGCGTGAGGGGATTGGAACAGGGAAGAACAGTTGAAGAGAACCTGGTTTCGGCGGCAATCAGCCGGGTCCTTTCAGCAAAAAGGGAGTGGCAGAAAATACTGGAGCTGGCCAGGAGAAAAGAAATTGTTCTGGTGATATCTAACACCACGGAAGTTGGACTTCGACTGGAACTCGAGAACATTTTTCAATCACCACCAAAATCCTTTCCAGCAAAATTGCTGGCCATATTATATGAGCGCTACAAATTTTTTCATGCTGCCCGTCACTCCGGCCTGGTGATCATTCCAACAGAACTAATCCCTGATAACGGAAAATTATTGGCACAAATCCTTACCGAACTCTCCCAATTTAATAAGCTGGAGCCAGATTTTTTAGAATGGCTACGGGAGGCCAATGAATTTTGCAGTTCCCTGGTCGACAGAATTGTGCCGGGAAGGCCGGCAGCATCGCAAGCAACAGAACTTGAAAAATCGCTGGGTTATGAAGACAAACTTTTGCTGATCGCCGAGCCTTACCGTCTTTGGGCCATCGAGGGAAGCGACAGAGTGAAAGCGCTTTGCAGTTTTGAATCGTCTGATCCACAGGTCATCGTAGCCGAAGACATCAGTCCCTATCGCGAATTGAAATTAAGATTACTAAATGGCACGCATACCCTAACCTGCGGTTTGGCTTACCTGATGGGTTTCAGGACAGTGAAGGAGGGCATGCAGAACCCTCTTTTGTTTGCGCATGTTCAAGGATTGATGACACAGGAGATCCTTCCCGTCCTTCCCGATTACATCACTGCCGAACAGTCCCGCGAATTTGCACGTAACACGTTGGAAAGATTCGCCAATCCTTTTATTCAACACCAGTGGATTAATATTACGCTGCAGTATACTTCAAAGATGAAAATGCGCAACGTTCCAGTTTTGTTGAACCATTATAAGAAGAATGCTTCTCCACCCTGGCATTTTACGACCGGTTTCGCAGCTTACCTTTTATTCATGAAAGCGGTGAAATTTGAAGACCGGGTGTATTTCGGTGAAACCAGTGAGGGATACTATCCCATCCACGATGATGAAGCCTCTTATTTTATGGACCTCTGGCACAGGCGAAAGCCGGCTGAACTGGTCAAGACAATTTTACAAAATCACTCGCTATGGGGCGAGGACCTTTTTGCATTACCCGGTTTCGCGGCGGCCGTACAAACAAAGCTTGAGGCCATGTTGGCAAATGGTGTGAAGGCGGTTTTGTCGAATCCGGATTTTGCTCCCGCATCAAAAACCTAATTCCGAATTTTTTTCATGTCTTTATCAACCCATCCCGATCATCACATCCTTTGTTTTGGTGAACTTTTGCTCAGGCTTTCTTTTCAATCAGATGGTGCCTGGTTGAATGATCATGCGTTGTCCGTTTTTCCTGCAGGTGCTGAGGCAAACGTGGCCTGTGCCCTCGGTAAATGGCAGGTACCCGTCTCTTATTTCACGGCGCTTCCGGACAACGTGATTAGTCATGACCTTATCAAATGGCTGGAAACAAAAGGCATGAATACCTCATCCATCAAACTCCAGGGAGACCGGATGGGCGTGTATTACCTGCCAGCCGGCAAAGACATCAAAAAAGGTGGCGTTATTTATGATCGAGCCGGATCTTCATTTGCGCAATTGCGCATAGGCACAATCAACTGGGAAGAAATCTTCCGGGGCAAAACCTGGCTGCACGTGAGCGCAATTTCTCCTGCCTTAAACGAAGACTCGGCAGCTTTGTGTGTGGAAGCACTCAGAAACGCAAGCGAGGCGAAAATATTTATTTCTATCGACCTGAATTATCGCGCAGCACTTTGGAAATATGGGATTGCACCCACTGCCATCATGCCTGCACTGGTGCAATACGCGAACCTGGTGATGGGAAATATCTGGTCGGCCAACACCTTGTTGGGAATTCCGTTGGATGAAAATAGAATAGCACGAGGCAGGAGGGAAGATTTTATTGATCACGCCATACAGACCGCAAAGGAGATTCAAGTGCGATTTCCAAATTCAACGGCAATTGCAAACACGTTCAGATTTGATATAGGCAAAGGCATAAAATATTACGCCACTTTGTTTGAACAGGGCAAACTCTATGTTTCGGGCGAATACAATCGGCCCGATTTTATTGATAAGGTGGGAAGCGGCGATTGCTTTATGGCCGGCCTAATTTATGGGCGATGCAATCAACTCAGCTCGCAGGACGCTCTTGATTTTGCAACAGCCGCAGCATTCCTGAAACTCGGCCAAAGGGGAGATACCATGGATATCTCCGCTGATCAAATTAAATCTTCTATCATTCCCGGAAATATTCATACATGAAAGCGACTCGTGGAAACGTCAGGTGGTCCGTAGTAGCCATGTTGTTTTTTGCAACTACCATTAATTATATTGACCGCCAGGTACTGGGTTTGCTGAAGCCTACGCTGGAAAAAGAATTTGAATGGACTGAAACCGGGTACAGTCATATTGTGATGGCATTTTCAGGAGCTTATGCATTGGGTCTGCTTGTATTCGGCTGGTACATTGACAAGATTGGATCCAAGCTGGGTTATATCATCTCCATTATCGTGTGGAGTATCGCCGCCATGACGCATGCCCTGGTAAGAACCAGCCTTGGTTTTGGTGCGGCTCGTGCGGCTTTGGGTTTGGGTGAATCTGGAAATTTTCCTGCCGCAATTAAGGCAATAGCCGAGTGGTTCCCAAAAAGAGAACGGGCCCTGGCAACAGGCGTTTTTAATTCCGGCGCAAATATCGGTGCGGTGCTCGCGCCACCGATTGTGTATGCCCTCCAAAGAAACTTTGGATGGAGGAGTGCATTCGTTTGGACGGGCGCGCTTGGATTTCTCTGGTTGCTCTGGTGGTGGAGCAAATATGAAGTTCCCCAGAAACAAAGAAAGCTTACATCCCAGGAACTGGAATACATTAATAGCGATCCTGACAATAAGGATCTACCCGAAAAAGCAAAATGGCTTCCCCTTCTGGGAATCAGGCAAACATGGGCATTCATCATCGGTAAATTCATGACCGACCCCATCTGGTGGTTTTTTCTTTTCTGGCTGCCTTCCTGGCTGTCGACGAGGTTTAATGTTGACTTAAAAGCAAATCTCGGTTTACCGATTATTATCATTTACACCGCAACTAGTTTGGGAAGCATTGGCGGTGGATGGCTGTCATCCTATCTGATCAGGCGAGGCATGCCGGTTTTCCGGGCCAGGAAAATGGTCATGTTGGTTTTCGCAATTTGCGTGATGCCCATTTTCCTCGTGAGGTTTGCCGACTCCATGTGGGAAGCGGTTGCGCTCGTTAGCCTGGCAGCCGCTGCCCACCAGGCCTGGAGTGCTAATATTTACACCACCGTCTCGGATGTGTTTCCAAAATCAGCGGTGAGTTCTGTAACTGGCATCGGCGGTATGGCTGGGGCCGTCGGCGGCATTTTATTTCCGTTGCTGGTCGGGAATATTCTTGAGCATTATCGCCTGCTTGGAATGATCAACTCCGGATACAACATTTTATTTCTTCTTTCTTCCGTGGCTTATGTCATTGCCTGGACGATCATGCATTACCTGATGCAGACAAGGCAGCAGGCGGCATGACCTGAAAATTGGTACATTTAACGTCCAAAAAATATCAGCATGAAGACGGTTATCATTACGGGTGCCAACGGCAACCTGGGTACGGCGACGGTAAAAAAATTTTTAGACGAGGGCTATCGTGTTGTTGGCGTGGATAGCGCGAGTAATCACCTGGACTTTGCGTTGAAGCATGCAAATTTTGAAATACAAACCGTCAACCTGGGTGAAGAAAGCGAAAGTGAAAAGTTTGTAAACGATCTCATTTCAAAACACGGAAAAGTTGAAGCTGCATTGTTATTGGTGGGTGGCTTCGCAGCGGGCGGTATCGCAGAAACAACTGGGTCAGATCTGAAAAAAATGTTTACACTGAATTTTGAAACCGCTTTTTATACAGCGCGTCCATTGTTCCAGCACATGATCAAACAAGATTACGGGCGTCTGGTGTTTGTTGGCGCCCGTCCCGCGCTGGTTGCAGAGCAGGGCAAAGGATTGATGGCGTACGGGCTCAGCAAATCCCTACTATTTAAGTTTGCCGAATACCTCAATGCAGAAGCCAGGGGGAAAAATGTAGTGGCGTCTGTAATTGTCCCCAGCACCATCGACACATCGATTAATCGCAAGTCGATGCCCGATGTTAACCCCGATATTTGGGTGAAGGCGGAGCAAATTGCTGACGTGCTTGAATTCATTTGCAGCGAGAAAGGATTGCCGCTCAGGGAACCCGTTTATAAGATCTACAACAACGCCTGATCCGTGGCCCGCGAAATCATTGCAAAATCAATTCTGAACAAGACCAGGCGGCGAGATCCATGGTTCCTGGACGATTACACGATCAATCCTTTCAGCGCTTGTCCATTCAATTGCCTTTATTGTTATATCAGGGGCAGTAAATATGGAATACACATGCAAGAGAAGGTTTCGGTGAAGACAAATGCGATTCCCATTCTTGAAAAACAATTGAACAGCTGCGCCAAAAGAAAGGAATACGGATACATTGTCATTGCGTCTGCAACCGATCCCTACCTGCAGATCGAAGAAAAATATCAGTTGACAAGAAGAATCCTTGAATTGATTTTGAAGTATCGCTTCCCGCTACACATTATTACCAAATCACCAGGGGTGCTTCGTGACATCGACCTGCTTCACGAAATTGACAAAAAAGCCTTTGTGCCAGAAGATCTGCAGTCTAAAACGAAGCATGGAGTTTTTATCAGCTTTTCCATCAGCACGATGAATGATGAGGTGGCAAAGATATTTGAGCCGGGTGCACCTGCACCTTCCTTACGCTTAAAAGCAATTGAACAGTTGTTGAAAGAGGGCTTCTGGACCGGTGTAAGCCTGATGCCCTTATTGCCCTATATTTCCGATACCGGCGAGCATTTACAACTCCTGTTTCAAACATTTGCAAATATCAACGTAAAATACGTTCTGCCAGCAACCCTTACGTTACCAGGATCAGGCGAAGCTGATGCTAAAACGCTCTATTTCGAAGCGGTGAGAAAAAATTTCCCGGAATTGCTGGAGAAGTATCATCGATTGTTCGGAAGTGGATCTGAAATGCCGGCATATTACAAAGAAGCACTTCGAAACAAGACAAATGAATTGGCAAAAGCGTTTGGATTGCGAACCACCATTTTGAAAGCGACCTGAAAGTTCAGCGATTCACCTACCTTTGCTCAACTCAAATCATAGGCAATCAATCGCTTTTTGCATCGTCTCCTGCTAATACCATTAATCATTCTCTTCCGGCTTCTGCCGTTACCCGCGAATGCGCAATCAGAAGTTCATCTCCATCCTTATCCCGACACTATACCCCACGCATACCCGAAGGAATACCCACAGGAAGACCTCCCGGATGTGGTAAGGCGTTGGCTGAACGCAGGCACACCCCAACAAAAGTCGCAACCCAAAGTAGGGAAGCCCCAGTTTTCAGTTGTACCGGCGATTGGTTATACTTTGTCCACGGGACTGGCGGCAATTATTTCCGGAAATATGGCATTCTACACCCACAATCCCGACAGCACCAACATGTCGAGTGTTTTGGCCAGCGTGGTGGTGACGCAAAAGAGGCAGATCACCGTGCCGATTATGGCCAATATCTGGACCAAGAACAACAAATACAACATTGTTACAGACTGGCGCTTTTTTATCTATCCACAGGATACCTACGGACTTGGTGGCTATACGAAACCGGAAGATGCCAACCTGATCGACAACTCACATATCCGTCTGCACCAGGCAGTGCTCAGGAAAATGTGGAAGAATGTGTATGCAGGAATTGGATATTGGCTCGACTATCGCTGGAATGTTCACGAAGCAGGTTTGCCCGACAGCAGCGAATCTGATGCAGAACGGTATGGGCTAAGCGAAAAATCTGTATCCTCAGGTCCCGTCGTGAATTTTTTATATGACAGCCGCAAAAACTCGATCAATGCCGACAAGGGTGCATATATCAATTTACTTTACAGGCCCAGCCTTCAACTCATGGGTAGTGAAAGCAATTGGCATTCATTGACCTTAGATATGCGCACCTACGCGCACTTTCCCAAAAACAGCAGAAATGTATTGGCATTCTGGAGTCTTACCTGGCTAACACTTTCTGGTAAACCTCCCTATCTTGATCTGCCGGCTACAGGATGGGACGCAACGAATAATACAGGCAGGGGTTATATCCAGGGCAGGTATCGTTCTCTAAATATGCTATACCTGGAATCGGAGTATCGAATGGCGCTGACCAGAAACGGCGTATTGGGAGCCGTGTTGTTTGTGAATGGCGAAAGTTTTTCTGAGTGGCCTTCAAACAAATTTGAAGTGGTTGCGCCGGGATTTGGGATTGGTGTACGCGTTAAGATTAACAAGAATTCAAATACCAATCTCGGCGTTGACTATGGATTCGGTTTGAATGGGTCTCGTGGATTGTTCGTGAATGTGGGCGAGGTATTTTGATTGCATTGGTTGTTGCTTTTTATTTTTGTTGCACAATGAGATACTATATTATAGCGGGTGAAGCTTCCGGCGATTTGCATGGCAGCAACCTCATCCGAGAGCTGAAGTTGCTGGATACGGCCGCCGTCATTCGTGGTTGGGGTGGCGATCTTATGCAAGAGGCCGGAATGGAGCTGAGGAAGCACTACCAGGATCTCGCGTTTATGGGATTCTACGAAGTGTTGAAAAATCTTCCCACCATTCTGCGTAATCTCAAATTTTGCAAACAGGATATTTTAGAATTTCAGCCCGATGCCCTTATCCTGATCGATTACCCGGGTTTCAATTTACGCATCGCCGAATGGGCCCATAAGCAAGGACTTAAAATCATCTACTATATTTCTCCCCAGGTCTGGGCCTGGAAAGAGAATCGCGTGAAAATTATAAAGGAGTGCGTCGACAAGATGCTCGTGATTCTTCCTTTTGAAAAGGATTTTTATCGCAAGTGGGGATTTGAAGTTGAGTACGTGGGACATCCCCTGGTGGAGGTTGTTGAGAAGCATCGGCAGTCGGCACAGGGCCCCTGGACGCTCGACAGTCATGTGATCGCACTTTTGCCCGGAAGCCGTAAGCAGGAAATTCTGAAAAAGCTACCGGTGATGTTGGAGGCAAGTCGTGCTTTTCCGCAATATGAATTTGTCGTAGCCAGGGCGCCGGGGCTGGATGAAAAATTTTATGAAGAAATTCTTCGGCCCTATCCAAACGTCAAAGGCGTACAGGGGAAAACTTATGACTTATTAATGAGAGCCAAAGCAGCATTGGTAACATCCGGAACGGCGACCCTTGAAACTGCATTATTTGGCGTTCCCGAAGTGGTTTGTTACAAGGGCAGCGCGATTTCGTACGAGATTGCCAAAAGACTGGTCAAGATCAAATACATCTGCCTGGTGAATCTCATCATGGACAAAGAAGTGGTCACAGAGTTGATTCAACATGATCTCACGGTTTCAAATCTGAATTTCCAATTGCAGGAGATTTTGAGCAATAGTCAGAAAATTGCGCAGGTTAAAAATGACTACCTCGCACTGAGGGAATTATTAAGCAGGGGTGGTCGAGCATCGGCCAACGCTGCTAAAAGCATCCATGCCTTTCTCACAGGCGCTAATGCTTCCTGAAAAATATCAGCTTAATAAGGAGAACGATGATCGCCGCCAGGAACATGAATATCGAAATGCGGTTGATCCCATGCATATATCGAATCCATTGCGAATTGGGAGCATTTGGATCCTTCTTTTTGATGTATAAATATTCGGCTATCTGCCGCCAGAGTCCCATAATTCTCGATTCAGGGCTTCAAAATTACATTAATCTACCAAGGTGGAATGGATTTTATTAAAGGTTGTGCCTTTTTCTTTTTGCAAACATTCGCTGAAATAAGATTAAACGTTTTTTTGTAGATTGAACCATGCCGCGTAAACGAAGAAAATCACGCATTGTTTATACTTCAGCCAACCAGTTGAAACTGGTGAGGGGCGGCGTCGATTATTTTCAAACATTGATCAAACTTATCGATTCTTCCGGGACTTCAATCCACATTCAAATTTACATTTTCGCCGAAGACAATACAGGGAAGGAAGTTGCCGAGGCCCTGAAGAATGCTGCAAAAAGGGGTGTGAAGATCTTTCTTTTGGTGGATGGCTATGCGTCCCAATCGCTTTCAAGTGATTTTATAGAAGACCTTAAGTCAAATGGTATTCAATTCAACCAGTTCGAGCCTATTTTTAGAAGAAGGGATTTTTATTTTGGCCGGCGAATGCATCACAAGATCGTGGTGGTGGACGGTGAACAGGGACTGGTTGGAGGTATTAATATCAGTGACAGGTACAACGATGTTGCAGACGAACCCGCCTGGCTGGATTGGGCAGCGCACGTGAAAGGTGAATCGGCGGCCACTCTCGAACAGATTTGCATTGAAACCTGGAACCTGGAATCAGGTAATCAATCGAAGAGACTTCCGAAAAAACCCACGCATCCGGATTACAAAGTGAATGCCACCTGCCTGGTAGGTGTTCGCAGGAATGACTGGGTGATGCGTAAGAATCAGATTTCAAAAACATACCTCGACATGTTTCGCAATGCTGATAAAGAAATGATCATCATGTCGAGCTATTTTCTGCCGGGTCGAATGTTCAGGAGAGGTTTGAAAAGGGCCGTCAGGCGTGGGGTGAAGATCAGGCTCATCCTAGCCGGGAAGTCGGACATCGCGCTGGCGAAATATGCAGAGCGATACATGTATACCTGGCTGCTGCGCAATCAAATCAGGATCTTTGAATATCAACCCACCGTGCTCCATGGCAAGGTAGCCACCATGGATGGTCACCGTACCACCATTGGATCTTTCAACGTCAATAATATTAGTGCTTACAGCAGCATCGAATTAAACCTGGATGTTGACAACGCAGAATTTGCAGAATCGGTTCAGCATCAATTTGAGAAAATCATACAAAAGGACTGCGTTGAAATTACCGTTGATGATTTTAAGAACAACACCGGCGTATTCGCAAAATTTTCCCAGTACATATCCTACTGGATCGTGAGGTTCACTTATTTCATATTCACCTTCTATTTTAAACAAAAGGAATAGGGCCTAATAGCCGAACATTCTTTTGATAAGGTCCCTGAATGCATTGCGACTCCATCCACTTAGGCGGCCGCGCTGCATAACCGTTTCGTTGCCTGCTTTTTCAAGGTAATAGTGAAAAACAAACGGCGAATAAGGGTTCATCCATCCCATCACCTGGCCGAAACGAAGATCATTGAACATTAGGGTGTCTCCCAGGTTTTCCACAGAATAGTAGCCTCTTGAGAATGTGATGAGCCTGTTTACATCGTCGCGGTCTTTGAGTTTCAAAAGCAGGTAGGCGTTCCTGTTATAAAAGTTGAAGTGTATAGAATCGTTTCTGTCGAACACCGACCGATAGGTGATGTGGTAGCCGGAATCTGTCTCTGCAATCACCAGCCATAGAAGGTTGTTAAGAGGTGCTGGCGTGGTGAAGTATCGGTTGTATTGGATATTCTGATTTTTCAATGCTACCTGTACATCAGTATCAACGATCCCTTTGTTCCAGAAGCTGAGCAACAGATAAAAGAAGCTGCAACCCAGCGCAAAGCGTGCGAATCTTTTGCGATACCTGATATTTGAAGGCCTGGTTAAAAGTGCGACTGTTGCAACCAGGGGCATCAGGGTAAACAGAGGGTCTGCTACGAAAATGGCATTAAAACTGACACGAAAATGACTGAACGGTTCGAACCATCCTGTACCATATGAATTAAAGGCATCGAGCAAAATATGAACACAGATTTGTAGAAGAAAGAATAGTGTCCATCTCCTGAAGCTTATATCTTTTGGATGATGAACCTTTCCTGCGGTCCAGGCCAACAATGGAGAGGTTGCTAACGCAAAGAAGATCGAATGGGTGATGCCACGATGCGCGAGCAGGCTTTGTGCAGGATTCAGCCATGATACACTGATCACGTCAATATCGGGTAGATTTTGTGCGAGTGCACCCCATAACAGGGCAGGTTTGCCCAGTTTTTTTCCCAGCAACACTTCGCCAAGACAGGCGCCCACTGCAATATGTGTCAAACTATCCATCTGTGTCTAAAGTTATTCAGAATCTCTTATGCAAACTGAAAAAAACAACCGGGGTATAATCGAAACAGATTGGTCATTTGAATCCCCAAAAATCACAAAGAAGTTTTGCACTTAACCCGAATTTAACCAGATGAGGAATAGAAATTGATACAAATACCTGATGCCTTCATTAGCAATTTTTTTTAGGGTTCACCAGCCATTCCGGCTTCGAAAATTTAGCTCCAAGGATATCGACGTGTGCCACAATTACCGCGACGAAGTGGCCGAAGCGGCAATCATGAACAGGGTTACAGATGAATGTTATCTCCCCGCAAATGCCCTGCTGCTTTCTTTGATGAAACAATTCGAGGGCAGGCTGAGATTTAGTTTTTCTATTAGTGGATGCACACTGGAAATGATGGCAGACTACCGACCTGATGCATTGGAAAGTTTCCGCCAGCTTGTCGCGACAGGGTGTGTGGAGATTTTGGCCGAACCCTATTTTCATTCCCTCAGTTATCTGTATTCGCCAGAGGAATTCGAGCGACAGGTATTTCTGCACATGGATCGGGTCGATGCGTTACTTGGCATCAGACCAGAATTCTTACGAAATACCGAACTGATTCATGATAACCAGTTGGCCACGCTGGTTTCAGGCATGGGCATGAAAGGCCTGATTTGCGAGGGCGTGCAACGAATTTTGAACGGCAGGTCCCCGAATCGTGTGTATGCGGCACCAGGAGCAGGTGATTTCCCGATATTATTGCGAAATGTTGAGCTGTCTGATGATATTGCCTTCCGCTTTGGTGACGAACGCTGGAATGAACATCCTCTTACAGCGGCTAAATTCGCGGAATGGATCCACAGGCACCCTGCAGAAACAGAGACCATCCAATTGTTGCTGGACTATGAAACATTTGGTGTTCACAAACGAAAGGATAGCGGTATTTTTGACTTATTGGCAGAATTGCCTGCGGCGGTCATGGCAAATCCCGCCTGGACCTTTCAAACTCCCTCTGAAATTGTAACTCATTTATACCCATCCGGACTTTATGATGTGAAGCGGACGATTTCTTGGGACGACAAGAGCCGGGACAACTGTGTGACCTGCGAAGACGCGAAACAAAATAACAGTCTTAATAAAATATACAGTCTTGCGAAAAAAGTCCGGGACAGCCGGGACGAAGAACTGATTCATACCTGGGGAGTGCTGCAATTGGCGGATCATTTTTATTATTGGAATCAGAACAGCGGACAGGACGGCTGTAAATATCCAAATCCCTTCAACACGATTGAAGATGCTTTTTCAAACTATTCCAATATCCTCACCGATTTCGAAATTCAGTTGATTCGCGCTGAATTGGGGAAAAGCAAGTTTCAGCATTTTCAACGGCCCTTTGTCCTATTCTAAACAATAGAAGATACGATGGAAAAAAAACTGGATGGCCAGGTCGCCATCATTACCGGCGCAAGCTCTGGCATAGGGGCTGGTGTTGCCAAAGCCTTTGCCGCTGCGGGCGCTACCGTTGTGATCAATCATCCTTTTCCCCAAACCCAACAAGCTGCTGAGGAAGTGCTCGCTGAAGTCATGGCCGAAGGCGGCAAGGGCATCATCTATAAATGCGACGTGAGCAATGAGGCTGAGGTGATGCAGATGTTTGCAGATAGCGTGGCTCAATTCGGGACCGTGGATATCCTGGTCAACAACGCAGGTCTCCAAAGGGATGCGCCCTTTGTTGACATGACCCTGGAACAATGGAATACGGTTTTGAGTGTGAATCTCACTGGACAATTTCTTTGTGCGAGGGAGGCGATCAAGGTCTTTCTGAAGCGCGGCATTGATCCCCAAAAATCCAAAGCTTTGGGTAAGATCATTTGCATGAGCAGCGTGCACGAAGTGATTCCCTGGGCCGGTCACGCCAATTATGCAGCTTCTAAAGGAGGCGTTATGTTGTTAATGAAAAGCATTGCGCAGGAATTTGCGTGGAAAAAAGTGAGGATCAACAGTATTTGTCCGGGCGCAATTCAAACACCCATTAACCGCGCAGCCTGGGAAACTCCGGAAGCATTGAAATCGCTGCTAACACTTATTCCCTATCAAAGAATCGGTCAGCCCGAAGATATCGGAAGTGTGGCAGTTTGGCTGGCCAGTGATGACAGCGATTACGTCAATGGCGCTTCAATTTTTGTTGACGGGGGAGTTACACTTTATCCCGGATTCACAAACAATGGTTGAGGTAAATTGGATTCAAAATGATTAATCTATGAATGCCGAAGAGATTCGCCTTCAGGAAGCGAAAGCTGGTAAAAAAAACTGGAAGAAATGGGGGCCCTATCTTTCTGAAAGACAATGGGGAACCGTGCGGGAGGACTATAGTGCTGATGGTGATGCCTGGAATTTTACCACGCACGAAATGGCGCGAAGCAAGGCCTGGCGTTGGGGAGAAGAGGGCATTGGAGGAATCTGCGATGATCAGCAACAGATTTGTTTCGCTTTGGCATTTTGGAATAAGAAAGATCCAATACTGAAGGAGCGGTTTTTTGGACTGAATGGATACGAGGGAAATCATGGAGAAGACGTGAAGGAACTTTATTATTACCTGGATTCCACGCCTACCCATTCGTACATGAAAATGTTGTACAAATATCCGCAACAGGAATTCCCATATGCCTGGCTGGTGGATGAAAACAGGAAGAGGTCCAAACAGCAACCTGAATTTGAATTGATCGACACCGGGATCTTTGACGAGAACCGCTACTTCGATATTTTCATTGAATACGCAAAGGCTACCCAGGATGATATCCTGATTCGAATAACGGTCGTTAATCGAGGCCCGGATGCTGCGCCCATTCACATCCTGCCGACGATCTGGTTCCGAAATACCTGGTCCTGGGGGTATGAAGACATTCGGCCACAAATGATGGCCGGTAATGATTGCGATATCTTCATTGATCATAAAAAGCTTGGAAATTATGTTCTGCACCTCGACAGCGCTGTTCAGACGATATTCTGCGACAATGAGACCAATCTTCAAAAATTGTATGGGGTGTTGAATCACAGCCCGTTTTCAAAGGACGGGATCAATGATTACCTGGTGCAACATGACACAACAGCGATCAATCATCACGCCTTTGGTTCCAAGGCTGCCGCGAATTATGAGATCATAATTGCTCCCGGTCAGTCTCAAACTATTCGAATGCGATTGGAGAAGGATGATATCGAAAACCCATTCAAAGATTTCAATTCCATTTTTCAACAACGCATAGCCGAAGCAGATGAGTTTTATGGACACGTGCAATACGGGATGCAGGTGGAGGATAAAAAGCTTGTGCAGCGGCAGGCGTTCGCGGGTATGCTTTGGAGTAAGCAATTCTACTATTATGACGTGCAACAATGGCTAACGGGTGATCCGGCGCAACCGTCGCCACCATTCATCAGGAAACAGGGGCGCAATCGAGAATGGATACACCTCAACAATGCCGATATCATTTCCATGCCCGATACCTGGGAGTATCCATGGTTTGCCTCTTGGGACCTGGCTTTTCATTGCATTCCCTTTTCAGTGATTGACGCAGAATTTGCGAAATCTCAGTTACTCTACCTTACAAAGGAATGGTACATGCATCCCAATGGTCAGTTGCCGGCATACGAATGGTCATTCAGTGATGTAAATCCCCCGGTACACGCCTGGGCAACCTGGCGAGTTTATAAAATTGATCAGCGAAACAATAACGGCGCTGGCGACATTGCATTTTTGGAGTCCGTGTTTCACAAGCTGTTGATGAATTTTACCTGGTGGGTAAACAGGAAAGATGCAGAAGGGAATAATATTTTCCAGGGAGGATTCCTTGGATTGGATAATATTGGTGTATTCGACAGGAGCGCTGCCCTGCCTACAGGTGGATTCATTGAGCAAAGTGATGGTACCAGTTGGATGGCGATGTTTTCACTCAACATGCTGCGCATATCCCTGGAGCTGGCCACCTATAACCCGGTTTACCAGGATATGGCAACCAAATTTTTTGAGCACTTCCTTTACATCGCCGGCGCGATGGATAATATGGGGGAACAGAACCAGGGTTTATGGGATCCGGAAGACCAGTTTTTTTACGATACACTTCGGTTGCCCGATAACGTTAGCATTAAGCTCAAGATACGGAGCATGGTCGGATTGATTCCGTTGTTTGCCGTGGAGGTTTTGGAGAGTGAGTTGTTAGAAATGGTCCCCGAATTCGCTGGCAGGCTCAGCTGGTTTTTGGAGAACCGGCCCGATCTCGCCAGCCTGGTTTCGCGCTGGCAGGAAAAAAATATGGGTGAAAAACACCTGCTGAGCTTGTTGAGAGGATTCAGGATGAAGAGAATTTTGAAAAGAATGCTGGACGAAAATGAGTTTTTGAGCGAATATGGGATAAGGGCTCTTTCGAAATACCACGAGCAGCATCCTTATGAATTATTTGTCGATGGTGTACGTTTCGGCGTTGAATACACGCCCGGCGAATCGGTGACGGGTTTGTTTGGTGGAAACAGCAATTGGAGAGGGCCTATCTGGATGCCCCTTAATTATTTGATTATTGAGAGCCTGCAGCGTTTCCATTACTATTATGGAGATGAATTCAAAATTGAATGTCCTACGGGAAGTGGACAATACCTTTCCCTGGATGAAGTTGCAAACGAGATTTCGAGACGCCTTTCCAATTTGTTTCTTAAAGATGCCAACAACAAGCGGGCAATTTTTGGTGAGAACGAAAAAATGCAGAACGATCCGAATTTCTCCGACTACATCCTCTTTTTCGAATATTTTCATGGTGACAGTGGGAGGGGCGTGGGTGCGTCACATCAAACCGGATGGACCGGCTTAGTCGCAAAACTGCTTCAACCGAAAAGAAAGGAGATTCAGGAAGTTCAATTGAAAGAAGCACTAAGTACGAAGTACTAACTCGAATGCTTTTTAAAGACAAATCGATTTTGGAAAACACTCCTGCAGCCCTTCAGTTGGAATGGCTGGAGACGAATGGACTTGGCGGCTGGAGCAGCTCTACTATAATTGGCTGCAATACGCGAAGGTATCATGGCTTGCTGGTGGCTGCCTTAAATTCCCCCACTGAAAGATTTTCCCTTCTTGCAAAATTGGATGAAGCGATAGTCGTGAGCGGTGAGCGGTTTGACCTTTCTATGAATGAGTATGCCGGAGAAGTGTTCAGCCCACTTAGTAGCGAATGCCTGGCGGGATTCAATCGCAATATTTTCCCGGAGTGGCTTTTTCGCGCGGGTGGTGTTGAATTGAAGAAAACGATTGCGATGATCCATGGAGAAAACACAGTTCTTATTATTTATGATCTCATTACATCTGCTCAGCCTATTCAACTTGAATTTCTGCCTCTCGTAAGTGCAAGGGGCTATCATCAATTACAACACGCATCCACCAATATTTGGTGGGATGTCGATTTCCATGATGGCATTTTCAACAACCAGCCAAATCAATTTTCGCCGCAGGTCTACATTTCAATACCGAATTCAACTTACAAACATCATCCTCAATGGTACTATCGTTTCGAATATACTGAGGAAAAAAGCCGTGGCCTTGACTTTGAAGAAGATCTATTCAATCACGGGAAATTATTTGTTGGTATGAAAGAAGGGGATTCGTTGGGTGTTATTGTTTCCACCGGAAATCCCGCGAACCGTGATGCGCATGCGTTGTTGGCGATGGAGAGCTTGAGAAGACAGTCGTTATTGGTGGGTTGTCCGGATGATGAAACCCTTAAACGACTCACGCTTGCTGCGGATCAATTTATTGTAAACAGGGGCGCAGAACTCAAATCTGTAATAGCCGGTTATCATTGGTTCACAGATTGGTCGCGCGATACGATGATTTCGCTGCCCGGACTTTGTTTATCCACTAGCCGTTTTGATGACGCAAAGAAAATTCTTAAGGAATTTGCATCCCTTGTCAATATGGGCATGCTGCCAAACAGGTTCGAGGATGGAGGTGGCCTGGATTATAACCAGGTAGATGGCACGCTTTGGTTTTTTGTAGCGATTTACAAATACCTGAAGGCGACAGACGACAAGTTGTTCGTACTTGAAGATTTGCTTCCTACGTTAAGAGATATTCTCGAATGGCATGCATGGGGCACGCGGTACAATATTAAAATGGATGCTGACGGCTTGTTATATGCCGGCGAGGATGGACTTCAACTCACCTGGATGGACGCAAAGGTTGGTGACAAGGTGATCACGCCCCGTATCGGAAAGCCCGTTGAGGTGAATGCGCTTTGGTACAATGCGCAAAAAATCTTCGCGGAATTGCTGGCTATGAATGGGGAGATCGAAGAAGCAGCAGCAGCGGAGGCTTCAGCTGTCCGTACGCGTGAGCGCTTTATTGAAATATTTTGGAATGAAGAGGCTGGCTATTGTTATGATGTGATCGGGGAATTTGATAAAGACAAGACTGTTCGTCCCAATGCCATTTTTTCCGTCGGCCTGCCATTTTCATTATTTGAAGATGACAAGGCAAAAAGGATTTTGAGTTTGGTCAGGGAAAGATTGTACACGCCACCGGGATTGCGAAGTCTTGAACCTGCAGACCCGCGCTATTCGCCAGTTTATGATGGAAACCTTCAAAGGCGCGACAGTGCCTATCACCAGGGAACGGTATGGACATGGCTAATGGGACCATACGTTGATGCGATCATGAAATTTGGCGGGGGCGCTGATGAGGCGAGGGCAGTGGTTGAATCGTTCAAATTTCATTTGCAGGAGGCTGGCCTTGGTTCAGTGAGCGAGATTGCCGATGCTGAATTTCCCTTTCATCCCAGGGGATGCATCGCACAGGCCTGGGGAGTTGGGGAATGGCTGAGGGTAATCAAAGATTATGGTTTGTACGAAAACGGCCCAAATTGAGTTTCGCAAAGCGTTCGTTAAGGGAGAATTTTTTGCCTGGAGAGCTTAAACTTTGGAGCAAATTGAGCATCTAAGTTCAAAACCCTGTTATGACCAAGTTTAGGTGGCTTTTGATCCTTACACTTTTGTTTATTTTTTCAACGGCAGACGCGCAGTACACCATAATTAGGGTACATGGCGCACCACCACCTCGGCCCAGGTATCAAAGACAGCCCGTTCGACGTCCGGCCCTTCCTCCCTTTAAGCCTTCGGTAAGTTTGAATATAGGTTACGGTTTTCCAAACCTCGACCAGAATCATTTGGCTTATTTCTACAATTACTATCATGGTAACCTGCAGCAAACCGGACCGATCACCGGGTCCATTGACTATCGTTTCAGCAGGTACATGAGCGTGGGTGTGATGGCGACTTACGGTAAGCTAAATACGAATTACTATAACTACTATGGAAATAATTATAATCCGGATTTCTATGCGCACCTGGAAAGCTATGCCATCATGTTCAACATGTTGAATTATTTCCCTGCTGGCAAGGCCGTGTCTCCTTATTTGAGAACTGCTGCGGGTGTGAATATCTGGAATGAGGAATACCGCGATTTTTCGGGTAACAAATTGCCAGCGAATAATTATCCCACCACCTTTGCATACCAGGTGAGTTTGGGTGCGAAGTTCAATTTGAATCCGAATGTTGGTTTATTCCTGGAAGCGGGCTATGGAAAATATATTGCGCAGGGAGGCTTGTCGCTGACTTTTTAAAAATGGATGGATGACTCCGTAATTGTTGGTTTCACTCCGTTCGACTAAGGAATATCCCATTAAATTCACGGCAGATGGCATTGCGAGGGCTGTCTGCCTTTTTTATTTTTGAAGCAGATCGGAGTCTCGCCCTTGTCGTGGACATGCTGCAAGAATTGTTGGGACGGGGCGCTCCGTTTCTATCCGTACTTAATTTTATAGGTAAGAATGACCAGTGCGAGCACGAAGGTGACACCGTTGGCGGCGATGATAGTTCCTGGCTAGGCTTCGTCGTAGAAATCGGTTTGGGTGGAAAGGATCTCCCTGTATTTGTTGAAGACTTTTGTCTTTGAGATAAAACCGGTGAATATTTTGTCTTTCGTGAGTACGGGCAGATACCAGCTTTGCGTGAGGTCAAATTTTTCCATTACTTCATGCATATCTTGGTCTTCATAAAGAACCGCCGAAGGTCTTTTCATCAGAGCGTGGATGGGCAAACTATCGTAACGCTCGGCTTGAAACAATTGCTGTTTCACGTCATTCAGTTCAATGATGCCTGCAAATTTGCCCTTGGCGTCATGCACAGCAAAGATGTTCTTTTCACTTTTTTTAAACAGTTCCACCAGGTCGTGTAATTTTTCGTCCATCCCGATACTTTCATAGCGGTCCTGCAGCATGTCGTCCAGGCTTATGGAAGTGAGAATATTCCTCTCTCTCTTATGCGTGAAGATCTGCCCCTCCTGCGCAAGTTTCCTGATGTCCATGCTGAAAGGTTCATAGCTCTTGACAATAAAAAATGAAATTGATGAAACGATCATGAGGGGAATGAATAATTCATATCCATTCGTCACTTCGGCGATTAAGAATATAGCGGTAAGCGGACAATACATTACGCCACTAAGTACGCCCGCCATGCCTGCAAGACTGAAATTGCCCTCCGGGATTTTAAACCAGCCCGTGCTGTTGAGCAACCGGGAAAAACCGAAACCAAGATAGGCACCCGTAAAAAGCGATGGTGCAAAATTTCCGCCATTGCCTCCACTACCAATGGTGATTCCGGCAGCGATGGGTTTAAACAAAACAATCAGCGCGGCGAAAATGATGAGCCCGGCATGATCTCCGAATGGAGAACCGATTGCCGATTTTTCAGAAATGCCATCCAGGGAGGCTCCAGCAAGTATTTTGACACTGTTGTAGCCTTCGCCGAAGAGGGGAGGGAAGAAAAAGCATAGCGCGACCAGAAGGATGCCTCCCATAAAGGCACGCGTGTAGGGATTCACCTTCCATTGGTGGATGATCGATTCAATTTGTTTAAAACTTCTAGCATAATAAAAAGAAACAAACCCCGCAAGGATGCCCAGGAGAATATACCAGGGCACATTATTGTAATTGAAATTTTGTTTTAACACAAAATTGAAGAGAATGGATTCCTTGAGAATGATTTTAGAACAAAGTGCCCCGGCTACGGAAGAAATGATAAGTGGAATAAAATAACTCACGATGGTTTCAGTAAGCAGTACCTCGATGGCAAAGATCACACCCGCGATAGGTGCGTTGAAGACAGCTGCAATTCCGGCTGCTGCCCCACAGGCGATGAGCAGGGTCCTCTCCCGATAGTTGAGGTCGCTGATTCTTCCCAAGTTAGAACCAACAGCGGATCCTGTTGCAACAATGGGTGCTTCAAGTCCTGCAGATCCGCCGAGCCCGACTGTGATGGAACTGGTGATCACATGCAGGTAAGTGTGGCTAAGTGGAATGAAAGAAGACTTCCTGGCGATCGCTTGCAGCACCATGGCGATACCGCGATCGATATGTCCGCCAAAGAAACGGTTGATCAGGTATACTGTAAGCAGGAGACCGATAATCGGAAATAAAAGTATGGTGTAACCGGAACCGGGCAATCTTTCAAGCCCTCTTTGGAAAAAGTGAACAATTGTCTTCAGCATCACGGCGATCAATCCGGAACTGATACCCGTAAGCGTAGCGAGGACCATGATGAACTGCGGCCGGCTAATGCGCGTTCGCAGGGTCTTGATGATAGATTGATAGATTTTTTTTAAGGGCACTGCAATTCCCTATTTAAGCGCAAGTTTATCCATGTCCTTCACGCAACGAAAACCGATGTGGTTGCTGGCTGAACGGTATTCACCTTTTCCGCGTGTACCCACCATATACCTTGTGCAATATTGGTCCGTGCAAAGAAATGAACCGCCACGCTGAATCTTCTTCTTCTCAGTGGGTTCCTCCGGATCATATGGGGTTTCCGGTCCCTTCGGATTTTTTGCCACGCCTTGCCCGGATAGTTGTGCATAATAATCCGCGCGATACCAGTCGGCGCACCATTCCCAAACATTGCCCGCCATATCGTAGAGTCCGTATGCGTTGGCCGGAAATTGTTTTACGGGTGCCACTCCAACGAATCCGTCTTGTCCATCATCCTTCACCGGGAATTTCCCTTCGAAAATATTTGCCATCCATTTTCCATCTGGTTTGAATTGGTTCCCCCATGTATACAACGCTCCGGGTTTACCACCACGCGCCGCGAATTCCCATTCCGCTTCCGTTGGCAATCTTTTACCAGCCCATTTGGCGTAGGCCTGGGCATCTTCCCAACAAACCTGCACCACAGGAAATTTTTCTTTGCCTTGCAAGGTAGAGCCCGGTCCAAATGGATGACGCCAATCTGCCCCCTTCACATAACTCCACCACTGGTACATATTGTCGAGCGAAACTGCCTGTGCGGGAGGCGTGAATACGACTGAACCCGCGACCAGGTTTTCTTCCGGTGCTGTAGGAAATTCTTCTTTGGTTGGTTTTTTTTCAGCGACCGTAACATAGCCCGTTGCTTTCACAAATTTTTCAAATTCTTCGTTGGTCACTTCGTGTGCGTCCATGAAGAAACCGTCTACTTCAACGCGGTGAACGGGTCTGGCATCCTGCATTTTTTCGTGGCCTCCATCGCCCATGCCAACGGGATTCACGCCACCCATGCTAAATTCGCCCCCTGGTATCCAAACCATGTTTTCAGGAATGTTGGCGGGGGCCATGAGATTGCTGACAATCGTTGGACGATAATCATTTCCGCCTCCGACGGCATAAAGGGTGCTATCTGCAACGGTCAGGCCGTTGATGGTGCAGGAGACTGCGCCTGCAACTTTTTCAGCGGTGATGGCATCGGTATTTTGCGAAGGTTGTTGGCATGCACTGAGTAGAAAAATCACACTCAGCGAACCATAGATCGATTTGGTGTACATAGTTGAACAGGTGCCGTGGGGGCTTCCTATTCGAAGTTACGAAGAAGAGGATAACCTAACCTACCAACTTAATCAGCAAAACGATAATGCCGTAGACTAATGTGGCGACGAAAATTCCCCTCGCGGTCCTGTCCTTGTGGGTATTGATGAAGATGGTAAAGATGACCGCATTCGCGACGAGTGATATGCTGGACACACCGGTAAGCAGAGCTTTGTTGGTTTTCATGTACATCAGGAATTCCGTAAACCGAACATCCCTGGTATAAAAAGAAATGAAATAATAGGTGATCATGCCGATGATGGGGGCCAGGAAACCCAGGATGATGCCAAATTTCAAATCGTCTCGCTTGAGCATTAAAATTTCCAAGTTTTTTGCAATTTATCCCTTAAAACGTAATTCGTAAGGTCAAATTGTACGGGCACTACGCTGACGTAATTATTTGCCAGGGCCCACACATCAGTATCCTTACCCTTGTCGAAGTTTACAAAATCACCCGTCAGCCAGTAATACTTCCTGCCGCCCGGATCCTTTCTTTCGTCAAAGTCTTCCTCGTATTTGGCATAAGCTTGTCGGCAAATCCGGATTCCCTTGATCAGGGAGGCCGCGCCCGCGGGAATATTAACGTTAAGGCATAGGTGCTTATCGGACTTTCGACTCAACAATTTTTCTACGATAATGCGTGCATATTGCCGGGATGCCGTGAAATCCGCTTCCAGACTGAAATCCAGCAGGGAAAAGCCAATGGATGGAATATTTTCGATGGAGGCTTCAATCGCCGCGCTCATCGTTCCGGAATAGATGACATTGATGGAATGGTTGGCGCCGTGGTTTATGCCGCTGAGGCAAAGATCGGGAGGCCGGTGCAGGATTTTGTCCACTGCCAGTTTCACGCAATCTACCGGAGTACCGGTGCAACTGTAACTGTCTACCCCCGGTGTGAGTGCCACCGGATGTAAACGTAACGGGTAACCGATAGTAATGGCATGTCCCATTCCGGATTGAGGCTTGTCGGGCGCCACCACCACGACTTTTCCGAGGTCTTTTACGGCTTCCACCAGGTTTCGGATACCCGGTGCCGTTACTCCATCGTCGTTGGTTACCAGGATAACAGGTCGTTCGTTCTTTTTCCGGGGCATGAATCAATGTTTCGGGTGCAAAAGTCTGGAATTATTTTGACATGGCGTTGACCGTTCTGGTATCATTATGAATACGATGTTCATTCAGGTTACGATCAATGGCCAACGGTCACCGTGAAGAAGAATTTTTGAATATTTATTTGGATAAACTAAAAACTTTAGTATCTTCACCTAAAATTATTAGTCCATGGCTTTATCTTATGCCGGCAAAAACCTCAAGTACCTCCGCAAACTCCGCGGATGGACACAGGAAGAATTCGCCACCAAGCTTGGAATCAAAAGATCGCTGGTGGGTGCATATGAGGAAGAAAGGGCGGAACCGAGGATCGATATTCTTGAGATCATCAGTGACCTGTTCAAGGTTACCCTTGATGATCTGCTAAGGAAAGACCTCAGCGAAGTGAAAGGCAATTACCTTGCAAAGCGAAGGCAGCTGAAGATGATGAGTGAGAGCAATGTTATCCATTTTGTGCCGGTAAAAGCCGCGGCGGGTTATCTCGCCGGATACGCCGATACCGAATTCCTGGACGAGCTCAACACATTCACTCTTCCCATGCTAAGCGGCGGAACTTACAGAGCCTTTGAAATTATTGGCGACAGCATGTTACCAACTCCCAGTGGTTCGGTGATTGTGGGTTCAAAAGCAGGCGGATTGGAAGACGTAAAAAATAATCAGCCTTGTATTGTGTTATCCAGAACAGAGGGTATTGTATTCAAGCGGGTAGTGAAAAATAATAAACTGAAGAATAAGGTGACGTTGGTGAGTGACAATCCTGCCTTTCAGCCATACCAGGTGAATTCAGAAGATATTTTAGAAATATGGCAGGCACAGGTTGTGATCAGTAAGGTTTCGCAGCAACAGTTGTGGGACGTTAATCAACTGGCAACACTTGTGAGCTCATTACAGGAACAAGTAACCACTTTAAAGAAACGCTATAACTAGTTGCAGTTTTTTGGTTTAGTATAGTTAGCGCGGTTGGGGCCATTCTCCGTAATAGGAGAATGGCTTTTTTTTAGATTGTAGACTGTGGACAGAAGTAATACTCTATTCTGCTGTCTGCTGTCTACCGTCTACTGTCCACGCAGCTACAATTCAAAAACATCCTTCGCCATCCGAAACGTATTACAATGCGCTTCCACGATTACCTTCACATCTTTCGAATATCCGCCTCCCATGGCTACAGTGACGGGTATTTTGAACGCTCTGCAATAGTTGAACACCATTTCATCCCTTCTGAGACATCCATCTATTGTGATTTTTAACTTCCCATACTTATCGCTCCTCAGGATATCGACGCCGGACAAATAAAAGATAAAATCCGGACGCACTTCAGGAACTAATTTCTTCAAGGTTCCATCAAGCAGTAAAAGGTATTCTTCATCTTCCAGCCCATCCACCAATGGGATATCCAGGTCGCTCTTTTCCTTATGAAAAGGGTAGTTGTGTGCACCGTGCATGCTAAACGTAAATACGCGGGGTTCTGATTCAAAAATTTTGGCTGTGCCATTTCCCTGGTGCACGTCGAGATCTATGATTAGAATCTTTTCGGCAATGCGTTCATGTAAGAGCCAATTGGCAGCCACCGCGAAATCATTCAACAAACAAAATCCCTCGCCATGATCTGCGTACGCATGATGTGTGCCCCCGGCCACATTCAGCGATACGCCATGTTTGATCGCATGTTGCGTGCAATCGATCGTGCCCTGTGTTATCACCAGCTCTCTTTGCGTAAGTGACGGCGATTGTGGAAAGCCAATCTTTCTTTGCTCCGATGCGGTGAGCGTTTGGTTTTTCAGTTTGTCAAGGTATTCCTGGGTATGTGTAAGCCGTATAGTCTCATCCGGGCAAGCTTCTGGCGCAAAAATATTTTCAACTTGGATGGTCCCCTCGTGAACCAGCTGGCCAGGGATCAATTCATATTTCAACATGGGAAAACGATGACCCTCGGGTAATGGGTGGGCATAAATGGGATCGTAGGCGATCTGGAACCGGGCAGGCGTACTCATGAGAGCGAAAGCAGCTGGTTATTCACGATGGCAAACACGTTTTCACCCTCCCTGGGATTGACCATTGCCAACCCGGTAAATTTTCCAAAAGCAGGCAGTACCGCAAATTTTGGAGTGAAGTAAAAGCAGGGGAATGCCAGTGACTGCCTCCCGATGCCGCTGATGCGAATACCAGGATGTATATGCCCGGAGAAATAGTAGCGATTGGGTTTTGCAGTAATGGGATTAAAATCGTGAATGAAACTAAAATCCTCCTGTTCCCATTCGCCGCGGATAATTTCAATATCAGCCTTCACATACCAATCTTCCTGGAGAATGTCGTGATTGCCTACTACAAGTTTGAAATTCAGGTTCGCATGGTCTTTGCGCCATCGTATGAAAAGATCCAGTTCTTTGTTGGCCTCGCTGTGAAACATGTCGCCCACCACGATGAGCGTGAGCGCATTGAAGAATTGCATCTGATGAAGGAGGCGCTGGAGGTCTTCCTGGAAAAGATTCTGAGGAACAGGAATTCCGGATTTTCTGAAATGCCCGGTCTTACCAAAATGGCAATCGGAGAGGATGAGAATTTTCTGCTCTTCCCAAAAAGCACACCGATGATGGGACAGCCAGAAATGGTTATTTTTTATGTTGAATAATTGGGGCGCCTGCACGAGGCGAAGTTAAGATGAAGGTGGCAGGCGCCGATCATATTTTAAAGAAAATTCATTTTTACGTCAACGCTGACGGTTGTCTTCCGGCGGGGGCAAATTGTATTGGCGCGTGAGTTGATGCTGCAGGCTATCGGCCCAACTTACGAGAATTTGCTTTTCAGAATCGGATAGAATAGCATCCCTATGAATCCATAAATAAGAATTCAGGGGCATTTCGTCTCCTTTTACCTGGTCCACCGTTTCTTTGAATTTTCCCCTTGCGCGTTTGGGCTCGTACGATGCGAATTCAGTATAATTCAAATGACGTTTGCCTTCGTTCACGTGCCATTGCATCCACCATCCAACCGGCTGGATATTAGTATACCAGGGATAGTCCGTGTGGTTACTGTGACAATCGTAGCAGGACTTTTCCAGGATTTTCGAGACTTCCTGTGGAATGGCATATTTTAATCCGATCTCGTTTGGTCCCGTGGTGTTTCCAAGGTTCCTGGCCGGGCGAATAAATTGAATTCCTATGACAAGGATCAAGATCAGGTAGCCGATTTTCTTTCTCATGTTTACAATTGTATTTTATTTATTGGATTAATTGATGGAGCGTTTTCCCCCTTTGATTTTAATTTATTTCCCCCGTATCAATTTTGACGCCGATGCTTTTGGAAATGCGAAAACAACAAAGAGCAGGCAATAAAGTGTAATGGCAACGGGTACTGAATAAAAACAAACCAGGAAGGCTAGGAACGTATAATAGACGCTGTATTCATAGAGCTTGACAAGTCGATGAAAGGTCTTGCGATTGTTTTCATCGATTAGGGATCGCTTATACACATAGGCGCAGAGGAGATAAGCTGCGAGTGACATAAGCAGATAGTTAAAGCCAAACAAGGCCATAGCAAGGTTTCGTTCCGATTCAAAATACTGGGACAACACGGCTATCGCAAAGGGTGTGAAGGTGACCATCAGCAATACAAATGCATTCACCCACATCAATTTGCTGTTGGTCTTGATGATGTAGTCGAATGCAACGTGGTGGTTGATCCAGCAAATAAGAATGGTGACAAATCCCAGGCCAAATGCAAAGAGTGACGCCCAGTGATGGAGAAGCATGGGCAGAAGTTTTTCCTGTTCCTTCACGTGGATGAGCTGAATCAACTCAATGACCAAAAGGGTGATCGCAATGGCAAAGACGCCGTCGCTGAATGCTTCCACACGTGCCGTCTCTTTACTTGCGTGATGGACTTCAATTTTGTGCGGGGGAATGCTCATGAGATTTCAACACAGATGGCTTAATTAAAAATAAGGCGTATTTTATAATCTTATGCGATTAACTTTTTTCTGCAACGGGATGAGATTTTTCAAAACAGCCCTTTTAGTCGGGTTGATTACAAACGGCAATGCACAGGGGATAGAATCGGTGCCAGCGCGCGACTGGCTGATAAAGCCAATATCTCAAAAGGCTTCGGTCAGGGAACAGGGGAATTCCATCATTATAGATAATGGCCTCGTGAGAAGGGAATTTGTAAAGACGTCGAACCTCGCCTGCATCAGCTATACTAATCTCACGAATGGTCAACAACTCCTTCGGGCTGTGAAACCCGAAGCGAGGATCATTATTGATCAAAAAGCATATAACGTTGGCGGATTGGTGGGCCAAATAGAGAACGCCTATTTCTTACCCGAATGGATACGAGGCATGCGGACCGGCGAGCATGATTTTGTAGAAACCAAACATTCAATTTCAGATATTAAGCCCTTTTTGAATTGGAAAAGTAACACCTGGGCATACAATAGTCAACAGGCCACCGGAAAGGAATTGATATTTGAATTTGAATCCACCGAGGAGGCGGTTAAAGAACTGGTGGTGAAAGTGCATTACGAATTGTATGATGGAATACCATTGATTGTGAAATGGGTGTCTATAGAGAACAAATCTGCAAGATCGTTCAAACTAAACACGGTGGTCAATGAAGTGCTGGGCTTAGTGGAAGAAGAAAGTGCTGTAGTGGGCACACCCGGGGAAATGAAGAAGCAACACGGTATATATGTTGAAACCAATTACGCCTTCAACAATGCCATGCGTTACGACATCAGCGACCAGACGACCCATTGGAAAATCGATTCTGCCTATACTTCACAGGTGAACTACAATTTTCAGACACCTTGCCTGTTGGAAATTTATCCTGAAAAAGCACCAGGGATTGAATTGATGCCGGGAGAGATTTTTAAGTCGGTGCGAACGCATGAACTTTTGATGGATAGCTTCGACCGTCAGCGTCGGGGAATGATGATCAAAAAGATGTACAGCACCATTGCGCCGTGGACTACGCAGAATCCAATCTTCATGCACCTCGTCAGTAAGAACGATGAAGAAGTGAAAGTCGCGATTGATCAGTGCGTGGCTACGGGTTACGAAGCAGTGATCCTGAGTTTCGGGAGTCATTTAGACATGGAAGACAGCAGCGCTACGAATATTCGCAAATGGAAGGAACTGGCTAACTATGCCCACGCCAGGCATATTTTGCTGGGTGGTTATTCGCTGTTTAGCAGCAGGAGGATCAGTGATGAAGATGATGTAGTTGATATTAAAACCGGCAAACCGGGTGGTGCATTTTTCGGCAATGCCCCTTGCTTTGGAAGTAAATGGGGATTGACCTACCGGGACAAGATCAAATATTTCTTTGCCCAAACCGGGTTTGACATATGGGAAAACGACGGCCCCTATCCTGGCGACATGTGTGCTTCAACCACGCATCCCGGCCACAGGGATTATGAAGACTCGCAATGGCGACAGATGGAGATACAAAAGGAATTGTATCACTGGTTAAATGAAAGAGGTGTTTATATCAACGCCCCCGACTGGTATTTCCTGGATGGCACAAATAAGATTGCCATTGGTTACCGGGAAGTGAATTTTTCACTTTCACGCGATCAGCAGAAAATTCTAAACCGTCAGAACATTCATGATGGTTTGCAGGAGAAGACGGGTTCCATGAGTTGGGGTTTTGTACCATTGACCAAATACCAGGGAGGAGATGAGTCAGCCATTCTTGAGCCGCTGAGCGAACATTTAAAGGATTATGAACAATTGATGATACAATATTATGGTGCAGGTGTGCAGGCCTGTTACCGCGGTCCCCGGTTGTATGATACCGAAGCGACGAAGGCGGTGGTAAGAAAGACAGTCGGCTGGTACAAAAAATACCGTGATATTCTTAATTCGGATATCGTCCAATTGCGTCGCGCAGATGGAAGGGATTGGGATGGGTTCATTCACGTGAATCCCCGATTGCAGCAAAAAGGCTTCCTGATGTTATACAACCCTCTAAAAGAAAAGATCACCCGAACATTCAGGCTGCCGTTGTACTATACAGGGTTGACGCACGTCGCCTTGATTACAGACAAGAATGGGATGACCAAAAAATATATGATGGGTCGCAACTATGATGTGGAGTTTACATTCACGATTGAGGCAGATGCATACGCCTGGTTTGTGATTAAGGGAGATCAATAGTTCATCTCGGTTCCTTAATGAAAATACCGCTCCGCCTCCTCCAAACTATGCGGCTTGCCTACGTCGATCAACAAGTCCCCGGTATGGTCATAACCCATAATGATATTGGATTGGGCGAGGTCCAAATAAAGATCAACCAGTGAAAATTTACCCGTGCGGGAATTTTTTGCAAAAATCGAGGGATCAATAATATGAATACCACTAAATGCTTTGGCCACCTGGATGGCACTTAGAAAAGAAATTTTGTTCTCGCCCGTTTTCACATTCTGCCAGCCACATAACCTTTTGTGCTGGTCAAAAAGAAAGTAACGGGAAGTTTCGCGGTCACTTACTGCCAGCGATGCAAGTGGACGGTCCCGCATATGCGCATCGATCATTTGACCCAAATGCAGATTGGTGAGTATATCGGCATTCATGGCGAGAAAGGGCTGTTGATCAGAAAAAAACCAGGCAGCTTTGACCAGGCCGCCCCCCGTCTCCAATGCCTCAGCACTTTCAAGTGAAATGGAGATTTCACAGCCGAAATTGTGATTTAAATTCAGAAAGTCTATAATCTGCTCTGCAAAATGGTGAATGTTGATAATGATCTCCCGGATCCCAAAATATTGCAGGTATTCGATATTGCGTTGAAGTAGTGGTTTTCTGTTGATAGGTACCAGTGCCTTGGGATGTTGGTCGGTCCAGGGCTTGAGCCGTGTTCCGAGTCCCGCGGCGAAAATCATCGCTTTCATGCTTAAGGGTTAATCCAGTTTTTTGATTCCTGTTCTAAATGATTCAACTTGACCTTGACGCCGAATTTTTCCTGTAAGTGCTTCGCCAGGCTATCTGCAGCGTATACACTCCGGTGCTGGCCTCCCGTACATCCGAAACTCACCGTCAGACTTTCAAATCCGCGTTTGATATAATCCTGAACGGAAATATCAACCAATCCGTATACGTGCTGTAAAAAATTTGGCATTTCGGTCCGGTGCAATAGGAATTCCTGAACCTCTTTATCCCGCCCGGTCAATTGTTTGTATTCGGGATAGCGTCCGGGGTTGTAAATACCGCGGCAATCAAAAATAAATCCGCCACCATTGTCGTGCTCATCTTCGGGTATGCCATTCCGATAGGAGAAGCTTTTGACTTCTACCACCAGCGGGCAATCTGCCGCGGCTTTCACGATCTCGTATTTCTCGATCACCTCGTCTGACGCAATCGTCCACAATACTTTCTGAAGCTCTGGCAGGCGAATTGGAATTTTTTTATTCTCTAAAAACCACCGCAATTGTTTAAGCGCAATCGGGATACTCGACAGAAATATAGATTTCCTTTCGAACAAGCCGCGAAATCCGTATGCACCCAGCGTCTGCAGCATCCTGATCAACACAAACCCATCATAGCTGTCCAGGAAGTCCCTTTTGTTGAGCCTCCCACCTAATAAATTATTTACGCATTCGAAATAATGCTCTGCCAGTTCGTCACGCCAATCGTGCGGCAGTCCGGCCCTGGCCTGCCACAGCATCGAAGCTACATCGTACTGTAGCGCTCCCTGCATACCGCCCTGGTAATCGATAAAGAATACCTCACCGTCTTTCAACATTATGTTCCGGCTCTGACAATCACGGTGCATGAAAAAATTTGCCTCCTCCTGCATAAGGTAGCTGCTCAGTAATTCAAAATCATTTAACAGCAAATTCTTGTCATAGGCCAGGTCCAAAGCACGCACGAAATAATAAAGGAAGTAAAGCAAATCAGAATAGATGGCCTGCTTGTCAAAGGATCTCGTGGCGATACAATGACTGTAATCCAAATGCTGTCCGCCCACCACCTGTAACTTCGCCAGTTGATCAAAGGTTTGCTTGTACAAATCCTTCACCGGTTTTGAATACCCCTGTTTTTGGATCTGATCAAATAAACTGTCATCACCAAGGTCGGTCTGGATGTACATTTTCTTGAGCGCATCGGCGTGCAGGATCTCGGGCACGGGCAATTTTTTGCGGTGAAAATGCCGACTGAACTCTATGAAAGCATTGTTTTCCGAAACATTATTGGGATTGTACGTAATGATATAGGAGCCCTTTTCGGCATGGGCGCGCAGGTACATGCGGTTGCTCCCGGCCTGCCTCAGGGTAATGATCTGGCTGGCAGGAGCGTGGTTCCAGGATTCAAAGAAGGATTTGACCTCGTCAAGCACAAAGGACATGGGTAGCGATTTGGCGTAAAAGTATATTATTTAACGCTTTTTACCGGTCGACTATTTTGCTGCCTTCCCTAATTGCATTTGCATCCTTTTGACCCTGTCTTCCAGCTTCTCAGAAGATAAATTCTCCCTCATGCTGTCGACCTTGATCGGGAAGCAGAAGGGTGTGAGCTGGCTGGGTACGCTGATGAGAATCCTGGACGATTGAATCCTGCTCAACATGTTCCTCAACCTTACCTCCTCCATCTGCTGATCAAATACTTCCTGGTACGATTGCCTTAAGAGTAAGTTTTGCGGCTCATATTCTGCAAAAACTGAAAACAGGAGCGAGGCGGAGGATTGTAAATGCCGGGCCTTCTTGTATTCACCCGGGTATCCCTGGAATACAAGGCCACCAATCACCGCAATATCCCGGAATTTTCGCCTGGCCATCTCCGTTGAGTTAACGGATTTCTGAATGTCTTCGAAAAGGCGGTCCGGGCTGAACAATTCATATACATTCGAGTCATCAACAGGAATGGGTTGATCACTGAGCAACTCAAATCCATAGTCATTCATTGCGAAGGAAAATGTAATCGGCACAATCTTGCCGATCCGATAGGCCAATATCGCCGCCATCGCTTCATGAACCAGGCGACCTTCAAAAGGATATACAAAGAGATGAAAGCCGTCTTTGGTTTCAATGTGTTCAATCAGCAATTCATTTGCCTTGGGCACATAGGAAAGTTCATTCTGCAATTCAAACAAGGGTCGCAATATTTTCAGTTCAACATCCTTCCTTTCAGCAACCGGATCTAGGGCCTCATTAAATTTTTCACGCAATTTCTT